>Ga0123336_10004643_pt1 | contig 11085 bp, 7 predicted proteins | sample SSSSmetaG_FD_96466 | JGI IMG/M metagenome (GOLD analysis project Ga0123336, IMG submission 96466) | Glacier valley bacterial and archeal communities from Borup Fiord, Nunavut, Canada, to study Microbial Dark Matter (Phase II) - ​SSSS metaG | ecosystem: Environmental > Aquatic > Freshwater > Ice... | reverse complement strand
GTAATTAACTTTTTTGTGATTCATGGATTGGTTGTTTAAAATCACAAAGATAAATCTAATGGTTTGATTATTACGCTATTAGCGCTTAACTTAATAGCATTGGAGGCACCACCACTCAAAGCCGATTTTTGATTTGCCTGAATTACTGCTCCTGGTCTGAAAGAGAAATCAATATCTAATAAATCAGATGGTTTTATATCATTTGGATAGGCTTTTTTGATGGCTTCCAAATAAGCATCGGTTTTTGTAGAATATTTTTTCCTTATAATTTCGACGGCTTGTTCTTTGGTACTATTAAAAGTTGCCATTCCTGCAAAAGGCGTAAATTCATTTTTTGTAGTACCCACCATTAAAGGAATATTCTTAGATAATTCAAAAGCTTCATTTGAAAACAATTGATAAGGTAAAACTTCTCCATCACGGCTTGGTCCCCAGTTTAATCCAAAACCAATAACAGGTTTTCCTTCAGCTTTCATCTTGTCTGCCACTACTTTGAGTGCCTTTTTACCTGCCATACTCAGTTTTTCAAAAGGTATTTTTTGAATGTCATCTACTTGATTTGGTTGCAAATCGAGGGCTTTCAGAACTTCGGAAGCAATTAATTGGGTCTCCGTCTTTTCTAACATTACCGTTCTGGATGAACCACTTTCATTAATTGCCTTATGAAAAAGCTCTTTTGCCGAGGGCATTGCCATTAAAGTGTTTACTTTCGCACCGCCACCCGATTGTCAGAAAACCGTGACATTATCTGGATCACCGCCAAAATTTTCAATGTTTATTTTTACCCATTCCAAAGCAGCTTTCATATCTAAAATGCTCAAGTTGGCTGATTGTTTGTATTTTTCACCATAAGCGGATAAATCTAAAAACCCTAAAATATTCAAACGATGATTAATGGAAACAACTACAACATCTCCTTTTTTAGCCAGATTTTCACCATCATAAGAAGGCAATTCCTGCGAAGAACCTGCTGTGAAACCACCACCGTGAATCCAGAACATTACGGGGCGTTTCTTACCGTCCTTAAGATTGGGAGTCCAAACGTTTAAACGCATACAATCTTCGTTAGTAAAGCCCCAATCGTGGTGAAAAATAAATTCACCTTCATCTTGCACGTTCGTGGTTGGGTCAAGCAAGGGTGCAACAGGGCCATAAACCAATGATGCACGTACGTGTGACCAAGGTTTTGGTTTAGTAGGAGGCATGAAACGTGTTGCTTCTGCATAAGGAATGCCCTTGTATGTGAATATATTATTGTGGATATAGCCACGAACTTTGCCCGATTCAGTATTGGTAACTGCCACATTTTCACCCGTTTGAATTTGGGCAAAAGTGGATTTCGATAAACAGCAAAAAGCCGTTATCATCAGTAAAAATAATACTTTTTTCATGATTATTTTTTTAGTTAGCTTGTAAGTATGAAAGACATCATATTTTGATGATTACTTCTTATACTTAGCTTCACGACCATCCTTAATCACTCCTTTCCAATTCATTCCAAAACCAAAATCATATGCATGTCCTTCAGAATCTTTATGACATTCCATATCACAGGGTAAATCTTCAGCTTGTTTTTCCACGATCGACATGTTGGCTGGCATTTGCATAGGCAATAATGCTGAAGGCTCTGATGTACCAGCAATAATATCTAAAAGTGCTTGATCCTGTACACCAAAACTCAATAAAATAGCCGAAGATTCTTTCTCAAATTCAGAAAAAATCATTGGATTTATGGTATTTACAGACACAATAACGGGTTTGCCTTTCATACTTTCTTTGGTATCCAAAACCAATTTTAAATCCGTAATATTAGCCGTTTTTGTTGGTTTATTCTTATAAGAACGATTCACTGATTTCTCCATAGGATCGCTTCCCGCAATGCTTGTTTCACGAGCATCCGTTGCGGTGTAATCACCGTATTGAAGGCTAATTGGCACGTATCCGTTACCTCCATTTTTTAAATCCTCCTTGTCATAACCAATAGAAGTACTTGGATTTTGGATAAAGACTAAGGCAAAATCAGCCTCATTTGGGTTATCAGTTACCTTAAAGTATTTTTTAACAATATTCATGTTTACGGGGTAGTCTGACGAAGCGGGCGATTCCATTCCCATGAAATTGCGACCTGCGGGAACAAAGCGTTTTGGCACAAAAACCGTCTTCATTTTGGCGATTGGAAGCGTGTTGCTTTGGTTTTTTAACAATACAACTGACTTCAATTGAGCCTCATAACCTTCTTTCATATATGTAGAATTACCAACGATTTTCTTAGTCTCAGCTACTTCTAAATATGGATTTTCAAAAATCCCTACTCTAAAAATATTACGCAATAAACGAACTGCCGATTGCTCCATTCTGGCTCGCATTTTGGTTTCTCCCATTTCTTTTATTCCCATTTGATAGGCTTCTAAAATGGGTTTTGCATCATTATTTCCTCCAAATTGATCGACACCAGCCATCAAAACCTTATAATGACGTTCGGCAAGTGTAAGATTTTCTACGCCCCAAGGTTTTCCATCAATAAAACCATCCATTACTTTATGGTCTTCTGTTACCCTCCAGTCTGTACACACAACGCCATCATAACCATATTTTGTTCTAAGTAAGTCATTGATAATAAACTTGTTATAATTATTACCAACATTCTCTCCATTTTTTTTGTCTTGATTCCACGAAATCGTATAATAAGGCATCACGGCAGATGCCATTGATGTTTTACCCTTCAATTTGAAAGCTCCATTAATGAAAGGAATTAAATGAGCGTTGAAATTATTTTTTGGGTAAACGGCATATTTTCCATTAGCATAATGTGCATCTCGTCCAGCTTCGCCCGCACCACCGCCAGGCCAATGTTTCACCATGGCATTTACACTTCTGAGACCCCAACCGTTGGCAATTTCTTTTGTGCCTAAGGAAGTCTGAAAACCATTGCAATAAGCCTGTGCCATTGCCGCTGAAAGCTGAGGGCTTTCACCAAAAGTGCCATTGAAACGTCCCCAACGGGGTTCTGTAGCAATATCTACTTGTGGAGAAAGAGCAGTTGTAATTCCCAAAGCACGATATTCTATGGCGGCAATTTGTCCAAATTTCTCGATTAGTGAAGGCTCAAAAGTTGCCGCCATTCCCAGAGAACTTGGCCACATTGAAATCTCTCCACCCGCTGCTGCATCGAATTCTGCACGTGCTTTTGTGCCGTGTCGTGGGTCAGAACTGTTATTGGCAGGAATTCCCATGCCTACGCTTTCGCAAAAAGATTGTAATTTATTGTTCCATTTAGCAGCAATTTCGGGCGTTTTTACGGTTGTCAGCAAAACGTGACGGAGATTATCATCTTTCAGAAATGTTTTTTGTTGGTCGGTTAAATCTGAGGGATCAGTTTCACCTTCTTTGAAAGGTTTTCCGTTATAAGTTCCTGCAAAATTTCCTCCTGAACGAGCAGGAATTGACTGATGCGAAGAGTAAAGCATCAAACCTGCAATTTGTTCAATACTCAATTTTGAAGCTAAATCTTTGGCTCTAATATCAACGGGCAAACGCCAATCTTCGTATTTGTCTAATTTACCATTTTTGTTTAAATCTTTAAAAGCTAAACCATTGATTGTTAATATTTTAATTCCAGAATTTGGAGAATATCCCAAGGTTTGTCCACCTTTATTTTTGATGAGATTATTACCCTCTACTTGAGTTTCTGACCATTTTTTTTGAGCAAAGATGGGCAATAAACCCAAACAAAGCGTACTTGTTAGCATTAATTGTTTCATTGATTTCTGATTAGAATATAATTTTGAATATTGATTTATTATGCATTTTTGCGATACTTTAAGCGTAAATGTAACAGAAAGTTATATCACATTTATTTTCTGTCGTGTATTTCATAAGTTCTCGGTGAAATTTTCGTTTAAAGATAAAGCCTATTCCTAATTTATGCAAAAAATCTTTACATACCTCCTCATTTTTTCGACAGTTTTCCTCATTTTTTCGACAACTTTCTGCCAAACCCAAGATAATCAGCGATATATGGCTTTATCGTTGGTAAATGTAAATTATAGAGATTATCAATTAGAACAAATTCAAAAGGCTTCTGATATTGGGATGAATGCGGTAATAATTACGGTTCGATGGGATGTTATTTATCAATTAAAAGTAAACTCCGCAAATCCTTGGGAGCAGTATGATCTTCAAATTCAAGCCGCTCGAAGCAAAGGAATGAAAATTTGCCTTCGTGTGTGTATGTACACTTGGTGCAATACGAAGGTAATTGGCGGTTCAGAAGATAATACAGTTACTCCTTGTGATGGACTTTCAAATGCCGATAGAATGATTGGATATGATGTTTCAGGCAAAAACAGAAGACTTCAACAACAAGCCAGTGGTTATAATGGTTGCGATTTAATTGATGATTGCGGACACGTGCTCAATTACAGTTTTGCCTCAAAACCTTTTCAAGAACGAACCCAAAATTTTGCTCGTGTAGTTACCAATCGCTATAAATATTTATTGGATAATAATGAACTGCTTTACATGAGCGTAGTGACAACGCCTGAACAAGAGTTTGGATTTCCCTACAAAACAACCAAAGGTTCAGATGGTGGTTTCAATGCTATTTTTGATTACTCATCCACGGCAATTCAAGGTTTTAGAACATTTTTGAAGGAAAAGTATAAAAATGATTTTAAGAAATTTCAATTAGCGTGGGGTAATCGAGGCAAGGATTTTAGTAGTTTTGACACTATCGAACCTACTATTCCATCCGGTTCTTTTTCTTATGGCGTTTTTATTGGCAATGGAAAACATACCCAAGATTGGTATCAATATAGGCATAATCTACTAAAAAACTATTCCACAAATTTTATTAAAACGGTTAAAGGAATTGATTCCAGAATGAAAGTAATAAATGATTTTGGTTCTATTTTAGATACTCGTATTGGAAATTTTGGGTTCAAGGATATTAGTGAAGGAACAGATGGTATAAAAGTGAACAATGGTCCTTTGACCGACCACCGAATGGTAACGGATGTTTGCCGAACAAATATGCCCGATAAATGGATAATGAACGAAGCCGAAGGACCTTATGCACCGCAACAACAATTTGAAGAATGTTATACACATGGAGCAAAGCTAATGAGTGCTTTTAATTACGATTTAGATGATGGTATTCAGCGAAAAATGCTTGTAGATGTTGTTAATAAATACATAAAAGGTTCAAATGGAATTATGAAGCCCATTGAAAGCTGCGGTTCAGGTCTTTACAGCGTTGATGATATGCTCACGAGTGATGGTTGTAATAATGCAGACCGCACCAATATAACGAATACCTGTAAGTTGTATAAAAACTGGCGAAGCGTATTTGATGGGAATGGAAACAAGCCAGTTCGGATGTTTTTGAACGAGGAATATACCACCGATATTCGCTATAATCAACTTACTACGGATTATTCAACTTGCGGTTCAATCCCAAATTTTAAAGATTCGTACAACAGTGATTGTCAGAAGTTACAAACCTTGTCCAATGCCGTTGAATCTTATTATGGAGGCGTAGAAAGTGTTGATTGTCAGGAAATTATTGGCTGGGCTTTGGATAGTAAAAACTTAGAAAATATATTAACGGTAGATGTATACATCGATAATATTAAAATTGGAACAACTCAAGCAAATCTTGGAAATCGTCCAGATTTAGTTACAACGTACAAAGATTCAAAAGCCTATTTTCGCTCTTTTAAATTTATTTTGCCTGATTCAGCTTGGTTTAAAAGTAGTCTTCGTCACAAGATTTCTGTGAGGTTTGGCGGGACAAATAAAGCCTTAGAATATTCAACTGAAAATGAAAAAACGTTGCGTTGTTCGGGTAGCGGTTCGGGAATTTGTGGGGTTAGATTTAGATTGGGCATTTCGCCAGACTCATTAGCAAACGTTTTTCCAACGGGAGCAGAATATGAAGTTTCGGTTAGTTCAAATCTAAAATGGAAAATTGATAAATCAGTTAATTGGTTGATTATCAGTGCTGATACGGGTTCTTTCGATAAAACGTTTCGATTAAAAATCTTAGCTTCTTCCGAAAAAGACACTCGCACAGGAAAAGTCACGGTTACGGGCGAAGGCATTGTAAAAACCATTTTCATTACCCAAAAAGGCGTTGGAGAGAAGTGTATAGATTGCAGCAATAATCCAATCATGATTGACCCCATAAAAGGACCCGTGGCATCTTTGTCTTACCGTGGATTAGTTGAAAAAGCCAGTTGTTGTTCTGTGAAAGGCTGGGCGTTTAATGCCGATAATTACGACGATATTCTGACGGTAGATTTTTATTTGGATAAACAAAAAATAGGCTCTACATTAGCCAATCGAGGTTATCGCTTTGATTTGGTTAATACATTGGGAACGGAAAAACTATTCTATAAAGCCTTTTGTTTCGATATTCCTGCCAGTGCGTGGGCATTGTATAAGGATGGGAAATCCAGAAGATTAACGGTCAAATATGGAAATACAGTCACCCCGTTGGCGGAATCTGAAACATTTGTGTTGAGTTGCCAAGAAAAACAAATTTGTAAAGAATCAGATTTGTGCATCAATCAAAACGATTTTGACAAAGAAATAACCCTTTACCCAAACCCGAATAACGGTAAATTCAAGGTAGAAATTTATTCTACGGCTGACCAGTCGAGTATTTTTAGGTTTGCAAATCTCAATGGACAAATTTTGAATACCGAAAATATTTACTTGAATCAAGGATTAAATAGAATTGAGTTAGATATTTCAACATTTCAGAATAGAGTATTTGTTTTATCAATCGAAATGGAAAATGGACGAAAGTTGTTTGGGAAGGTGATTAAAAGTAATTGAATTTTATTTATAATTTGGTAATATTTCGCTCATAATAGGTTGATATCTTAGCGATAATTTTGCAACGGAACATGAAATAACACCGAGCAATTTTTCAACAAAACAGTTGGAGAAATTTTCAAAACAAACGAAACGTGAATCGTAAAAATGGTAATAGTAACAAATCAAACCAGAGTATAAATCAAGAATTTAACAGCGTTCCTTTCGATTGGATAAATTAAAAAAGCCGTCCCAATAATGAATACGACGGCTTTTTTGCGTAAAACAGACTATGCTTTTTTCTTATACAATGGTACAGTGCTACAAGGTTCGCCAAACATCAAGGATTGCACAAAAGGCTGTAAAATACGGGTAATTTCTACGTAAGCCGCCGATGGCACAGGTACTTTTGAACAACCTTTCACTACCACTCTTGCTCCTTGATATTCTTCTGGATTGACCTTGCTAAGGGCATCATAAAACAGTTTATTTTCTAATTCCTGCAAATTTCCTAAAACAACGATATTAGCAAAAGGCTGTAATTTCAAGGTTAAAAGCATGTATGCCCACGTAGGAATAACGACATCTTCTGAACAAATAATTGCGACATTTTTCCCTGTATAAACGCTCCAATCATGGTTTTTTAGAAATTCTCTGAAATCTTTTTCCTTCAAAATCATGCCCATAAACAGATTGTCTTTTAGGTCATAAACTACTCTCTCGCCTCTGTCGTAAAGGTCTTCCAAATCAAAAGTAACGAGTCCACTATTGATTACTTTATTAATGATTAATTCTTCTTCCATTTTTTTAAACTTTCTTAGGCTGTGTTCCCACAAAATCTTTCAAATAAAAAGGCTCAAAAGTCACTACGTTCTCAAACAACGATTTTTCAAAAGAATTGGTTGCCAATAATCCAACCGTTTTGGCGGAAGGATGAATTTCTGTGTTCAAGAAAATAGCATTTTTATGAGTAATTGCCGCTTTACATTTTGTCGCACCATCGCCAAAAAATACGAGTTGATTTTCGTTCAATAACTCAGAAAAAGATACCTCGTCAATAATTTTTGCTTCCGTTTCTGAAATGACATTCATCTGATTATCAAGAACTTGACAATAAACTTCCATTCTTCGGGCATCAATCATTGGACAAAGCAAATGGGGTTCATCATAAAAATCTTTCAATTGATAAGCCATTGCTTCAAGCGTATTGACAGCAATCAAAGGTTTATCCAAAGCAAAGCAAAAACCTTTGGTGGTGGACACGCCTATACGTAAACCTGTGTAAGAACCTGGACCTTTCGCAACGGCAAAAGCATCCAAAGATTTTAAAGAAAAGCCTGCATGTTTCACCACATTTTCGCAGAGCGTCGTGAGCATTCCAGAATGAGATTTTTCAGTATATAATTCGTTGACAGCCAGCAATTTACCGTCTTGATGCAAGGCAACGGAACATACTTTTGTAGAGGTATCTATGCTGAGGATTAAGGACATATTTATAATTTATGAATGATGAGTTATTAGTTTGAATGAAGTTCGTTACTTAATACTCGTTGCTCACAGTTTTCACAAAATTAACCCCAAACCTTTCAAACAAAAAATAGCGACCAATTTCTTAATCGCTATTTTTTTATTGATTACAAGAAACTGTTGACTACTTCTCCCCTTTCAAAATCGCTTGATAACGATTCATGTTCGAAAACAATTTCAATGCCGACTGAATCTCAGGGTCTTTGGCGAATGATTTCTCACGAGCACCTTTCTGAAGGTAATAATGTACAATTATTTCTTGTTCCAAAGCCGTCTTGATTTCGTCTTTAAACTTCATCATATCTTGCTCTTTACTGTGCGATAATTTTGAACGGAGTGCCTTCAATTGTTCTGAAACTACATCAAAATAACGTTCCTTTTTTGCCGATGCTTCCAAGACGTTTAAGTCCTTTTCAGCTTGGGTTGTATAGTCAAATTCTTGGGTAACAGCCCATTTTACAAAGTCTTGATATTCAGTTGCTGACAATTCAAAATCCTTCGCAGATTTAATCGTAGGGTGGTCGAAATGGTACTTAATGGCATAGTCAAACAAGATGTATTTGTTTGATAATGACATCGTTACAGCCGCCGGCAGAGGTTTTTCAATTTCAATATCTGGTAAAACTCCACCACCGTCATAAACCGTTCTTCCACTCTTTTTAGTCTTGAAAGGACGTTTTAATGAGTCTGGCAATTTTCCCACGCTGCCGTCTGGATTGCGGTGCTGATAGTCAATCGCTTGGATACAACGCCCACTTGGGATGTAATATTTTGCCGTTGTAACTTTCAATTTAGTATTATACGTCAAATCACGAGTAACCTGCACCAAACCCTTGCCATAAGTACGTTGTCCAATCAATACGCCACGGTCATAATCCTGGATTACACCCGACACAATTTCAGCCGCCGAAGCACTTCTCGAATTGGTCAAAACGCTAATCGGCATCTCCGTATCCATTGCAGGGTTGAGTCCCGTATAAGTTTTGTTCCATTCTTGCACCTTTCCCTTGGTCGAAACAATTTCGGATTCTTTTGGCAGGAAAATATTGCAAATGTCCACCGCCATATTCAACAAACCACCTGGATTTTCACGAAGGTCAAGCACCAATTTTTTCATACCTTTTGCCTTCAATTCCGTAAAAGCCTGACGCACTTCTTTGGAGGCAGTACCCGTAAAATCCTTCAAATCAATGTAGCCCACTTCGTCATTAATCATGCCGTAATAAGGTACATTTTTCATTTTCACCACATCACGAGTAACCGCAATATCTTCCAATCTATCCGTTCCGTAGCGTTTTACGGTTAATTTTACGGATGTACCCGTCTGTCCTTTTATCAATTTGCCGGGGTCGAGTCCTCTTTTAGATTTCAAATCAACGCCATCCACTTTCACGATTTCATCGCCAATTTTCAAACCCGCTTTTTCGGCGGGAGTGCCTTCGTCAATAAGCATAATCATGATACGTCCACTGCGATTGCCTGTCACGATGCCGATACCGTTGTATTTGCCCGTTGTCATGGTCATGTAATCCTCAATATCGTCTTCGGCATAATAGACGGTGTAAGGATCAAAGGATTTCAACATCGCATCAATAGAAATCTTGACCGTTTTATTAGGGTTGATTTCATCCACGTAATAGCGATTCAATTCCTTGAAAAGCGTGGCATAAATATCCAAGTTTTTAGCAATATCAAAGAATCGCTCGCCTGGGTCAGAGAAGGAAGCCAAGGACAGTCCCGCAATCGTTATTCCGCTAATTATTAGGGTTTTAGTGTATTTTTTTATGTTCATTTTTGTGAATTGTTCTTTTGTGAAATACGATTGATTCTTTCTTTATTAGTGTTATTCACCATCTTTATTCTTATTTTTTTATAGAGATCAACGAGTGAAAAGCCACTTTTGTATCTTTAAGAAAGGCGGTTATTTGACAATTAACATGATTATAATATTAATGATGATGATAACGAAAAAGACATACAAGATGTAAATTAAAGAATTAATTATTTTGACTACACAAAGATGAGTATTTTTTTTACCAAAGAAATTTCAACCAAAAATGATGTGGTTGTAGTTTTGCCAAAATAATAGTCAAGTTTTGTTTTATAAATTATAATATACGACCAATGAGTTAATACTTTGAGAATAAACACTACTAATATCCCATAATTAAATATATTTTTTATTATGATATTTCATCAAAGCCGTTTTCACCCTTGTTGGTCTTTATAGTCCACCGTCGTTTTTGTCTTTGTTGGTTTTCCTCGCCGGCCGTCGCTCGGTGTTTTCACCAACGACATTTGCGAAAGCAATCGGACGAATAAATTTGTGCAATTTTATTTGTAATTATCTGATAATTAACTATTTAAAATTTCATTTCATCAAATCTAAAATAGTTTTAAATTGCTTTGGCGTAATAATAGGAATAGGAGGAAACAGACTTTTAATTTTCAAAAGATTTTTGATGTGCTTATCATCGGACACTAAATAATTAACATTTGCTCCAACTGCACAGTCCACAAATTTATTGTCGTCTTTATCCTCAATAACCATTTGATATTTATACGATGGTTCAAATCTTTCATGGTTAAATGAACTTACCAAGGCACTGATGGTAAATGTCATCGTCTTTTCACCAAAACTTTCCGCCAATACATCTGCATATCCAGATAGAATTTCGTTACTAAATATCCATGTAAATTTACCATCAAAAAAGCTATCCAAAACCCAATATTTATCTC
>Ga0123336_10004639_pt1 | contig 11096 bp, 8 predicted proteins | sample SSSSmetaG_FD_96466 | JGI IMG/M metagenome (GOLD analysis project Ga0123336, IMG submission 96466) | Glacier valley bacterial and archeal communities from Borup Fiord, Nunavut, Canada, to study Microbial Dark Matter (Phase II) - ​SSSS metaG | ecosystem: Environmental > Aquatic > Freshwater > Ice... | reverse complement strand
CGCTTGATCGACTGGAGGAGAATGGCCTGGTGAAGTTGGAACGAAAACCGGGGCAGCGCCCGGTGGTCACCATACTGAAATGCTAGGCATTTATGAGTGCAAGAAGTTGTGCGTCGCTCATGGCCTCCAGACGCGCCTGTTCTGGACAGATGCCAGCAGTAACTTCAACCCGATGGTGTTGTGGCGCGTAAAAATTGAATAGCCGCGCCAACTCAGCCCACGCACGCACCATGGCCATCGGGTTGCTCATCAACTTGGCCTGTTCTGCGGCCTCCAGGAGCCCCGCAACGACTCTTTCGCGGCTGATGCCTAGTCTTTCAGCCTCAGTGGCTTGGCGGGCCTGTAGCGCAGCTCGAATGTGGGGTTTAGTGAGGAGTTCGTATGCAATTTCGCGCGCGCATTTCCGACTGTAGCCAGCACGTACCGCTGCGGCAGCACCGTTGAGGTCGACCATGTATTCGTCGAGGAATCGCGACTGTTTTGGGGAGAGGATAGATGCAACCATGTTGCATATTATAGTACCGCTGAGAATTTGAGACTAGGTTCTAGTGACCGCCAATTCAAAGGATCGCGCATCGACGTTCCTTACCTCCCAGAGTCGAAATCACCCTAGTCCGTCTACACGAGCAATGTGATTTCTACTTCTATTTCTGGCGCGATTTGTGCATTCACTTCAAATGAATATCGCGAAGTTCACCGGCGTTGCGCGCTTTTGTCGCGCAGCGTCCGGAGGACCGCAGGGTTATGCCTAGGCACTTCTCACCACCGCCAGCGCATCCGGCCAAGTTTCATTTGCTTCGATATGCTTCCGAATGAGTGCCCTATTCGACGCAATAATTCCTGGCCAGCGGTTGATCCACGACTTGTACGCATCCCAAGAGTAGCCATGGTAGAACCCCTTTCTCATGGTCGTCATGGAATGCGACGCAGCATCCAAATAGACTTTCTCGATTGAAGTTCCCTCCAATTCCAGAATGCTAGCCAAATAGGCCAACCAACGTGCAAGATGCTCATACTGAACCCAGGCACCGTTCTCTTGAGTAAGTTCTATCTTCGATTGGATTATGCTTCCAAGTGCCGTTACCACACGGGCGTCATTGATGCTAACGCCGATTGCAGCGAGCGACGATACGATTTCAAAGAACGTGTTCTCAATTCTTAGACAGTCTTTTGTAAAGCTATGGTTCGCTATGACTACCTTTCGAATGTTGTCGATAGACTGGGCGACACACTTGTCAGCCTCCGGTAGAGCATCGTTTAGCGACTTGAAGAAGTCATGCACTTCGATTTTGTCGAGAACTCGAATGCCGTAGCAGTGGGCGTAATAGTCTTTGATATGTTGGTCGATATTGGATCGGGAAATCAGAAAGATATTAGATCCAATTACATGGCTTCGTGAGAAGCCCTTGTAGTCGCTGATGATAGCTTTTAGATTAGTGTCGCCAAGGGAATATCCAAGAATAACAACGGTGTTTTCATGGAGAACAGTACTTAATTTTCTTGAGAAATATGATTCTCCGTTTATGAAGCGGAAATAATCGTCGGAGGTCACGACCATGTTTTCAGGTGAATCAATCGACCCGTGAACATGATAAATCTTCACTCTTGATTGGGAACGAGGGATTGGCAATCCCGGCGTCAGTGAGTGACAGTCAGTGACACCTGAAAGGGTTTCAATAAGCTTGTCGTAGTTTGTAGTTGCGACCTTGAACGTTCTTGTTGTCAAAAAATTTTGAATTGCGGAGTTATCGCCTTTCAGTGCAACTGCCCGAATTTGGGTGGCGATCTCTTCGTGAATTTTCTTGTCGACCTTAGATAGCTCAATGGCAATTACCTGAGCCGCCTCGTCAAGGCTGAGAACACTTTGTCCACCAGCGGGGAAAAGTGCAGCTTTAAGACTTGCGGGCTTTGGTGTCAGGTCACAGATTGATTCCAGAAGTCCTTGCCAACTGGGGGCATCGTTGTCGGTAACCGCCTTTGAGAATCCGGTTCCTGTGAAAAGGCAAAGTTTCCCGGATGCTGCAGCATAGGCGATTTCAAAATACTCACTCACAAGCGCACCTCCTAGGCATAACTAGATACAGGAAGACTACCAGTCTCCCTATCATTACGAATGCTCCCTACTATTCCGGGAACATGTGAACATGAAGTCATTGTGAACAATAGCTTACCATCGGCACGGGTGCGTTTCACCATAATCAACAAGTCACGAAAAGCGGCACTCATTTCATCTTCCTCGGCTACTCAGCGTTCGGATTCATGAACTCAAACGACACCCCAATCTCGTTTGCCATCACAAAAATTGGCTCGTATTGGTCATCAAACACCGCGCGCTTCACACCCGCATGCGTATCCAGGCCCGTGTTCGCAACCAATATGTATGCCTCAGTTCCGTCCATCCCTGCCACCTCTGCAAACGCGTACTGCAGAAACTTCGCCACAACGTCGATTGTAAAAGCGACGTGTTCCCGCTTCCATTCCAGGGGACTGGCCGGCAGGACTTCCGTAGGAAACCGTACGTCAGTGTCTTTCAAATGGTTTTTGTCAGTGTATTCAGCCTCGCTCATCGGACCTACCATCGCGCCGGACTCTACATCGCGTATTGTGGCGCGAAATTCGTGCACCACATTTTTTGGATGGAACAACGCGTTGCGAAATACGCACAGCGAATTTGCATGGCGATAGGCCTCGTGAGACGTGTCGAGCTCTTTCCCGAATTTTCGAAGAATGAACTTGCGGATCTTCTCTGTTGGCCGGCTATTTTCGAACTTACTATTTGCCGGCTCGTCGCCGAACACCGCGTCCTGCACGATATTGCCAACGCACTCCAACAATGGGAGAGATTGCGACATGGCCGCACGAATCAGAAGTTGCCGCTGGGAATGTATCTGTTGCCGCGTGTGTCCTTCCGGGCTGTGTAATTGTGCAAACACGAGAAGGGAAAGCGTGTCCAGCAAAGTACCCAAAAAGCGGTTATCCGACAATATTAAGTCTGGAGACCGGACTTGGCTGTTGGAGATAGCAGTAGGTTGTGTCATTTAAGGGTTACCCGGTGGTGGATAAGAGAGCAGCTTATAGGTTTCCAGTGACAAGGGGCATTACGCCCCTTCGATTTGATCGACAGTCCGCTGTCAAGTAAATCAGATGACATTTGGGAACGATAGCAGTTGGTCGGCTTCGGAAGTTCGCGACTTAGGAAAGCGGACGTTCACCAAATTATGCTACACGATGATGGTGACCGCAGTAACGCGAGGTCAACGCCAGCGATCGGACCCTTATCTGGTCTGTGTGCGCCGGCACAGGTGGTCACGAACACCGGAGTCCGCAGCAATCTCCAAGAGACTTCAATCTTGCGACATCATCGCCGCTCGGGAAACCAAGCGTAGTAGTGCCCATAAAACGTCTTCACAATCACCGCATGGATATCGCCATCCGAGATCTTCGGTTCAACGAAACCAATCCGGTAAATTTTCACGCCATCCGACTTGCGGTACCCTGCGTCAGCGCCCCACCGGCAGACTCGATATTCGGTAACCGGCTCGCCTACACGCTCATATTTGTAATGATGCTCGCCCTGAAGCACGCTAACGCGTTTCTCGGCACCAGGGCCGTTGACCAGTAGCGCTTCGCAGACCATGGGCAGTTGTTGCATTCCCCGATTTTACCGCCGCGAAAAGTGCGTCGACATCACGACGACTGCGCTCAGTTGATATAAATCCGCAGGGTCTAGGCCAACGACACGTTCATTCATTTGTGAACAGCCAGCACGCTTCACGGCAGCGGTGACGTTGCCCTCGAGGAGGAATCCGCGATAGGGAGCAGTTGTATGAGCGAGAGTAAGCGTACAACCATACTGCATACCGACATGGGCGGATGAATACCATGCGCTAGGTGAAACGTCTCCAAACTCGTTAAGCATCTGTTTCGCTGCAGGTTTTGCCTTTCAACTTAGGGCGATCAACATTCAGCCGAGGATGGGGGCCGGCTCGCTGTTCTTTCCGTTGTGGGAGACAGAGCTAGAGAGCAATTGATTGAGCCGACAATTTCACAATGTAACGTTATTTTAAGAATCAACTAAGCAATGTGTGGTTGGAGATTGTTTTTTGCATTTGCAAACGAAGAGAAGTAACCGCAGTACCGTCGATGAGGTTTTTCTCCAAGAAAACGCACCGCAAAGCCTGGTAACATAGGGATCCTATTTTGTAAGGCAAGCTAAATGTCCGCGGGCATCCCAGTAATTGACTTGTTCGCAGGTCCCGGCGGTCTTGGAGAGGGCTTCTCTTCAGTTATGGACTCGCGCGGTCGCCAAGTGTTTAGACTCGCCACGTCGATTGAAAAAGATCCAATTGCGCATAGGACGCTGCGTTTACGTGCCATCTTCCGGCGCCTAAAAGCTGTAGATTCGCTCTCTGAGTATTACGCATACGTTCGCGGTCACATTTCATATGAAGAGTTTTGCCGTGATTCAATCGTAAAACAGGCTCTGCAAGAGGCAGACAGCGAAACCAGATGTGCAGTGCTAGGGTCTGATCAGGAAAGCAAGATCGATGGGTGGATTCGGTCCGGCATTGGAAAGCAAGCCGAATGGTTACTGATTGGGGGGCCGCCCTGTCAAGCCTATTCGCTGGCTGGTAGATCTCGCCGAACTAACGATACGACTTTTGAAGACGATGAGAAGCATTTTCTCTACAAGGAATATCTCAGAATTATTCGAAAATTTGAGCCGCCGGTGTTCGTTATGGAGAATGTGAAGGGGATACTCTCGTCTACGCATGGAGGGGATGGAGTTTTTTCGCGCATCCTAAAAGACCTGAAAGCGCCACGCGCAGGACTCAAATACGACGTTCGGTCGTTCATTTTTCCATCAGAGGCAGAGATTGACGCACGGGATTATATAGTTCGCGCTGAGCATTACGGCATTCCACAAGCTAGGCATCGAGTCATTCTTTTGGGAGTTCGTCGTGATTGTACGAATTTCGCGAGTCATCTCCCGTTGGTACAAGCTGATAGGCCAGCCACTGTCGTCGAATTCCTGTCTGGCCTTCCTGCATTGCGTAGTTCACTCTCTCGCGGGCGAGACTCGCGGCAGGGTTGGCTTGATGTCCTTTCGAAAACACCGGAACTGCTTAATAACTTTAAGCACCCTAAAAAGGTTGGCATATCTGATCGAATTGCAACTGCGATTGCCAGAGCGTCCGCAATCGAGTCTATGGGTCTTGGCTTCATCAAGTTGGCGCAAACAAAGCAGCGCCTAGGTCTTCAAGAAGCTTTCAAATGGATGCAGGATGTCAACCTAGGTGGAGTTTGCCAGCATCAGTCTCGGGGGCATATGCCCTCGGACCTACAGCGATATCTATTCGCCGCCTGCTATGCAATTGAAGTTGGAGTCGCCCCTAAGCTTCGCGATTTTCCAGCACAACTTCTTCCTAACCATGGCAATGCAGAGGCCGAAAACATTCCGTTTGAGGATCGTTTCCGCGTTCAATTGGGAAATCGGCCCGCTTCCACAATCGTATCCCATATTGCCAAGGACGGACATTACTACATCCATTTCGACCCAAGCCAATGCAGAAGCCTCACAGTGCGCGAAGCCGCGCGCCTTCAGACCTTTCCTGAAAACTACTTTTTTGAAGGAAACCGAACGCAACAGTATTCACAGGTTGGAAATGCAGTGCCTCCCTACCTCGCGTTGCAGCTGGGTAGGAGCGTCGCAGCCATGATGGGAGTGAAACTGTTACCAATGAATTAGTCTGCAACTGTCGAACCTGCTTTCGGTTTTCATGATGTTGATTGAATATGCCCCGGCATGTCTGATGACAGTTCGCTGAAGGCATTATTTCCGCGCACAAGGCGTATCAGTTCTTTCGAAAGTTCGGAAGTTGTAACCAAGCCTCGAGTTGCACATTCCCAAACAATGATTACGCGCCAACCGTCATCCAGCAATCTGTATTCAGACTCGATGTCACGCTGGCGATTCCCCTCCAGTTTTTTCGTCCAGAACTTGCGCCTTGTAGAAGGCAGCCTGCAAAAACGGCAGCCTTGGTGCAAGTGCCAGAAACAGCCATAAACTTGAATGACAAGACTACGGCCTGCCAAGACAACATCTGGCTTGCCGGGCAGACTCTTGTCATAAAGCCTGAAGCGAAAGCCATGACGAAAAAGTAGTGCGCGAACGACTCTTTCAGGGGACGTATTAACGGACCTGATTCCCGCCATCATCCGGCTTCGTACTTGTGGTTTGACAATGTCGACCAAGTTTGCCAGTCCTCTGGATTTGCCAGCCTATCTATAAAATGAAGTCGCTAGTCAGTTCATCGTGCGGCGCGAACTTCTGGAATACCAGTCTGCGGTTCTGAAAACTGCGCACTTCGGACTGCCTCCCAGCAGTCCGGTTTCTTGGCATATTCTGAAATCATTTTTCCGTCGGCAGCCCGGTAAAGAACATCATGGACTTCGGCTGCCCAAGTCTTCAATTGATCACGAAGCGCGGGCGAGATGTCTTGAGCTATCCATATTTTTTCAAGTTCAGTTCTTTCCCCCAGCCTGTTGGCAAAAAGTGAGACCAAATAAGCTGCAATATTCGCCTGATATGCTGGAAACATTGGCCGGACAAGTGAACTAGTCTTCTTGAAAAAGATGCACTTTGCGATCATGTTTTTGAATGCTGCAACATCTGGCAAGATCGCAGGGCTTTCGCCATCGTGGGTCTTGAGCGCTTCCATAAAGATCTCAAAATTCTTTTGTGCGCCAAGACTAACCAGTGACGGGTTCTGAGCCCATGCGTTGAGATATTTCGCGAAATCAGTTTTCGTAATCTTCCTTGAGGGCGGACAGACTGCCTCCTTCAGGTGTTTTAGTCGTGCCGGCGTCGCACCTTCCCTCGCAAGCATAGTGTTGTAGCTGCCCGCAGCGCGCTCATAAAACCACCTGCCAACGCCATCCGGGCAATAGGTTGAAAGCGCAAGTTTCTCCAGTTCAACATGAAATGGTTTGTTTGCGGACAAATCAGACTGTTTTACAGAGTTTTGACTATTTGCATACCGGGAAACGTCTGATATGAGCGTTTCCTCGTCCGCAGCGGAAACTGAGTGCAGGACGATGACCTTTGCAGGCACCCTGACCCTGCTGAGGTCCACATTTGCTTCTCGCTTTTTTGTAAAGTAGATTGATGCGGTCGTTTGTCCGCCGTTGACGATTTGCATGCCCTTTAACCAGAGTATTCCTGGCCCACCGTCTGCAGTTTTTCCTATGCTTACTTCATCGGCAACCACGACGATTCCGTTGTTGAATGCCATGAAGTGTTCAGGGTCATTGCGCAGGGTGTCTCTAATACCCTTGTTCACCTTGCCCGTTGCGCTCAGGAATGACCGGACATTTGCCTCTAGGAGACGAGCACCAAACTTTTCATAAAGAAAGCGCAGCGCTTCTGCGGGAATCACAGTAAGTGCGCAGTCATAATCGGCATTTTGACCCGGCACATATACGCAAGGCAACGCGCCTCCGGAGACTTCCTCAAAATTTACAACAAGCTCATCTCGTGGCTTGCCCTCAGACCAATGGCGAAAGAGGCGTTCAATGTCCATCACTTCCAGCTTGATCGTTTTCCCACTGATTTCACGCGACTTGAAGTTCTTTGCCTTTGACTGTCTATCGGTAAGCACATAGATACGGATCTGATCCAGATTCGCATAGCAACCTTGTATTGTTAGGGCCAGCTCATAAGCATCATTTGACTCATCCATGGTTGCGCTGAGCTTGCCCTCCGCGCATTTGGCAAGGAACCTAAGGCACTGCTCGGCAGCCGTCTTTGTCTCTGACTCAGGTACCGGCGTTATTGCTGTCGTTCCCTCGTAAAGGCTGACAAACAGGTCTAGCTGATCAGCGTCGTCCGAAACAGCGTAGCCACTGAGCCGAAGATTTGCGTTGCCGACCCGCGAAGAGTAGTGACAAACCTGTGGCTCGAATGTCATTCCAATTTCAGACATATGCGCCATAACTATTTCCGCAAAGATGGTTTCCGCGTATGGGAATGCGCCGCCGGTAGCTCCCAGCCTTTCGCTGATTTCCTCTTGTACCTCAGCCTGAGTTTGTTGCAGAAAGTCTACGAGTTCCATTTATTTGACCATCCCGAGTTCACGAATTGCATCTATAAAATTCATTTCTGTCGCGCAGACGGATCCAATCTCCAGCTCGTAATTTGCCTTTCTAATTTCGGCAGGCAGGTCCTTGCTAATAAGCCGTGGAAATCCCTCAGAGACGCGCAATATCCATTGCCGCGCCCTAACAAAGCGGCGAGTGTAATTGTCAGCTTTTGCATCCAGATAGCCAGCATGCAAAAGACGACTGTCAAATACAGAAAGTGCGACAGCCACTTCGTCCAAGCGTGATCGAATTTTGCGCACTTGGTCGGTCAGGGTAAGGCCAGACGTATTCACGGCAAACCGTTCGGCAACCAGGAAGAGTGGATTCGCTACCGTGTCATCGAGTTGCTGTAGCGAGCCAATGTGTGCAGAAAAGCCTGTGGAGGATATCGTGCTCTTAACTTCAATGGCGCCATGACCGAGCGTGAAGTCGTGAATGCCGTTCAAGGGACCCTGCCAAGCTTCGACTGAAGTGATTTCTTGCATTCCACAGGTCAAAAGATCGTGAAGTAACTCAAGTTCACCGAACAATCCCAGTTCAGCGTCGGGCGCCAGAACGCCGTCAATCGCATGGCGCATGAAGTCTTGCCATGCAACGATTCTGCTTAGAAAAGCTCGAAATTGTATTTCGGGGGAAGAGCCATGTAGCTTTCCTAGCGTCATTACAACATCCTCAGCCATCATTCCAAAAAACTCCAGACGGCCGGCCTGTTGTCTTGAAAGCGCGATCCATACTTTTCCCATACCCGCTGCTCCCAGGTCTGGTGCCGATACAGTAAATCCTCGCCCTTGCGGGAGTTCAGTCTGCATCGGTATTTTTATGGCCCCAAATCCAACCAAAAGCGCCTCCTCATTGCCCGGGAAGCGACGCCCCGCAAGAAGTGAAACAGGATGGTTGGGAACGACAGGAATTGTTCTCCAGCCCTCTGCGTCGGATTCGCCTGCAAGCGCAATCCAGGCGGAAAACAACTCTTGTTTTTCAGTTTGAAGCGCCATATTCCTGCTCCCAAAGCACGTTGTTCACCTTGTATGCGACTTTTCGACCGGAATCGCTCCCAGGAAAGCTGACCCCAATCGCGATAATGGGTGGCGAACCGTCTGGCAAATTCGTCCATTCCTTTCGCTGGTCCAATGCATAGATCAGCAGCAGCCCTCTTTCTGGGTGGGCTGTTACATTCACCGCGCCAAAGCCGCGAATCATTCGAATGGAGGGGCCATTTGGTACGTCGGGCGGAGTTGCATCTGGATTGCGTGCCGGATCTGGGCGCCACGCCTGCCTAGTCGTGGCCAACGCAGCTAACCAAGCTTTCTCATCTAGGTCAATTGCTTCGTCGCGAGTGGACATAAGTCTGCCAATCGAATAGCGATTTGCATGCGGTCCGTTATCGGTACGTTTCAATAGATTTATTGAAATCCCGTCATCGATTTCAAAAGGCGCCCCTTCGCCGCCGCCAATTATTGCCACCGTCCAGTGAGTAAGTTCGTTTGCAACAGTCATTGTCTGAATGAATTCTGAGAGCAGCGCACTATTGACTTTGTAGGCTTCGGGATGGGTCCGATATGAAGCAAGAAAATCAATGATCTCAATTGCCGAAACTTCGCTCCACAGGAAACCCGTCCATTGCTGACGGCTGCCGCCACGGATGCGAACAGGGTTGGTTTCGGGCACCCCAAGTGTTTTCAAAAGTCTCCTGGTTGCTTCGAGGTTTTGATCTAGTACCTGCTTGTCGCGGTAGAGGGCAATTGTCTCGAGAAGCTGGCCGCTAAACGAAAGGAACAGTGTTTTCGCAACACGCATTTTCAGGCGTGAGGTGACCATCAGAACAGAATGCGACTGAACTTTCAGGCCATATTCTCGAGGCGTTGCGCCACTAGCAGCCATAAGGTCGAACTCTGCGCGCAGTTCATCTGCTGCCTCCGCAATATGTTCAAACCATTCAGTAAGCTCGGTCGTCGTATAGAGCCGACAAAGATCCAGATAGTCGGGGCGATAGCCGAACCATCTCCCCATCTGCATTAGCGTGTCATACATTTTGGAGGCACGCAGGAAGTAACTTACACACAATCCCTCAAGCGTAAGCCCGCGCGCAAGCTTGTCTCCGCCGACTGCAATCACCTTGAGGCCTGTCGCAGATTGCTCCATATAGTCGAGCGCATCTTTTGCCGTGCCGTTGATGATCTTTACCTTTATGTCCAGGAGCACTCCAAGCAATGCTGCACGAATGTCTGCCCATGAGCAGTCCGCGAGCAGTCCATCGCCCTTGTGAATTGCGCGAACCGCATCGCTCGTTGGGACAAAGTCGTTTTCCCATAGAAGTCTCAGGCGTTCAAAAATGGCCTCGTGCTCAATATTCCGTTCTAGCCTTTGACGCAAATGCATAATGTGGTCTTCGATTTGCCTATGTACCTCCCGCTGGACCTTGGTAAATCGTGTCACATGGACAAGCATCGAAGAATGATTTCTGCCATGCCCGCGCACTTGTCGCGCGGCACAAGCAAGCAGGAAAGCGTCAATAGCCTCCAGCATTGATGGGGGGAGTTCGTCCAGACCTTCAAAGAGTGGGATGTGTTCCTTATTGTGCTTTTTGGGGATCCAGCCAGACACGCCGTCATCGGCTGAAAAATCGCTGACATGACGTACAAGTGGCAGGTCGCCCCTGCCTCCATCCACTTCCTGGCGTCCGAAAACTTTCTTTGGACCAACATAATTCGACGGTGCGGAAAGGTTGATGATGAAGGCTGAAGGGAAGAGATCTGGCCCCTCATCAAGGGTCTCACCCCTTTCGTGAATGAAAATGTTTGCAAATGGAGTCGCCGTATAACCGACGTGTGCCGATTGTGTGAACGCGTGAAGGATCTTCCTTATCCGTCTGTTTATTGCAGTTGGCTCATGCTCCTCATTGGGATTCCCCTCGTCGTCAAACACCTGCTCGCCGGTATCAACGGAGGCATGAT
>Ga0123336_10004638_pt1 | contig 11097 bp, 8 predicted proteins | sample SSSSmetaG_FD_96466 | JGI IMG/M metagenome (GOLD analysis project Ga0123336, IMG submission 96466) | Glacier valley bacterial and archeal communities from Borup Fiord, Nunavut, Canada, to study Microbial Dark Matter (Phase II) - ​SSSS metaG | ecosystem: Environmental > Aquatic > Freshwater > Ice... | reverse complement strand
GTTGTCGTGCGGCCAGACCGAGCCGTTCTGGTAGCTGAATGGGTTGTAGGACGGGTTCAGCGCCGTCAGGGTCCGGATGCCCCAGCCGCTCCACATGTCCGGCTGCATCAGCCGGGCGGCGACGCGGGCCGCACGGTCGGGCGGCACGATGCCGGACCACAGCAGGTGCCCGGCGTTGCTGGCTACCGTCGCCACCAGCCGCTTGTCGCCGTCCAGGCAGTAGCCGTAGCAGCCCTCGGCCTCGTTCCAGAACACCGCGTTGAACCGCTCGAACAGCGCCGCCGCCTTGGCCGACAGCGCATCGGCCCGGTCCTGGTCGCCCAACGAGGAATGCACCTCCGCCATACCCTGCCAGGCCGCATAGACGTAACCCTGCAGCTCACACAGGGCCTTGGGGTTGGACACCTTGCTGCCGTCGGTGTTGACGACGGCCTCGCCGCTGTCCTTCCAGCCGACGTTCTCGTAGCCCTGGCCGGACCGGGTGCCGTATTCCTGGAAGCCGTCGCCGTCCCGGTCGCCGTAGTCGTCGATCCAGGACAGGCAGCCCTCCGCCGTGCGCAGGTGCCGGCGCAGCAGGTCCAAGTCGCCGGTCGCGCGCCAGGTGGCGTGCAGCACGAGCAGGTATAGCGGCGTCGCGTCCGCCGTGCCGTAGTAAGGCGTATGCGGAATCAAGTGCAGTGCTGCCAGCTCGCCCAGGCGCAACTCGTGCAGGATCTTGCCCGGCTCGGCATCGCGGTAGTCGTCGCGCGCCGTCGCCTGCCAGCGGCCCAGCACGTCCAGCGCGGCGCGGCCGAATTGCGGGTCCAGGATGATGGTTTGCAGCGCCACGATCAGGGTGTCCCGCCCGAACAGCGCCACGAACCAAGGCAACCCGGCTGCGGTGATGGTCTGGGCACCGTCCGGCCCTTCCACCGGCAGCCGCAGCGCGGCGATGTCCTCGACCGCCTGGGCATACATGCGGGCGAAGGCATGGCCCCCAGCCTCCAGCTTCAGGACACCCTGCCGCCAGCCCGCCAGCTCCTGCGCCTGGGCGCTGTGCGGGCCAAAATCGCAGACGGAGGGCGCGGGATAGCTGCGTTCGCCGTCGGACAGGTCGTAGAGCAGCGCGCCGTCCCAGGTGGCGCCGGGCTGCAGTTCCACGGCGAAGCTGATGCGGCCGTTGGCATAGACAGCCATCACCGGGCTGCGGGCGGTAATGCGGACCTCCCGGTAGAAGTCCCCGTTGCGGTAGCCCGTGACCAGCACGCCGTCGCCGTCCGACCAGGCGCTGCTGATGCGCCCGCGCCTGACGATGCGGCCGGACTTGACCTCGAACACGTCCGCGAAGTCGCTGCGGACCGCGATCTCCAGGTTGAAGCGCACGGCCGAGCGCCCGTGGTTGGTGATCGCGTAGGCCTCGTGCATCCCGCCCTCCACGGCACGGGTTAGCACCAGGGTCAGGCTGCGCGCGGGCACGTCCCCGCCCTCGCTGGGGAAGGCGCGGTTGGTCAGGAAGATGCGCGCGGCGTAGTAGGCTGGGGCGCCGCTGTTCAGCAGATCCCAGACCTGGCCGTTGGCATACAGAGCATAGGCGCTGACCAGGCGGGTGTCGAAGAAATACAGCCCCTTGTCGGTCGGCCACAGCACCTGGCCGTCCGGCTCGGTAATAAGGACCGTATGCCCCTGGTGGATGGCAAGCTGGGCCGGGCCGACCTTGATCTCCAGGGGCACCGCGCCGCGCCCTTACGCAGCGGGCTGGAACGTGAGCGCCACGCCGTTCATGCAGTAGCGCTGGCCGGTGGGCGCGGGTCCGTCCGGGAAGACGTGGCCCAGGTGGCTACCGCAGTTGCTGCAATGCACCTCGGTCCGGACCATGCCCCAAGCCCGGTCCTCGGTCGTGGCGACGGCCGCAGGCGCGATGGGCTGAAAGAAGCTGGGCCAGCCCGTGCCGGATTCGAACTTGGCGCCGGTGTCGAACAGGGCCTGGCCGCAACCGGCGCAGGCGTAGGTGCCCGTCCGCTTCTCTGCGTTCAGCGGGCTGGTGCAGGCGCGTTCCGTGCCGTGGCCACGCATGACCTTGAACTGCTCGGGCGTCAGCATCGCCTGCCACTCGGCGTCGGTGCGGGTGAAGGCGTAGGTCTCAGCGGGCTTGACCTTGGTGGTGAACAGGGACACGGCGAACCTCCGGGTTTTCGTCGCCCCGGAATATGGGCGCACCCGAACCATGCGCCAAGCACGGCGGCTTGCTTCGGCACCATGTCTCCGCCGCATTTCATCCATATAAAATTAAGATTCGGTTAGACATGCGAGGCAACTCCGCGCATCTTGCGTTGCAAGGCTGAAACAGCCTTGATAAATGCGGGATGTCTTTGGACAATGGCCAGGTGATCCAGTACTCCACTCCGGAACGGACGCGAAGCGTCCCGCCTGCGACAAGCAGGCCTAGTTCGGGACACGGCCGCATGACACGAGAAATGGACCGGCAAAGCCTTGCCATCGAGGGCGGCACGGTCGCCGGCAACTTCACGCCGCTGGCTGACGAGCTTGCAGCAGCCTTGACTGAGGGCCGCTCGGCGCTGGTGACCGGCCCCGCCAGCACGTCCGTCATCCTGAACATGGCAGCCTCGTATCCTGGCCTCGCCCGGACCCGGCTCTTCACGGTCCGACCGCCGCTCGACCTGTTCGCCGTGCTGGGCCAGGTGAGCGGCGACGGTGGGCAGTCGGACATCCAGCTTGAGCGGGGCTTTGAGGCCCTGACCAACCCCGGCCCTGGCCACGACCGCATTGCGCTGCTGGTGGAGGACGCGCACCTGCTGCCGCAGACGACGCTGCACTACATCGAGCTGGTGCTCTGCGCCGGGCCGCATCTGCATGTGGTCCTGGCGGGACGGGCTGGGCTGATGGAGACCCTCGCGCTGCCGGGCTTCGCCACCCTCCGCAAGCGGTTCTCGCTGCACTTGGTGGTGCCCGATGCCGATCCGCGGCCCGCGGGCCTGGCCGCCGCGAAGCCCTCCGGTCAGGAGCCTGGCGCAGCCCAACCGGGCGGGAAGACTCGTGGCCGTGCGCTGATGTACGGCGCCGCCGCCTCGGCGTTGGCCATCGCCGGCTTGGTCGGCCTCGCGCTGGTCATGCCGAAGAACCCGTACATGGACGCCCCGGCAACCGAGGAGTCCGGCATCGCGCCCGTGGCCGGGCTTGCGGCGGCCCCCGCACTGGCCGCTGGGCAACCCGTCCCGGCCAACCCGCTTGCGGAGCCGGACGCGCGTTCCATGCCGGAACAGCCGGGTCTGGCAGCAAGCCTGATCCCTGACTCCGCGGGCGATCCTGCACCCGCCTTGGCCGCCGATGCAGCCGCAGCCGGGCCTGCGAAGCCGGCCGGCCCTGATCGGGTGCCAGATGCCGCGCCCGAGGTCACGGCGGAGACGGCCACTCCGCAGCCCAGCCTGCCGGACGATCCCAGGCCTGCTGCAACGGCCGACGCCGGCGTCGTTGTTGCGCGCGAACCGGCTGCAGCCGTGGCGCCTGGCATGCCGTCAATCCCTGCACCTGCTGCCATAGCGGCGCTGAGCGAAGCCGCAATGCCGGCCCCGGCCCCCGCCTCCAGCCAAATGGGCGTTCCAGACCCCGGCCCCGCCGCTACCCCTGCTGCCGTCCCCAAGGCTGCACCCAGCCAAATGGGTGCGCCGGACCCCAGCCCTGCAGCTTTCGCGGCTGCCGGCCCTGAGGCTGCCGCCCCGGTCGTCTCCGCTCCGGTCGTCTCCGTCCTGGTCGTCCCCTCTGCTGTCCCTGCCGTCATCGCGCCTGCCGCCCCTGCCGCCGTCGCGCCAGCCGCCATCGCTCCTGCTGTCATTACAGCTCCTGTTGCCGTGCCGCCGGTCGCGGCGGCCGGAATGGCTGGCGTTCTGCCGCCAGCCGTCACGCCGGCCCAGCGTGCCGTCAGGCCACCCCGCGTCGCCGCGGCAGCGCAGCCCGCCGCGCCCCGGCCCCAACCCCGTCCCGCGGCAACCCGTCCTGAACGGGTCGCCGACGTCCCACCCGCACCTAGGCAAGACGGCCAGCACTGCCGGGATATCACGCTACGCCTGCAACTTGGGGAGACCGCCAGCAATGTTGATCGGACGTTTCTACGCAATGGGTGCCAATAACGTGGCCAGGAAAGCAGCGAGTAAAGCGGCGGGTAAAGCGGCCAGCAGGGCGATGCGGCCCATCGTCTTGGTGGCCGCGTTGGCCCTTGCCGCATGCGCGGTGCCGGACCCTGGTCCCGTTGCCCAAGCGCCGGTGCCACCGAAGGAGGCCCTGGCGTTCGACGACGCGGTGGACCAACTGACCGTCGCGCTGTTCGCAGGCGTCGCGAAGGACCCCGCAGCCGTTGACGGCCGCACCCTTGTCATTGACCCGCTGATTGACCGCGGCTCCGGCAACCAGTCCGTGGCCACGCGGGCGATGGAGCAGCGGATTGTCCGGACCGTCCGCGACCGCTTCGCCGCCGTCAAGCCGCAGCAATTCAGCGCCGAGAGCCTGCAGTCGCAGCCGTTGATCCTGGTCGGCAGCATCACCCCCGTGGCGGGGCCGGGCATCATCCCGCCGACCAAGGGGCCGACCCAAACCTACCGCATCTGGGCGTCCCTCGCCGACCTCCGCACCAACCGCATCGTCAGCCACGCCACGGCCTGGGTCCGCGCGGATGGGGTGGACATGACGCCAACGGCCTTCTTCCGGGATAGCCCGACCTGGCTTGCCGACCGCAACCAGGCCGCCTACCTCGGCACCTGCGCGGCCAATGCCGGGGAGGCCGTCAACCCCTCCTACATCGCCAGCCTGTTCAGCGCCGCCGCGGTTGCGGACGGCGTCAAGGCCTACGAGGGCGGCCGCTACCAGGAGGCGCTGTCCCGCTACACCCAAGCCAAGGCGCTGCCAGCCGGCGACCAGCTCCGCGTGTTCAATGGCATCTACCTCGCCAACGCCGCGCTGAACCGCAAGCTGGAAGCCGAGCAAGCCTTTGGGTCGCTTGTCGCCTATGGGCTTGAGAACGGGAAGCTGGCGGTGAAGTTCGTGTTCCGGCCCAATGCAACGCAGTTCTGGCCGGACCAGAAGATCACCGGCGCCTATCCGATGTGGCTGCGGCAGATCGCGTCGCGCTCTGCCGACCAGACGTCGTGCCTTCGCCTGGTGGGGCACACCAGCCCGACCGGCACGGCGGAAGCCAACCAGGCCCTGTCCCTCGCCCGCGCCCAGCGCCTGCGTCAGGACCTGGTGACCCGCCAGCCGGGGCTTGACGCCAAGGCCGACGCCCAGGGCCGTGGCAGCGCCGAGCCGATTGTCGGTTCCGGCCGTGACGACGCGACCGACGTGCTCGACCGCCGGGTTGAGTTCGAGGTCCGGCCCTGCGCGCAGGCCGGCATCGAGCCGCCGCGGCGCGGGTAGCCTAACCCGGCCCAGCGCCGGGCAAGCAGTGCCGCCGGGTCAAGGAATGGCCTGGCGGCGCTCCAGGCCGTTGCTGACAAGCCGGGCTGCCTCCACCAAGGTAGCCTGGGGCACCCGGCCCGTCACCGCGATCACCATGCGCCGCTCCGCCCAGACCACCGTGCGGACGTCGCCCTGCTTGACGTAGTGGAACTCCTCGGCGTCAACGCCCAGCGGCTGGGCATACACCGTCAGGCGCCCGCCGTTGCCAGTGTCGTACATGAGCTGCGCGGCCGGTGTCGCCACCGCAGGCCCTGATGCGGCCGGCAGCACGCGCCCGCCGATCAACTGGTAGCCGAGTGAGGCCAGGTTCGGTGGGGTCAATGGCCGCTGCAGCCGGTTGGACAGCCATTGCTGCAGGTGCGCCCCATCCTCCGCACGGACCTCGACGGGATGGCGCACCTCGACCGAGAAGGTCTGGTAGGCGGCGAATGCGCTCTGCGCCGCAGCCTGGAAGCCACTCCGGTCCCCGGTCCAGGCATGGCCGAGCCAGCCCGCTGCGCCGGACGTGAACGCCACCAGCAGCACCGCAGCCGCACGGGCTGCCTGCCCGGCCCGGCGCTGCCGCTGCCGGGCCAGGATGCCCGCCACGCGGAGGCGGCAGGGAATTGGCTCCTCCAGCTTGGTCCGCAAGGCGGCCGCGAGGATCGCGCCCTGGCCGGCATAGCTGCCCAGCCGCTCCGCCTGGTCGGGATGGCTGCCCAGATAGGCCTCGACCTCTGCCATGCGGCCCGGCAGCAGGCGCCGGTCAACATAGGCGTGCAGGTCATCGTCGCCGATGGGTATGGAGGCGATCACTTCACTCTCCTCAGGACCGGCCGCTCGCCTTCGAGCAGCCGGCGAAACTGCTCGCGGGCGCGACTCAGCCGGGACATGACGGTGCCAACTGGGATGCCCAGCACCCGCGCCACGCTGGCGTAGGCCATGCCCTCGACGCCGACGAGCAGCAGCACCTCTTGGTGGTCCACGGACAACGCCCCGAACCGTTCGAGCATGTCACGGCTGGCAAGGCTGCATTCCTGGGTTGGCGCGGTGCTAGCCGCGGCATTCGGCACCTGGTCCAGCGCGTCGTGCAACGCCCGGCGCCGCCGGGTCCGCTGCGCGCTGATGAACAGGTTGTGCAGAATGGTGAACAGCCACGCCCGCAATTGGGCATCCGGTCCCCGCAGATACCAACGGTTGACCGCGCGCTCAAGGCAGTCCTGCACCAGGTCGTCGGCGGCGGCGTGGTCCCGCGCCAGCGCAAAGGCGTAACGCCGCAGCGCAGGGATTTGCGGTTCGAGGAGGGCAGCGATGTCGCTTATGGTTGGGGCTACGGCGCTTGGGTGGCGGGTGGCCGGCCATCCCGCCTGGTCAACCCGGCGCCATGCCGGCGTGACGCGCCAAACCTGTGGCATGTGATCACGCCGGACGGCCCGCTGTTCCGCTACAAGGCCCGGCCTGGGCAAAGGCGACGGGACTACATATCATATCTGCCCTCCGATGCTCGGATGGAGCATGGACGTTAACCTAGAAATGACCGCCCCTTGCGGCACTGGATGCGGCCAACGCTACGCCTCTCGCCGTCTTGATGCACCTGGCGCTGTTTCATGTCCGGGTTCAGCGGTGAGGCGCGTTCCTAGGCTTACGTCCCAGGAGCAACGCCGCACACGCCCGCAAGCATTCCGTGTAACCTCGTCGGCGTCGGCTGCCGTCACCGTAATGCCGCGCTATTCCGGCGGCGGCGGACCGTTGCGGCGCCGATCAGGACGGCGCCGAGCAGCGCCAGCGAAGCAGGCTCAGGCACCAGCGTTGCGGTAAACGACGAGGCATTGGGCGCGAAGTCAGCAATCTGGTTATTCATACCCGCACCGGACCGGGGCCACAGGTTGAAGCCGTAGGCGGACGGGTCCAGCCCTTGCGAGGGCGCGAACGACACCGGCAACTCCGCCATTATAGTCGCGCCGTCAATTTGGAAGTTGGCAGCCGGAAGCGGGGTGCTCGTATTGTTGAGCAGGTCGTTGAACGAGCTTACCCCGGTCAGGCGCAGGACCAGCACGGAGTCGAACTTGATACCGGCACCTATGGCGGGCGAGCCGAGCAGGAACCGCTCCGTTCCCTTCCCGCGATCCACGCCAAACACAAACAACGCGCCTGGCATGGACGTCTTCAAGGAGGCGATCGGCCCGGCCATCGTCGCGGTCAGCACAAACTGCTGGCCATCAAAGGTGACACCGGCCGAGATCACATCGAGGCCGGGGTCCTTCGTGCCGGCGTAGCTGGGAAGGAAGTCCCCGGTGGGATCAATGATCGTGGCGTGGGCCGCATACGGCGAGGCGGCCAACAGGGCGGCCAGCACGGACGCGACGACACTGGTGCGCATGATGGATCGGGCAGGCATCTTGCCTCCAGCATTTTCGTGGCCAGGGCTGGATGCGCCGGCTCCGTGCATGAACGCCGGCCGGGCCGATCTATTCCCTGGCCAGCAACATTTTCTGACAATCTCTCCGCCCACCGCGTCACGGCGGCTCGCCCAACCGGTCGAACCCCACGCCCTACAGGAACCCCGTCGAGAACCACGGCACCGCCGCGACCAGGATCAGCCCCAGCACCAGCGCCCCCAAGTACGGCCAAATCCGCCGCATCGCAGCATCAGGGCTGACCCGCCCGATGGCGCACGCCGCGTAGTATCCCACCCCGAACGGCGGCGCGAACAGCCCCACCCCCATCGCCAGCACCACCACCATCACATAGTGGACGTCGTTGATCCCCAGCGTCAGCGCGATGGGGAACAGCAACGGGCCGAACAGCACGATGGCTGGGATGCCTTCCAGGATGCTCCCAAGCACGATGAACGCTACCACCGAGATCGCCATGAACCCCGCGGCCCCGCCGGGCACCCCGGCCATTGCCGTGGCCAGCGCGCGGGAGAAGCCGGATTGCGTCAGCGCCCACGCCATCCCGGTCGCCGTGCCAATGATCAGCAGGATCGCGCCGGACAGGCACGCCGTCTCCACCAGCATGGGATACAGCCGCCCCCACTCGAACCGCCGGTAGATCAGCAGCCCCGCCAGGACGGAGTAGGCGACGCCGATGGTGCTGACCTCGGTCGCCGTCGCCACGCCCTCCACCACCGCGGCGCGGATCAGGACCGGCAGCACCAGCGCCGGCAGGGCCACCAGCAGCGCCCAGGCGACCTGCCGGGGCGTCGCCCGCTGCACCGCCGAGACGTCGTCATCCCGCGACCGCATCCAGGCCACCACCCCCAGCGCCGCCGCCAGCACCAGCGCCGGCACCAGTCCGCCCGTGAACAGCCCGGCGATGCTCACCCCCGTCACCGACCCGATGGTGATCAGCACCAGGGACGGCGGGATGGTCTCGCTCATGGCGCCGGACGCCGCGAGCAGCGACACCAACTCCCCTTCATGAGCGCCGCGCCGCTTCATCTCCGGAAACAGCACCGGCGCCACCGCCGCCATGTCCGCCGCCTTGGAGCCGGAGATGCCGCTGACCAGGTACATCGCCCCCAGCAGCACATAGGACAGCCCGCCCTTCACATGGCCGAGCAGGCTGGCCAGGAAGTTGACCATCGCCAGCGCCATGCCCGTCATCTCGATCAGCAGGCCCAGGAACACGAACAGCGGCACCGCCAGCAGGATCAGCGCGCTCATGCCCTCGTCCATGCGGGACACCACGACCGTCAGCGGCGTGCTGGTGGTGGTCGCCAGGTAGGCCAGGGTCGCCAGTCCGAAGCTGAAGCCGATCGGCACCCCCAGCAGCACGCCCGTGCCCAGCAGCAGCACGAAGAACAGTACCAGGTTCCAGTTGCCCGCGCCCTTGAGCACCGGGCCAAGCAGATACAGCGCCCCGGCCACCACCAGCAGCCCGGCCCCGACCAGCAGCACGTCCCGCAGCCGCCCGCGCAGCAAGTGCAGCGCGCAGGATGCCAGCATCAGCGCCACTCCCACCGGGATTGCGCCGGCACGGACCATGTTGGACCAGCCCAGCGCCGGGGTCTCGATATACCACTCGTCGGCTGCATACTCGGTGGCGTAGGGCAGCATCAGCCCCAGGAACACGGCCGAGGCACCGACCGCCAGCGCCTCCGCCCGCGCCCGCCAGTGCGGCGGCAGCCCGGTCACGATGGCCGTCAGCCGCATGTGCTGCCCGCGCTGCAAGGCGATCACGCTGCCCAGCATCGCCAGCCACAGGAACAGGATGCTCGCCAGCTCGTCCGTCCAAACGATAGGGCGATGGAACACGAAGCGGGCGAGCACGCCCACGAACAGGATGCCGATCTCCGCCGCCGCCAGCAGCGCCGCGGATGCCTCGACAAGATGGCGGAGGGCGCGTTCAGCCCCGCCGGCCCAGCCCTCCGCCGCCCGCACGTCCAGGGCAAGGCTCATACGCCGGCCCTCATGTTCCAGGCCCTCATGTTCCAGGCCCGCGTGTCCCGGGTCCTCACGCCTTGGGTCCTTGCGGCCGGCGCCTCACGGCGGGCGTCTCACGTCCGCCGTGTCACGTCAGGCTGCCGACCTGGCCCTCCAGGATGGCCCAGGCCTCTGCGCCATACTTGCCCTGCCACTCCTTGAAGAACCCGGCCCGCTTGAGCGCGTCCCGGAAGGGCGCCGGGTCCACGTCGTTGAAGGCCATGCCGTTGCCTTGCAGCTTGCCGCGCAGGCTGGCGTTCAGCGCCGCGACGTCCGTCCGCTCGTCCATGGCGGAGCGGTTCAGCTCCCGCGCCACAACCTCCTGCGACGCCGGCGGCAGCTTGTCCCAAGCCCGGCGGTTGGCCAGGAACCAGTAGCCGTCCCACATGTGGTTGGTCATGGAGCAGTACTTCTGCACCTCGTAGAACTTCGCCGTATCAATCACCGCCAGCGGGTTCTCCTGCCCATCCACGATGCGCGTCTGCAAGGCGGAGTAGGTCTCGCTGATGTTGATGCTGGCCGGCGACGCGCCGAATGCTGCGAACATGCTGGTCCACAACGGGCTGACCGGCACGCGCAGCTTGAGGCCGCGCAGGTCCTCCGGCGTGGTGATCGGCTTGGTGCTGGTCGTCGTCTGGCGGTAGCCGTTGTCCCAGATGCGGTCCATTGCCAGCAGCCCGCGCTTGCCGATCTCGGCCCGGACGAAGGCGCCGAGCTTGCCGTCCATCGCGGCCCACACCTGGTCGTAGTCCTTGAAGGCGAAGCCCACGCCGTTGATGCTGGCCGGCGGCACCAGGGTGGACAGGATCAGGCCGGACAGCGTGAAGAACTCGACCGCCCCGGACCGCAACTGGCTCAGCACGTCGGTGTCGGAGCCGAGCTGGTTGTTGGGGAACACGTTGATCTCGACCCGGCCGTCCGTTGCCTGCTTGATGCGCCCGGTCGCCTCCATCGCGCGCACGTTCAGCGGGTGGGTCGCGGGCAGGTTGTTGGCGAACTTGTAGGTGAACTCGGCGGCATGGGCCGGGCGGGTGCGGATGGCCACCAGTGGCAGGGCGGCGGCACCCGCCACCAGGGTGCGGCGGTTCAGGGTCGTCATTGCGGTGTCCTCCGGTCGGCATTCGTTGCCCATGCCGGTATCCGGTTTGCCCCGGGAAGGGAAGCGGGCATCGGAAGCAGGCATGGACGGCCCGCCTTGCATCCCGCCGCCGGACGCCCGACCTTCCGGCAAAGACGCAGGAGGACG
>Ga0123336_10004635_pt1 | contig 11099 bp, 12 predicted proteins | sample SSSSmetaG_FD_96466 | JGI IMG/M metagenome (GOLD analysis project Ga0123336, IMG submission 96466) | Glacier valley bacterial and archeal communities from Borup Fiord, Nunavut, Canada, to study Microbial Dark Matter (Phase II) - ​SSSS metaG | ecosystem: Environmental > Aquatic > Freshwater > Ice... | reverse complement strand
GATGGAAAGTGACGGGCCCGGGTATTCTGCCAATGCAAAAGGGAACTGAGTCAGACCCAGGTTTAGCTGGTGTCTGCTTATCCGCTCACCCATTGGATCTTGAGGCGATGGAATACGGGTGAATATGATTGGTAAACAGAGCAAGATACTGTCACACGCAATAAGAGGCGTCAAGTGAATTTGTGTGATGGATGATATTTGGTTGCGTTGGCGGGTTTTTCGCCGCTAGTATCAAGACTCGAACCCTGGGACAAACGAATGTTCGGTTCTTTTAGTAGAAGACGTTTTTTTGCGACGAGCCTGGCGGCTATTCCGTTGCCGGATTTCCTTGGGAAGCTGGTTCCGGAGCCGGTGAGGAACGCGCGGTTGCAGCGCTCGCTGGATCTTCGGATCCATGCAGCTACGCTGCAAGCGAAGCGGTCGATTGCGCCGGACAACGCGAATCGTGATGAAAGCGTGCTGCCGTGGCGGATCGCCTGTTACGCAAAGGGGCTGCCGCAGAACCAGTTTGGCGAGGTTCAGACTTCGGCTTATGATGCGCTGCTGACGGCCATCAAGTCTGGCGATTTTGCCGATTTTGAGCGGATTCCGCGCTCAGGCGGGCGGAAGCAGAGTAATCCGCAGTGCGGTAACAGCTTCCATATGGAAGGTGGCGATCCGCAGACTTTCAGTTGTCCGCCAGCACCTTCGATTACGACGAAGGATGCCACGCCGGAGGTTTCTGAACTTTACTGGCAGGCTCTGTGCCGGGATGTTCCGTTCGCGGATTACGGGACGTCCTCGCTGATTCAGCAGGCGGCGGTTGCGCTGGGGACTACGGTGGAGGACGTATTTCGGGGGCCGACCAAGGGTGATCTTGCGGGGCCTTATGCGTCGCAGTTTCTGTTCAAGCCGATTCCGTTCGGGTCGGGCAGGATGGAGCAGCGTTACAACGTGCCGACACCGGGTAGCGACTTTATGACCGCGGCGAATGAGTGGTCGCAGATGCAGGCGGGGTTTCTGCCGTGGCGGGCGGTTGCTTATGATGCGATGCCGCGGTTTATTCGGACGGGCAGGGATCTGTCCGAGTATGTGCATTATGACTTTGCGTACCAGGCATACCTGAGTGCGGCGCTGATCCTGGTGAATGCGAATGCGAAGTCGATTCTGAACTGCAACCAGTTCAAGAGCGCGAACAATCCTTATCGCTACTCGACGGTGGAGGAGGGCTTTGCGACGTTTGGGCCTCCGGAGGCGGCGGACTGGATGGGGCGAGTGACTACGGCGGCCCTGAAGGCTGCGTATTGCCAGAAGTGGATGGTGCATCGGCGGTTGCGTCCGGAGGCGCTGGGGGGGCTGATTCATCTGACGCGAACGGGAACGCGGCCGTATCCGATTCATGAGTCTTTGCTGCGTAACAGCGCGGTGGAGGCGGTGCATCAGAAGACCGGGTCTTACCTTTTGCCGCAGGCTTATCCGGAGGGATCGCCGTTGCATCCGGCGTATCCGTCAGGACATGCGGCGATTGCGGGTGCCTGCTCTGTGGTGTTGAAGGCATGTTTTGATGGGTCGATGCTGCTGCCGGATTGCGTTCAGCCGAATCGTGATGGGACGGCACTGGTTCCTTGCCCGAACTACTTTCCGACGGTGAACGCTGAGATCGATAAACTCGCGTTCAATGTGTCGATGGGGAGAGGTTGGGCGGGGATTCATTACAGGTCCGACAGCACGGCGGGGCTCATGCTTGGGGAAGAGGTGGGGATTACGATTCTGCAGGATATGGTGCGGACGTATTCCGAGAAGTTTGATGGGTTATCGCTGACTCGGTTTGATGGGACAGCGATCAAGATTATGCCGGGGGGCGAGGTTGTGTTGGCTTAGGCGGGAGAAATGGTGGACGCGGTAGGGATCGAACCTACGACCAGTCGATTAAGAGTCGAATGCTCTACCAGCTGAGCTACGCGTCCATTTCAGCCTCTCGGGGAGAGAGGGTTTGTTGAGAGCCTGTTTCCGTTTGGGGGAGTGCGGGCTGCACTCAACGACTGAGTAAGACTATCACAGGCTGCGCGGGCGCAGCCTGTGATAGTCGGGGTTGTGCCGGGTACAGAAGCAGAGCCTTCGCTCCGCTCAGGATTGGGTTTAGCCGACGAAGTCTACGTTGGCTTTGTGGGGTATGATGCCGCGATCGTAGCCCATGGCGAGGATTTTGCGGATAGCTTCCTTGCCGTCTTCTCCGTAATCGAGGGTGCGGTCGTTGACGTACATGCCGACGAAGCGGTTGGCGAGGTTGGTATCGAGGTCGCGGGCGAATTGCATGGCGTAAGCCAGGGCTTCGTCGCGGTTATCGAGGGCGTGCTGGATGGAGTCGCGTAGGGCGTTTGTTGTCGTCAACATGGTTTCAGGCCCTAGCGAACGGCGGATGGCGTTGCCGCCGAGGGGGAGGGGGAGGCCGGTTTCGTCCTTCCACCAATGGCCGAGGTCGAGGAGCTTGACGAGACCGTCGTTGGCGTAGGTGAGCTGGCCTTCGTGGATGATGAGGCCGGCGTCGTACTCGCCGGAGAGCACGGCGGGGATGATCTTGTCGAAGTCGACGACGACGGTTTCAATATCGGGGGCGAAGAGCTTGAGGGTGAGGTAGGCGGTGGTGAGGGTACCGGGGATGGCGATGCGGGTCTTCTTGACCTCATCGAGCGCCATCTTGCGGGAGGCGACGATCATGGGGCCGTAGCCGTCGCCGACGCTGCCGCCGCAGGACATGAGGGTGTAGCTGTCCTGGAGATACGGGTAGGCGTGGAAGGAGATGGCGGTGACGTCGTAGAAGGCCTCATTGATGGCGCGGTGATTGAGGGTTTCAATGTCGGTGAGCGTGTGGGTGAACTTGAAGCCGGGGACGCGGACCTTGTTGGTGGCGAGGCCGTAGAACATGAAGGCGTCGTCGGAGTCGGGGCTGTGGGCGATGCTGATTTCCTGAATTGCGGTGGAGAGGGTACTCATGATTCGGGGTCCTTGGCAGATACGTGAAAGGGTGAAGAGTGCAGCCGGAGACTTGCTACCCGGCATGTGTGTTGCGGAAGATTAAGGGTGAGGCGCGTGGGCTAGGCCTTGTGCCAGCGCTGCATGGTGGCGAAGAGGCCAGCCGCAGCACTGACTTTGACGACTTCGCCGAGCAGGAACGGGGCTACGGCGAGGTGCCATGTGACCGCGGTGGACTGGTGGAGGAGATGAGCGAGCCAGCCTGCTCCCATGGCGAAGAGGAAGATGCTGGCGAAGGCTCCTGCGGAAAGGGCGCGAGCTAATGCCGGAATGGCCTTAGGGAGGGCGCGGACGGCCCAGCCTGCGGTGGCGGCGACGATGGGGTAGGAGAAGAGGTAGCCCGCAGTGGGGCCGAGGAGTTGTGCGACTCCGCCGGGACCATGTGGGCTGAAGACGGGGAGGCCGGATGCGCCTTCGGCAAGGTAGAGGACCATGGCGGAGAATCCGGCGACGGGGCCGAGGACCATGCCGATGAGGATGACAGCGAAGGTCTGGAGGGTGAGCGGCACGGGTGTGAAGGGAAGCGGGACGGCAGTGTGAGCGCAGAGGGCGACGAGGCCTGTCGCGGCTACGGCTAGGACGACTTTGCCGGTGAGGGTCTGCTGGAAGGGCTGGGTGGGATTTGCGAGTTCGAGGTGCGACTGAATGGCGGAGGACATGCCGGTGGTGTTTCCTTTCGGGCTAGAAGCTTCTGTAGGTGGTGCGGCGAGCGCCGGAGTTGGCACGGAAAGGAAGTGGCTGGTAGGAAGGGTCGGTGAGATCGCCTAAATCTTCGTTGTAGTACTGGCGGTCGAGACGCTGCGCGGTTCCGTGGTGAGCGGCGTGCGTGCTGGATTGAATCGCGGATTGGGGGCCTTTGCGTGCGCCCTCAAGAAAGTCGGCAAAGTGGGTTTCGGCAAACTGAGTTTCAGGGAGCGGCTGGTGGCGGGCGAAGCTGCGTTTGGTGGCTGGAGGCATCGACCAGGTTTTGCGGGCGGCGATGTCGTGGACGTCCTGAACCGGGACTGCAGACGACGTGTATGCGGGAGCCAGGGGAGCACGGCTTGCGGGAAAGAGGGTTTGAATCTGCTGGGTGGATGCGGGTGCGGTGGCGGGGACTATGCGGGCTCGCAAGATGGCGCGGGCGATGGCGAAGCCCGCCCAGAGCAGAGCGAAGAGGCAGAGGATCGAGATGGCGAAGAGTATCTGCATGCCCAGATGAAGGATACCAAGGAGGCTGGGCTTCGTGGAGTTTATTCGAACGAGGTTGATGGGTGGAGGTGAGAGAGGCGGGATTGTTTACCGGGTACAAAGTAGGTTCGCGCAGGGGATGAAGAGGATTTCCACTTGACGGCACGGAAGCATGTCTTTTAACTGGTTAGAGATGGCATCTGTTACTCCAACTCGAAGCAGTGGAAGAGTTACGTCAGGGTTGGGGCTGTTGTATGGCCGCGCTTCGGTAGGCTGGCGCAAGATGGCGACCGTGGCGGCTGCGGCGGTGGCGCTTGGGGTGGGGTATCACGTTGTGTTTGGCGCGAACGGACTGACTGTGTATGGCCAAAAGCGGCAGGACGCGCGTAGCCTGGACGACCAGATCAAGCGCCTGGAGCGGGAGAACGAGGCGCTGAAGGGGCATGTGGAGCGCCTGCAGAACGATCCCAACGCGATTGAAATCCAGGCGCGGGAGTCGATGCACTACACGCGGCCGGGTGAAGTGATCTATGCGCTGCCGGATCGCGTTACGCCCGAAGTAAAAAAGAAGTAGCTGCGCCTGTCTGGCGTAGCTTGTCGCTTATTCAGACTTATATTTGACCTGGCCTAGTTTGCGTTGGGACCCGCAAGGGCCGGCGTTGTGCCTGATGCTGTGTCGGGCATGGGATGTTTCTTGCGGAAGTGTTTGAGGAGATCGGGATAGAACTCGACGAGCATGGCTCCGATGGAGCCTTCGGCGGTGACGGTGAGGCCCTGTTCGATGGTGAGGCCAAAGCCACGGTCGGCGGGTGGGTAGTAGAGGTTCGAGATGCCACCTGCGGCGAGGTTGCCGAGGAGATTGGAGTAGTTGGGTTGCCACTTTCCGTTATCGCCTTTGCAGCGGACGGTGGTGCCTACGGCGTAGATGAGGCGTTTGGGGATGGAGCCTGAGCCCTTGCGGTAGTAGCGGGCGTCCTGCTTGAGGAGGATGGGGAAGACTCCGTTGCCGAGAATGGTGCCGTCGAACTGGTCGACGAAGTTGGCGCCGTAGCGCTGGAGATAGCCAACGACTCCCTGGCTGTAGCCTGTGTTGATGTTGCGGGTGGCGTCGTAGGTGGTGTGGGAGTCGGTGGCTTGTCCGTAGAGGGCGGCGATGCCCGCGAGGCCGAACTGGTAGGGGTCGATGGCGCTGCGGAAGGAAGCACGCATCTTCTGGCGGGGGCTGAGGGGCAGAGCGCTGCCGTCGAGGACGGTGTTGAAGTTGGGGACGACGCCTCCCATGCGCTGATGGAGTTCCTTGTCGAGTTCGGCCTGGGCGGCTTTCTTCTTTTCTCCAGGGGTAAGAGGGACTTGCGTGGTCTTCGCGGGGGCTTGGGTTGTCGATGACGAGCTTTGCTGGGAGGAGGAAGAGTCTTGCTCGAATTCAGACGTGAGGAGGTGGGGTGAGGGAGCGTCCGGCAGGGAGAGGGATGCTAGTTGAGGCTGCAAGGATTGGCAGTTTGAGAGGAGAGGACTGGCAAAAAAGATGGCGACGAGAGTTGCCCGGAGGGGGAAATTGAGTCTGTTTACGTACACGATAGCTTGTTGGACGGTTTTGGAAGGCATAAGTTGCGGAATCTATATGGGATTGGGGCTTGTCAGAGAGAGATATGGATGTGTTGAGCAGAGTGCCGCCGGTGGCTGACAACAGGATTCATCATGGTGCGGGAGATGCTCAGTTTGGGGATCTACGGGTGCCGACGTCCGATAACGGGCGACGGATGCCGGCGTGGTGTTTCTGCATGGCGGGTGGTGGCAGTCGATGCTGTGTTGAAGATGGTGCGAGGTTAATACGAGTCGAGGGGTGATTGGGGTAGGCTGCTGAGAGTGAGGTCGTACAGGATGAAGTTTGAAATTGATAAGATTTCGGCGCGTGAGACTTACAACCTTTTGATTGGCCTGGTGGCTCCGCGGCCGGTGGCGCTGGTGACGAGCATGAGCGAGACGGGGCAGCTGAATGCCGCTCCGTTTAGTGCTTATAACTACCTTTGCACGGACCCTCCGGTGGTAGCGCTGGGGGTGACGAACAAGCCGGGGGGCGAGTTTGTGCCGAAGGATACGGCGCGGAATATCCGGCGGACGGGTGAGTTTGTGGTGAAGTGGTGACGGAGGACCTGCTGCACGCGATGACCGTGTGTGCGACCGAGTTTCCGGCGGAGGTGAATGAGCTGGAGATGGCGGGTTTGACGACGGAGCCCTCGGCGATCGTCAAGGTTCCGCGGATTGCGCAGGCCCATGCTGCGCTGGAGTGCGTCGAGCATACGACGATGGAGATTGGGCGGTCGCGGATTATTCTTGGGCGGGTGGTTTCGATTTATGTCGAGGATGCGTTCGTTGATCCGGCGGGGCCTTACATCAAGGCGGAGGAGCTGCACGCGGTGGGGCGCATGAATGGGTTGGGTGGGTATGTGAAGACGCGGGATGCGTTTGTGACAGTGCCGCGGATTCCTTATGCGGAGTGGCTGAAGGGGCGGCGCGAGTAGCGGCTAGGAGAGGTATTCGCGGAGCCAAGGGTCTTTTGAGTGGACGAGTTCCTGGGTGGTGCCGTCGAAGACGACTTGCCCCTCGTTGAGGACGAGGAATTTGGTGCTGTCGTCGATGCCGCCGTTGGGGATGGGTTCCATTTTTCCGGTCTGCTCGTTGAATCGGCTCATGGCAAGGACGAAGGCGTCCTGGAGGCGGTGGGTGATGAGGAGCGAAGTGGTGTGCGAGATGTCGCGCTGTTTGACGACGAGCTCGACGATGGTGGTGGAGGTGATGGGATCGAGACCGCCGGTGGGGGAGTCGTAGAGGATGAGGTCGGGATGGGTGATGATGGCGCGGGCGATGGAGACGCGTCGTCGCATGCCTCCGGAAAGTTCGGAGGGGTATTTGGCGATGGCGTTGGGGAGCTCGACGAAGTTGAGGACCTCTTCGACGCGGGCGTGGGCTTCGGCCTGAGGGACACGGTCTTCGTGAAGGCGGTAGGCAACGTTATCTTCGACGTTGAGCGAGTCGAAGAGGGCTGATTCCTGGAAGACCATGCCGATGCGTTCACGGAGTTTGAAGAGGTCGCGCTCGGGCATGGCGGAGACTTCCTGGCCAAAGACGTGGATGGAGCCGGTGTCGGGCTTGAGGAGGCCGTTGGCGAGCTTCATCAAGACAGATTTACCGCAGCCTGCGGGGCCGAGGATGATGCGGGTTTCGGCGGGGGCGACGGAGAACGAGATGTTCTGGAGGACGGGTTTGACGTCAAAGGTGATGGAGACGTTGTCGAAGACGACGATGGGGTCTAGAGGATTAGTCGTTGCGATTTCGTCGGTGGTGGGGGAGAGGGCTGGGGGCATGGTTGGGTTTACCTGCCGAAGACGCCAATCATGGCGCGGCTGACGAGGAAGTCCACGATGATGATGAAGACGGACGAGACGACGACGGCCTGGGTGGTGGCGCGGCCTACGCCCTGGGTGCCTCCCTTGGTGTTCATACCGAAGTAGCAGCCTACGCTGGCGATGATGAAGCCGAAGAAGACTGGCTTGGTGAGGCCCTGGACGACGTCGGCGTAGACGAGCGCGCGGTAGGAGTTGTGGAAGTAGGAGGAGGCGTTGAGGCCGAGAAGGGCGACGCTGACCAGCGCTCCACCGGCGATGCCGACTGCGTCCGACATGATGGTGAGGAAGAAAAGCATGAAGACAGTGGCGAAGAGGCGGGGTGTGACGAGCTTGCGGACGGGGTCAGTGCCGAGGGCGCGCATGGCGTCGATTTGCTCGGTGACCTTCATGGAGCCGATTTCTGAGGCCATGCCGGAGGCGTTGCGGCCGGAGACCATGAGGCCGGTGAGGACGGGGCCAAGTTCCTTGACCATGGAGAGCGCAACCAGATTGCCGGTCATACTGACGGCACCGAAGGCCTGGAGGGAGGTCGCGGACTGGAGGGCGAGGACGCATCCGGTGAAGAAGCCAGTGAGGACGACGATGGGCAGGGAACCAAAGCCGATGGAGTCCATCTGGGTGAAGATATCGGCCCAATAACGGGGGCGCGAGAAGATATTTCCGAACGCACGGCCGGACAGGAGCGAGTAGTCCTGAATAGCGGCAAACTTCTGTTTGGCGAAGACCTCTGGAGAGACGAAGGGCATGGGCTATCTGGCTCAATGTATCAGATGCAGCAGGGCGTCTGGGGATTGCACGAAGTTGCAGGATCGGTTGGGGATATTCCGTTGTTGGATGAGGTGCGGGGAGTGGGGCGGAGTGAGAAGATAGAAGAGATGACCACGGAGATGATGGCGGCAGTGTTGTACGGGAAGCAAGATCTGCGATTGGAGCGGGTAGCGATGCCGTGCGCCGCAGCCGGGGAGCTGGTGGTGCGGGTGGGTGCAGCGCTGACCTGTGGGACGGATTTGAAGGTGTATCGGCGGGGCTATCACGCGATGATGCTGAAGCCGCCCATGCTGTTTGGGCATGAGCTGGCGGGGGAAGTAGTGGAAGTGGGCGAAGGGGTGTCGGGCTTTGCGCTGGGTGATCGTGTGGTGGCTTTGAATTCGGCGCCCTGCGATGCTTGTTTTTTCTGCAAGCAGGGACAGCAGAACCTTTGTGAAGATTTGCTTTTCAATAATGGGGCGTATGCGGAGTACATCCGGATTCCGGCGCGGATTGTTGCGAAGAACACGTTGCATGTTCCGCAGGGTGTGCCCTATGAGCATGCGGCACTGACGGAGCCTCTGGCTTGCGTGGTGCGTGGGTTGGAAGAGAGTGGCGGACGGGCCGGGGACTCGATGGTGGTGATTGGAGCTGGGCCGATTGGGCTGATGTTTATCCATGTGGCGGAGCTGTCGGGGCTGCGGGTGATTGCGGTGGTGAAGCGTGACGACCAGATTGCCAGTGCTAAGCTGTTTGGGGCGAGTGAGGTGGTACAGATTGGCGCGGTGAAGGATGTGGTTGCGGCTACGCGTGCTCTGACGCCTGAAGGACGTGGTGCGGATGTGGTGATTGAGGCGGTGGCCTCTCCGGCGACGTGGGAGTGGGCGGTGGATATGGTGCGGAAGGGCGGTATGGTGAACTTTTTTGGCGGGCCGCCGAGCGGGACCAAAGTAGCGCTGGATACGAACCGGCTGCACTATGGGGACATTACATTGAAGGCGAGTTTCCATCACACGCCGGCGACTTGCCGTACGGCGTTTGAGCTGGTGACGAGTGGACGGTTCAAGTGCGCGGAATACATTACGGGGCGGGCTGGACTGGATGAGGTTCCGGCGGTGTTTGCGGCGATGATGAGCCGGGCTGCGATGAAGGACATCAAGACGGCAATATTGCCTGCGGGTGCGCCGCGATGAGCGATGTCGGCGTGAGGGCGTGGGATTCATTAGAGCGCGCTCCGGTGGAGTACTTGACGCCGGAGGAGCGACCTACGCTGGAGGAGGCGCGGACGTGGTGTGCCGGGCTGACGGGTTCTCACTATGAAAATTTTCATGTAGCGACGTGGTTTCTGCCGAAGCGGGTGAGGCCGCACTTCGAGAGCATTTATGCGTACTGCCGGATGTCCGACGACCTGGGGGATGAGGTGGCGGATACGGCGGTGGCGATGCGGCTGCTGGATACGTGGGGACTGATGCTGGATGAGTGCTACGAGACGCCGGAGCGGTCGCGGCATCCGGTGTTTGTGGCGTTGCATGAGACGATTCGCGAGACAGGCGTGCCGCGAGAGTTGTTTGCGGACTTGCTTCATGCGTTTCGGATGGACCAGGTGAAGATCGCTTACGAGAGTTGGGAGGAGTTGCTGGAATATTCGCGATACTCGGCGAATCCGGTGGGGCGGCTGGTGCTTTGGGTATGTGGGTATCGGGATGAGGGGCTGGGACGGCTCTCGGATAAGGTTTGTACGGCACTGCAACTGGCTAACTTCTGGCAGGATGTAGTGGAAGATGCGGAGCGAGGTAGACGGTATCTGCCGGCGAGTGTGATGGAGCGGTTTGATGTGGATGAAGGGCAGATACTGGGTCGGGTATTTACGCCGGAGTTTGCGGCGATGATGGAGAGCCTGGTGATTCGGACGCGGGGGATGTTGATCGAAGGGGGAGCTATCAGCAATGGTGTGGATGCGGAGCTGGCGGTGACGCTGGATCTGTTTCGTAAGGGTGGCGAGGCGATTCTGGATGGGATTGCGGCGCAGGGATTCGACGTGCTGCGGGGGCGGCCAGTGGTGACGAAGACGAAGAAGATCTATCTGCTGCTAGGGGCAGTGGTGGGGAAGATGCGGCTGGGACTGGCGCGGGGTGGTGCGCGTTGACGACGACAGAGGCGTACGAGATCTGCGAAGGGATTGCGCGACGGGAGGCGAAGAATTTTTACTACGCGTTTCGCGTGCTGCCGCAGCATAAGCGGAACGCGATATGCGCGGTGTACGCCTTTATGCGGCGGGCTGACGATATTACGGATGATGAGACGATGCCGGTGGCTGAGCGCCGGCTGGTGATGGCCCAGTGGATGGGCGCGTGGCGTGCGGCGCGGGCTGGTGGGGGCACGGATGATGCTGTGTTTGTCGCGCTGAACGATACGCAGCGGCTGTTTGCGATTCCGGATGCGTTGCTGGAGGAGCTGGTGCAGGGGACCACGATGGACCTTGCGGAGGCGGCTCCGGAGGGCGTGCTGCTGGTGGATAAGGCGGGGCAGGAGTACCAGGTGTATGAGAGTTTCGATGCGCTCTATCGATACTGCTACCTGGTGGCTTCGGTGGTGGGTCTGGTGTGCATCAAGATTTTTGGGTACAGCGATCCTGTGGCTGAGGAGTTGGCGGAGAAGACGGGAATTGCTTTTCAACTGACGAATATCCTCCGGGACGTGAAGGAAGATGTGGAGCGTGGGCGGGTGTATTTGCCGTATGAGGATTTGCAGGCGGCTGGGGTT
>Ga0123336_10004634_pt1 | contig 11100 bp, 7 predicted proteins | sample SSSSmetaG_FD_96466 | JGI IMG/M metagenome (GOLD analysis project Ga0123336, IMG submission 96466) | Glacier valley bacterial and archeal communities from Borup Fiord, Nunavut, Canada, to study Microbial Dark Matter (Phase II) - ​SSSS metaG | ecosystem: Environmental > Aquatic > Freshwater > Ice... | reverse complement strand
GCCTACGCTTCAGCACCTGCTGGTGGCGCCCTTCGGCCTGCGCCCCAGCCTGGAAGCGCTAGTAGACTACGAAATTAAGCAAGCCAGGAAAGGCCACGAGGCCTAGATTCTGCTGAAAGTAAACGCCCTGGAAGACCGGGGCATGATAGCCAAGCTCTACGAAGCCAGCCAGGCCGGCGTACGCGTCGAACTCGTGGTGCGGGGCATCGGCTGCCTGGTGCCGGGCCAGCCGGGCCAGAGCGACAACATCCAGCAGCGCGGCCTCGTGGACCGCTACCTGGAGCACAGCCGGGTGTACGTGTTCGCCCACGGCGGCACGGAGAAAGTATTCGTCTCCTCCGCCGACTGGATGACCCGCAACCTCGACCGCCGCGTCGAAGTCGCCTTTCCCATCCTCGACGAAGCCCTGCAGGCCGAAGTGCGCCACCTGCTCGACCTGCAGCGGCAGGATAACGTGAAGGCCCGCGACTTCGAAAACCAGTTCATTCTGCCGGCAGCGGGGGAGAAGCCCGTGCGCGCCCAGGAAGCCACGTACCAGCACCTGAAGAAGCTGAAGCGGCGGCGGTAATTCCAGATAGCTGCGCAAGCAAAAGGCCCGCCTCAATCCGAGGCGGGCCTTTTGCTTGCGCAGCTGCAGTTATCAATCAGCTACGCTCAGAAGCGATGGTAAAGCAGGGTTACTTCTTTTTGATGTCGCCCCGGATTTCGCCGCCGGTATAAGTTGAAGAGTGCATGTTGACATACATGCGGCCGTTGAGCAGGTTGTCGGCTTGCTCGGCGGTGAGTACGACCGTGCCGGTGATGGGCGAGGTCAGGTTTGCAAACGGAATTTCCACCTTGCCGCTGGTGCCGGGTGCCCCAGAGTGAATGTGAGCAATGGTAGGCGTCATGCCTTGGTACGTGACCGTATAGGTCAGCTGGCTGCTGCTGGTGGTGTAGGTGCCCGTGAATGTGCCAGTAGCCGTGGAAGGGTTAGTAGGCACCTGCTGAGCGCTGTTCACCGTGGCCGTCAATTCCGTGGTGGGAGCGGCGGCAGGCGGGGTGTCTTCTTTTTTGCTGCAGCCCGATAAAAAGGTGATGGCAGCAGCAACAGCGAGAATATAGGATTTTTTCATTTAAAAAGAAAATTAGAATTGTTAAAAAGAAAATGAGAATGATTGAAAAATGAAGAACTTATTACGCTGATAACTTAAACAAAGAAAAGAAGTTTACGACGTAATTCTAGTAAATGGAATCTAAATTGCCACAATTTCCACTAAAAACGGTATATCGTCCTGATTTAGGAATGCGGGTTGTAATTCAGAAAAAGCATGATAATTACGCAATTGCCTTCATTTAAGCACAGCTATAAAACTGGACATTTCCCTGTTTGCTAACACCAATTATTTGTCTCTAGAAACCTGTTTTTTCCGACTTTCGGAAAGTAATGGTAAGAGCAAGGCCAAGTTCTTTTACTCTCATATTTTTTTACATTTTTTTGATTACACCCGTTACATGAACACTTTTACCCTTTGCCGCCCCTTGCTTGGCACTGTGCTGGGTACGGCCCTGGCATTGCCCGCTGCGCGGGCCCAAACCCCCACTGCGCTGGTCGAAACCACCAGTGCTTCTTCCCGCACCGGCTCCATGCTGACGGGGCGGGTGACCTCAGCCCAAGGCGAGATACAGCCCAAAACGGTTGTGTCGGTTATTTCGCTGGCTACGAGCCTGCGGCGCTCGGGCGTGGCGAACGAGTCGGGCAATTTTGTTATTGCCGATTTACTGCCCGGCGGCCCGTATGTGGTGCAGGTGCAGCAGCCCGGCTTCCGGACCCAGAACATCACCAACGTGTTTTTGAAAGCGGGGGAAGCCACCGTTTTGACGGTGACGTTGAACCCCGAGACCGTGGCCGTGGGAACGCGCCGCGACGACCGTACCGCCCTGGAGTCGGCCGTGCCCGTGGACGTGGTGGAAGTGAGTGAGCTGCTGCGCACCGCCCCCCAAACCGACCTCACGCAGCTGCTGCACTACTCGGTGGCATCCTTCAACTCGACCCGGCAGACCGCGGCGGGCGTCTCCGACCACGTGGACCCGTCGAACCTGCGCGGCCTCGGCACCGACCAGATGCTGGTGCTGGTGAACGGCAAGCGCCGCCACACCACGGCCCTGGTGAACCTGCTCAGCAACCGCGGCGCGGGCAGCGTGGGCACCGACCTGAATACTTTGCCCAGCCTGGGCGTGGAGCGGGTAGAAGTGTTGCGCGACGGGGCCGCCGCTCAGTACGGCTCCGACGCCATTGCGGGCGTGATGAACATCAAGCTGAAAAGCGACAACCGCGCCGGCAGCGTGCTGCTGAACACCGGCCTGACCAGCGAGGGCGACGGCCTGGCTAGCCTCATTGGGGTAAACAAGGGCTTTCAGCTGGGTGCGAAGGGCTTTTTGAACGTAACCGCCGACGCTGATTACCGCGGCCGCACCGCCCGCGGCTACGCCCGCGACGCCCGGGTGAGCCCGGTATTCGTGGCCAACAACCCCGCCGCCGAGCAAGCTGCCCTGGCGGCGGCCGGCAAAACGTACGCCGACTTCGAGCAGCGCAACGGCGACGCCCGCGTCAGCAACGTGCGGGGCCTGGTCAACGCCCGGGTAGAAGCGTCGGAGAAGCTGGCCTTTTACGGTTTCGGTAGCTACAATTTCCGTCGCGGGGAGGCCTCCACGCTATGGGTGCTGCCTTCGCGGCAGGCGCCCGACGTAGTGGAAAGCATTTTCCCCTACGGCTACCAGCCCCAGGTGAACACCCGCATCCACGACGGCGCGGGCACGGTGGGCCTGGTGCTGGGCCGCGGCCAGAACCACTGGACCCTTGACCTGAGCAACACCACCGGCTACAATCGGATGACCTACGACCTGAACAACACCCTGAACGCCACGCTGGGCGCGACGTCGCCCACGGTGTTCGCCAACGCGGGGGGCTTCGAGTTCCTGCAGAACGTGACCAACGCCACCGTCAACCGGTTTTATGACAAAGTGTTGGCCGGCACCAACGTGGCTTTCGGGGGCGAGTTTCGGGCCGACCGATACGCCATTCTGCGCGGTGACGAGCGGGCCGAGGCCGAGTACGACCTGGGCAAAGTGAACTCGCGGCAGGGCGCCCAGGGCTTCAGCGGCTTCGGCGAGGCGTCGGTAATTGTGGGCCAGCGCACCCGCACCAACGTGGGCGCTTTCCTCGACGTGGAAGCCGACATCACCAAGCGCTGGGCCGTGAGCGGCGCGCTGCGCTTCGAGAACTACTCTTCCTTCGGTTCAGCCTTCATCTACAAGGCCACCACGCGGGTGCAGGCCGCCAAGTGGCTGGCCCTGCGCGGCGCATTCAACACCGGTTTCCGGGCGCCTTCGCTGCAGCAGGTGCTGTACCGGCAGGTGACGCAGCGGCCGGGGGTGAACGGGGTGACCTACGACGGCATTTTCAGCAACCAGGACCCGCTGCGCGCGGCTGTAGGGGTGCCGCAGCTATTCGCCGAAAAATCAATCAACTACAGCGCCGGCTTGGTGCTCACGCCCGCGCCCGCGCTCTCGCTCACGGCCGACGTGTACCAGATTGAAATTACTGACCGCATTACCCTGTCTGGCCTGCTGAGCCAGGAATCTTTCGGAATCAATGCCAAACTGAAGCAGGATTTTGCCAACGCCCGGGTCGACGCGGCCCGATTCTTCACCAACGACCTGGACACCCGCACCCGGGGCCTCGACGTGGTGGTCAGCTACCGCCACGCTTTGGCCGGTGGCCAATTTGCCGCCAGTGCTGCAGCCAACTATGCCCAAACCCGCGTGCAGCGCGTGTACATACCCGAGGCCTTCCGCAGCTTGCAGAACGACGACGACCCCACCACCAACTACATCGACCCGCGCCAGGTCTCGCTGCTTGAAACGGGCAACCCGGCCAGCAAAATCCTGCTCAGCCTGAACTACACCCGCGGCAAGGTGGGCGTGGGCCTGCGCAACACGTACTTCGGCGCGGTGCAATACTACGACGTGGACCCTGACCCCACCGTGTACGACTTCGGCGGCTACCTGCTCAAGTTCAACCCCCGCACCGTGACCGACCTACTCATGAGCCTGCAGGCCACCCAGGGCCTGAGCCTCACGCTGGGCGCACAAAATCTGCTCAACGTGAAGCCCAACACCATCAACGAGGCCGCGACCAACGGCGTGGCACCCGGAGGCTTCGCCAGCCGCGCCGCCTTCGAGCAGTACTTCCAGAACCGCTTCAATGCGCCGTCGCCTTTCCCAACCAACCGCGACGTATACCCCTACGCCCCCGTACAGATGGGTTTCAACGGCGCCTTTGTGTACCTGAAAGCAGTGTACAGCTTCGGCCTGTAGCGCGCCTTGCACGCAATGAAAACGAGGAAGAACGAATGAAGAATTGGCAGTCAAGGCCACAGCTCTTCATTCGTTCTTCCTCGTTTTTTTGCGAGCACTGGGTCCATTACCGCCGCACCCCGGCCTTCTCCATCAGCCTGCGGGGGGGCACCAGAAACAGCTCCAGGCTGAAGTAGGGAGCCCCGGCCAGCTTGGAGCGGATGATGCGCTCGCGGTCGGCGTTGGTGCGGTCGAAGGCATCGAAAGCGTAGTTGTAGCGATAGCCGGTTTCGGCCCCCATCCACAGAAAGCTCAGCAGCTCGTGTTCGAAGCGCAGGCGGGCTTTGAGTTCGATTTCGCGCACTTCCAGGCTTTGGAGCGGGGTCTTGCTGGGGTCAGGCAGGCCGGCGTCGGTGCGGCGGGTGAGGGCGCCGCGGTTGAGGTGGACGATGTAGTTGAGGCCATCGACGCCGTAGCCGGTGTAGAACAGCGAGCGGGGCGAGGCGTTGTAGCGCAGCAGCACCCGCGCCGGAAACAAGGCCTCCACGCCCCAGCGCTCGCTGAAGGTGCGGTTGTAGATGAGGGCGGGGTAGAAGCTGAGCCGCCCGAAGGTGTAGCCGTACTGAAAGCCCAGGCCCCAGGAGAAGCGCGGGCTGCGCTTCCAGCCGTAGAAGGCCTCGGCCGACACCCGCAGATAGTCTTTTTTGGTGAGCTCGCTGGAGGTGTAGTCGCCGGCCAGCTCGCCCTTCACGCGGGCCAGGTACCAGTGCACATCGTCCACGGGCCGGATGACGGCCAGCTGGGCGGCGGTGCTTTTCAGGCCCTTGTTTTCGAGGTTGGCCAGCAACTCGTTGCTGGCCGGGCTGCCCGCAAACTGGAACTCCTCGCGCTCGTAGCTCAGGCCGATGATGACCTTGAGGTGGGGGTGGTTGAGGGCCGGAATGTAGCCCTTGATGGAGAGGCGGGCGTTTTTGGTGGCGTCGGTGTCGTAGTTGGGCAGGCCCACCACCTCGGCCCGCGAGCTGATGCCGAAGCGCGGCACCCGCTCGTAGCGCACAATCAGGCCCTTGCTGGGGCCCATGCCGATTACCGAGGGGTTGGCAAACTGCTGCCGGTCGCGCACGACGCCGGCGTTGGTGGCCGAGTCGCGCGCGGTGGGGGCGGCGGCGGGGTAGGTGCGGGGCACCTCCTGGGCGGCGGCAGGGCGGGCCAGCAGGGCCAGCGGCAGCGCGGCCGCCCAGCAGCAGAAGCGAAAAGAATGAAGCATAAGGTGAAATGTACCGACTGAAAGCACGGCTTCGCCCCATACGCAAAACCGGTCGCCGCGGGTGAGGGGCCCGCGAATGGATGCGCGAACGATTGCGCGAGAAGCCGCCGTCGCCGGCCCAAAGCCAGCGGGCAGCGCGGCGCCGCCGCGCTGCTCATTCACTCATTCACTCATTCACTCATTCACCGACTGGTACGGGTAGCGTCGCTGGTGCAGGGCCGCCACGCGCTTGCCCAGCAGCTCGCGCAGCTCGTCGAGGTTGGTGCGCGTCTGGGCCGAAACGAACACCACCGGGTCGTGCAGCTTGGCCATGTAGGTGGCCTGCAGCTGGGCCAGCGGGGGCCGCGGGGCGCTGCCGTCGTCCTCGGCGTCGAGCACTTCGCCAAAGGGGTCCATCTCGGCATCGTCCTGCTTGTACTGGTCGATTTTGTTGAACACGAGCAGCATCGGCTTGTCGGCCGCGCCAATGTCGTTCAGCGTGTCGTTCACCACTTGAATCTGCTCCTCGAAGTTGGGGTGCGAGATGTCCACGACGTGCAGCAGCAGGTCGGCTTCGCGGATTTCGTCGAGGGTGCTTTTGAAGCTTTCAATCAGGCGGGTGGGCAGCTTGCGGATGAACCCCACCGTGTCGGAGAGCAGGAACGGCGTGCTGTCGAGCACCACTTTGCGGGTGGTCGCGTCCACGGTGGCGAAGAGCTTGTTTTCGGCGAAGACCTCGGCCTTGCCCAGCACGTTCATCAGGGTGCTTTTGCCCACGTTGGTGTAGCCCACCAGCGACACGCGAATGCTGCCGTCGCGGGCCTTGCGCCGGGTCACGCTCTGCTTGTCGAGGTCTTCGAGCTTGTCCTTGAGGAAGGCAATGCGGTCGCGCACGATGCGGCGGTCGGTTTCGATTTCGGTTTCGCCCGGGCCCTTCATGCCCACGCCGCCGCGCTGCTTGTCCAAGTGAGTCCACAGGCCGGTGAGGCGGGGCAGCAGGTACTGGTACTGGGCCAGCTCGACCTGCGTGCGCGAGGTGGACGATTTGGCCCGCAGCGCGAAAATGTCGAGAATGAGCAGCGAGCGGTCCACGATTTTCACCTCCAGCTCGGCCTCCAGGTTGCGCAGCTGCGAGGGCGACAGGTCGTCGTCGAACACGACCATGCTGCTGTCGTGGTGCTTCACGTAGGCCTTGATTTCGGCCAGCTTGCCCTCGCCCACATACGTGCGGATGTCCGGCTTTTCGAGCCGTTGCACGAAGCGTTGGGTGGCCGTGGCCCCGGCTGTTTCAATCAGAAACGCCAGCTCGTCGAGGTACTCGGTGGTTTGGTGCTCGCTTTGGCGGCGTGGAGGCACGGCCACCAGCACGGCGGTTTCCTGCTCGCGGGCCGTATCGTAAGCCCCGCCGGTTTTGGTGGCCACGTAGCCGGCCTTGGCGTTGTCGGTGGTGAAGTGCCGGGTGCTTGCGGCCGGCTTGCGGCCGCCGGAGGATTTATTGGCCATATGGTGGGTAGTCAGTAGTTGGAATAAAGGTAAGCGTTGGTCAAACGCAGTTTCCATAAAAAAGAACGTCATGCTGAGCCTGCCGAAGCATCTCGCGTGGAGCGGTAACCATAATCGTCTGACGATTTAGTCACTACCCCACGCGAGATGCTTCGACTTCGCTCAGCATGACGGGTTTTTAGCTTCCGCCGTTCTGCGGACGATGGCCTACTTCACCGGCACGGCCGCAGCGGCTTTGGCAAAGTCGCCGGCCTTCACGATGGTGAGCTTGCTGTAGTCAAGGTAGGTTTTGGCGGCGGCGCTCACCTGCTCGGGCGTGAGGGCGGCGATGCGCTTTTCCAGCTCCGTGTCGTAGGCGAAGGAGCGGCCTTCGGCCTTGGTCAGGTACTGGGCCAGCTTGCGGGCCAGCTGGTCGTCCTGGCTGCGCTCGACCTGGAAGCTCTGCAGGGCGGCCGACTTGGCCGCTTTCAGCTCGTCGGCCGTCACGCCGTCCTTGCTCAGGCGCTCCAACTCCTCGCGGTAGGCTTTTTCGAGGCGCTCCGAGTTGGCGGGGTTGTAGATGGCGTAGGAGCCGAAGGTGCCCACCGCGTCGTTGTCGTCGGCCGACACAAACGAGCCCACGCCGTAGCTCACGCCCTCTTTCTGCCGGATGCGGGTGGCCAGGCGCGAGTTCAGGAAGCCGTCGCCGAGGATGTAGTTGGCCATGTACACGGCCGGGTAGTCGGGGTGGTCGTCGCGCAGCGGGTACTTCAGAAAGGTGACGAACATGGCGTTGGCCTTGTCGTCGGTTTGGATGGCCTGGGCCTTGGCGGTGGCCGTGTTGGCGAAGATTTGCAGCGGAATGCGGGTGTAAGCCTGGGCCGACTTCCAGGGCGCCAGCTGGCTCTTCACCAGTTTGCGCAGGGCCGGCTCGTCGTAGGTGCCCACCACGGCCAGCGTGCCGGCCTGAGCCCCGTAGAAATTCTTGTAAAAGGCCCGCACGTCTTCCACTTTCAGCGCCTTGATGGCCGCAATCTCCTCCTCAAACGTGAGCGTGGCGAACGGGTGGCCCTTGGGGTAGGGCTCGCTCAGGCGCTGGGCCAGGTTGAAGGCCAGGGCCTGGGGCTCCTGCTTCTGGGCTTCGAGGCCGGCCAGGCGCTCCTGCTTCAGCTTCTCGAACTCGGCCGCCGGAAAGGTGGGGTTGCGCAGGCAGTCCATCACCACGGCCAGCACGGCGGGCAGGTTCTCCTTGGCCGTCTGCACGCTCACGTTGGCGGTCTGCCCGTCGCCGTTAATGCGCACCTGGGCCTTGGCCTTGTCGAAGGCGTCGCGGATTTGGGGGTAAGTGCGGGTTTTGGTGCCGCGCTCCAGCATGGCGGCCGTGAGACCGGCTAGGGCGGGCTTGTTGCTCAGGCTGGCCTCCGAGCCGTAGCGCAGCTTCAGGTTCAGGTTCACGGCATTGCCGCGGGTTTGCTTGGGCAGCAGGGCCAGCTTCAGGCCGCCTTCCTGGCTGCGCTTGGTGCGGGCGTCGATGTTGGCCGGCGTGGCCTCGAAGGCTTCGCCGGCCGCGATGGCCGCCCCGCCCTTGTAGCCGCGCACGAGGTCGGCCGCGTCGGGCGCCGCCGGAATGGTGGCGCGGTCGGGCTTGGCTTCGGGCAGGAAGCGGCCCACGGTGCGGTTGCTGGGCTTGAGGTAGGCCGCCGCCACGCGCTGCACGTCGGCGGGCGTTACTTGGCGCAGGCGGTCGCGGTAGAGGTAGACCAGGCGCCAGTCGCCGGTGGCCACGTACTCGCTCATGGCCAAGCCCACCTCGTCCGACTTCTGAAACAGCAGCTCGATGTCCTTGAGGCGGGTGGTTTTGGCGCGCTCCACTTCCTCGGCCGTGGGGGCCTGCCGGGCCACATTATCGAGGGCCGCCAGCATCACGGTGCGGGCCGAGTCGAGGGAGCGGCCCTGCCGCACTTCGGCGTAGAAGTAGGCAAAGCCGGGGTCGTGCAGCGTGGGCGTGAAGCCCCACTGGTTGGCGGCGCGCTTGCTCTCAATCAGGGCCTTGTAGATGCGGCCCGAAGGCTGGTTGGTGAGCACGTCCACCAGCACGTCCATGGCCGCGTAGTCGGGGTGGGCGCCCGAGGGCACGTGGTAGGCCACGGCCAGGCCCTGGGTGTCGCCGGTGCGGCGCAGGGTCACTTCGCGCTCGCCGTCCTGCACGGGCTCGGTGGTGTAGGTGGGGGCCAGCACCCGTGCGGGCCGCGGAATAGGGCCGAAGTACTGGTTAATCAGGCCCAGAGTCTTGGCCTCGTCGAGCTTGCCGGCCACCAGCAGCACGGCGTTGTCGGGCTGGTAGTGTTTCTGATAAAACGCCTTCAGGTTGTCAATCGGCACCTTTTCAATGTCCTCCTTCGAGCCGATGGTGCTCTTGCCGTAGTTGTGCCAGAGGTAGGCCGTGCTCAGCACCCGGTCCATGAGCACCCGCGAGGGCGAGTTCTCGCCGCGCTCAAACTCGTTGCGCACCACGCTGAATTCGGTGTCGAGGTCCTTCTTGGCGATGAAGGAGTTCACCATGCGGTCGGCTTCCAGGTCGAGGGCCCACTTCAGGTTCTCGTCGGTGGTCGAAAATGTCTCGAAGTAGTTGGTGCGGTCGTACCAAGTGGTGCCGTTGGGCGAGGCGCCGTGCTCGGTCAGCTCCTGCGGGATGTTGGGGTGCTTGGTCGAGCCCTTGAACACCATGTGCTCGAGCAGGTGGGCCATGCCGCTCTCGCCGTAGCCCTCGTGCCGCGAGCCCACGAGGTAGGTGATGTTCACCGTCGTCGTGGGCTTGCTCTGGTCGGGAAAGAGCAGCACCCGCAACCCGTTCCTGAGCTGGTATTCGGTGATGCCTTCCACGGAAGTCACGCGGCTCACGCCGGCCGGCAGGGCGGGCGCCGCCGTCTGGGCCAGCGCCGGGCCCGCCGCGCCGAGGCTGAGCAGCGCCGCCGGCAGCCAGTTGCGGGAGAAGAAAGTTTTTGTCATCATGCAGAAAGATTAATGAGGTGGTAAGGTATGAAACACTGCAACGAATTAAACAGAGTATTCTTATAGGTGGGTGGTTGCACGGGCGGAAAGGGGTGTAGAGACGCGACCCTTCGCGTCTCGGCGTCCGCGCCATTCAGACGACGTTGTTTGCGTTATTCAACCAAAGGCCAGCGGCGCTAACGCCGAGACGCGAAGGGTCGCGTCTCTACACCCGTTCAATCAAAAAAAGCCGGCTCCTCGCGAAACCGGCCATCACCAAACCCGCAAAAAACCTTTCTATTTCAGCGTGAGCGAATACGCCACCACCTGCTGCACCTGCGCCGGCGTGAGCATCTTGCCAAAAGCCGGCATCTTGCCCAAGCCTTTGGTGACGAGGTAGGTGCGCCCGAAGATGTTGAGGTTGCTCTTGGTGAGGTCGTGGGCGCCGTTGAGGCCCAACTTGCCGTTGGCGCCGTGGCAGCGCACGCAGTTCTTCTGGAAAAGCACCTGGCCCGCCAATACTGGCGGCTTGGCCGCGGCGAGGTGAGGAAGAAATGGCAGCAGGAGTAGCAACGTTGGAAGTCGGAGGTTCATCGCCAGGGTAACACAAAAACAGGGCACAAAGTACCGGACCAGCGGTCAGAAATTCCGTACTGGCGCGCATTGCCCGGCCCGCCGCCGACCTTTGCCTCGCTTCCCCACTCCCAGCCCCATTCCTTCCCCACCTTGCGCGTCGCCCTCGTCATCAACACCAGCTGGAACATCTGGAACTTCCGCGCCAGCCTCGTGCGCGCCCTGCAAGGCGCCGGCCACGAGGTGCTGGCCATCGCCCCCCCGGACGACTACTCCGCCCGCCTCGAAACCGAGCTGGGCTGCCGCTACGTGCCCATTCTGATGGAAAACAAGGGCACCAACCCAGTGAAGGACGCCGTCCTCACCCGCCGCTTCTACCAGATATACCGGCGTGAAAAGCCGGATGTGGTGCTGCATTACACCATCAAGCCCAACATCTACGGCAGCCTGGCGGCCCGGCTCGCGGGCAT
>Ga0123336_10004633_pt1 | contig 11102 bp, 9 predicted proteins | sample SSSSmetaG_FD_96466 | JGI IMG/M metagenome (GOLD analysis project Ga0123336, IMG submission 96466) | Glacier valley bacterial and archeal communities from Borup Fiord, Nunavut, Canada, to study Microbial Dark Matter (Phase II) - ​SSSS metaG | ecosystem: Environmental > Aquatic > Freshwater > Ice... | reverse complement strand
TCCGTCACCTTCGGCAGACTCAGCCCGCGAAACTCCTCAATCGTTGCGAAGCCTTTCTCCGCCATCCAGTTCTCCAGCCCGTCGATCATGTCCTCCACGATGCGATACCCATAGTGCATTGCTGCCGTACACACCTGCACCGTGCCCGAGCCCAGCAGAATAAACTCCGCCGCATCCCGCCACGTCGCCACCCCGCCAATCCCCGACATCGGCAGCATCGCCGCCTCATCGCTCATCACCTGCTGAATCATATTCAGCGCAATCGGTTTCACCGCCGGACCGCAGTACCCGCCATGCGAGCTCTTACCATCCACATACGGCCGCGGCGTAAACGTATCCAGGTCAATCCCCGTTATCGAGTTGATCGTATTAATCGCCGAAAGCGCATCCGCCCCGCCCCGCTTCGCCGCCCTTGCCACCACCCGAATATCGCTGATGTTCGGCGTCAGCTTCACAATCACCGGAGTCCGAGCCTTCTCCTTCACCCACGCGGTAATCATCTCGGCGTACTCCGGCACCTGTCCCACCGCCGCGCCCATGCCGCGTTCACTCATGCCATGCGGACACCCAAAGTTCAGCTCCAGTCCATCTGCTCCAGCGTCCTCCGCCTGATGCACCACCGTATGCCAAGCCTCGCGCGTCGACTCCACCATCAGCGATGCAATCACCGCGTGCTTCGGATACCGCTTCTTCACCTCGGTAATCTCGCGCAGGTTCACCTCAATCGGCCTATCGCTGATCAGCTCAATATTGTTCAGTCCCATCATCCGCTGCCCGTTCCAGTCAATCGACGAGTAGCGTGACGATACGTTCTGCACCTGCGCGCCAATCGTCTTCCACACCGCGCCCCCCCAGCCCGCGTCGAACGCACGCATAATCTGCTCCCCACAGTTCGTCGGCGGAGCGCTCGCCAGCCAGAAAGGGTTCGGCGACTTAATACCCGCAAAATCAACTGAGATATCCGGCTTACGCATGAACACGCTCCAACGCCGCCGCCATCGCAACTCCAGCGCGCTTTCCATCCGCCACTGCATCCACCACCTCACGGCCGCCATTCACACAGTCGCCGCCCGCATAGTACTTCGCATTCGTAGTCTGTCCCGTCGCCCGCTCCACCACAACTCGCCCGAGCTCTACCTTCACTCCGCTTATCTGCTCCAGTAACAGCAGCAGAGGAGACTGCCCAATCGCCGGAATCACTACATCGCACTCCACAAAAAACTGCGACCCTTCGACCAGCTTCAAACTCCCATCCGCAGCAATCTCCATCCGCACACACTCCAGCCGCGAGCCATCATCCAGCAATGCTACTGGCTGCGCCAGCCACTCGAACCGCACACCCTCCTGCTTCGCATGCTCGTACTCAAAGTCAAACGCGGAAATATGTTGCTGCGTCCGCCGATACAGAATCGTCACCGCCTCTGCACCCAGCCGCACCGCCGCATTGGCCGCATCAATCGCCGTATTTCCTGCGCCAATCACCACGACCTTGCCTCGCATCTCCGTCAGCGCGCCCGTCTTGTACTCCTCAATTAGCTTCAGCGCATCCACTACATTCGCGTGTTCGCCGCCCGCAATTGCGAGGCGATGCATCGACCCTAGCCCAACGCCAATGAAGATCGCATCGAACTCCCGCTCAAAGTCTTTAAGCATTGCCCCGTCAATCTCCACGCCAAACCTGAACTCCACCCCCAGCCCGCGAATAAGCTCAATCTCCCGCAAACTCTCTACCAGCGCCAGCTTGTACTCCGCCACGCCATACGTATTCAGGCCGCCCGGCATCGCACGCTTATCGAACACGATCACCTGGAACCCGCGCTGCCGCAGCTCTGCCGCAGCCGCCAGCGAAGCCGGTCCCGCCCCCAGGCAAGCAATCTTCTCGGGATGTTCTAGTTCGCTTTGTCGCGGCAAAGCCCCGCCCGCCGCATGGAACGCATCCATCGCAAACCGCTGCAATCGACCAATCTCAATCGGCTTTTCGTTCTTGTGGTGCATCACGCAGGCTCCCTCGCATAGCACCTGCACCGGGCACACCCGCGAGCAGCTCCCCGCCAGCACGTTCGCCTCAAGAATCCCCAGCGCCGACCCGCGTAGATTCCCACTCGCAATCTTTTTGATGAACCTCGGCACATCAATGTGCGTCGGACAAGCCGCCGTACAAGGCGCATCGAAGCAGTTCAGGCAGCGGTTCGACTCCACCACAGCCGCCTGCGCCGCAAACGCAGGATGCAACTCCTCAAACAACGCCGCTATCGTCGCGTTCTGCTCCATATCAACACTCCGGAACCGAAACCGTTGGACTTCCCAGGACTAAGGCTTGACGAGATCTCCGTACATATCGGGCCTGCGATCCCGGTAGAACTGCCACGTCTTCCGAACCTCAGCAATCAAATCCAGATCGAGATTCGTTGTCAGCACCTCATCCATATCCCGCGAAGCCTGCGCGATAATCTGCCCGCGCGGGTCGCAGAAGTAGCTCTGCCCATAAAACTCACCAATATTCCACGGAGCTTCAACCCCCACACGGTTGATCGCTCCCACAAAATACCCATTTGCCGCCGCATGCGCCGGCTGCTCCAGCTTCCACAGGTACTCGCTTAACCCGGCTACCGTTGCCGAAGGGTTGAAGACGATATCCGCCCCATTCAACCCCAGCGCCCGAGCCCCCTCTGGAAAATGCCGGTCATAGCAGATGTAGACCCCGATCTTGCAGAACCCCAGGTCGAACACCGGGTACCCCAGGTTCCCCGGCTTGAAATAAAACTTCTCCCAGAACCCCGGAGCCGCCTGCGGAATATGCGTCTTCCTGTACTTGCCCAGGTACTTGCCCTCAGCGTCAATCACCGCAGCCGTGTTGTAGTACACGCCCTCAGTCTCTACCTCGTAGATGGGCAGCACAATGGCGATGTGCAGCTCCTTCGCCAGCGCCATCATCATCTGGGTGGTCGGCCCCTCGGGAATCAGCTCCGTCGTGTCGTACCACTTCGTCGTCTGCTCCGCGCAGAAGTACGGTCCGTAGAAGATCTCCTGCAGGCACACGATCTGAGCACCATCCGCAGCCGCCTTCCGAATCAGCGGAAGGTGCTTATCGATCATCGCCTGCTTAATCTCCGCCAGCGACAAACCTTCAATCGGAACACTGGTCGTCTGAATCAGGGAACAACGAACCATACGCGACATGCTGTGGTCTCCTTCCAACTGCCTGTGAGGAAACCAATCATAGCGAACCCCAACCCCCCGCCCCAGAACTTTCGCGCCCCGAACCTTTAGCTCAACCATGGTCAACCGCCCATACCATTCCACCCGTCCGCCTCAACCCAGCATTCTGAGCCAAGCATCGCAGTCCGATCGCGATGCGCAGTCGAAGAAGCCCGATATACCCGACCCACCCCAACCGCGAATACCATTCCGCCCAACCCGCCCAACCACCAGGCCACTACCGCAAAGTGATAACGATCATTTCTATCGGGGAAATCCACAAAACGGCTGTTGCAAAAAACCTTGTCAAGCTGTGGCGCGAAAAGTACCCGCAAGTCCCATAGAATGAACTGCTTGCTGGTACTAGGCTGCACCGGAAAATTAACCCCGCCTTGGTATACTGGAATTAGCGGAAATGTCAGAAGCCAACTATTCCAGGCTTGTGGCGACCTGAAGCTAACTTCAACGGGTGTGAGACTTTACAAACGTAAGTCATTAGAATCAATACTTTGCGCACCGTTGTGCACGCAAGTACCAAGCTAAGTCGTTTGTTTAGAATAATTTGCGCAAAAAACAGGGGGGGGGGTAGGTGGAGCTATTGGAAGGTATTTATGTCATTGAAGCAACCGATCTAGGATTGGGGAACTAATTCGGCATGTACCGGTGTCTAAGTAACCAGAGTGAGCGAGCACTCGGTCGCCGGCGACGCTTTTTTATCGGGCCTGTTTATGGGGAATGACTCACTCGCTGACCCAAAGGTTGCAGCACCAGCTTGGAACGCAGTACTGTAAAGGACACCCGATATGCAGGCGGGCACAGCAGTGGGCAATCTAGTCAGTGCGATTGGCATCGATACCGAAGATGCTGCTCTTGTAGCCGACCTCAAAGCCGGTTCCGAGGAAGCATTCGCCATTCTGATTGCGCAGTTCCATCAGCCGCTTTACTCGCTGATCGCGCGCAGCCTCAATGACCCTGCGGACGCCGCCGACATCACCCAGGAAGTCTTCATCAAGGTCTTCCGTAGCATCCGTGGCTTCCACGGTGAGTCCAGTCTGCGTACCTGGCTCTACCGCATCGCTCTGCACGGGGCCTCCAACCAGCGCCGCTGGTGGTCCCGTCACAAGCGCCAGGAGATTACCATTGACTCCCCCTACCAGTCGGCCAACGACCCCCAGGAGGAAGGCAATACCCTCTGCCTGGGTGCCACCCTCGCCGACCACGCCGACTCCCCCTACGACCGCGTCGCGCAAAATGAAGTCCGCGAACAGGTAGAGTCAGCCCTACGCCAAATCCCGGAGGCCTACCGCACCGTCGTCGTCCTCCGCGAAATCGAAGGCTTCGCCTATGAAGAGATAGCGGACATCCTCGACTGCAACCTCGGCACCGTCAAATCCCGCCTCACCCGCGGCCGCTCCGCCCTCAAGACGCTGCTCACCGCCGACGCCGCAAGGGTGAAGGGAGCGCAGGTCAGTGCAAAAGCTGCATCTTCGCTCTCCTTCCAGACATCCAAGGAGGCGACCCGATGAGTTTTCTCTCCTCCCATTGCGCCTCCCTGCAGTCGTCCTTCTCGGCCTACCTCGATGGTGCCGTCAGCGGACGTCAGATGCAGGCCATCGCCAGGCATCTGGAAAGCTGCCAGTCCTGCTCGGAGGAACTCGCCGGACTTCGCGCCACCCAGCGCACGCTGGCGGCGCTAGGTCCCGCCCGCGCCCCCGCAGACCTAGGGATGCGTCTGCGCCTGGCCATCTCCCATGAGCGCGCCGATAGCAACGCCGGCTGGTTCGATACCTTTTCCATGAAGTGGGAGAACGCCGTTCGCCCCATGCTCGTTCAGGTCTCCGCAGGCTTTGCCGGGGCGGTCGTCCTCATTGGCAGCATCATGTTCCTGTTGGGCATGGTGGCGGTTCCACAGCCGGTTATGGCCAATGACGTCCCCTTGGGTGCCATGACAGGCCCCCACTTCCTCTACTCCGCCTCCCGCCCCCACGCCATGGTCTCGGGCAACCACGGCACCATCATCGTGGAAGCACTGGTCAACGACCAGGGCTTGGTCTACGACTACAACATCGTCTCCGGTCCGGAAGATGCAGCGGTCAACACGCAGATTGTGGACCAGTTACTGCTCAGCGTCTTCGAGCCGGCGAGGGTCTTTGGCGTCCCGGTACGGGGCAGGGTTGTCCTCACCTTCGCAGGAATTTCCGTCCAGGCGTAGCCGCGCCATTTGCACCCTTCCACCCCGCTCCCCTAAACTTCACAGGAGCGTCGAAACCATATCGTGTCCTTCTCGCAAAAATCGCCCTTTACCTTCCCGCTACGACTGGTTCATCCTTCCATCGCCGCCTTCCTCCTTTTAGGCCTAAGTCTCACCGCGTCCGCACAATCATCGAGCAGCAGCAGTAGCGGCCAGCCAGGAGCCACGGTTCAGGACAGAACGCCAAGGGCCCGTATCGCGCAGCCCGAGGCAAGCGGATCCGCCGTAACGCTCGAGACCAGTGAGCCCCTCTTCGACCTGGCAGTAGCCCTGAACGCCTGCGGCTACGACAGCGACCTCGCCTCCTCCAGCCTCGTCCGCACCGCGATCCGTGGAGAGGTCAACGAGGCCCTGCAAGCCTCCCCCGCCGCCCAGGACAACCGCGACGCCCTCTGCGGATACGTCCGCGAGCACACGCTAGCCGACGAGGGCCGCAACCTCGCCCAGTACATCTCCCTGGCCCTCTACCTCACCCCCCCGCCGGAATTGGCACCATCCGTCAGCGAGACCGAGTTGCCTCCGGACTCGACCCAGATTGTAAACATTCTCCCTCTACTGCGGACGTTCAGCGAGAACGTCCATCTTCACGCTTTATGGGCCAAGCATCGTCCCGAATACGAAGATCTGCTGGGCCGTGTCCACGATCCGTTGACGCGCATGATTCTGAATACAAACATCTACCTGCGTCAGCCGGTCAGCAGCTATGACGGGCGCCGGTTCCTGGTGCTGCTGGAGCCAATGCTCGCCCCGTCTGCTGTCAACGCTCGCTACAACGGCAGCGACTCGGTCGTTGTCGTGTCCCCATCCGGAAGTCCGCTGGGGGCCGTGCGCATGGAGCAGATTCGCCACACCTATCTGCACTACGAAGTTGAGCCCCTGGTCTACGCTCGTGCCGCCGCGATGGATCGGCTTCTGCCACTCCTCAAGCCGGTACAAGAAGCACCGTTGGACTTCACCTACAAGTCCGACATCGTTGCACTGCTCACCGAGTGCCTCATCAAAGCCGTCGAAGACCGCACGATGGATGTCAACCTTCCCAAGCCTGTCCGTCCAGATGCCGTGAAGCAGCGTACCGAGTTGGGTCGTTACGACGCCGAGATGAGCGTTTACGACCGCAAGGCCGAAGAAGTGCGGCGGCAGAGCGTCGAGTTGGCCATGCGCCAGGGCTGGGTGCTCGTGGAGTATTTCTACACGAAGCTGGCGGTAATGGAGAAAGACTCCATCAGCCTAAAGGAATATATCGGCGAGATGATCTATGGCATGGATGTTGAACGTGAGAGACACCACGATCAGCAGATAGTTTTCCTTCCAGAAGGGACGCACGATCTCGTGAAGCGCTCTCCCCGGCAACTCACAGGGTTTGACCTGGCGGAGATGGCGTTGCTGAAAGGTGATACCGACGGGGCGTCCGCGATTGCTGAGAAGGCGTTGAACGATCCCAGTGGCGACCATGCGATGGCCCATTACGTGTTGGCTCGGGTAAGCCTGATGCAGCGGCAACCTGGGGCGGCGATTGAGAACTTTCAGGAGACCCTCAAGACGTCGAAGGATCCACGGACACTGGCCTGGTCTCACATCTATCTCGGCCGCTTATATGACGTCATTCCTGAGCGTCAGAAGGCGATCGAGGAGTATAAAGCTGCACTGAGTGTTCGAGATGGCCGTCCTGACACAAAGGTTGCAGCGGAGAACGGTACTAAGTCCGCATTCGTCAGCCCCAAGAGTGCGCAGTCGAAGTCTGAAGAGGCAGATGAGGCACCCCTGGATCCGAGCGGTAAAGCTGAAAAGGATGCCTATCGTCCCCCTGCTCCCAAGTAGGGCCAACTTCTCATGCTGAGCGAAGTCAAATAGAGCAGAGCGTAGACGGCAAGCGCAGGGGACACGGATGACAACGCGCCGAAGACAGACACAAGCATCGGAGCCAAAGCAAGGCCTGAGCGCGCTCATTGACCATCATTTTGCGCAGCCAGCCCTGTTGACGCGCGCATTGACGCATCGTTCCCTTGCGTATGAGACCAATCCCGATACGCTCTCCGATCCGGGTGCGGACAACGAGCAACTGGAATTTGTAGGGGACGCAGTACTGGGCCTGGTTGTTGCCGAGGCACTGATCCGCCGGTTTCCGGGATCGCGGGAAGGTGAGTTGACGCGGTTGCGTGCGTCCCTGGTAAGTCGGCGTCATCTCGGTGAAGTCGCAGCACGGATAGATGTGGGGACCCTGCTGCTGCTCGGACGAGGCGAAGAGCAGAGCGGAGGCAGACGTAAGCCAGCGTTGCTGGCGAATGCGCTGGAAGCGGTGATAGGGGCGCTTTATCTTGATGGCGGCCTCGAGGCGTCACGATTTTTTATTGAACGACACATCATCAAACCATCTCTTCCGGACCTGCACCATGCGCTGGAGACAGGAGATACCTTCAGCGGCGCGATCGGCGACCATAAATCGGCGTTGCAGGAGTATTTGCAGGCCTCCGGGGGGGGACAACCGCAGTATGTATTGACGTCGCAGACCGGCCCCGACCACCAAAAGCTGTTTCGGGTTGAAGTTCGCGTGGAAGACGGTACGGGTGGAACTATTGCACTTGCGGAATCTGAGGGGTCGACGAAGAAGCAGGCCCAGCAGGAGGCGGCACGGATTGCGTTCGAACTCCTGCTCTCTGAGACCCCGCAGGCACTCTCCGGGTTGAAGGGAGGCGCGGGATGAACGATGCCGAAGCCGTTACGCGGGGAGAAAATACTGCGGTTGGTGTTTCTGGACCAGTGCATGACTCCGAGGTGCGGCATCCGGGTGGGGGGATGCTGCCAGCGCTGCAGTCCCTGCTGCTGATTATCGTGGTCGCAGTGTTCGTCATTACGTTCTGTTTTCAGCCCTTTCGTATCCCATCGAGTTCGATGGAGCCTACGCTACTGGTGGGTGATTTTCTTTTGGTCAATAAACAGGACGTGTCGGCTGGGGAGGCTAGTCTTGTGCTCCCTGAGGTCAAGATCCGACGCGGGGATGTCGTGGTGTTTCATGATCCTGTCGATGCGACGCTGCATTTGGTGAAGCGTGTTGTGGGTGTACCGGGAGACCGGATTCGGCTGCGTAGCGGTCATGTATATATCAATGGCCGCGCGCTGGACGAGCCTTACGCGGTCTATCGGCCGAGCGGGTCGGACAGTTTCCGGGATGATTTTCCGCGGCTACAGAGCGCTGACCCGGATATCGATTCGCGATGGTGGATTCGTATGCGTACGCTCGTCGATCATGGGGAGCTGATCATTCCGGCTGGTGACTACTTTGTTTTGGGTGACAACCGCAATGACAGCACGGACAGCCGGTACTGGGGATTTGTGCCCCGAGCGGCGATTGTGGGGAAACCGTTTTTGATTTACTTCTCGCTCGGTCCGCGGGGAAGCGAAGCTGAAGGGACGATGGCGCAAGGAACGACCCAGCAAACTCGGAGATCGATTTATTTGCTCGATACGGTGATTAGTTTTGCGCGATGGAGCCGTACGATGCGGGTGGTGCATTGAGGGCAATTGTGGTTGGAGTTGGACGGACGAAGAGCGGCTTTTGTCTGGTTTAGCCGGTAGGGTCTCGGCGCTGGTTTGACTAACGGCGGAGAGTCGGACAAAATAGAAGAAGTCCTTCCTAAGAGTGGGCCTGTGGCGCAGCTGGGAGCGCGCTTCCATGGCATGGAAGAGGTCATCGGTTCGATCCCGATCAGGTCCACCAAACAACCCTTTCTATCTATGCGACCGTTCGCTTCCGAGGCACTTCCCGTTTTTCGGGTTGGCGTTGTCGTATCTTTCGTGACAACTTTTCCCCAGAAGTTCTTTGACGGAAGTATCGCCATCGCCTGCATAACCTGATACCTTCTATGGGAGGACCAACGATGAAGCGATCTCTCTACGTAATCACCGGCTGCGCGATTCTGCTCAGCATCGCCCTTCCCCTTCATGCTCAGGATGGCTGCGTTAATTCTCCCGAGAACCCAACCGCTGTGCTGGCCCTGGTCGGTTCGGCAGGTGTGTTCTTTACGGGCGCTCGTGCACGCATCAAGGCTCGTCGCAACTCGGCCAAGAAGTAGAAGAAGACTTCGCATACAGCACCGAAAGACTCGTTAGTTCGACGAGCCGTTCGGTGCTTTGTCTTTAAGTGGGAGAGAAGCCACGGGAGAAATTGGCGTTTGGCTTGGAGTTTGATTGGGAGTTGGGGCACACTCAATGGATATGGTGCGAGTCGGTGTTGACGAGAAGCTTTCGAGTGAGCTGTTAGGCGGGTTTCCGGAGGGGATTGAGATGGTGAGGATACCCCGGGGGCTGCAGGAGACGCTGGATGTGGACTTCTGGATTCTGCCGTTTGGGCGTAAGGACGTGGCGGAGACGTTCCAGCATCTGCGTGGGGTGAAGGTGACGCAGTCGCTGATGGCGGGGGTTGACTGGGTGCTGCCTTGGCTGCCCAAGGATGTGGTGCTGTGCGATGGGCGCGGGCTGCATGATATTTCGGCCTCGGAGTGGGTGGTGGGGGCTGTGCTGGCCATCATGAAGCGTTTCCCACTGTACCGGGACCTGCAGGCGGTGCAGGAGTGGCGGGGCTTTGGGGATGCGGAGGAAGAGGGGGGCGTGCATACGGGGCAGTATCGTGTGCTGGCCGAGGACCTGGCGGGGAAGACGGTGCTGATCGTGGGGTATGGGTCGATTGGGGCGGCTATCGAGGCGCGGTTGTTGCCTTTTCGGGTGAAAGTGCTGCGGGTGGCGCGGAGTGCCCGTACGGAGCCTGTGGTGAGGCCTGTGAGTGACCTGCGCAGCTTGCTGCCGGAGGCGGACGTGGTGGTGGTGATTGTGCCGTTGACGGCGGAGACCAAGGGCCTGATTGGGGCGACGGAGTTGGGGCTGATGAAGCCGGGGGCGCTGTTGGTGAATGCGTCTCGTGGGCCAGTTGTGGTGACGGATGGGCTGGTAGAGGCGCTGGAAGCGCGGCGAATCCGGGCTGCGCTGGACGTGACGGACCCGGAGCCTTTGCCGGAGGGGCATCCGCTGTGGATGGCTCCTGGGTGCTTCATTACGCCGCATATCGGGGGCTCTACGCCGGAGTTTATCTTCCGGGCGTTCCGGTTTGCGGGCGAGCAGGTTAGGCGGTATGTTGGGGGCGAGGCGCTGGAGAATATCGTGATGGACGCTGGGTACTGAGGCCTTTTTTTTTCGTGAATTTCGCACCACTCCCCCGGTTTCTTACATAAAGTCTTCGAATCAAAAGACTTAGGCTTGTACTTTGGCCTATCATTTTTTTGTAAAGTATTGAAAACAAAGACATAAGATGCAAAGTATTGATTTGTTTGGCTTTAGTGCTTCCGGGTGCCTTGCGGGGGCTGTGTTCACGGTGGGCATCTAAAAAATATCGTCATATCCGTCGGGGTGGCCTGGGGCAAGTCAAGAAGTGCTTGCCGGCTAGGTGACTTGCTGACACTGGCGATGTTTATGATGACGAAGCTTGCGAGAATCGTGCCAGCGGATCGTAGAGCATACCCCATGGGCTAAAGCCCGGTTTTCGTAGGCGCGAGATGCCAAAGCTAAAGCCTTGGCTTACCTAGAAGCCAAGATCTAGCCAAGATCTAGCCAAGATCTAGCCAAGATCTAGCCAAGATCTAGCCAAGATCTAGCCAAGATCTAG
>Ga0123336_10004630_pt1 | contig 11112 bp, 10 predicted proteins | sample SSSSmetaG_FD_96466 | JGI IMG/M metagenome (GOLD analysis project Ga0123336, IMG submission 96466) | Glacier valley bacterial and archeal communities from Borup Fiord, Nunavut, Canada, to study Microbial Dark Matter (Phase II) - ​SSSS metaG | ecosystem: Environmental > Aquatic > Freshwater > Ice... | reverse complement strand
ATGTTACTGCCGAATCGCCCTGAAATACATATCGACATCGCGGCCGATAAACTTCTGCTCGCAGTGGATTTGATCGGCACGTTCGTATTTGCCGTCGAAGGCGCAATGACCGCGATACAGAACCGGCTGGATTTTTTCGGCGTGATGGTGCTGGCATTCGTGACCGCTCTCGGCGGCGGCATCATTCGTGATATGCTAATCGGCGCGGTTCCTCCGGCATCGATTCGAGATCGGCGCTATGCCCTGACTGCCTTTCTGGGCGGTGCGGTCACCTTTTTCCTGTATCATACCGTCCGTCAGATACCTGTCTCGATACTCGTTGCGCTCGATGCAGCGGGTCTGGGCTTATTCGCTGTCTCAGGTGCCGCAAAGGCTCTCGATTACAAAATCGATCCATTCATGGCGGCGCTGATGGGAACGATTACGGGCGCGGGCGGGGGAACCCTGCGTGACATTTTTCTGGCGCGTATCCCGTCGATACTGCGCGTGGAAATCTATGCGGTCGCGGCGCTGGCGGGCGCAGCAGTGATGATTGTAGGTTTTCGCAGAGGCATTTCGCGTCCCTGGATGATGGCGTTCGGTGGAACTATCTGCTTTCTACTGCGCGTAATCAGCTACTGGCAGCACTGGGGTTTACCTCGCGTGCCAGGTCAATAAATTCTGAGAGATCACAGACACACTCAATGACTAATATCTCGACTCAGCCTGCGCTCCCGATCGGTATCTATTACGAGCATCCCGACTGGTTCCGCCCGCTCTTCGCCGAACTGGACCGTCGCGGAATTCCTTATACAAAGATAGACGCGACGCGGCACTTTTACGATCCTGCATCGCAAACGGAAGCGTCTGAATACTCGCTCGTTTTCAACCGTATGAGTCCGTCCGCCTACCTGCGCGGCGGCGCGAATAGCCTGTTCTACACGAAGGGCTATCTGGCGCACCTCGAACGCTGCGGCGTGCCCGTCATTAATGGCAGCAAGGCGTACGGCTACGAAACGAGCAAAGCGGAACAGATACTGCTGCTTGAGGACCTGAATTTTGGCTATCCTAAATCCCTCGTGATCAATCATGGCTCACTTGCTCCGGTCGCTGCAGAAAGCCTGCGCTTCCCTGTCGTCGTTAAAGCGAACATCGGCGGCAGCGGCGCAGGAATCGTCCGTTACGATACGCCCGAGGCGCTCAAACACGCGGCTAATAACGACGAAATCGACCTCGGCATCGACGGAACTGCGCTCGTGCAGGAGTATACTCCGGCGCGGGGCGGTTTTATTACGCGGGTCGAAACCCTCGGTGGTAAATACCTGTACGCGATCGATGTCCACACCGATGGCTCCAGTTTCAACCTCTGTCCCGCCGACATCTGTCAGACGAGTGGGGGCGTTGCTCTCTCCCGCAATGCCTGCCCTGCCGATGCGCCGAAGTCGGGCTTGACGGTCGAAGCGGTCACACCTCCAGAAGAAGTGATTGCGGCGGTCGAGCAAATCGTGCATGCGGCAGGGATCGATGTCGGCGGCGTCGAGTTTATGATCGACGACCGCGATGGCAGGTTGGTCTACTACGATATAAACGCGCTCTCGAATTTCGTGGCGGATGCGCGGCGCGTGATCGGCTTCGATCCGCATGAACGGCTGGTCGATTTCCTGGTACAAAAGGCGAGGCTATAATCATGCGCTACGGGTACTGGCTTCCCATTTTCGGCGGCTGGCTGCGAAATGTCGAAGACGAAAATATGCCGGCGACCTGGGAATACGCTTCTCATCTGGCGCAGCGTGCTGAGGAGATCGGCTTCGACCTGACACTGGTGGCGGAGCTGAATCTGAACGACATCAAGGGCGAAGATGCGCCCTCACTCGATGCGTGGACAACAGCGGCGGCACTTGCGGCTGTCACAAAAAAGCAGGAGATAATGGTCGCCGTTCGCCCGACTTTCCACAACCCCGCACTGCTCGCGAAACAGGCCGCCAACATCGATCAGATCAGCGGCGGAAGACTTTCGTTGAACGTAGTGTCTTCGTGGTGGGCGGACGAGGCGAAGAAGTACGGCGTCGGTTTCGAGCAGCACGACGACCGTTATGCCCGCACCGAAGAGTGGCTCGGCGTGGTAGACGGAGTCTGGAGCGGCGATCGATATTCGCATACGGGACGCTACTACAAAGTCGAGGACAACGTGCTTCAGCCGAAGCCCGTGGCGAACCGCCCTCGTCCCCTGATCTATGCGGGAGGAGAGTCGGAAGCGGCACGAGAGCTAATCGCACGCACCTGCGATGGCTACGTGATGCACGGCGATCCGCCCGAAAAAATCGGTGCGCGTATTGCGGATATGAATGGGCGGCGTGAACGTCTCGCGCTGCCAAAACTGCAGTATGGGATCGCCGCCTACAGCATCGTCCGCGATACAGAAGCGGAAGCGCTTGCGGAAAAAGAGCGCATTACCGATGTACGGAGCAGCGCGGCTGGCAATAAAAATTATGAGCAGTGGCTGGCAGGCACACAGCTGGAACAGCGCGTTTCACTGGAAGACTATTCGGTCTCCAATCGCGGACTGCGCTCCGGTTTAGTCGGGACGCCAGCGCAGGTTCGTGATCGCATTGCAGAGTTCGAGGCGGTCGGCGTCGACTTCCTGCTTCTCCAGTGCAGCCCGCAGCTCGAGGAGATGGAGCGGTTTTCCAGGCTGGTGATCCGAAACTGAATGTGCTCCGTGATTCGCTATAACATATTCCATTGGGCTGAACGAGAGGCAGCACGCCTCTCGTTTTTTATCTGATACCGTCGATTAATTTTTATTCCTGAATGGTGATATTGTCAGTGGAATCATGGTATCATATTATATATGATCGAAATGATAGATTTAGTAAGTTGATTACTTTAGTGCAGGAGACAATTATGTACCGAAGCGATTGCCGTTTTCCACTTGAGACATCCTCAAATATTAGCAGTCATCGAGGTTTTGTACCTGCTCCACATAGTCTGATGATCGGAGTGGGCACCGCTCAACTCGCGTGGCAGCAGGCGGTCTATGCCCGCGCTTATTCGGCAGCCGCCGCAGTTTGCTGCACGAAGGTTCTGGTGTGGAAGCAAGATCATATTTCACGCAATTAAATTTTGTGCAGTCGGGAATGATTCGGTGCCATCCGCCCGACCGCAACCACTTTTCGAGGATAGGTTTATTTCATTTATTAGCACGGAAATGCTTCCTGTGCCAACGAATGACAAGAATTCGTGCCTGCTCATTGAAGAGCAGGCACGAATTCTGTGAGGTCGATGGGGACCTGGAAAATCGAGTTATGCTGTCAGCGGACAACTGTACACGACAACTGATGTCATGCGTGTGGAGTTAGATTGTCCCGCAGCAGATCGGCATATTGTTCATCATCACACAGCAGGAACAGCCTGCGGCCATCATCTGCATCATACAGTCGCAGCAAGCCTGAATCATTTTACAGCAGTTGGCATCGCCGCTAATGCAGGAGATCGTGCAGCCCATATCGGTCATTTCGCACTTGCACATGCCCATCGTCAGGTTGCAGCAGTTGACCATCATGCCGTTCATCATCATCGCGCAGCTGCACATACTGCCTGCGAGCATTTTGCAAAGGCTCTGAAGTGCGGCGGCTGCCATTTTGTCTTCGCATTCGCACATCATTTTCATGCCGCCATCGATGTTTTGCATGGTGATCGTACAGCTCGGCACCATCATCATATTCATAGCAGGCATTGCATTCGTCGAGCCGGACATGGCAGGCATTCCCATACCCGGCATCGACATCGCATTTCGGTTCATCGTCATCATGGTTTCCATTTCAACTCCTTGGTTCAGTAAGCTTCGAAGCTTTCGAAAGTTATGTTGTCGGCAGTTTTTGACCGGTACGCGGTCACATTTTATTATAAACCAATTTTCAGAAATTAGCACGTTAAATGGGTAACAATCGCAAAAATAAAAAGGAAATAGCTGTCAATTGGTTCAAACAATTACTAACTTATAAGATTGGAATAGTCAGTATTTCCGTTCCTATGCGATGAAATCATGGAACTGTTCACTCTCGCGAAAGTCAGACTTTCTCTCCTGTCGAACCTTAGAGAGGAGGCAGAAAGAGTAAATAGTTACGAAATCTTACAGAAATCCAGGAGAAACTATCGATGAGCGCCATTCTTGATGATGTGTTGAAAGCCAACGCCGCTTATGCGGCCGACTTTGGAGACAAAGCGAATCTGCCGATGCCGCCGGGACGCCATTTCGCGATTCTGACCTGCATGGATGCCCGGATCGACCCGGCAAAACTGGCGGGGCTTTCCGAAGGCGATGCCCACGTGATTCGCAATGCGGGCGGTCGTGCAAGCGATGATGCGATACGCTCGCTCGTGATCTCTTATAAACTGCTCGGAACGCGCGAGTGGTTCATTATCCACCATACCGACTGCGGCATGGAGACTTTTACCGATGACGTGATACGCGGCCTGCTGGCAAACTCCCTCGAGACGGCGACAGTCGATGCGAGCGGCTGGCACGATGTCGGGTCGACACCTGGGTCTCGCGAAGGCGACTATGTGGACTGGCTGACGATCAGCGATCAGGCGCAGAGCGTGACCGCCGATGCAGCCCGTGTTCGGGCGCATCCGCTGGTTCCGAAAACGATCCCGATCTATGGCTATATCTACGACGTCAAGACCGGCAGGCTGATCGAAGTCCCGCAGGCAGCCGCTATCGGTAGAGCCTCCTGACGCTCTCGAGGTTGCGCTGCATCAGTATTCTGTTCTTATGTGCCACAATCTTATAGCAAGCCCCTTCCCATTCCGGGGAGGGGCGTTGTGCTTTCGACACAATGCCCCGCACTATGACTTTCCAGATGGAGACGCGATTTGACCGATAGAACTGCGCGAACGTACTCTGTGCCGATGTATTGGCTTATTGCTCTGCTGATAGGTGCATCCTTGTTGTCACCGGCCGGCGCAATATCAAAAACTGCGGCTCAAAACTGGCCCCAGGCGGCGGGACCAAATGGAAACTGGTCTGCACACGGAAAGTCAGTGCCGCTGCACTGGAGCGTTGCGCGAAACCAGAATATCGTCTGGCTTACCACGCTGCCGGAAGAGGGTCAGAGCGGAATCGCGGTGTCGGGCGATCGGCTGTTCCTGACGACGATGAAGCCGCTTGTCGATGCAAACGCCTCCCGGGAAGGGCACGATATCGTCGGCTACTGCCTGGATAGCCGAACCGGTAAAATCCTCTGGACGGTGGATATTGCTGGAACGGAGAACAGCACCTATGCATATGGATTCAGCGACTCCACTACGCCAACGCCAGTTACGGACGGCAAACACGTCTGGTTTTGCAACTCGAGCGGCACGGTCGGCTGCTGGGATTTCGCAGGGAGGAACGTCTGGCGTCGGAACTGGAAACCGACAACAGGGAGGCCGTTCAACAAGCAGTTCGAGCCGATACTCTATAGCAATACGCTGCTAAACATGGAGCCGCGTGACGAGGGAGACCCTAAACGCGAAAAAGACCCCTGGAACTACCTGCGCGGTCTCGACAAGCGCACCGGGAAAACACTCTGGATATCTGAGGATGCATTGACGCACTATAACACGCCTGTGTTGGGCACACTTCCAGATGGCACTCCGGCGGTATTGCAGGGCAGGGGCGGCTACCACGACGTCCCGGAAACGCCCAGCGGACTGACTCTGACCAGCCTTGCGCCGGGGGCGGAAGGACATACAATATGGCACTATGAAGGCAGCGGTAAGGCACTCTACACGCAGCACTGGGACAAAAAGTTCGCCTACTGGTTCGACCTCGATAACTCGCTGCATCAGGTGATCGATGTCCTGACTGGCAAGCTCCTCAGAACACAGTCTTTGACAGCGAAAGTGGATTATCGCCGCTACGACGTCGGCGCTGGCAAATATGTTCTCGAGTCTGGTGTCGATCTTAAAAAGCGAACGCCAGCGTACTCCGTGTTTCCCGCCTGGTTCTGCAATGTCGTGGTCGGAGACTGGCACTATTTTCTCTGCTTCGCCGACCCTGCAAGTAAGCTGGGACCGCCTTACTGCATCGGGCGCGTGAATGTCGTGACGGATGCGGTCGAGTACCTTGAACTGCCAGTACAGGTCGTCCGGGAAGCTGGCAGTCCCGATCGCTTTGTCTGGAACCAGGCGCAGACTTCCTCGACGATCAATTCACGCGGTATTGATGCGGCAGGCGATCCACGCTCGAAGCGCGACGGCTGGTACTGGTGTTTTCTGGGAAGCCCGACAGTCGTCAACGATAAAATATTCATAACCACGATGCTCGGCATCACATATGTAATCAATGGTAGAGCCAAAGTGCTGGATGCAAAAGCGCTGTGCGCTGTCAACGATCTCGGGACTGCAGGGCAGACATGGAGCCTCAATTCAGTCAGTTATGCTGGCGGCCGCCTCTATCACCGCAGCATGAAAGAGGTCGTCTGCATTGGTACGAAGTAAGAGCGAAGCAGTTACAGTCTCAGTGTATTATCTTCGAAAGAGTTGGCACTGCCAGTCGGCAGCACTTTTTTCTGCGGCGCTGGACTAAATTTCCTGGGAACAAAGTCCTGCGACAGTAGTTCTGTGTTCGTAGTACTGCTCTGCGAAATCACGATTGAGTGTCGGAGATTGTGACAGAGTGGTTACCAATATACGAGGGGCACAATGGGAACGGCGATGGAAAAAACAGATGAAATCATCGAGCACAAACTTCGGCTTTCGAAAGAGAGTCGCGCTGATAATCCAGAGCAGGATGCACATCGGCATGATCACACGCACGAGGTGCTTTCGGATGTGGCTTATAAAAGATTGCTGCTGGTCAATGTCGCATTTTTTGGGATGCCGGGGGCAGGGGATCGTAACTGGGTTTTGATCGATGCCGCGATACCCGGTACTGCCGGAGCAATCGAAGGCGCAGCGGAAGAGAGATTTGGTAAAGGCGCGCGCCCTGCCGCAATCATCCTCACGCACGGGCATTTCGATCACACGGGAGCATTAGAGGCGCTTGCGGAGCGTTGGGACGCGCCGATCTATGCGCATAAATACGAACTGCCCTACCTCAATGGCGTAGCTGCTTATCCACCACCCGACCCAACTGTTGGCGGAGGGATATTCTCGCTTCTGTCGCCGCTCTTTCCACGCGGACCGGTCGATGTCGATCGGTGGCTGAGTCCGCTGCCTCCAGACGGCAGTGTGCCCGGGATGCCGGGCTGGAAATGGCTCGCAACGCCGGGGCACTCGGTAGGACATATATCGCTGTGGCGCGAGTCCGACAGGGCTTTGATCGCCGGAGATGCGTTCATTACGACGCGCCAGGAGTCTGCATATGGTGTCGTAACACAGGAAATGGAGCTGCACGGTCCACCTGCCTACTTTACGCAGAACTGGCAGCAGGCCCGCAGTTCTGTCGAAATGCTTGCCGCACTCGAGCCCGAAGTGGCCGTCACAGGTCATGGTCGTGCGATGCGCGGCGCAGAAATGCGAAACGCGCTGCATACGCTCGCCGCCAATTTCGATCAGATATCTGTTCCAGATCACGGTCATTACGTCACCCACCCGATATCGGCAGAAACGGGAACTGCGTACGCGAAGTAAGCCGATCGTCGCTTGAGTTCGATGTTCAAAAAGCATCGTCGCTGCATAAGCAGAAGACCCTCTCGAAACTGAGAGGGTCTTCTGGCGTTTCGTTGTTCCCAAGCACCTCAGCATAATTTTTTCGTAGTTTCTTCAGTCGGTATCGTAACGATACCTGCTACAACAGACTGAAGTCCGTCGCTACGTGCGTTCCGCCAAGAAATTGTTTTCTTCCTTCGGACACGCATCTCCAAATGTACGAAGTTATTGTGCTGCACTGCGTAGGCTAACCTCAATAATTATCGAGCGAAATTTTCGGCTGATTTGATCTCAAAACGACCCTAAATTCAGTGCGGTAATTTTTGCGCGTTTCCTAACGATTAGCCCCGTGTTTGAGCAGCAGACTAATGCTCGGATCCCAGTCCAGTTCCGAAGCCATCATGAGTGGCGTAACACCGTTTTTATCCGTGATATTGACGTTCGCACCCCTGTCTATGAGCAGTTGAATTACCTTCGAACCCAGGCAGCCGTACCCACAGGCGCGGACGATCAAGGGCTGGGCAGGATCGTCGCCCGGTCGAGACTTTAGGAGCCAGACGTCTTCTTTATCGGGCTTGATGCGTGCGTTTGGGTCTCCGCTCTGATCGAGCAGCCCTTCCACAACGTCGACTTGATCCTGCACGATCGCATGCAGCAAATGCTGTTGAGCATCTTTGGATAGGGGACCCGCTTTGCTGTTGTTCGGACCCAGCAGAAGCAGAAAAAATGAGAGTGACGTGAGTAGTCCGGTTAACCTTGCAGTCATTGTGTTTGCTCCACCATGCGAATTTAGTGATTAGACACCCGGAGCATTTCAGAGGTTACATTGTCTGCCACTTTCGTCGCCCTCCGCCGGTCTGTATTCGCTCAATTTTAGTGCGCCTGTGTCGATTTAACGGGTATCCTCAATGGTGCATATCCTCGTTTCACGCTTGCTGTTTCCAAAAGTTCGATAGTCGCAGGTTTTTTCGCCCGGGAAAGCGCCGTGTCACCATGTATGTTTTGTGTTTCACATGTGCACCACGCTCGAGTAGAGCTCGAACTATCTCCGAATTATCCTCACCCCAAAGACAAAAAGTTAGGGGTGTATCGCCCCGCTGATCCAGCGCTTCAATATCCGCGCCTTGTGCCAGCAGCAATTCGACAATGGGTAGCGAACCGTGATATGCAGCGATATGGAGCGGGGTGCGCTTTTGAGTGGCTTTGCCATTGATGTCTGCGTTATGCTTCAGCAGCAGCTTAACGGCATCGATATTGTTCGCCAAAATCGCACATTCCAAAGGAGATTCGCCATTCTTCGATCGTACATTGACTTTTGCTCCGTACGTGAGCAGAAACTCAACTACCTTTGCATTACCGCCTCTGTAAATATTTCCCATCAGTGGTGTCTTGCCCTGATCATCTACAGCATTTACGTCATTGCCGAGCTTTACCAGCAGTTCGGCAACCTTGATATCATCTCGTCTATAATCGGACAAAGAATGGATCGGAAGGCGGCCAGTATTGTCACGCACGAGCGGATTTACGCCGAGAGTAAGCAGCGTCCGTACCAGTTCGAGGTCGCCACCTCTCACAGGACTAGCGAACAGCATCGAGTCATTCAGTTCACTGGTATGAAGCCTCACACCGTGATCGAGTAACATCCGTACCATATTTGGTTTGTCCCCATAGAACGCTTCGCTCAGGGCATCTTTACTGTCTTTAGCGCCTGCCTCCACAAAAGCTTGAACCAGAGGAACGTTCTCTTGAGGAATAGAAGAATACGGTGACATTGCCGACCGGAAGACACTTTGTGCTTTATCATCCTGGGGCAGGTCAGAATGGAAAACGAGCTGAACCTGTTGCCAGAGACTCCAGGGCTGATCAGGCACATCGCGAGTGTCAGGGTTTGCGCCGCGTTTTAGGAGTAGCCTCGCGGTTCTGGCATCGCCTGCATGTACAGCGGCGATCAATCTTCGATTCAGGTCGCGTTGGATTTTCGATTTGCATTGCCAGGCGACGTACAATATCATGACAATAAGCAGCGCAACATTGAGTACCTTACGTGCCCTAGGAGTCCGTATCTTGTTCAGACCGTCTGTTTTTGCGCCTGCACTTCCCACTCATTTCGCCTTTCACTCACTTCCACGCTGGACAAACTGCTTCCTCTAATGGCGATTGTCGGAAGCAGTCAGGGGATGAGATTATTGCCTCGGAATATCTCGCGGGCACGCTCGGGCCACCCGTCCCACGTTGCCTGTGGGATAGTCAGTGTCGTTCGTTCGGCCAGCCAGGTTCGGCGATACACAAGGGCGAGCATCGTTCGATGGATATCGGTGGTGTTGGGCATTCCGCGATGCCACATTCGCATATCACGCAGTACCAATGAGCCGGCTGGAATATTCGTCCGCAGAGAGGGCAGATACGCCGCACGCGCTTCAAGCCGTCCACCATCGGCAGGGTCGGCATCGACGATCAAATGCGTGCCGGGCCAGACCTCCGTGCTTCCATTCGCCACCGTAAAATCGCAGAGCGGAACATTCAGCGCCAGACTGGTCACCGGCATCGCGAAAGGGACCTCAGCGCCGAAGAGATGGTTCGAGTCACGATGAATACGCTGTGTGCCAGAGCCGGGGTAGGAAGTGTTGGAGTGATAGAAACCGCACCGCAAGTCTTTGCCGAGCAGCACCTCCATGATCTGTACAGCGATCGGATTTGTGAGTATGCGCGGATCGGATAGCGGCAGCGTCAGCGGTGGGTAAAAGCTGAGATGGTTCTTCTCTGCGGGGTTTTGCTGGACGGCTTCGATACCACCTTTCGCAATTATGTACTTTTCGAGGGCTAAGTCGTATGCCTCCCGCAGTTCGACTACCCAGTTCGGATCGAGCAGATTTTCGAGCACAACATAACCTGTGTCTCGAAAAGCACGCACTGCCTCCGCCAGACGGTCATCGGTCAGTGTGCCAGTTGTGAGTTCTCCGGTAGTGAGCAGCATAACGGTCTCCTGAAAGTCGAGTCGATCGTATTTCTGAATTCGGCTGTCTATACTGAAGCCTCGTGCTGAGACTCGTGTTATTGATCAACCCACCTTACGCAGTCCGTTACTTTGCCGGGCACTGAAAGTATCCGTTCGGAAAAAGCAAACGTCTTCCAGACGCCACCCCGTCAGGCAGTTAGGGACTCTCAACAAAATAAATGTTCCAGTCCGCGAAGTCTGCCTTCGCGTCTTTGTGGCAGTGACTTTAGTCGCCAGCCGAAGTGGAACAGTTTAATCCTTGAGAGTCCCTAACAGACTTTTTCAACACACTCTAATCATCCTGCCCTGCTTCACCGCGAATCTCTTTTCAGATTTCCGAAGTCGCCTACTCGCAGTGGAAACGGTCAAAGGCGATCCAAAGAGGCAGAGCAGAACGGAGAACGTCAGGATCGTGTCGCCCGCGACCGAGTTCACCTTTCCCACTGGTCTTGCCGCCACACTGGCCCTTCTATCCCTTTCACAAGCTGCCCTACGCCATT
>Ga0123336_10004627_pt1 | contig 11115 bp, 8 predicted proteins | sample SSSSmetaG_FD_96466 | JGI IMG/M metagenome (GOLD analysis project Ga0123336, IMG submission 96466) | Glacier valley bacterial and archeal communities from Borup Fiord, Nunavut, Canada, to study Microbial Dark Matter (Phase II) - ​SSSS metaG | ecosystem: Environmental > Aquatic > Freshwater > Ice... | reverse complement strand
CTACGGCCGGCTGCATGTACACTTTAAGTAGGTCCGGTACGGCCAAAACTTTTGTGATGTCCGGAATCTGGAAAGTCGCTTCCGCATGAGTGTTTAGAACAATCTGCGCATTGCCAAGACTCGGATTTTGTGCCTGAACTGTGCCGCCTTCGGCAATGTTGTTGGCAACCAGGGTTGGCGGGATCGGCACGTTCACCGTGTCACCCGCCTGGGCCAGGCTCGGCTCGTAATCCCGGTTCACCAGGTTTCCCATTACTAGGTTTCCCACCAGTGCGGGCAGCGCATCGGCCGCCACAAGTTTCACAATCGCGTTTGCTACATTAGCTGAAGTTATAGATGGCATTTCTCTCCTGTTGATCTGTTTGTAATCTGTAAGTCTGTGTTACACGCTCTACGTGCTTCTCAGCGTTTGCGAGGCGACCTTAACAATCTCCTGGCGTACTCTGTCTAACTCCGCTTTGTCCATTGCCGGGCTGATCTTGTCGATGTCGATTGCGTTTTGCCCCGGCGCCGGAAGCTTCTGGTTACCCGTCAGTCCAGATCCGCCCGTGATGCGAGCGGGAAGAAACTCCGGATTTTCATGCACAAAGTTGGTCAGGTATTCTTTTGCCCCAACTTCCCCCTGATCCGTCTTTGCCACTAACCGTCCATCCTCGCTTCGGAAGATGCCATCCTGGACGGCTCGAAAAGCAAGATCCACCTTCGCTACGCCCAAACGCTGCAGTTCGTTGCGGATTGAAGAATTTCGTTCTGCTTCCTCTGCCACCTTTCGGTTCCGCTGGCTTTCGGCCACCACTTCGTTGAGTCGCTTTTCCAACTGTTCGCGGCGGCTGCGCTCTTCCAGCAACTCCGCCTTGTAAGCGGGCTCTTTCTTGGAAACGTCCTGCCGCATGTATTCTTGAACCGCGCGCTGCACGATCGCTTCCACGTCCATTCCGTTTTTTACCAACTCGTCCACTGTTCCTCCTCCCACTTACTCGGCCTTCCCACCCGCGAAGCTTGCGTCTATCTCCGAAATAATCTTGTCTTTCACATCCTGTCTTATGTCGCAGAAGTACTTCATGGCCAAACGCTTGAAAAGTTGCCCCTTCATGGTGTCTGACTGAATGCCCAAGTCCAACAGGCGTTTTGCATCGTCTAACTCCGTTCCAAAGTCGCCGATGTCAAACTCATCCATCCCTGAAACGTCTACACGCAAGCCGTCCTGGCGGGCAAGATTCACTTGGTGCAGCACCTGCCGAATGCCTTCCTTTACGGTGTCGCCATAGCTGCGCAAAATCTCTTGTGTGATGCCGAAGTCACGCTGTTTGCTGATTCCGCTTTGCCCGGTTGTCGCTTGCGGACCCCCAGCCTGATTAATCAGGTAACTAACCCGATAGATTTCATCTTTCAGGCGGTTCAGATTATCTGATGCGATTTGAAAAACATGTCCCTCCGGTTCAGTCCATCCGAACCGGTCGCCCGGAGCAAGCTGTATATAATAGCTTTCGCCCGTAATCTGGTTCCACTCTTTGTCGGAGTACACAATTGGTTGCGCAAAGAGCCCCATGGTGAGCGCCCAGGCCAAGGCATTCGATTTGTTGAAGTGTTCCAGCTGTAGCAGCGCAGCTTTATTCATCAGCCATAGCCCTTCGCTCACTCGCATCTCGAACAGCGGTACCCGATTCTGACCCGCCAGCCCGTGTTGTCCCTCAGCCGTCATCGTGATCGCGGCCGCGTCGCTTGCTGTGGAATCCTGTGTGTATATGCGGTACTGCTGCCGGTCGTAATACACCCACCGAAGTTCCTTCTTCCAACTCGGGTCCGCCACCCCACCCTGCTTCAAACACTGGGTCCGTATCACCACCCATTCCATTCGCCCTTCCTGATCGTGGCTCCAGTTGATAACGTCCTCGGGGCTGTAATCCACTAAGTAGGCGCGGCTCCGGCCCTGTTGATCTTCTTCCGCCCGCGTCGCTGCTCCCCCTCCCACAACTGGAAACTCAATCGCGGTGTAACTCCGCCCATACACCATTGCCTGGGCCGCGCGCTGCCGGAAGAACTCAGTCAGGCTCGTACCGCGAAGATCGCAGTCGTGAACAAAATCGTGATAAAAGGCGCCAGTCGTCTCCGTCTTCCCGTCCATCTGCAGCACAGGCTCACGACGCATAAGCGTCGCCGCATACCAGTCGATGATCGACCCAATGTAGTTCTCGTAGAACACCCGGCTGAGCCGCTCCAGATACACCTCACCTGGTTCCTTCGCACGCCGGATCAGATACTCCGACGCATGATTCCGGAACTGTTCGCCGCCGGCATACAAGTCTCGGTATTTCCGCCACATGGCTTTCTGCGACGTATACTCCGGATGTTCTCGATTGATGAAATGCATGCTCATGTAGTTTCTAAAGAATCCTATTTCCTTGTTCACCGAAACTTACCGGCGACGTCCTTACGGAATAAATCAAATATCCCAGCGCATCCGAAGAGTGCGTCCTCTTCTTGTCTTTGTTCTTATCGATCTCCTGACCGTCTTCCTTGTAGGAAACCTGTTCCAGATCCTTGATCAGTTCTTTGCATTTTTGGTCTAACATCAGCCTGACCTCGCCAGCCGCGTTCTTCAGCTTGCCGTTCACCGCCTGCACCCGATCCCGCACGAATGGGTTGTGCGTGGGTACCTCGAAAGTCATGCGCTCTCGATGCTTCTTAAAGTGCGCCGTGACAATCTCATAGTCCGTACTGCCTCGCGTACTGCGCGCCTGTCCAGAGGCATCCCCATAGACCGAATAACCCGCCATGTGTCCGCCATATCGCTTGCTGAATTCGTCACACGCCTCTTGCGTGCAAGCGCCGTTCAAGACAATCTCATCCAAAACGTTCACGAATTCGCCATCCACCTGCGCAATCACCGAACAAAGGGGATTCACGTTGAAATCCATCGCCCAGCAAATTGGTAAATGGTGCACAGGGGTCACCGCCTTCACATGTTCTCTATGGTCGAAGGCGCCGTACACCCTCTTTCCGTTGGCGTTCAGATACTCGCCCATTACCTCTTGCCGAAAAAAGGATTCGTCATAGCTGCTTTTCAGCCGATCATAGTAATCGGGAATCGCGTCCAGAATATGCCGGTTTTCAAAGGCCCGCGCGCGAATTACTTCATACCGGTCAGGCGCGCTTCCCTCGATAAACTTCCGATACACCCAGTCGAAGCCTTTTGGTGTCCAAACCCCGAACCCGCATAGCCGCTTCGCCTTCGCATCCCTCAATCGACCTTCCAACCGCAGCCATGCTTCTTCGCGCGTGTAAGTCAGTTCATCCAGTCCGAACCATGCAACATTCGTTCCCCGCAGCCGCTCGAACTCGTCCATCGCGCGGAACAAAATCTGTGATCCGCTCTCTTTCATCGTCAACACGCCGTCTGACTTGTTGAAGCTAAACGGTAAGTTGTTTGTCTCTAGAATCTCTAGGAACGCCGCCTGTGTTGCGTCCCGTAACATCGGGTAAGTGGGCGCGCCAATCAGTCCCGTTCTACCGGCATTGATATAGGAAAGCCGGATCGCCTCATGGCAGAGCGCTTGACTCTTTCCCGAACCGATCGGCCCTGAAAAGCCCTTGAAACGCGCGTTGCTCATGTGGAACTGGCGCTGCGATTCCAGTGGCCGGTAAACTATAGCTCGGTGGTGTACTCCGTCTCGCTCAATAAGTCGACCCATGTCAGTTTTATATGATTGACGTGCTCCTGAACCAGCTCCCGCTGCAAATCCAGCAGGCGAACGAAGTCTCCAACGCTCGGCTTGACTTCACCTTCCTTGAGCTTGCTGGTCATCGACGCGATCGCCACCGATACTGCTTCAGCAACGCTCCCGGTTGGCAATGCTTTCTGCTTTTGTGTTCGTTTCAGTCTGTAACTCCTCCGGGGTCGCGTTCACAAGTCGCGTTCACAAATCAACTCTCCCGACACAAACCTAACACCGCCTTAGTTCGCGCTAAGTGGCTTGTTTTACCTAACAGCAACAAAACAAAAGAAATACAGTTACTCGTGGACTTGTGACCGCCCTTTCGTCCTTCCTGAATGCAGCGCAATTACGCCGTATGCGGGTCTTCCGGCCAGGAATGCCGCGGATACCTTCGGCACAATTCCCGCCTCACCTGTGGATATAGGCGCTCCCAAAATCCCGCAAGATCCGTAGTTGTTTGCACTGGCCTTTGGTTCGGTGCCAGAAGATGGACCACCAAAGGTACCTTTCCTCCAGCCACCTTCGGCGTCTCCCGCATCCCGAAGAAATCCTGTAGTCGCGATTCCACCCAAGGTGCCTGTCCCTCGCGATACCGTACCCGTACCATCCTTCCGCGCGCCAACCGCAGACGTGCCGGAGCGATCCTTTCCAGCGCCTCACCGCCCGCCACTCGCTCCAGTTCCGCTGGCAGTCCAGCCGCAAACTTTTTCGCATCCGCGAATGATCGTGAACCATAGGCCAGCCGCTTTAAAGCGCCACGAATTGCCTCGTCATCTAACTCGCGCAGTCCTCCCCACCGCGAAGCGAATCGCACTCGGTCGCGCACCTCTGTCAGTTCTTCCACCGAAAGAAAAGTTTCCAACCCCCGCGCCAACATCTCTCTCACCAGCAGTTCCGCCGCGCTTTCCGCATCTGGCTGCCCATCCCGATTCTCAGAAAGCACCAACTCCCCGTAGTACATCCCGCTCACTTGCTCCACGCGCTCCGCTCGCCGGTTCCACTCCACCCGGTCGCGCTCCGTCACGCGCTCAGCCATCTGATCGATCAGCCACTCGGGCTCAATGTGGCACCGCAACCGCACTGTTGGCCGAGCGTTCTCTCCACGTTCCTCCGCATCGATTGCCACCAGAAACGCTCCCGGCGTTCCCTTGGAATCGGCGGCCGTTCCGCTTGCCAGCATTACCACCGAATCGCTCCGCTGCTGCGCCACGCGATCCGGAAACGCGGCCAGAACACACCTCTCCAGCGTCATACCCTCGCCCTCGCCCGTAACCCCCGCAAGGCCCAACAAGCGAGTCAGTTGCTTCGCCACCGCTTCCCCTCTGCTCCCCAGCGGCTTCTCCAGAGCCGAGTGCAGTTCGCTACTGCCTGCGCGTTCCCCACTGCTTAACAGCGCTGCCAGCTTCACGCCTTCGCCTTGCACGCCTCGCCGCGTTGCGTCCAGCAACAAGCGCGCCACCCTCGGGTGAACCGGCAGCCGCGCCAAGCTCCTCACCTCGGCCACGCTTGTCGCGCCCAAGCTCTCTAATAATTCTTTAGCTTGTGCCACCACCATTGCCGGCGGTTCGTCCAGCCAATCCAATTCCTCCGCTCGCATGCCCATCGCCCACAATTGCAGACACAAGCCGGAAAGCTCACGCCTCAAAATCTCCGGCTCTTCCTCCTTCCGTCGCCGCGCAAAGTCTTCCCCCGAATACAATCGCACCACGCGTCCCGGACCCATCCGGCCCGCCCGCCCCGCGCGCTGCACCGCCGAAGCTTGGCTTATCCGACCCACCCGCAACTCCGGCAGCCCCGTCCACGGTGAGTCGCTCGCCACGCGCGCCAGTCCACTGTCCACCACCGCATCCACGCCCTCAATCGTTACCGAACTCTCCGCCAGGTTCGTTGAAAGAATTACCTTCCTCCCCGGCCCACGCCGCAGCGCATCGTCTTGTTCCGCTGGCGAAAGGTCTCCATACAATTCCGCCACTCGAAACCTTGCGCCTGCTCCTGCTCCTGCTCTCAACAAGCGCCCAGCCCGCCGAATCTCTGCCGCGCCCGGCAAAAAGGCCAGCACATCCCCACGGCTCCCTTCGTTCAAACACGCCTCTGCCGCCCGCGCCACCTGCTCTTCCATTGCCCCGGAACCGCTACCCGCATACTGCACGGCAACCGGATGCAGTCGCCCTTCCGACCGCAAAATCGGGCAGTCGCCCAGAAACGCAGCCACACGCCTCGCATCCAACGTCGCCGACATCACCACCAGCCGTAAATCCCTTCGCTTTGTCCGTTGCAGCCGCCACAATAAAGCCAGTGCCAAGTCGCCTTCTAAATGCCTCTCGTGAAACTCATCCAGCACCACCGTCTGAATCTCGCGAAGCTCCGGGTCGCGCAGCAGTCTCCGCGTCAACACTCCTTCCGTCACGAACAGCAGGCGTGTCGCCGGCCCCGCAACCTCTTCGAAGCGCACCTGATATCCCACGGTCTCACCCACTCGCTCGCCATGCTCCGCCGCCACTCGCTGCGCTGCCAGGCGTGCCGCAATCCGCCTCGGCTCCAGCACAATCACTCGCCCGAATTGCAAACAGGTCACGGGAACTCGCGTGGTCTTGCCCGCGCCCGGCGCCGCCTCAATCGCCACATTTCCGCCGCGTTTCAGCGCTTCCACAACGCCCGGCAGCAGTTCATCTATCGGTAGCTTGTCCAACGGTTCCAAAGGCACTTCTCTCCTCAGCCTCGCACGCGCCGCATGGTATAAATCTTTCTTGTCCTGCTCCGATGAAATCCATTAGCATCCTCACCGCCTGTTACAACGAGGAATTGAATGTGCGCGAAGTCTACAACCGTGTTCGCGCTGTCATGATTGGCTTGAATCGTTATACATACGAACATTTATTCATCGACAACGCCTCCACTGACCGTACGCTCGAACTGCTGAAGCAGATCGCCAGCGAAGATCCAAACGTCAAAGTCATCGCCAACTCCCGTAACTTCGGTCACATCCGTTCTCCGCATCACGGCTTTCGTCAAACCACCGGAGACGCCGTCATCGGTCTTGTTGCCGATCTTCAAGATCCCCCCGAACTCATCCCCGAAATGGTCGGCCATTGGGAACAAGGCTACAAAGTCGTTCTCTGCATCAAGAAAACCAGCGATGAAAACAAGACCATGTTCTGGATTCGCACTAAGTACTACCAGCTAGTGAATCGCATGTCGAACATCGAAACCTATGAGAACTTCACTGGCTTCGGTCTTTATGATCGCCAGGTCGTCGAAGTCATCAAGACGTTCAACGATCCCTACCCTTACTTCCGCGGCATGATTGCGGAGATCGGTCTGCCCCGCAAAGAGATTCTCTTCAATCAACCTCGCCGCCTGAATGGCATCACGAAAAACAACTTCTACACGCTATACGACATGGCGATGCTCGGCATCACCAATCTCTCGAAAGTTCCCCTTCGCATCGTCACCTTCACTGGTCTGGCGTGCGGTATCCTCTGCATCTTCGCTGCGTTTATTGGACTCGTATATAAATTGCTCTTCTGGGATCGCTTCACCGTCGGAACAGCCCCGCTCCTGATCGGGCTTTTCTTCTTTGCCTCCGTGCAACTCTTCTGTCTCGGCATCATCGGCGAATACATCGGCGCCATCCACACATTCGTCCAGAACCGCCCGCTCGTCGTAGAAAAGGAGCGCATCAACTTCGAATACCCTCCCGGTGAGCCCAAGAAGTGAAGCTTTCCGCCCTCCTGTTCTTCTCCCTGCAACTTTGCGCGCAACGCGAACTAGTCTTTCCACCCGGCTCGAACCCCGTCGGCCCATTCAGTCCGGGCATTATCTATGAAGACGTGCTTTACGTCTCCGGCCAAGGCGCGCGAGACGCACAAGGCAACCTTCCCGCCACTGCGGAAGCCCAAACGCGCCAGTGCCTGGAAAACATCCGCGGCATTGTTGAAAGCGCTAACTTCTCACTCGCGAATATCGTCTATACCCATATCTACCTCACCAACATGGCGGATTACGCGGCCGTCAACAAAGTCTATCCGGAGTTCTTCACAGGCACTCTGCCCGCCCGCTCAACCATGGGTGTTTCCAAAATGCCGCTCGAAACGCCGGTCGAAATCAGTGCCATCGCAGTCCGCCCAACCACCCCTCTGAAAGCCATCACCCTCCCAAACGCCAAGTCTCCCGTCCCCATCTCACCCGGCATCATAGCCGCTGACAGGCTTTTCCTCTCCGGCATCCTCGGGCGCGATGCCGAAGCTGGTCTCACACCTCCCACCGGCGCCGCGCAAATCGAGATGTGTCTCAGTCGCATCGCGCGTGTACTTGCCGCCGCCGGCATCTCTGGCCAAAATTTGCTTCAACTGAACGTGTACCGCACCTCCCAGCTACCCGCCTCGGAAGTCGAATCCCGCTTCCGATCGGCATTCCCGCAGACAGCCATTTCCATCATCGAAGCCATGGCTTTACCCTTCGGCGTTCAGGTCGGAGTCACCGGCGTCGCCGCCATGCATCTCGAATCGAAAACCATTCACAGCAGCAATGGCCACGTCCTCTGCGCTTCTTCTTCCCGAACGATTTACTGCGCCAGTCAGGCGGCCGACACCGTAGGCGAAGCGCTCCGCTTTCTCAACCAGGCTCTTGAATCCATGGGCTCTTCTCTCAACAACGCGCTCTCCACAAACGTCTATCTGAACGACATCACAACGTTCCCGAACATGAACGCAATCTACGCCCTTCAGTTCGCGAAGCCGTTCCCCACCCGCACCACCGTCCAGCCCCAGGCCGCGGGCCTCTCCAGAGGCGTCACTGTATCTGTCGTGGCTGAGAAACCAGCCCTCGCTCCGGTAACAAAAAAATAGCCGCCGCCGCCATCAAAAAAAATGCGGAATTCACCAGCAGCGCCAACCCAATTCCATAGTGGTCCGCCAACATCCCCACCAACAACGGCGCCAGTGCGCTCAGCGCGCGCCCTCCGTTGTAAGTGAATCCCTGGCCCGCACCTCGCAGCTGCACGGGATATAACTGCGCCAGCATTTCTCCGAACAAACTAAAGTATCCCGAGCCGAAAAATCCCACCAGCGGTCCCAGCAACAGCAGTGTCCTGGCATCGCGCGATAGTCCATAGAAGGGCACCAGCGCAGCCGCCGCTAACATGTATGTCAGAAACGCCGGCCGCCTTCCGAACCGCTCTGAGACGAATCCAAACGTGACGTATCCCAAAAACGCGCCCACCTGCACCGGCACAATCGACGCGCTGGTAGCAAGCAGTGAAAGCCCCGCGCCCCCCTTCGAGCGTGGCGTTTGCAAATAGCTCGGCAGCCACGTAAACAAGCCCCAGTAGCCGAACAACACGCAAGTGGTAAGAGCCGTCGCCGACGCGGTAACTCGCAGAAACGGTCTCCCGAATATTGCAGTCCAACGCGGTCTCGCCTGGGCCTTCGCTTGTCGCCATGCCTCTGGCTCCGCCACGCTGCGCCTCACAGCCAACGCCAGCAGCGCCGGCGCCAGGCCTGTCAAGAACAGGGCCCGCCATCCGTAGCGTGGCAGCACTGCCGCCGTCACACCGGCAGCCAGCAAGTAACCAAGCGCCCACCCAGATTGCATGAACCCAATCGCCCGCGCACGATACCGGTCCGGCCACGTTTCCGCCACCAACACCGCTCCCGCCGACCACTCGCCTCCCAAACCCACGCCCACCAGCGCGCGCCACACCATCAGTTGCCCCACGCTCGTCGCCGTCGCCGCGCCCGCCGATGCCACGGAGTACCAAAGTATCGTCGCAGCCAGCAGCCGTGTTCGCCCAAACCGATCCGCCAGAACGCCTGCCGATATTCCCCCCACTGCGGAAAAGACCAGCGTGACCGACCCGATTGCTCCCGCCAGCGCGTTGCTCATGTGAAACTCCGCCTTCAGCGCGTTCAACGCAAATACGTACAGCAGCACATCCATCGCATCCAGCATGTAGCCCGCTTGGGCCGCAAACAGCACCTTCCATTGCTCCCCGGTAATGGCCTCCGCTTGGCTGGCTCCCAGCTCTCGCACTCCTCTTGACACAAGCAAGCGTCTCACATGTATTGCCTCACACCCCAGGGTGAGTATGGTACTCTTACGCTCTATGAGTTCCTACTCGGCCTTGCTACGGTTAAGTTAACGGTTATAGTCGAACGTAATGAAGCCGCTGATGTAATTCGATTTTGACGTAAATGCCAAGGCCAAGCGGTTCCCAAACGGGCATGGTCAGGGACGCGTTTAACAGCCTCCCCCAGCCCTCGTGTCTAATCCACCAACACGATTTTTCGCTAGCCGCTTGGAACCACAGAGCCGAGTCGCTTTTGGGCCTTTCACAACGGCAAGCTTCGTCTCTGCCCGCGCTCCTGCAACCCTGGAACGCAGATTTGTTCCGGTTGGCGCTTACCCAAAAACAGTTCGATTCCTCAGAGTTCCGTGGCGTCACTGTTTTAACCCGTGAAGGCAAAGCCGTCCAGTTCGATCTCCTCATTAGCGAGTTCGAACCCGTGTCCCAAGCCCTTCTCGTTATCGTTTTTGCCGATGCCACAGCGCGCATTCTCCTCGAAGAACAACTTCGCCAAGCCAAGAAGATGGAGACCGTTGGCATGCTCGCTGGCGGCATCGCCCACGATTTTAATAACCTCCTCACCATCATCTCCGGCTACAGCCACATGCTTACCTCGAGCCTGGTCGACGATGAGCGCAATCTCTATGCCGCTGAGCAGGTCATCAAAGCAGGTGATCGCGCCGCCGCGCTCACTCGGCAGTTGCTCTCCTTCAGCCGCCGCCAAGTTTCGCAAAGCAGAGTGCTCGATCTCACCGCCCTAGTTCAGGGCATGCTCCCTATGCTCCACCGCATCATCGGTGAACACATCCGCCTTCGCATCCATCCCAGCGCCGATCTCGGCCGCGTCCATGGTGATCCTTGCCAGATCGAACAGATCGTTATGAACCTGGTCGTCAATGCTCGCGACGCCATGCCTAACGGCGGCGACATGATCATTGAGACAGCTAACGCGGAACTCACGCGCGATCGCCTCGACGTCAAGCCAGGCAGCTATATCATGCTCTCCGTCACTGATAGCGGCATTGGTATGGATACCGCCACGCGCGAACACATCTTCGAACCCTTCTTTACCACCAAGGAAGATGGCGAAGGTACTGGCCTCGGTCTCTCTATGGTCCACGGCATCGCCCAGCGCTCCGGCGGCGCCATTGACGTTGTCAGCGAACCAGGCCATGGCACGTCGGTCAAGTTATACTTGCCTCGCGTCGCTGGCCATGAAACAGCCGCACCCATTGAGGCCGCCGTCCACTCCTCCCGCGGCACCGAAACCGTATTGCTGGTCGAAGATGATGACGCAGTGCGCAATCTGGTCAAGGTTGCTCTCGAAACGCAAGG
>Ga0123336_10004626_pt1 | contig 11117 bp, 10 predicted proteins | sample SSSSmetaG_FD_96466 | JGI IMG/M metagenome (GOLD analysis project Ga0123336, IMG submission 96466) | Glacier valley bacterial and archeal communities from Borup Fiord, Nunavut, Canada, to study Microbial Dark Matter (Phase II) - ​SSSS metaG | ecosystem: Environmental > Aquatic > Freshwater > Ice... | reverse complement strand
CGCCGCGCGCGCGCCCCGCGAGGGCCATGAACTGGTCCTGTCGCAGCTCGCCGATGATCTTCGGCGGCGCGATGCGGACGTTGCCGACCTTGCCACCCGCGGCGGGCGCCACGGGCCCGGCGGCTCCTCCCCGCGCCACGGGCTGCGCGGGGGCGGGGGCGGGGGCGACGGCGATCGGCGCGACGGCGGTGGCGGGCGCGGCGACCGTCGCCGGGGGCGCGGCGGTGGGGCCGGTCGCGACGGCGGCTTCGGGCGCGAGAAGCACGAGCACGTAGACCACCGCGCCGCCGACGCCGAGGAGCCCGATGAACAGCACGAGCCCGCCGATCACCCACATCAGGGCCGACGAGCTACCGGTGCTGGCGCTGGGCACGGTCTGCAGCTGCATCGGCTGCGGCGCGTGCGGCGCGTGCGGCGCGTGCGGCGCGTACGGCGCGTGCGGCGCCAGCGGCTGCGAAGGCCAGCTCGCGGTCGCCCGGAACGTGGACTGCACCACCGCGCGCGGCGTGTCGAACGCGGTGGGCGCGAAGCCCTCGTGAGCGCTCGAGAACGCCGCGTCGAGCGCGTCGCGCATCGCGGCCGCCGACGGCCAGCGAGCATCGGCGTCGCGCGCGAGGGCGCGGTCCACGGCAGCGGCCAGCAGAGGCGGCACGTGCGGCGCGACCGAGGCGAGCGGCGGGGCGCGCTCGCTCATGAGGCGCCGCATCCACGACTCGAAGGTGTCGAGCTCGATGGGCCGCCGCTTCGTGAGCATCTCGAAGAGCGTGGCGCCGACGGCGTAGACGTCGGCCCGCCCGTCGACACTGCGTGCGTCCCCGAGCTGCTCCGGCGCCATGTAGCCGGGCGTGCCCATCGCCACGCCGGGGAGGGTCATTCCGACCTGCTCGCCGGTGAGCGCGATCTTGCTGATCCCGAAGTCGATGACCTTCACCATGTCGCCGCCCGTGACGTCGGATGCATTGGTGATGAACACGTTCGACGGCTTCACGTCGCGATGGATGATGCCGTTTGCATGCGCGGCGGCGAGCCCGTCGAGCATCTGGCGGGCGATGCGTATCGCCCGCGCCGGAGGCAGCGGTCCCTCCCGCGCAATGACCTCCGCGAGCGTCGAGCCCTCGAGGAGCTCCATGACGATGAACGCCTCGCCGCTCGCCGCGATGCCGCCGTCGATGATGCCGACGACGTTCGGGTGACGAAGGCTCGCGGCGGCGCGAGCCTCGGCGAGCACCCGCGCGGTGCCGTCGGGATCGACGGTGTCACGCGCGAGCTTCAGGGCGTGGATCTGCCCCGTGTGGACGTGCCGCGCTCGGTAGACGCCGCCGAAGCTCCCCTGGCCGATGAGCTGGAGGAGCTCGTAGCGGTCCACGCGGCCGAGCGACATGCGCGTGAAGGTCGCATAAACGTAGCTCCTTCGCCAGGCACGGGGCCGCCCGCATCACGCCATGAAGATGAACGCGATGTAGAGGGCGCCCATCACGATCGCGAGCAGGCCGAGCGGCGACTGGATGCCCACGAGCTTCGCGCGGATCTGCGAGCCACGCGCCATGGCCTGCGGGTTCTTGGAGAGCGCGTAGTGCGTGATCAAGCCGAAGCCGAGGAGGAAGCCGACGAGGAGGTCCGCGACGCCCGAGAGCAGCCAGAAGACCCACGTGAGCGGGTGCGAGCCGAGCAGCGAGATGCCGAGCACGCTGTGCAGCGTCTCCCAGACGCCCCAGCCGAACATCACGATGCCGATCCAGCCCTGGTAGGGGGTGAGCTTGTCGATGAGCTGCTGCGCATTCGGGCTGCGCTTGATGATGAATCCCGAGGCCGCGAGGATGCCGCCGATGATCGTGATGAGTCCACCCAGCATTGTCGTTCTCCTTGTGTGTCGAAAGGGGGGCGCCGCCTGGCGGCAGCACCCGTCCGCTGCCCCTCGCAATGCGCATGCCGGCGGGGGCGCTGCGGAAATCGTTGTGGAATCCGTCAATCGGCAGCATCCTTCCCGGCGGAGCGTTGCCGGGGTCGGCAAGCGCTTGCCAGGCAGACGTGAGCGGAACGAAGGACACCACCCACCGGGAGATCGCGCCGGGCTCACGCCGTGAGCCGCGGGTGTCGCTCGTCTTCTACTTCCGCGACGGCGCAAAGATCGTGGAGCCGCAGCCCACGCCCCTGACGTTCGGCCGGAGCTGGCCCGCAGACATCGTCGTGGACGACGCGAGCGTCTCGCGGGCGCATGCGCGGTTCTTCGTCGCGCCGGACGGCGGCATCTGCTTCGAGGACCTCGGCTCGACCAACGGCACTCGCCTCAACGGCGTGCCGACGCCGCGCGGGCGCATCGCGCCGGCCGACGAGCTGCGCCTCGGTGACGTCACGTGTGCACTGCACGTATTGACGCTCGTGCCGGGCGTGCAGGGCCTCCTCGGCTACGACAAGCTGCTCGAGCTGCTGCACTACGAGCTGGCGCGCGCGAAGACCTTCGGCCGGCCCGCGGCGCTGCTCATGGTGGCGGCGCGGGCGCCGGGCCATCCGCTCCGCAAGTGGGTGCCGGCGCTGCTCGAGAAGCTGCGGTCCGTCGATCGCGCGGCGGTGTACGCGAGCGACGCGGTGCTGGTGGCGCTCCCCGAGGCGACCCGGCTCGATGCCGACGCGCTCGGCGCGATGATCGTCGGGCAGGACGCGGCGCTCCGCTACGGCTCGGCGACGTTCCCGGACAGCGGCACGAGCGTCGACGAGCTGCTCGACGCGGCGCGCACCGCGATGGTGCGCGGTCCGCAGGCCATGAGCCTCCCGCCGCCCTCGGGACGGCCGTTCATCGTGGGCGAGCGCTCGCGCCCGATGTGGGATCTCGTCGATCGCGTGGCGCGCGCGGTCCTGCCGGTGCTCGTGCTGGGCGAGACGGGCACGGGCAAGGAGGTGGTGGCGATGGCGCTCCACCAGCGCAGCGCGCGCGCGGAGGGACCGCTGCGCAGCGTGAACTGCGCGGCCATCCCCGCGAACCTCGTGGAGAGCGTGCTGTTCGGCCACGAGAAGGGCGCCTTCACCGGCGCCGAGAAGCAGACGCGCGGCGTGTTCGAGCAGGCGCACGGCGGCACGCTCTTCCTCGACGAGGTTGGCGAGCTCCCCGCGGGCGCGCAGGCCGCGCTGCTCCGCGTGCTCGAGACGAAGAAGCTGATGCGGCTCGGTGGCGATCGCGAGATCGCGGTCGACGTGCGCGTGGTCGCGGCGACGCACCGCGACCTCGAGGCGATGGGCCGCGAGGGCACGTTCCGCTCCGACCTCTATTACCGGCTCCACGGCATGACCATCGCGGTGCCGCCGCTGCGCGAGCGGAAGGACGAGATCGCGCCGCTGGCGGAGGCGTTCCTGCGCGACGCCGCGCGCGACAACGCCCGTGCGGTCCGCGCCTTCGATGCGCCCGCGATGGCGGCGCTGGTGCGCTGGACGTGGCCGGGGAACGTCCGCGAGCTGAAGAACGTCGTGTAGCGGGGCGTGGTGATCGCCCGCGGCGACGTGATCACGATGGATGACCTGCCGGAGCGCGTGCGGGACACGAACATCACGAAGGACGGCGTGATCCCGGGCCCCGCGCCTGGCCACGTCGCGCCGATGGGCTCGTCCCCGCCGGGCGCAGGCGCGAGCGCCCCTCCGCCGCCTCTCATGCCCGCGTTCACGCCGGCGCCGATGGCCGCGGTCGATCCGAATGTAGACTACAAGAAACGCCTGCGGCTGGAGATGCAGCGCTACGAACGCGAGCTGATCGTGAACGCCCTGGCGGCCGCGGGCGGCAACGTGACGGCGGCGGCCGCCGCGCTGAAGATCCCGGTGCGAACCCTGACGCACAAGATGCAGGCGCTCCAGATCAAGAAGAAGTTCGAGTCGGAATAGCCCGCGCGCTTGGCGGCGAGTGGGCGCGACGCGTGCCCGACGAGGGGCCGCGATGACCGGGGCTCGCGAGCCGGCGGCGAGGTCTGGCGGCGCGGTCTCGAGACCGCCGGGACCAGGCTACTTCCGCCACACGCTCGCCAGCCACGGCTGTTGCTCCCTCGGGAGACCCTCCGGGCGGAAGTAGTGCTCGACATGCGTGAAGCCGACCGCGACGCATTGCTCGCGCCACGCCTCCAGCGAGTGGAACGCGCCGTAGCGCTCGCCGTTGTAGCCCTCGCTGTCGTCGCCGCGTGGGTTCGACGAGAACAGCACACCGTTCTCCACCAGCGCCTCGCGCAGCTGCGCGAGCACCCGCGGCAGCTCCTGCTTCGGCACGTGGAAGAGCGAGGCGTTCGCGAAGATGCCGTCGAAGCTCGCGGGCGGCAACGCCAGGTCGAGGAAGCTCTGATGGAGCACCTCGCAGCCCGTCGCCGCGCGCGCCATCGCCACGAACTCTGCGCTTCCGTCGAGACCGACCGGGCGATGGCCCTGCGCCGCGAACCACGCGAGGTCGCGCCCGGGACCACACCCCAGATCGAGGATGCGGTACGGCGGCGCCTTGCCGGTCTGGGTGGCGATGCCCCGGAGCAGCGCGGCGTAGTTCTGCGAGACGTCGTGGTCGCGCGTCGCGGCCGCGAAGGACGTCGCGGTGTTGTCGTAGTGGGCGAGGGTGCGCGCGGAGAGGGCCGCGAGATCCCCGGACGTCAGCGTTCGATTCGGCACCGACCGAGGATAGCGAACCTGGATGTCATCGCGGGGTGAACGTCTCTCGAAGGGCTACTTGCCCTTGAACACCGCGTCGCGCCGCTGGAGGAAGCTGGCGACGCCTTCCATCGCGTCCTCGCTCTTCAGTATGTCGGGCAGGACCGCCTTGAGGTGCTCGATGGCCACTTCGTTGCCGAGGCTCTGCGCGAGGCGCGCGTTCTCGAGCGTCGCCTGCACGCCGAGCGGCGCCTGACGCGCGATCAGCTGCGCGATCTCCCGCGCGCGTTCCACGTGTTTGCCGAGCGGCACCACCTCCTGCACGAGGCCGATCCGCAGGGCCTCCGCGGCGCCGAACTCCTCGGCGGTGAGCAGAAAGCGCATGGCGTTGCCCCAGCCGAGCTGCCGCGGCGCGCGCAGCGTCGCCCCGCCGAATGGCAGGATCCCGCGCCCGACCTCGAGCTGCCGGAAGCGCACGCCTTCCGCCGCGATCACGATGTCACTCGCGAGCGCGAGCTCGATCGACACGGTGAAGGCGATCCCGCTGACCGCCATCACCACCGGCTTCGGGACCTGCTTCGCCCACACGCCGAACGGGTCGTACTCGTGGCCGCCGGCGAGCGCCTCGGGCCCCTTCTCGGCGACCACCGCGCCGACCTCCGCGAGATCGAGCCCCGCCGAGAAGTGATCGCCGTGGCCGAAGAGCACGCCGACGCGGACCTCCGGGTCGTCGGCCAGCATCTGGTACGCATCGCCGAGCTCGCGCAGCGTCGCGAGGTCGAAGGCGTTGCGCTTCTCCGGGCGGTTCACGCCGATGAGAAGCACGTGTCCGTCGCGTTCGATCGTCACCCGTTCGCTCATGGGCGAGAGACTCCCCGACGCACGCACCGGCGTCAACGCGCGCGGGCCTGGCTCTTTGCGTAGCCGCTGTTGTCCTCGTCGTCGTCTCCGCCGTGATCCGACGAGCCGTCGCCGAAGCCCATGTTGATGAGCGCGGTCCACGGGAGGACGCCGTCGATCGCGTGGTTCGCGAGGCCGATCTGCACGCCGCGCAGGCTCTTCGCGTGGTTGAAGACGCCGATCTGCACGCCGTTCACCTTCTCCGCGAGGTTCACGATGCCGATCTGCCCGCCGCTCACCGACTTCGCCCACGTGCCGGCGCCGCCGACCTGGAGGCCGGTGTGGTCCTCGGTGGAGATGGCTGCGCCGCCGATCTGCAGGCCGATCGACTCGCGCGAGAGGGCGACGGTGCCGATCTGCGCGAGCCCGTGGAAGCTACCCGCGCCCGCGCCGAGCGCGCCGATCTGCACGAGCCCGCGGAAGTTGCCGCTGGTGAAGGCGCCTCCGCCCACCTGCGTGAGGCCGTAGAAGTTGCCGTCGGTCGTGCTCAGCGCGCCGACCTGCGCGAGGCCGGCGAAGCGCTCCTTCCGCGCGCGGTCGTGGTCGTCGAAGTCGCCGAGCACGTGCGGCCCGGTCGCTGCCACCACGCCGACCTGCACGAGGCCCGTGAAATCGCGGTGCGAGTGGTCGTACAGGCCGAGCTGGCCCACGCCTGCGAAGCTCTCGTCGGTGCGGTTGTACGGTCCGAGCTGCACGAGGCCGGTGAAGGTCTTCGCGCGGTTGTACGCCGCGACCTGCGCGACGCCGTTGAACGCGAGGCTGCGGTTGTAGGCGAGCGCGACCTGGCCGACGCCGATGAACGTACGCGCGCGGTTCTCACCGATGCTCAGCTGCATGCCGCCGCCGAACGTATCGGAGAGGTTGCGGCCGAGCGCGATCTGCGCGGCGCCGATGTGCGTGCCGGCGTCGTTGCGGACGGCGGACAGCGAGAACCCGCCGTAGAACTGCTCGGTGCGCGCGTGTGCGGCGGCGAACGTCGCGATGCCCCCGAACGTGCCGAGGCGCGGGCGGAGCCCGGCGTGGAGGACCGCCCAGTTCGGCGGCGGGTCGGTGGCGATGGCCGCGCGGCGCGCGCGCAGCTGGTCCTGCTCCGCGCTGCTCTCCTCGCTCCACATCGACGAGCCGCCCACGCCGGTGGGGCTCATCACCGCCGGCGCGGCCGGCGTTCGCTCCGAGCGCGCGGGCTTCGTGCCGATCGAGTCGTCGTCGGAGGCGACGCCCATCGCGCCGGGCTCATCGGCGCGGGCGCTGGCGGCATGAAAGAGGAAGAGCGCGGGGACCAGGGCAAGCAGGGGAAATCGCATGGCCCGTTCAGAACGCGGCCTCGGCGGCGGCCTTACAGGGAGCGGGAATAAACGCTGCCCGCCCCCGTGAGGCGACTCTTCGTCCGATTTGCCCGGGCGCGGCTGGATCCCGGGCCGTCCCGCTGGTAGCCCATCACGCATGTCGGGGGAACGACGTGAGAAGCAGACGCTGATCCCAGCGTTCGATCCGGAGGCGATGGCCAAGGAGCTCGAAGCTGCGACGGATCGTCCCACGATCACGCCGCAGTTCGATCCCTCCTCGTACGCCCGCATGGTCGACGAGCACGTGGAGAGCGGCTTGGCCGCGTGCGACACGCCGCGCACCATGACCGCGGCGACGCCCGCGCTCGTCGACAGCGCGGGGCGCGACTCCACGGCGAGCGAGTCCACCACCACCATCGGCCGCGCGATGTACGGCTCCTACCTCTCGAGCGACTATCCCGCGGCGCTCGTCCTCGCCGAGCGCGTGCTGGAGCGCGAGCCGGATCACGCGCTCGCCCAGCTCGTGGTCGAGGGCTGCCGCGAGCGGCTCGCCTCGTCCACGTCCTCCTCCGACGCGCAGCGCCTGTCGCCGTCGTCGGTGGTGCGCCTCACGAAGCAGCCGTTCGAGCTGGTCGAGCTCGTCGCGTCGGGCGAGCTGCCGGGAGACGCGACCTCGCAGGCGGTGCTCGACCACGTCGACGGCGTCTCCGACATCACGATGGTCGCCGACCTCGCCGGCGTGCCGCGACCCGAGGCGCTGCATCGAATGCATGCGCTGCTCGATCTCGGGCTGCTCGAGGTCGTCAACGGTCGAGCGTGATCGGGATCCTGCGCGCTACCGTGGGGACGGCGCAGATCACCTCGGGCCGCGTCATCGGGAACGTCTGCGCGTAGAGCTGGGCGATCGCGCGGCCGTCGGCCAGCGTGCGCGGCACGACGCCGTTCCAGATCCTTCCGCTCTCGCGGATCTCGGCGAGCGCGCCGTCCGTCACGAGCGCGACCTTCGGCGCGAGCACCGCGCGTGTCTTCGGGTAGTCGAAGTCCTTCGGGCTCGTCGTGCTCACCTCGGAGAGCATCACGAACGGCGTCGCGCACGTCTCGCCGGCAGGCGGCGGCCACGAGTGGAGCCGTGCACCGTGCGCGCAGCGAAGCGTCTCGCGCGGCCGCTTCGTGCGGAGGAGCGTGGTGCGGTGCTCGACCTCGTTCCAGCCCGGCTGCGCCTCGTGGTAGCTCGCGACCACGAACACGTCGTCGGGCGCGCGCACCGTCACGGCGGTCGGGCTGAGGTAGGCCTTGGTCGCGGTCGAGGAGAAGGCGATGCCAGGCCGCAACAGCGCAAATTTGCGCTCCGGGCGGACCTGGCCAGCGGGGCGACACACCGTTTCTCGTCGGTGGCTTGCCGTCGCTCGCGGGCGACGGTAACCAGTCATCGTGAGGTCGACGGGCGTTCTTGGTTTGGCGGTCGCCGCCGGGCTCGTCGGAGCACTGCTCCTTCCCGCGTGCTCGTCGGACGCGCAGCCCGCGCCGAGCGACCCCGCGCCGCCCGTTCCCACCGCTGCGCCGACCACGCCGGTGTCGCCCGGCCCCGGCCGCTTCGACGTCCCGATCGCCGGCGTGACCGATGCCGAGCGCGCGCTCTTCGTCGACGGTGACCGCCTGTTCGAGACGCCGCTGCGCGACGCGGACGGCCTCGGCCCGCTGTACACGCGGACGTCGTGCGGCTCGTGTCACATGTCCGGGATCCGCGGGCCGGGCGCCGTGCAGAAGATGGTGGTGGTCCTCGCCGACGGGATCACTCCCGCGGCCGACCAGTCGTCGCTGCCGTTCGGCAACACCGTGCATCCGCTCTACACGGGCGGCGGCACGCGCGGCATCGTCCCCCCGGCCGACGTCGTGAACCTGAAGATCACCACGCGCGTCGGCCCGCCCATCATCGGCCGCGGCTATCTCGAGGCGGTGCTCGACTCCGAGATCGAGCGCGTCGCGCAGGAGCAGGCGACGCGCACCGACGCCATCCACGGTCGCATCAACCACGTCGTCTACGCCTCCGAGCCCAACCCCGACGCGCGGTTCCACGCGCACAAGAAGGGCGACATCCTCATCGGCCGCTTCGGCCTGAAGGGGCGCATCGGCACGCTCGACGACTTCACCGCCGACGCGCTCCAGGGAGACATGGGCATCACGAGCCCGCTGCGCCTCACCGAGCTCACGAACCCCGACGGCCTCACCGACGACCTCAAGCCCGGCATCGACGTCGGGATCGACAGCGTGAACGTGCGCGCCATGTACGTGCGCCTCACCGCCATCCCCGATCGCGCGCCCGCGCCGGCTGGCGCCGCGCTCTTCGCCAGCATCAAGTGCGCGGCGTGCCACGTGCCGACGCTCAGGACCCGCGCCGACTACCCGATCGCCGCGCTCGCCGGGATCGCCGCGCCGATCTACTCCGACGTGCTCCTGCACGACATGGGCGACGCGCTGGCCGACGGTATTCGCGACGGCGAGGCCACCTCGCGGGACTGGCGCACGCCGCCGCTCATCGGCCTCCGCTTCGCGAAGACGTACCTCCATGACAGCCGCGCGCGCTCGATCGACGAGGCCATCCTCCTCCATGACGGCCGGGGCTCGGAGGCCGCGGAGTCGGTCTCCTCCTACCGTGGGCTCACCGCAGAAAGCCGCGAGGCCCTCCTCATCTTCGTCCGCTCGCTCTGATCTTCTTCGTCTTCTCTCGCCGTGCATTCTTGGAAGGGAATCGAAAATGGTTTCTGCGATGCGTCCTCTTCGAGCCGTGCTCTGCGCCGGGTTCCTCGTGGCCTGCTCCTCCAGTGAGCCCACCTCCGCGACCACGCCCGCGCCGACGGGCACCACGCCGCCCGTGACGACGCCGCCCGACGACGCGACGCGGAAGGCGAAGGCCGTGCAGGACATGCACGACATCCTGCTCGCGGACGTCAACGCGCTCGCCGCCGCTGCCGTCGCGATCCAGAACGCAGCGCCAACCCCCACGGGACGCGGCTGGGACAAGACCGACGAGCCGGCGGTGGCTGCCATGCGCGCCTCGTGGCTCGAGGCGCGCACCGCGTACGAGCACATCGAGGGCGCGCTCGCGCCGCTCTTCCCGGACATCGATACCGCGATCGACGCGCGCTACGACGATTTTCTCGCCGACCTCACCGCGCAGGGCGGCGACAAGTACCTCTTCGACGACCAGGGCGTCACCGGCATGCACGCCATCGAGCGCATCCTCTTCTCGGAGACGACGCCGGCGCGCGTCGTCGCGTTCGAGAAGGCGCTCCCCGGCTACGTCGTTGCGCAGCACCCGGCGACGCAGCAGGAGGCCGCCGACTTCAAGGCGAAGCTGTGCGCGAAGCTGGTCGCCGACGCCAAGATCCTCGTCGGCGAGTGGACGCCCGCGAAGATCGACGTGCGCATCGCCTACTCCGGGCTCGTGTCGCTCGTTGCCGAGCAGCAGGAGAAGGTGAAGAAGGCGGCCACCAGCGAGGAAGAGTCCCGCTACGCGCAGCGAACGATGACCGACCTTCGCGACAACCTCGAGGGCACCAAGCGCGTCTACGCCGTCTTCCAGCCGTGGCTCACGTCGAAGCCAAGCCCCGCCTCCGACATCGACAAGGCGGTGCTCGCCGGGCTCGCGTCGATCGACGCCGCGTACAAGGCGGTGCCCGGCAACGCGATCCCCGAGCCGCCGGCCACGTGGAGCGCCGAGAGCCCGTCGGCTGCCGATCTGCAGACGCCGTTCGGCAAGCTCTACACCGCGGTGCTCGAGCAGTCGGACGTGGCGAAGAAGGGCTCCGTGGTGTCGAAGCTCGACGAGGCCGGAGCGATCCTCGGGTTCCCGCCGGCCCACTGACGAGACGAACAGGACCCGTGGAAGTGCGTTCGAAGTCCGATCTCCTGGTTGGTGAGCAGGGCCGCCTGGGCGTCGCGTTTCGCCGGGCGCTGCTCGTCGCCACCGCGGGCGCTTCCGCGGCCATCGCGTGCAGCTCGAGCAACCCCGACGTAACGCCGGTCGCTCCGGTCGCGGAGGCGGGCATCGATGCCCCCGCCGACGTGATCACCAAGCCCGACGCCGACCCGTGCGCCGCGACCAAGTACCAGCCGACGCCCAAGGACACGTGCGGCGACTACCTGCGCTATCCGTGCGGCCTGCCGAAGGACCTGACCGTCCGCGGCGATTGCTACTTCGCGGTCAACGACTGCAACTCGCTCTGCCCCGACATTCACTACAACTGCCACGCGATCGTCGGCTTCTGCAGCACGAACCACGCGCCGCTCGATGCCGGCCCCGACGGCGGTGATGCCGACGTG
>Ga0123336_10004625_pt1 | contig 11118 bp, 13 predicted proteins | sample SSSSmetaG_FD_96466 | JGI IMG/M metagenome (GOLD analysis project Ga0123336, IMG submission 96466) | Glacier valley bacterial and archeal communities from Borup Fiord, Nunavut, Canada, to study Microbial Dark Matter (Phase II) - ​SSSS metaG | ecosystem: Environmental > Aquatic > Freshwater > Ice... | reverse complement strand
CTCTCGATACGCGCAAAGCGTTCGCGGCTCATGCCTTCGGGCAGCACGACGAGGCTCTGGCAGCCCATGCGTCCGCCGACCCACGCGCCGCCGATCCCGTAATTGCCCGTCGAAGGCCAGACGAGGGTATGCCGCGCCGGGTCCACTTCCCCATAAAGCTGTTTTTCCAGCAGCACCGAATACGCCGCGCCAACCTTGTGCGAACCAGAGGGGAAGCGCTGCCCGTAAATCACCACGATCTCGGCATCGATTCCGGTCAGTTCGCGCGGCAGGACGACGTGATAAACCGCGCCGCCTTCATCGCGCCAGGTAATGTTGTACAGGTTGATCGGGTCGAGTGGCGCGGCGGTGCGCGCTTCCTGCGCTTTGATGCGGGTCAGCGGGTCAATGGCCTGCGGGTGCAGCATTTCCTCGAAGGTGGGACCGTAGATTGTCATGTTTACTCGTCAAGGAGCGTGCGCTCCAGTGCTTTCATCTTATTATAAGCCACGTCGCGCAGGTCTACGAGGTGCTTGTACTCGACAAAATTCTCATCGGAGAGGTTGCGGCTGATCCCGCCATGTGCCGCGAGCAACGCATCGATTTGATGATCGAGGGCTTCATATTCGAGGACGATTTGATTGTAGTCGTGTGCCTGCTGCGCTAAATCCTGCTGCTGCATGACGTTTTCCTGTTCGCCGCACCTGTCGCAATTTTAACACATTAGCGCACGATAAGTCATTGCGCCATAGTGCGGCGGTCCGGTCAGCGCTGCGGAGTCACAGGTTCCGCGTCGGATTCTGTTAAGTCGAGCCGCTGCCCGGTATAGCGCGCGTTCTGGTCGCGGCGCAACCCATACGTATCCGCGACGATATACAGCGGACGCCCGCGCACCTCGTCGTAGATGCGCGCGATATATTGACCCATCACGAAGAAGAAGAAGAACATCACGGCGGCCACGAACAGCAGCAGGATAATCGAGGTCGCCTGTCCCTCGAACCACTGGTAGCCCGTCGTCAGCCGCACGATCACGACCACCGGGATCGCGAGCAGCGCCAATGCTCCGAAGAACAGCGCGACATAGGCCGCCACCTGCAACGGCCAGAACGAGAAGCCGGTAATCGCGTCCCAGGCCAGCTTGAGCATCTTGCGCAGGGGATAATTCGTCTGTCCCCATTCGCGCGCGGCACGTTGATACTTCACGCCTGTCTGCTTGAAGCCAACCCAACTGGTCATCCCGCGAATGAAGCGGTTGTGTTCGCGCATGAACGAGACCGCATCCACCACGCGCCGATCCATCAGCCGGAAGTCGCCCGTATCGAGCGGAATATCGATGTCCGCGATGCGGTAGATCAGGCGGTAGAAAATCTTCGCGGTGAGCAGCTTGAACGCCGATTCACCCGTGCGTGTCTCGCGCTGCGCGTAGACGACCTGATAGCCCTCTTTCCATTTCGCGATCAGTTCGAGGATCACTTCCGGCGGGTCTTGCAGATCGGCGTCGATCACGATGACCGCCTGCCCGCGCGTGTAATCCATGCCCGCCGTGACCGCCGTCTGATGGCCGAAATTGCGCGCGAAGTTGATCACCTTGATGCGTGGGTCCTGTACGCTGAGTGCGGCTAGCTTCTCCAGCGAGTCGTCGCGGCTGCCGTCATTGATGCAGATCATCTCCCAGGTGTCGCCCGTCGAGGTCATCACTTCGTTGATGCGCGCGTAGAGCTTCTCGATATTGCCGCTCTCGTTGTAGATCGGCACGACGATGGAGTAGACAGGCGCGGTATTCGGGGGATTCATAGATTCGGCTCTCATGGCGGCATAGTTTATCGGCAATGATAACAGATCGCTGCCGATGAGAATACGCGCGGAAATGGCGATTTCCTCACTGATACGCAGTTTGCGCCAAATACGTTGCGCCATTGTTTGTAAGTCGGATTGTCGTATTCATTACCATTGCATTTTCAAAACACATGATTTATCATTTTTGCAGGAGAAAACGATTATGCCATTGGCGACAATTGCCGACGAACTGTATCAATCCTTCAAGGAAAAGACCGAAGGTGCGCGCGTTATTCTGTTGCACAGCGACAGCCGCTTCCGTCCGGTACTGCTCAGTAAGCTGCTTGCCTCGCAGGAGATCAAAGTATTCTACTATGCGATGGGACCCGACGATGTGGATACCGTCGCCTTCCTGAGCGGCTTCACGCACGACCTCGCGGAGCAGGTCCCCAGCTTCGGCGGGCGCGTCAACCATATCGGTTTCGAGATGTCGAGCGGACCCGCCGCGCTGCTCGAAGCGCTGGCACTCGATTTGAACGATCTCTCTGCGGACCCGTTTCTGCTCGTTCTGGATGAATTCGATCAGGCCGACATCGCGGACGACCTGCAAATCTTCATCGAGCAGCTTGTCGATTTGCTGCCGCCGCAGTGCCGCCTCGTGTTGAGCGGTCGGCAACTCCCGCGTCTGCCCTGGGTCTCGATGATCGCGCAGAATAAGGCCGTCCTGCTGCGTGACTCGGAGCTGGTCGTCGATCACTTCTATCAGAAGCCGTTCGAGGGCGAGGCGCGCGTAAAGGTCTATGGTCTGGGTCCCGGCCATGTCATGCTCGATGGGCAAATGATCACGACCTGGGAAGGCCACCTGCCGCGCCTGCTTTTCTTCTTCTGCCTCGACCGCCCGATGGTCACGCGCTCGGAAATCTGCCGCGCGTTCTGGCCGGACCTCGACAACGATCAGGCGGTGAACGTCTTCCACGTCACCAAGCGCCGCCTGCACAAGGCGTTGGATGCGCTCGGCATCGATGTCTTGATCCATGATGGCGGCTACTATCGGCTGAACCCGGCGCTCACCATTCAATATGACGTGTTCGACTTCGTGAGCGCGCTCGTCGGGGGACGCACCGCGCAGGGTAAGGAGCGGCTCAAGGCGTGGCAGCGCGCGACGGAGCTATATCAGCACCCCTTCCTGCAAGGCCATACCGAAGGCTGGATCAACAAGCGTCGCGAGGAATACCTGACGGGCTACCTCGAAGCGCTCTCCAATATCGCACGGATGCGAATCGAGGACGGACGCCCCGAACAGGCGTTGAACCTGATGCTCAAGGCCGTACAGGAAAACCCGACGCGGCAGGACCTGCATCGTGAGGTGATGCGCCTCTACGCTGACCTCGGACGGCGCAGCGAAGCGGCAGGCCATTACCAGAAGCTGACGCAATCGCTACGCGACCATCGCCTTGAACTCGATATGGAGACGAAGCGCGTGTTCGATGCACTGATGGACTAGAACGTGTCTGCAATGCTCGCCCGGTCGTGAATGGACCGGGCTGCAACGGTCAGCACGCCTTGCAAACCATAATAGCGCGGTGGCTTCAGCCCCGCGCTTCTGTTTGTGGATATATCTTAGACGTTACGCAGTTGAACGCGATTTAGGCTTACGGACGGCAAGAATGGCGTCCCTACAAAACGCGCCATCTGCGTAGGGACGCCATTCTTGGCGTCCGGTTTGCGCAACTGCGTAACGTCTAGTATCTATTATCTGCCTCAGTGCAGTTCACCCAAAGCGTGTCCCATCCGCGACGCGCTGCGACAGCACCCCTTGCAGTTGCAGCGTGGACTCGACCGGGATCACATCCACATAAATATTCTGGCCGCGCGCCTTGATCATCGCGGTCAGCGTTTCGATATTGGCTGCCTGCGCGAGCAGCGTGATCGCGAGGCTCTTGCTATTCGGGACCTCACCCAGCAATTCGGGTCCGGGGACGATTACTGGGCGGAAGCGGTCCCAATAGGACTTCGCAGCATCGAAAAATTGCTTCATGTCGAGCGCTGGGTCGAGCATGATCCAATGCAAATCGGGCTGCCCATGAATCGGACCGGGACCGGGGATGCGCGCCGCAAGTCCACCCGGACCGGGACCGGGCAGCAGCGCGTCGATCTTGTTCACGGTTTTGAGCAGCGGCGTGGTGCTGCGCAGCCGTTCGACCGCCCGCGCTGGATTGCGTACCGACTTCTCGCCCGTTTCGCCAAAGTAATCGTCTTCTTTCCAGAGGCACAGCCCGAACATCCACGCCGGCGCTTGCTGCGCGATCCAGTTAAAGGCGGCGAGCGTACCTTCGGCGTGGCTCGTCTCTGTGACGGCAGGGTAGCGGTCATCGGGCTGGTTGCTGTCGCCGGACCCCTGTGCGGGGACGGGCGTAATCCCGCCTTCCGTGCCGACGACCGGGATCATCTTGCCGCCGAAAAGTTCACGGAAGCGCTGCATGAAGGCGGTCCCCATCCCGGTCAGCCCCACCGGGTCGCCATACGGTTCGCGCGCGGTCCCATTCAGCACGCCGCGACCGGGGTCGAAGCGCTGGCTTATCGGATCATACGGATACTCGAAATGCCAGCCTGCGCCCGTTCCATCTTCCTGATCGGGTCCGCGCGGGTCGAGCGGTCCGCTCGCTTCCTGATAAAAGTGGTTGTAATAATATGGGTGAACCGCCACCCAAAGCCCGCTGTTCGCGAGCGCGCGGAAGCGGTCGTAGGCTTCACGCGCGAGATAGCCGAGCATCGCATCCAGAAATTGCGTGACGCTGCCCGGTCCGCCGAGCGTCTCCGCGAGCGAGGGGAAGGCCGGGTAGCCACCGAGCCGCACCACACGCTCCGCCCAATCGAGCCAGTTGCGCATCAATGGGGCGATAATGTTGTTCAGGTCGGAATAATCCGGGACCACGCCAGACGGCCATTCGACATCGAGGTTCGGCTCGTTGTAATACTCGAACCAGCGCGCACCCGCCGCAATATAGCCCGCGATGGCTTGCATCATGCCCTCATCGGCGGGACGCGCGCCGGGGCGCTCGAAGTAGAAGCGGATAATCGGCGTGATGCCGTTCGCGTTCAACATGGCGACATCGCCCGCATATTCGGAGCCGAGCGCGAGCAGCTTGATCCAGCCCATTTTCATGTCGATGTAGCGGCTGAAAGTCGGTTTGGTGAAGCGCGCGACCATGTGCAGTCCGCGCGGATTGCGTGACCATTGATATTCATCCAGACGCATCGATCAGGCTTCCGGCAGGCCGAGGCGCTGCCCACTGGTAGTACGGCCATCCAGCGTGATCTGCACTTCTTCGGGGAAGTCATAGACCAGCGCATCGTGATAGGCGCGCGGGAACAGCCGAGCGATTTCATCCTTCGCGCGTTTGGCCGAGTCGCGCCGCATCACGGATGTAACCGCCAGCGAACGCCGCAGCGGGACGAGCGCGACAGTTTGCAGTGTTTCCGTAACGATAGGCCGGAAGGCAATCACGTAGCCGCGCGCGGCGGTGAACAGCCATTCCGGTCCGAGGCCGGGACCGAAGTAGAGGACGTGAAATAGTGCGCGTTGCAGCAGGCGGGGAGTCGCCATATGGAACCCTTTGGTGTTTGCGGCAATTCTACACCACGCTAGTCTCTGTTTGATAAGGTTGAGCTAATCTCCTTGCGTGATTCTTCGGGAGATGATCATCTTTTTGCAAACCGAAAGTTGGAGGAACAATGCCCAAACTGGATACATGCCATTTTCAAGTGGCGCGGTCGCTACAGAAAGACGGCTGGCAAATCGTCCAGAACGGTGTGTACGTCGATGACGAATATACCAATGCGGTGTATGTGGATATTCAGGCGGTGCAGGGCAGCAACGGCACACTTTCTAGAAACATCTTTGTTGAAGCAAAGTGTTTTTCGCTGCCCCGTAAAACACCTGATTTGCACCGCGCTATCGGCCAATATGTCGTGTATCGTGTAATATTGGACGAGGAAGGATTTCCTGAACCGCTGTATCTGGCTGTACCCAATGAGTCGTTTGCAGAATATTTCAATGCGCGGCTCTTGCAGGTGAGCAAGCGGTACGGCATTAAACTTGTTGTCATCGACCTTGAGCAGGAGAGGGTTATCCAATGGATCGAGTAACGAATTTGGCTGAGGTGGTCGCGGACGTGGTAAGTAGCTATGCCACCCACTCACTCAACGCCACTTTGTATCATCTGCATGATGCGCGTATTGGAACCGACGCGGTACTCGTCGTCCCCATTAAACGGCAAAATATCCCACATGTGCTGATCATGACGCGCATCGAAGATAATGTAGTCATCGTCGAGACGGATCGCACAGATCGACCACTGGAAGATGCGCTTGTGGACTCAGGCATTCCACGCGCGCAAATTGTCCTTGCCTATGCGGGCGAAGGCATCCCGACGCCGAACCACATCAACGAATAGAGAGAACTCCCGGCAACGCATGGCAAAATTCTGGTTCATCTCCGCGCCGCTACCCGGCCACCTCGATTGGGGTGGCGTATTGCGCACCGCACGCACATTGCACGCGCAGGGACACGAGGTTTTGTGGGTCTCCGGCGCGCAAATCGCGCCCCTGGTCGATCTGCCGTTCGCAGCCATAGCGGAGACGGGCTGGCTGTGGCCGCCACCCCCGACGCCGGATTTTACGACGATGAAACCCGCCGATGCGGTGTTCCTGCGCTACCGCCGCGCGCTCGATACGTGGTTGAGCGAAGACCTGATGCCGCCCGCTGTGCAATGCCTGCTCGACCTCGCGGCACAACGCGGAAAACCAGACCTGATCGTGACCGACCCCTTCCTGAGTGCGTCGGCGTTCGCGGCAGAAGCGCTGGACGTGCCGCTTGCGGTTGCGGGCTGGCCTGCTGGTCAACCGCTCGACGTTGCGCATATGTACGCCGTGCAGAGCGACCTGAGCCACATCAGCCACGAGCGGATCGCGCGGTTGTGTACGCGCTTCGGTGTGCAGGGTGTGAATTTCTCAGGTGGAGCCGCGCCGTCCGTGCAAAGCGAACACCTGCACCTCAGCTTTTTTAGCCGCGAATGGCATCAGGCCGAGCCGGATTTCCTGCCACAGACGCAGTTCGTCGGCGGGGTCGCGCCCGCGCCACTGCCCGAACCGGATTGGCTGGCGGCCATCCCCACCATCGCGCGCTGTGCATTGATTACGCTCGGCAGCACCTTCACGGGCGATCTAGGCTTTTTCAGTTGGGCGGCACAGGCATCGGCGCGGCTCGGCCTCGTCCCGATTGTGGTGATTGGCGGCAATCCATTCGTGCCGGAACAGAAAGCGCAGTTGAAAGCCGCGCTCCCCGCCGGGACACGCCTGCTGAATTGGATTGAATACGATGCAGTATTCCCGCGCCTCGCGATTTTGATCCATCATGGCGGCATGGGGACCACGCATCGCGCCATCGTGCAGGGCATTCCGCAGGTCGTCGTGCCGCACGCGGCGGATCAGCGCGGGCAGGCCAAACGAGTCGCGCAGGCGAAAATCGGGCTGCATTTGAGCGCGCACGATGTCAGGAATGGGCAACTATTGCCCGCGATCCGCGCCGTGCTGACCGATCAGCAAGTGCTGGAAAATGCGCGCGGCCTCGCAGAGCGCTTCGCGGCGCTCGGCGGCGTCGAACGCGCTGCGGGGCTGCTCGCAGAACTTGCAGCGAACGTTTAGGGGCGGGGTCAGTAGACAAACGGGATCAGCTTGCGCGTTTTCGCCTTGTACGCCGTATACCCGGCATAGCGACCCGCGAGCATGACCTCCTCGTGCGCGGCTTTGCGGTCGAAAAACACGAATAGTATGAGGGTCAGGATCAGCGCCGGGACGCTGGTGCGAAAAAGTGATAAGCCGAATGCGGAGATGATCGCACCGCTGTACATCGGATGGCGCACGAAGCGATAGACGCCGCCTTGCTGCAAGCGCCCCTCATCGACGGGTTTGGGGAAAACGGACATGCTACCGCCGAGGTCGCGCAACGCCATCGCGACGATGAACAGCCCGATCAGTAAAATCATGATGCCAGCGAGGGTCATTACCGTTGCAAACGGATCGTAGATGATCACAAAGTCACCGATCCGCGCCGGGACGAGAAAGATCGCGACGAGCAGTACGATTTGAATGACGACCCACGTTGTACCGCGCTTGGTATCCGATTGCATACGTGCATTCCTATTTTCTATATTGCGGATTGTACCCCGCCGCGAAATGTGCTAAAATCGAACGCATGTGCGGAAGATTTACTGTCAGCAACATCGATCCGGCGGCGGTCTCGGCAACGTTCGACATCCCGAATGTTCCCGGCGATCTGCCCGCGCGCTATAACGTCGCGCCGACGCAACCGATCTTCACGGTGGTCAACACCGCGGAAGGCGCGAATGCCCTGCAAGTCATGTTCTGGGGTCTGATCCCCTCCTGGGCGAAGGACGCTTCCGGCGCGAGCAAATTGATCAATGCGCGCTCGGAGACGCTCGCGGAGAAGCCTTCGTTCCGCACTGCCCTGAACAAACGGCGCTGCCTGATCGTGGCGGATGGCTTCTATGAATGGCGCAAAGAGGATGAAGGTCCCAAGACGCCGATGCACATTCGCCTGAAAGCGGGTGGGCTGTTCGGCTTTGCTGGTCTGTACGAACGCTGGACCGACCCGGCAGACGGCGAGCCGCGCACGACTTGCACGATCATCACTACGCAGCCCAACGAACTGATGGCTTCGATTCACAACCGGATGCCCGTCATCATGCCCCCCCAGTATTACGCGGATTGGCTCGATTACAAGCACGTTACGGGCGCAGATTTGTTGCCTTTGCTTGCGCCCTATCCGGCTGACCTGATGACGGCCTACCCTGTCTCGCGCGCCGTGAACAATGCTGGTTATGAAAACGAGTCGCTGATCCAGCCCGTGTAAATTCAGGGCAGATAAGCCGCCAGTTTGCTCGTCAATTCGCGCAGGTCAATTGGCTTGCTTACATAATCATCACAACCCGCGCGCAGCGCCCGTTCGCGGTCCCCGACCATCGCGTGCGCGGTGAGCGCGATAATTTTGATCTGCTTTGTATCCGGCAAGGCGCGAATGGTTTTTGTTGCGGTCCAACCGTCGATAATTGGCAGCGACAAATCCATCAAAATCAGGTCCGGCTTTTCTTCGGTTGCCTTTCTGATACCCTCTTCGCCATCGCGTGCAAGCACGACCTCGTAATCAAGAGCCGTCAACACATCGAAAATCAGCGTGAGATTATCCGGGTTGTCCTCGATGACGAGAATACGGTACGGCAAACTGTGCGGACCTTGTTGGATGTAGGCGAAGTATAGCGCTCTATGAACTTCCCCCCAAAATTCATTCGTAACGATTCGTTTCGACAATCGCCCACGCCATGAGCGCGCCAATCGCGACGATCCACGAACTGGCAGTGACCACCGCTGCGATGACAATTGCGGTGACCAGCAATGCAATCCCGTTCGAGGTGATCATTTCCCATAAATTTGCGTTGCGTATTTTACTGGAACGCTGCGACTCGATAATGCCCCAGGCGACGAGCGCAGCGACGGCAACAACCCAGTCCTGGTGAGTGAGTACCGCGGCGATGCAGATTCCCGCAACTGCAACCATCGTCCCCGCGTCGATCAGCATTCCCCACAAGGTCATTGGTTCACGCTCGCGTGCATTTTGTGCGACGAGGCTGCGTTTGCGCTTACCCTGAAATTTCGCATCATCGTCCAGCGCAGGCACGAAGGCTTGCAGGGCGAGCGCGTGACCACAGCTCGCGCAATATTGCGCGTTGCTCACGTTCGGCGTGCCGCAATCGGTACAGTACCGCGCGGCGGCAGTTTGCGCCGCTCCTTCCGATTCATCGTTCAGCAGGTCGTCGAGCGGCTGCAATTCCCCATCCGACCCGATTTTGACTGCTTTTTGCGCGCTTTTGCTCATCGACTCTTCGGCGCGGATACCCGTGCCTTCAGGCATGGGGAAGAAGCGCCGTATCTCCTTTCTTTACCCGCCAACTGGCGGTACATAGAACTTTCAAGTCTTCTGGTTTTGCGTTCTGGCACAGGCGCGTACCTGTGTCCAGGCTATGCAGGCTCAGGCGATTGTTGGAAGTGCCGCCCACGTAACACGTTCCATGTTTAGGGTGCTTTACCCATGTGCCGCACTTCAGGCCGAGGCTGCGCGTGCCGCCATAAGGCTTGCGTACACCGCCCGTCGCGGGTTGCAATACATGCAATTGTCTGCGGTGAAAGCGCAACGGCGCGATCAGCAGCATTGAGGTATTGTCGGGCGCTGCATCCCCGCCAAACACACCGTTAGCCAACACCCAGCTATCCACGCAATGCGCGCTGAAAGTTTCAGAGAGTTTGTCGCTCGTCTTGTTCAGTCCTAGTCGCTGGCGCTCTTCCGCTGTCTGATAGCCGTGCCAAGTGATCATGGGCGCTATACGGCCAAGCTGATAGTAAAACCAGTCTTTGCCGACTTGCAGCGGGCTGAACGACATGTTCCACCGTTTAGCGCCTTTTTTGGATAGCGCCGCTATATCCTCTACCGCAAATACATCAACCGGGTAATACCGCGCCAGCCACGTCGCAATGCGCAACTTCCACCCAAAGCGTGCTTTAGTCGAGGGCAGCAGTTTGGTTTGCCCGGCGCGCCGATTAGGGCGACATTCACGATAGGGTGTTTTACGGCTCCGACGTGAACGGCGCATCGCCGTACTCGTTTCTTCTGCGTCTTTGACCCATGTCACGGCGTCGGCTTGAATGTTGAGGTACGTATGCGCTGCTGACTTCACGCTAAACGCTTCTTTCTTGCTGCCGGGGTCAATGCCCACGCTGATGCGCTGAATATAGCCATCCTCTCGATCCGTCAAACGAATGTGGAACAAGCCTCTATCAAAACGCCGGATTGCGCGTCCCGCAGCTATCAGCTTGTCTGCCTTCTTGTTTGTGGTAGGCATGAGCTGTTTTCCGGCACTGCTTACAACGGGTACATATTTTTGCACGCTGCCTGCCTTTCAGTATTTAACGCCTCTACAGGCTGAACAACTCATCCCTTCGAGACTGACAAGCCGAGCGGATACGGATTAGGGAGGCGTCTGTATCGTCGTTTGGACTACCGCGTCCAGCTTGCTAGTTGCGCTCTGTTTCACGCGCCGACTCTAGTCACTGCTTGCGTTGTGCTTTGCAGGTCGGTCTCCTGCTCTGCACAAGCCCCCGCCTTTCGGCTTGGGGTCTATGACGCTTCGACTCTCCTGCACCTAATCGATTTACGAGAATACCCCGAAAAGGTTGCGCTTACCCTGCGCGTGTATGCTGGTGCGTGATTTGGAACAGGACGATCCCCGT
>Ga0123336_10004624_pt1 | contig 11119 bp, 7 predicted proteins | sample SSSSmetaG_FD_96466 | JGI IMG/M metagenome (GOLD analysis project Ga0123336, IMG submission 96466) | Glacier valley bacterial and archeal communities from Borup Fiord, Nunavut, Canada, to study Microbial Dark Matter (Phase II) - ​SSSS metaG | ecosystem: Environmental > Aquatic > Freshwater > Ice... | reverse complement strand
CTTCTTTTAGATCATTAAACCTTTCAAACATGACACCACATTCATAGCCAGTATTAACTTCTTTTGCATCATCTTTAAATCTTTTAAGTGAAGTAAGATGTCCTTCATAGGCAACAATACCGTGACGAACAATACGTACGCCTGCATTTCTAACAATTTTACCATCTATTACATAAGCTCCGCCTACTGTACCTACTCCTGATACTTTAAATGTTTGTCTCACTTGTGCATGCCCAACAACTTTTTCAATATAAATAGGATCAAGCATTCCCTTAAGAGCGGCTTTGATATCGTCTATAGCATTATAGATAACACGATATAATCTAATATCGACTTGTTCTCTATCTGCGATTGCTTTTGTGCTTGTTTCAGGCCTTACATTAAACCCAATAATGATGGCTCCTGAAGCAGAAGCTAACATAACATCTGATTCTGTAATCGTACCTACGCCTCCGTGAAGTGTTCTAATTCTTACTTCATCATTACTTAAACGTTCTAAGCTTTGACGTACAGCTTCAACTGATCCTTGTACATCAGCTTTGATAATAATATTTAACTCTTTCATTTTTCCGTCTTGAATCTGAGCAAATAAATCATCTAAAGAAACTTTATGAGGTGTTTGTCCTATTAATTGAACTCTTCCTTGCGCCTTTATTTGTTCAGCAACTTGTCGTGCTTGTTTATCACTTTGGGATATATAGAACATATCTCCAGCTGTTGGAACTTCAGATAATCCAAGGATTTCTACTGGCGTAGAAGGGCCAGCTTTTTTAACAGACCTACCTTTATCATCTACCATCGCCCTAATTCTACCATAAGAAGCACCTGCTACAATAGGGTCCCCAATTTTTAATGTTCCACTTTGTATGAGTACCGTTGCTACCGGACCTCTACCTTTATCTAGTTGCGCTTCTATAATTGTTCCTCTAGCTTTTCTATTTGGGTTTGCTTTAAGATCTGACATTTCTGCAACAAGGAGTATCATCTCTAAGAGTGTCTCTAGTCCTTCTCTTCTAAGTGCTGATACTGGAACACATATTGTCTCCCCACCCCATTCTTCTACAAGTAGTCCCTGATCTGAGAGTTCTTGTTTTACTCTATCAGGATTTGCTCCTTGTTTATCCATCTTATTCATAGCTACTATAATTTGTACATTGGCTGCTTTCGCATGATTAATCGCCTCAATCGTTTGTGGCATAACGCCATCATCCGCTGCTACTACAAGAATAGCTATATCTGTAACTTGTGCACCTCTCATACGCATTGCTGTAAACGCTTCATGTCCAGGGGTATCTAAAAATGTTATTTTTTTACCATTTATACTAATAGATGAAGCGCCTATATGCTGTGTAATGCCCCCAGCTTCTTTTTCAGTTACATGGGTAGAACGCATAGCATCAAGCAAGGATGTTTTTCCGTGGTCTACGTGCCCCATAACAACAACTACTGGTGGCCTTTCAACTAAGTCTTCTTCATTATCTTGTGTTTCGCCAAATATTTCTTCCATTATATCTCTTTCTTCTTCTGGCTCTACTAAGACATCAAACTCTTCTGCTACCTGGGTTGCTAAATCAAAATCTATTTCTTGGTTAATGGTTGCTATTGTTCCCGTTTTGATTAAGAGTTTAATAATTTCACTAGAGGTTACTTCAAGCTTATCTGCCAAATCCTTAATAGAAATAGCTGTTGGTAACTGAATCACCTTAAAATCTTTTACTTCATTATTTTCTACTACATTATTTTCTACTATATTATCCTCTGTAACAGGTTGTATGACCTGGGTCTCTTTATTAGTTATAGTTTCTATGATATCACCAGTCTCTTTACTAGATTTTTTGTGTGTTTCTTGCTTCTTTATATTTTGCGTTTCTTTACTTGGTTTTTTTGTCTCTGGTACTGTATTTTCATTTTTCTTTTGTTTTAATTCTGTATAATATTTAGTAATTAATGCTGCTTCATTATCTTCTAAAGTGCTCATATGGCTATGTACTTCAACACCATATTCTTTTAATTTATCCATTATTTCTTTACTGTTTATATCTAATTGCTTTGCCACTTCATATACTCTTATTTTAGACATGCATTTACCTCCAATATTTACTGGATACTTTTTAACATTTCACCTATTTTATTTGCTAAACCTTCATCAATTATAGCTACCACAGCTCTTTCTTCTTTTCCTAAAAACTTACCTAATTGATCTTTAGTACCCCATTCGACACATATAATGTTTCTATAGGCGCACTTATCATTAAATAGCTTTTTTGTATTATTTGAAGCATCTGTCGCAATGATAACCAGCAGAGCTTTTTTATCCATAACTGCTTGTTTCGCTGCAAATTCACCAGCAGCAAGCTTTCTTGCCTTTTGACATAGTGAAATCATTTGATATATCTTATTCTCCATCATAATTTTCAAACTCTTTTCTTAGTTCGCCATATATTGCTTTATCAACTGACATCTTAAACGAGCGTTCTAAGCCTTTGTTTTTTTCTGCCTGATTAAGGCACTCAATATTTCTACAAACATATGCTCCACGGCCAGGCTTTTTACCATTAAAGTCTAAGGAAAATACGCCTTCATTATTCCTTACTATTCTTATCATATCTTTTTTGTTTTTCATTTCATTGCAACCAGTACATTTACGCAAAGGAATCTTTCTTTGCTTCATTCAATCACTCCTCTTCGTTGTCTGTTTGCATACTTTTAATATCTATTTTCCATCCTGTGAGTTTAGCTGCAAGTCTTACATTTTGTCCACCTTTACCAATAGCCAGTGTCAGTATATTCACCGGCACAATAACCCTCGCGCTTCTCTCTCCTGATTCTTCTTTAAGTTCAACTTCTAGCACTTTTGCAGGGTTAAGTGCTTCTTTTATAAATTCTTTTGAATCCTCACACCAACGTACAACATCTATTTTTTCCCCGTTAAGTTCTTGAACAATGTTGTTAATTCTTTTACCCTTTTCGCCCACGCAAGCTCCAACCGGATCTACCAAAGGATCATTTGAATAGACTGCTATCTTTGTACGTGAGCCAGCTTCTCTTGCTATACTTTTAATAACTACCGTGCCCTCTTTAATTTCTACCACTTCTTGCTCAAATAATCTTTTAACAAGTTCAGGGTGTGTACGAGATACGATAACCTGTGCTCCTGCATTTTTATTTTTAGTATCTACTTTTCCCTCGTTTTTATTAAAATCTTTAACATTAAGGAGATAAAATGCTTTGTAACCACTTATGCCATTATTTTGCTCCATCTCCTCTTCAAAGTTCTCATTTGGAATGGCTTCGGTAAGCGGCAAAGAAGCTTCTGTAAAATCTAATTCTACAATATAGCCATTTTTTTCTTTACGTAATATTTTCCCCTTAACAATATCATTTAATTTTACACTATACTCGTCATATACCATTTGTCGTTCCGCTTCTTTAATCTTTTGTATAACGACTTGTTTAGCATTTTGTGCAGCTATACGTCCAAAGTTTTTAGGTGTAATTTCAATATCTATCACATCTTCTAGTGCTATAAGGGGATTAATTGCCTTAGCTTCTGTTAGACCAATTTCCAGTAGTGCGTTAGCTACTTTTTCATCTTCTACAACTTTTTTAGATGCAACGACTTTAACATCTCCTTTCTTTTCATCAATATTAATTTTAATATTTTGTTTTACTCCAGCCCCAATTCCAAAGTGTTTCTTACATGCAACTTCTATTGATTGTTTAATGGCTTCAATAAGTTTTTCTCTATTGATACCCTTTGACTTTGCAATTTGATCAATTGCGGTAATAAATTCTTGACTCATTATTATCCTCCTCTAAATATGCTCCCTTAAGGAACTTAATCTCACCTTGAGCTTAGTTTGCTTAGGTATAGATTATCTATTAAAACATGATCGCTAGTCTCACGATGGCTACATTTTTCATTGTAATTTTGATTTCATTTCCTTCGTTTTCTATTATCAAATCATCTACAGTTTTAGCAATCAGTTTTGCTGTAAACTGCTTCTTTTTGTTAATGGGTTCATAGAGTTTAACCTCTACCATTGACCCTATGAATTTTTCGAAATCTTTATCTTTTTTTAGAATTCTATCAAGTCCCGGTGAACTTACTTCTAAAATATAAGGCTCCTCTATTGTATCTTTTTCATCTAATACTGCTTCTATAGCCTTACTTGTTTTTTGGCAATCATCAATCATAATGCCGCCCTCTTTATCAATATAGATTCTAAGATAAAATGCAGCACCTTCTTTGACAAATTCAACATCAACTAATTCAAAATTATTTTGCTCCAAAATGGGTTCTAAGTAGCCTGTTACATGCTCGATAATTTGCTTTGTATTCATGCACTCATCCTTTCATACAATATAGTTTGACATAAAATGTATTATATATACATGATAACAATATAGAAAGAGTGGGCGTATACCCACTCTTTCCTCACGTTCAAATTTATAATAATTAATTATACTCTTTTTAAATTGAAAAATCAACCCTCGTTCTAGAACAATGTTAATTGGCTGGTATCTGGTATCCCATCTAAAATACCATTTTTTTTCATCACTTCGATAATAGTACCACTTACCTTAGTCTCAAGTCTAAACTGCTCAACGGATAAAAATTCTCCCCGTTTTCTCTTTTCAACTATATTTTTAGCTGCTGTGTCCCCTAATCCTTGAAGAGAATTAAACGGTGGCAGAATACCATCTTCTTCAATGATAAACCTTTCTGAATCTGATTGATACAGATTCATTGTCTTAAACTTAATTCCTCTAGCATACATTTCTCTTACTAATTCTAAAACAGTTAGTGTATCCTTTTCTTTTGTAGAGAGCATCTGTGTTTGTTCTAAATCTTTAATAGCCCTATCAACTATTTCCTTACCATGGCACATCAGTTCATACTCAAAATTACCTTTGGCGCGTATAGAAAAGTAGGCTGCATAAAATGCCTCTGGATAATAAACTTTAAAATAAGCAATTCTAAATGCCATCATCACATAAGCTGCTGCATGAGCCTTAGGAAACATATATTTAATCTTTTTACAAGAATCAATATACCATTGTTTAACACCAGCTTGTCTCATCTCCGCTTCTTGTTCTTCCGTAAGTCCCTTACCTTTTCTTACACACTCCATAATTTTAAATGAAGCCATCTTTTCTACGCCTTCAATAATAAGATACACCATAATATCATCGCGTGTAGATATAACTTCTGAAAGATTGGCTACTCCCTGCCTCACTAACTCTTGCGCATTATTTAGCCACACATCTGTTCCATGTGAGAGTCCAGAAATTCTAATAAGCTCAGAAAATGTAGTAGGCTTGGTATCCACTAACATTTGTCTTACAAATTTGGTTCCAAACTCTGGAATTCCGAGCGAACCTACTTCACTATTGATCTCTTCTCTTGTAATCCCTAAGGTTTCAGTCGTCGTAAATAAAGACATTGTTCTTTTATCATCAAGAGGTATTTGTGTGGCCTTCACTCCTGTTAAATCTTCAAGCATACGTATGATGGTTGGATCGTCATGTCCTAATAGATCTAATTTCAAAAGGCGTCCGCTGATAGAATGGTAATCAAAATGTGTGGTTGTTATGGTAGACTTCATATCATTAGCTGGTCTTTGCACAGGGCAGAAATTAAGAATATCATTGTCCCGTGGTACAACCATAAGCCCTCCAGGATGTTGTCCTGTTGTACGTTTGATTCCTGTACACCCATTAATAAGTCTGCCGAGTTCTGCTTTAGATACCTTCATATTCTTTCCTTCAAGATATTTTTGAACAAATCCATAAGCTGTTTTCTCAGCTAATGTGCCAATGGTTCCTGCTTTAAACACATGCGAAGATCCAAATAATTCTTCTGTGTAAGCATGTGCACTTGCTTGATATTCCCCAGAAAAGTTAAGATCTATATCAGGCTCCTTATCCCCATCAAAACCTAAGAAAGTCTCAAAAGGAATGTCATGCCCTTCTTTTGCTAACATATTGCCACACATAGGACATACTTGATCAGGCATATCACATCCAGAGCCACCTGCAAATTTTTTCACGTTTTCCGAGTCGAATTCAGAATACTTGCACTTTCTGCATATATAATGAGGTGCAAGTGGGTTTACTTCTGTTATAGTCGCCATCGTTGCTACAAAAGATGATCCTACAGATCCCCGTGATCCTACCAAATAGCCATCTGCTAGGGACTTCCAAACTAGTTTTTGCGCAATAATATAGAGTACCGCAAATCCATTTTTAATAATTGAACCAAGTTCACGCTCTAATCTATCTTTTACAGGCTTTGGAAGTGGATCTCCGTAAAGTTCTATGGCTTTACGTGTTGTTATCTCCACTAATTCTTCATCTGCTCCATCTATTTTAGGTGGGAAAGTTTCATCGGGTATAGGTTTAATCATTTCTATACTATCTGCGAGTATATTAGGATTTCTAATGACTACTTCATAAGCATCCTCTTTCCCTAGATATTCAAATTCTTTCAGAAACTCGTCTGTTGTATGAAAATATAGTGGTGGCTGATGATCTGCATCACTATAACCTTGACCCGTCATAATAATGCGCCTATAGACCTCATCATCTGGGTCAAGAAAATGAATGTCTCCGGTAGCTACTACTTTTTTATTATGCTTTTTACCTAAATCTACAATTTTTCGATTAATATTTTTAATTTCCTCATATGATTGAACTTTGCCTTTTTCTAGTAAGAAGGCATTATTTCCTAAAGGTTGAATCTCAAGATAATCATAAAAATGAATAATATTATCAATCTGTTCTTGTGGCTTATTTTCAAGTAATGCTTTAAATAATTCCCCAGCTTCACATGCTGAACCAATGATAAGCCCCTCACTAAACTTTTTGTACACACTCTTAGGAATACGTGGTTTTTTAAAAAAGTAATCCATGTGCGACTTGGTAATGAGATTATAAAGATTAAATAACCCTTTTTGACTCTGAACTAAGATAATAGCATGATAAGTAGTTAACTTCTTTATATCCATTTCTCTTGTTGCATAATGATTGAGCTCATCCAAAGTTTCTATTTGGATGTTTTTTAATTTCTGGCTAAGTTTTATAAAAATTTGTGCAGTAGCCATTGCATCGTCAATCGCTCTATGATGATTTTTAAGTTCTACTTCAAGATACTCTGCAACTTGATTTAATTTATGTCTTGATAACTGAGTTAGCAGTAATCTAGATAATCCCAATGTGTCGAGTACCGTATGGGCTACAGCTAGTCCTAATTGACTCGCAAAATAATTAATAAAACTTGTATCAAAAGTTGCATTATGAGCAACCAGAACGCTATCACCAGCAAAGCTTAAAAACGCTTTAATGGCAGATTCAATCTTTGGTGCATGCCTAACCATCTCATCTGTAATCCCTGTGAGTTCAACTATTTGCTGTGGGATAGCTATTTCTGGGTTAACAAATGTTTCAAACCTATCTATAATCTCTCCTGCTTTAATCTTAATCGCACCTATTTCTGTTATACGATTTTTCCCAGGGATAAAACCTGTTGTTTCAATATCAAATACAACATACGTATCATCTAATGTTTGATTTTTTGAGTTTTGAACTACCGCTCCTAAGTCATCAACAAGATAGGCCTCTACGCCATAAATGACCTTAATATTATTCTTTTTAGCAGCCGTTGCTGCATCTGGAAAGGCTTGTACGACTCCGTGATCTGTAATAGCTATAGCTTTATGCCCCCACTTGGCAGCTCTTGCAATCAGTTCGCTTACATTGACTGTTGCATCCATTCTGCTCATTTGTGTATGTGCATGGAGCTCAACACGTTTTTCCTCACTCGTATCTAATCGGATGACCCGCATGCCATCTATTTTAATAATATCCTTGGCTTTTATAATACGTTCTTGTATAAAAGAATCGTATTCAAGTAGTCCTCTTACTCTTAGAGATATACCTTTTTTGATATGGACGCTTACCCCTTCCCATTTATCCTTTTTTATAAAGAACTTAATTGTTACAGAGTACGTGTAATCCGTCATATCGAGAGATACTAAAACATTTTCATTTTTTAGTTCTCTGATATCCACACTTAAAATGGTTCCTCTAATCATAACTATTTCATCATTTTCCGGTAATTGTGAAAGGTAGGTTACATTACCTGTAAATACCTTTCCTAACAGAATATCCGCATTCTCAGGTGGTGATGTATCTTGTTTTATGCCGCTGTTTTTTTGTTGCTGCGCTGCAATATGATGGATGCTCTCTTCAGTAATCTTGGTAGCCTCATCATTTATTTTAGGCATGTTATTCTTTAGCTCATCTTCATATTTAAAATGAACAGGTATATGTCCTATATACATATAAAGCATATCTTCAAGTATTTCTTTACAGTTTACTTTTTGCAAGTACGCCTTATAAGCTTCTGGAATTTTGATACAAAGTTTATTATTTTTAGTTTCTAAGTCGGCATATAACAATATAGCCTGCAGAAACGGAACTGTTTCTCCAAGTTTTTTTAAAACAGCACTCCAATTCTCTTGTAATATCTTTACTTGTTTCTCATAGGGCATAACTTGTTCAATTTTGTCAGTGAGCTGGACACTAACCTGATTAATACCACCTAGATTATCTTTTATCTCTGTTTCCAGTTTCTTTAGTAGAACTTCATTACATCCCTTAAAATCCTGTAAATAGATAGCTATCTCTTTATTACACTGGTTAATTACAATATTCTCTACTTTACAATTTTTAAAATGAAGTTCAGTACAAGGGTCTAGCTTTAATTTTGAAAAAACATGAGAAAAGTACCTTTTTTCCTCTTTTATTTGCATAGATTATCCCCCCTACTGCATGTCTCTAATTTCTTTCATCAGTGCATCAAAGAGCTCTTCTTCTTTTACTTTTTTTATAATTTGTCCTTTTTTAAAAATAAGACCTTCATTTTTACCTCCTGCAATGCCTATATCAGCTTCTCTAGCTTCTCCTGGGCCATTTACGATGCACCCCATGACTGCAATTTTAAGATTTGTTTTGATATCTTTTGTAGACTCTTCAATCCGTTTTGCAAGTTCAATCAGATTAACTTCGGTTCTGCCACATGTAGGACATGCTATAATTTCCACTCCGAACTTTCTAAGTTCTAATGACTGGAGGATATACTTGGCACATTCTATTTCTTTTATTGGGTCATCTGCTAAAGATACTCTTATTGTATCCCCAATTCCTTGAGATAATATTGCGCCAATCCCTACTGATGATTTAATAGTCCCTTTATATAATGTACCTGCTTCTGTGATACCTACGTGAATGGGGTAGTTGTAATGATAGGCAAAGGTCGTATAGGCATCTATTGCTAAGGGAACATGAGATGCTTTAAGTGATATAACAATATCATAAAACTCTAATGCTTCTAATATATCTATGTGCCTTTTAGCACTTTCTAACATAGCAAGTGCATTGACTCCTCCATATTCTTTTAAAATACTTTTTTCAATAGATCCTGAATTAACACCTATTCTTATAGGCACTTTATATTGTTTAGCTTTTTCGACTACCTGCTCTACGCCTGCGCGGCTTCCTATATTCCCTGGATTAATTCTTAACTTGTTGATGCCGTTTTCAATTGCTAACAAGGCAAGTTTATAATCAAAATGTATATCTGCCACCAATGGAATATGAATATGGGATATAATCTTTTCAATGCTTCTAGCAGCCTCCGCGCTCGGAATAGTAACCCTAACTACTTCACAACCCGCTTCTTCTAAAGCTAAAATTTGATTAATTGTTGCTTCTATATTTTCTGTCTTTGTATTAGTCATAGATTGTATAAGGATAGGGTTTCCCCCTCCAATTAACCTATCTTTAACATGTATAATCCTAGTATTTTCTCTTTTGCATAATATCATATATTAAATACCTTAACGATATCATTATATAATACAACTACCGTAAGAAGCATTAATAATACAAATCCAATAAAATGAACCACCGATTCTTTTTCCGGATCTAACGGTTTCCCTCTTAATATTTCAATTAGAATAAATATAATACGTCCGCCATCTAATGCCGGTAATGGCAGTAAATTAACAACGCCTAAATTAGCTGATATAATAGCAGCTATATAAATCATATTCATAATAGCTACCCAAATTCCTCCTGATTTTATCCCTGTATCCCATTGTTTAGCACTAAAATCAGCAACACCTATGATGCCTGCAACTTGATTCATAGGAACTTGACCAGTTATAAGCTTAACAAGGCCTTCCCATACTACTTTGATTACATTAAATGTTTCTGTTAAACCATTCTTAACATTTTCTAATACATTAAAGTGTATGATTTCAGGTGCGAATCCAAATCTTGCTCGTTTTTCACTTTCTAGCCATTTGGCTTTTAATGGCACATCAAACGGCGTAGCATTGTCTCTTACTATAGTAAAAACGTAGCTTGTATCTTTATTTTCAACAATCTTTTCTATATCAGCAAGCTTATTGACTTTTATCCCTTGAATTGCAGTGATTTTATCTCCCACTAAAAGATTTGCTTCCTGCGCTGGCATATTGCTATCTAAAGCTTTAATAATATTGTTACCATAACCTGCATAACCTGCCAAAATACTTAATAAAACCCATGCAAATATAAAATTCATAATGGCCCCAAAGCTCACGATGAGAAGCTTTTGCCATGGCTTTTTTGAACCCATTGCTCTTGGGTTATGGCTACTACCGACTTCTTCTTCCATACTGCAAAAGCCGCCTATAGGAAATGCACGTATAGAATAAAGTGTCTCTCCTTTTTTAATAGACCATATCTTAGGTCCCATCCCTACTGCAAACTCATGAACAAGTACGCCATTTTTCTTAGCCATAATATAATGGCCCCATTCATGGACTACAACGATAAGTGCAATGACTAATATAAAAATAAGTACTGCTAGCATTCTAACACCTTCTCTCTACTGTATTCTCTAGCCCACTTATCACACTCTAAAATATCATTAAGCGTTGGCCTACTTATACATATGTGGTGTTCCATAACCTTATGTATAATTTGGGGTATCTGAATAAAAGATATCTGTCTATTTAAGAAACTTTCTACAGCTATTTCATTGGCTGCATTCAGAACTGATGCCATT
>Ga0123336_10004623_pt1 | contig 11120 bp, 9 predicted proteins | sample SSSSmetaG_FD_96466 | JGI IMG/M metagenome (GOLD analysis project Ga0123336, IMG submission 96466) | Glacier valley bacterial and archeal communities from Borup Fiord, Nunavut, Canada, to study Microbial Dark Matter (Phase II) - ​SSSS metaG | ecosystem: Environmental > Aquatic > Freshwater > Ice... | reverse complement strand
TCAAGCGAAGCCGGGCAAGATAGGGGGAGGGCTGGTACTAGTTACATTCAGCAGGCGCAAGAGCGGCAAGCTGTGGTAACTACTTTGTCACCGAGGAAGGAGCAAACTGGTTGAGGGGTGTAACCGTAACTCAGTCTCCCGCAAGGAGACTAAGTTACATTTACACCCTCTGTGTAACCGTAACTCATTGGTCACGGCAAGGATGGTAGTCACAGTTACAGCGGCCCTACTTCGCGGGCAGGCTGGTCAGAATCTGTGGCGGACGACTACGCCAGTTGTGGGCCGTGGTCTGGCTCCCAAGAGGCCACCGACGATAGCGGCTAGGGCAGCCAGGCCCAGGCCCAGTAGAGTACCCCAGGCGGTGTTGCTGACTGTGCTTGTTACGTTCTTCACGTCTTGCGGGGTGGCACTGGTAGCTACTGCGGCAGCAGTAGCCTGCACCCCCTGGACAGCCCCTTGACCTGCCGCCTGCGCTGTTGCCTGGAGGCTGGGGTCGCCAGTAACTTGACCCAAGACGGGGGCGGCTACTTGAGCAGCGGTGCTGACGGTTGCGCCTACTAGCGAGCCAAAAGCTACCACTTTGTCTTTAGCGAGCAGCATAGCGACGCTACGGGTATCAGTGCCGAGGGCGACTATGACAGCAGCAGCCCAAGCTGGCAGTACCAGTCGAGCGGCAGTCCCCAACAGTGGCAACCAGGCAGGTAGTAATCTTAGCCAGCCTATTGACAGGTTGTTACATCTGTGCTATGATTATTGCCGAGGGTTGTGCCTGTGCAACCCCCCGTGCGGTTAGCCACCGCCCAGTTCTTGTCAAGCGCATGGTTCCGGCTTACAGCAGTAGTTCAGCAGGTGGGTGTGGTCTTTGCGCTCCGTTCCTCGCCGCCGCCGCCAGCCATCATACAACGTATTGTGGACAGCCGCGCCGTGTGTGCCGTTCGTTAGGTAAGGTTTCGTGCCTGTTCAGAAAGGAAGTTGTAACAAGACCATGACCGTTAAGCTCTATGTTGGTGGCCTCGCCTGGGCGGCGAAGGACGAAGATTTGCAGAGCCTGTTCAGCCAGGTGGGTGAGGTCGTCTCCGCCCGCGTCGTAACCGAGCGCGATGAGTACGGCAATTCGGCGCGCAGCCGAGGCTTCGGCTTCGTCGAGATGGCCGACCGTGAAGGAGCCGAGGCTGCTATCCAGCAGTTCAACGGCTACAATATGCTGGGCCGCAGCATCGTTGTCAACGAAGCCCGCCCCCGTGAAGAAGGCGGCGGCGGCGGTCGGGGCGGCGGTGGTGGCAGTCGGGGCGGCGGCGGCGGCGGTTATCGCGGCGGCGGCGGTGGCGGCGGCTACGGCGGCGGCGGCGGTGGCGGCGGCTACAGCGGCGGCGGCGGTGGCGGCGGCTACAGCGGCGGCGGCGGTGGCAATCGCGGTGGCGGTGGTGGTGGCGACGACCGCTACAGCCGCTAACCCAGCCCCAAACCAGGGTCGGCCTCTGTGTGAGACCGACCCTTTGCCTTGCCCCACGTTGCTACCCGCCCCTACTTGTGCTATAATCCACCCCTCAACACTGCCAGCCTAGAACAGGGGGCCGATGCTCGACTTCTACACCTCGCTAACCGTTACTACCAGCGATATCAACAAGATGGCCGCCTTGCTGACCGAAGCTGGGCAGTTGCAGCGCGCGTTCTCGCACATCCTGACCACTCCCATCTTCATGCACCCCGGCGCGCTGCTCCGCCTCCAAGCCCTCAGCGAGCAGATAGGAGCGCAGGTCTGCTTCGACAGCGCAGGCTATTACGTGCAAGTAGGCCGCATCAGCTATGACGACTTGTACTACAAGCTGCTGCTCTGCTACCGAGCCAACCCCTGGGCCGCCCGCTTCGTGCTACCCGACAACGTGCCGTGCAGCCAGGACGACGCGGCTACCGTCTGGCGCAAAGTGCGCCAAACAGTGGAGATGAGTTGCCTGTTCTGGCGCGAATTGCCGCCCGCCATGCGCGCCCGTGCCGTCCCAGTCGTCCACGGCCACACCCCAGAGCAAATCGAATACTGCCTGCACCACTACCTGGCCCTCGGCAAGGTCGCCGCCCTCGGCTTCGGCAGCTTCGGCACCAGCGGCAAGGACAACGGCAGCAACACCGCCACCAACCAGGCGGTCACCAACGTGCGCCAGGTCGTCGCAGCAGCGACCGCCGCTGGGCTAGGTGTCCACCTTTTCGGCCTGGGCGTGCCAGCCCTGGTCGGCCTGATCGATAGCCTGGGGGCCAGTTCCTTCGACTCGGCTACCTGGTTGAAGGGCGCGGGCTTTGGTCAGGTCCATCTACCCTTCACCCGCAGCTACAACATCAGCCACCGTAGTATGCGCAGCGAGTTGCAGCAAGCTATCAGCCGCGCTGAGTTCGACCGCCTACGCACAATCACCGGCCACAGCTGCTACTTCTGCACCGATGTAGACAGGTTGAGCGACAGCAAGATGTATCGGGCGATGCACAATCTACTCTCCATCCACGACTCGGTGGCAGCAGTCAACGAGCGCAAGCATCCCCAAATAGCTAGCATCTATGCCCAGAGTTCGCCAAAGTACAGGAAGGACTACCTCAGTTGGAGAGCGGCAATCAGCCAGCCAGCAGCGAGCTAGCCCAGCCGCTAGCCAGCAGCCCAGCCAAGAGCGCGAAGCTAGTCTTCCACGTACCGCCCGATGCTGGGCCGAACGAGACGCTAGCCCTGCTCAACACCCTGGCCCAGCACCCCAGTCAGCACTTCACCAGCTTCAAGCAACTGTCGGCCCTGGCAGCAGAGACCTACGGCGCAGGCAAGCACGCCAACGATGCCCACCTGCTGGCCCAGATGAGCGGCCTGCTCCTACCCCCCCACGGCAGCCAGCCAATCACCCTCACCCCGCTCGGCCAGCAAGTGGTAGCAGCACGAGAGGAGCGGCAGGTAGAGTTGATCCACTATCTGCTTTATGTCGGCTGGGACGAGATGCAGCCAGAGCGCAACGGCCCCCTCTGGACTTACCGCACCGTCTGCAACCTGTTGTGGGCAGAGGAGCGGGGGGCAATCAGCAGCAGCAGGCTAATCGGCGGGCTAGCGTTGCGCGCCGAAGCCGACTTCGCCAACAGCCCCGCCTACCAACAGACCCGCCTATCGGTCAGCAGCAAGACAGTCAGTGGGGTTACCCGCTGGCTAGCCGCCCTGCAACCACCCGCAGTGCAGGCGGGGCTGTTCAGCCGCCGCCCAGTTTGTAGCCGCGCTCTGCTCCTACTAGCTATCGCCTACGTATACCGCGATGCCCTCGGCCAACCCGACCAAAGCGGACGGCTAGTTAGTGCCGAACTGCTACTCAGCCGCGAGCGGCGCGAAGCCCTCTGCCAACTCTGTCTGCTCGAACCAGCGACGCTCGACCGCCTGCTAGATAGCGTAATCGGCACCTACCCCGCCTACCTCAGCCAGGGAACGCGGGCGGGTACCCTCGGTCGCTTCCTCCGCCTGCTACGCTTGCCGCGCCTCACCGATGTGGGGCTGCTACTCTAGCCCCCAGCAACCCGCTCAAGCACAATCTGCGCCTCCTGGGGCCGACCTTCGGCGGATAGCTGCTGCGGGCAGAGACGTTGGTAGGGGCAGTAGCGGCAGGCTTGCTCCTGCTCGGCAATGGGCAGCCGGGCCAGCAAGTCAGCTTCGTAGCGGCCTTCGCCCAGCACCGCGCGCAGGGCGGCAATCCCCTCGTTAACAAAGCCCTCCGTCTCTGCCAGGCGGTCAGCATCAAAAGGATGTTTGTGAACCAGGTTCTTGAGCAGGTTGACTTCGTAGAGGTTAATCTGCGCAGCACGCTCCTGCGGCCAGCCACCACTGCGAATCAAGGCCCAGGCGTAGACTTGCAGTTGGCGGGCGTAGTCGCTGCTCTCACTCTCCGACACCTTCCAGTCCACTATCGTCGGCTCCCCCCGCTGGCGCAAGCTAATCAGGTCGAGGTTAGCACTGACCGCCATGCCATCCTGCACCAGGCGTAGCGGCCACTCGCTACGCTGGTTCCAACCCGCATAGAGTTCGGTCAGCAACTCGCGCTGGCTAGCCAGGTTGCGGAAGGCCGTCGCGATGTTCGCCTCCACCCGCTCCAAGTCGCTCACCGCCAGGGCTGGGCCAAACTCATGCTCGAACAGCGCGCCGTAATCCTCCCCCGCACTCGCCTTGCTAATCGGCTGGCGATAGCGTTGAGCAGCAGAGTAGGCAAACTGCCGCTGCGCTCTGGCAACCGCAATCGCAGTCAACGCAGCGGGGTCGGGCCGCTCGCGCACCCGCAGCAAGCTGAGGAATGTGGTCGCCAACACACCATGCACGAGGCTGCCCTGCCAGGCGCGTACTTGCTGCACCTGCTTAAGGACGTAGACCTCACGGCGCAAGGTATCGCGCGCGTTGTGCGAAGCTACGACCTGGTTGTAGGCCAACTGCCGCTGACACCGCCGCCGCGCCCCATCTGCCGAATACGACCACTTTACACTCATCTAGCTGCCCTCTGCGCTAAGTATACCAGCTGGCAACTGGCTTGGGAAGGGGATTGGCAAAAGGCAGACGGTATATGGTAGAAGGTCAATAGGCACAACACCAGGAGCAAAGAAACCTGTCCTGACTGTCAATCCAACGCCAAAACCAACAAGGTTGGGGTCAACCTTAGTGGTTCCCACCGCTGGTACTGCCATCCCTGTCGTCGTACTTTTACCCTAGTGTCAAATACATTGGACATCCGCCAGAGACAATGTGGCTGGTACTCAGTGGCTTGGGCGAAGGTTTGGCCCAACGCGCCGCCCACCTGGTGGGGGTCAGCCACACCACCGTTGCTAACTGGCGTAAGCAAGAGCAGCAGCGTGGCGGGCTGGTTCGAGCTGGGAGGACTTTGAGGTGGATGAGGGGTGGAACAACGGACATGGCCTCACCCTCGCGACGCAGGCTGGTTAGCAGTGCAATGCTCAACCAGTATGGGCGGTGGCGGCACTTGGGTCAGGTATTTATGGTTGAACGCATGGTGTGGCGCAACGATGGTACGCTTAGGCAGCACAAAGTGAGCTATGACATCACCAGCCTGTCGCGCTAGCGTGCGAACGCAATGCAGTTAAACGTGCTGCTACGGCAACGCTGGGGTGTTGAGAACGGGCTGCACTGCCGTCGTGACAAGACGTTGGGCGAAGACCAGCAGCGACGGAAACGAGGCGGGCGGGACCAACGCTGGCAATCCTCAACAACATAGCGATTAGCTTGGTTGGTAAGCGTAGCTTGGCGACGGCACAACGCGAGTACATCGCCTTCCCTCACAAGGTGGTACAGCTACTTGCCTCTGCACCCTGACCCTGATTACGCAACAGACCCTACAGGTTGTGCAACAGCGATTGACACTTTCCCCTCTCTTGTGGTACGATCCTGGCGACAGATACGCTGATGATCAGGAGCAAAGTTCGATGGCTGACCAACCGCAGAACGCTTCACTCAACAACCTCTCCCCTGCTACCCGGCCATGCTACGATCAGGCGAAGGAGACAGCCTGGCAACTCAAGTCCACCACCCTCAACACCACCCATCTGCTGATCGGTTGCTTGCGTGGTGCGCCCGATACCTTTGCTAGCTTGCTCCAGAGCGGCCACAGCGGTGACCAGCAGTTCGCCAGCACTACAATCTTGGCCGATGCCATGCGCGCGGCAGTGGCCGCTAGTATAAGGCTAGCCCTGTCAGACAGCGAGAGAGCGATCAATCTCGTAAGCGATGTTAGAGACTTCGTTGCAGAAGCGGCAAGCACCGACCCCACGCCACCTGAGAGGCCGAAGCTCAAGCCGACTGCCAAGCTGCGTGCTGCTATGGTGGCCGCCAACCAGCTTGCCAGCAGCGGCCTGATCGAGCCTGTTCACCTGCTGCTTGCAGCCCTCGCCAACCAGGAGGACGACAGCCTGCTCCGCAACCACGGCTACGACGCAGCGACCTGGACGCAGGTGCTAGAGGCACAGGCCACAGCCCGCAGCCAAAGTGTACAGAGCGACCCGCGTGAGGCAGAGCAACTGCGCCTTAACCAGCAACCTACCCCCTACTTCGAGAAGTACACCCGCGACCTCACTCAAATGGCCCGTGATGGCAAGCTCGGCCCGGTTGTGGGCCGCGAACGGGAGATTCGAGCGGTGATTGAGGTGCTGTGCAAGCTGAACAAGAATAACCCCGCCTTGATTGGCGAACCAGGGGTGGGCAAAACGGCTATCGCCGAGGGGTTGGCGATCCAGGTCTCCAGCAACGATGTGCCTCCACAACTACGTCATCGCCGCGTTGTTGCTTTGGATATGTCTTCACTAATCGCTGGAGCTACCTATCGTGGCGAGTTTGAGGATCGCTTGCGGGGGGTGATCAACGAGGCGCGTAGCAGCCATGCCATCCTCTTTATTGACGAACTGCACACCCTGATTGGGGCGGGTAGTGCCGAGGGCGCACTGGATGCCGCCAACATCCTCAAGCCACCCCTGGCCCGGGGCGAGATCGCTTGTGTTGGCGCGACGACGGCTCATGAGTACCGTAAGTACATTGAGCGCGATGGTGCGCTGGAACGCCGCTTCCAGCCACTTACCGTCAGCGAACCAACTCCAGAGGCAACTATCTCTATCCTGCAAGCGATGCGCCCACGCCTGGAAGCGCATCACAACCTTAGCATCACCGACAACGACATTCGCACCGCCGTTGACCTGGGCCGCGTCTATCTGCGTAACCGCTTCTTCCCTGACAAGGCAATTGATATCCTGCAAACCGCCGCCGCCCGCGCCGAGATTGCCGCCTACGAGCAGACCAAAGCTCCCAGCAACAAGGGCGCAGTCCGCCTGGCCGACTACCTGCGCTCTGTGGTCAGCGAAATGGCAAACCTGCCCCTGGAGAACTTTGATGACGAGCAGCTAGCCAAGTACGCAGATATGGAGAAGTTTTTGGATGCGCGAGTGGTCGGGCAGGAGGAAGTGGTAGCGCGGGTCAGCAATGCAATCCGCCTTTGCAAACGGCGGCTAGACATCAATCCGATGCGGCCTGACGGCGTGTTCCTCTTTATGGGGCCGCCAGGGGTGGGTAAGACCGAGCTGGTAAAGTCGCTAGCTGAGTTCCTCTTTGCCGACCGCGAGCGAATCATCCGCCTGGATATGAGCGAGTTCAGTGCCGAGTTTTCGATCACCCGGCTGATCGGTGCGCCGCCTGGCTACATTGGCTACGACGAAGGCGGGCAGCTCACCGAGAAGATTCGCCGTCAGCCCTTCAGCATCATCTTGTTGGACGAGATCGAGAAGGCCCACCCGCAGGTGCAAAGTGCCTTCCTGCAAATCTTCGATGATGGCCGCCTGACGGATGGGCAGGGGCGCACCGTTTACTTCAGTGACGCAACGATCATCATGACCTCCAATGTTGGCAGCGACCTCTCTACCAAAGGCCGCTTCGGCTTCAAGCCGACTGCGGGCAAGATAGCGAGCGGGCATGAGGAGGTCATGGAGGTGCAGATTAAGGATGTCTACGCCGAGGCCCGCAAATACTTCTCCCTGGAGTTGCTCAATCGGGTGGACGAAATCCTGCTGTTCAAGCCGCTCAACCGTGAGGGTGCATTGGTGATCACCCGCCAGAAGCTAGACCTGCTACGCGATCAACGCTTCAAGCCAGAGGGCTTGGCGGTCGAGTTCGCCCCCGGTGTGGCCGAACTGATCGTGGCGCGGGGCTTCAGTGCGCAGCAAGGCGCACGACAGCTTGAGCATACGATTGACGAGCTTATCCTTGGCCCCATGGCCCGCGCCATGTTCCGCAAGGACTGGAATAATAGCAAGCAGATCAAGGTTGGTATCCAAAACGACGAGATTACCATTGCCCCCCTAGCAGTATAGCCACAGGAGGTCACAGGATGGCGGGATACAACGTTACCAGGGAAGATATCGAGAGGTTCTTTAACGAGGCGGGTTGGAAGTTTAGCAAGAGCGATGACGACTGGGAAGTGCGCTATCGGGGCGACGTGCGCGACTGGATATACTACGTGCGCCTGACCGACTACTGGCTCTACTTCTACGCCACTGTGCTGAACAAGGTGCGCGACGAGTGCAAGCCTGCTCTGCACGAACACATAGGCTATCTAAACTACAAGATCAATCTGGGTAAGTATTCGATCAACAATAGCGGTGGTATCAGCCTGGGGGTCGAGCTGCCGCGTGAGAATATGCAGCAGAGCCAGTTGAGTGACGCATTGGCCGCCCTATCGATCAACTCAGATGAGCAGTACATAGAGTTGCTCAACCTCGCCAACGAGCCGGGCAAGGTCTCCTCGCTGCGGCCCAACCCCACCCAGGCTGATACCCCACCCTCGCCCTCGGCCCCACCGACCCCGCCCAGCAGCGGCCCAGCAAGCGGCGGCGCAACCTCGCTGGCCGAAGATAGCGATCTTGACCTCAGCGACGAGAACGATAGCAGCCCCAATCAGCCAGCTAGCTAGCATTAGCCCGCCCTGCCGCCTGATTGGCCGCAGGGCATTACCTTGCGAACGGAGGATCACCAATGGATGCCACAGCCGAAGATATTGAGCGTTTCTTTGCTGATGCGGCCTGGTCTCACAGCCGCCTGGAAGGAGAAGATTGGGAGACACGCTATTCTGGCACCCACACCAACCAGGTCTTCACCATCCGTATGACTCGCTTCTGGGTCTACTTCTATGCTACCCTGATCAACAAGATTGAGGAGAGCTGCCGCCACAATACATACGAGTTCCTGGTGATGCTCAACTACAAGATCAGCTTTGGCAAGTTCTCGATAGACAAGTCGAACCGCATCTGCCTGGGGGTTGAGGTACCGCGTGAGAACCTGCAATCTAGCGTCTTCAAAGATGCACTGAACACTATCAGCTACCTGATCGACGAACACTTCCGCGAGTTGCTCAATGTAGCGACCGACCCAGCCTACGTCACTAGCCTCAAGCGCGAGGAGCAGGAGGCTGGTAGTACAACCACCCAGCCAACCGCCTCTGCGGCCAATGACGAAGATGTGGACTGGAGCGACGACGACCTGGACGACGATCTTGACAGTGACGATGACGACGAGCCAACCACCAGCGCAGCTAACGATGCGCCAGTGATGCCACTGCCACCGCGTACTGTACTGCCGCTCCCACCTCCCCCCGCCCCTGGCGATGATACCGATCCCCCGCCGCCTGAGCCACGCCCATTGTAGATAGTCAGCCTAAGCCCTCCTTTCTACTTTCCCCTAATTTGGTATAATAGCCCGGTGAACGCAACTACCCTCGCCCAAACTATTGCTGCCAACCTTGCTCGCGTTGAGGAGCAGGTAGCTGCTGCCTGCGTCGCTGCTGGTCGTCCACGCAACGAGGTAGCGATCTGCGCGGTGAGCAAGACGCAGCCTGCCACAGCAGTAGCTGCCGCTATCGAGGCGGGGCTGACCCTGTTTGGCGAAAACTATGTGCAGGAGACGGAGAAGTTCGCACCCTTTGCCGCCGCCCACCTGCACCTGATCGGCCATCTACAAAGCAACAAGGTACGCAAGGCGTTGGCCCGCTGCCAGGCGATCCAGACGCTAGATAGCACAAAGCTGGCGACGACATTGGAGCGAGAGTGGGCTAGCCTCGGCACAGGTCAGCCGCTAGCCGTGTTCATCGAGGTGAATGTAGCGGGTGAGGCAAGCAAGAGTGGGGTCAGCCGTGAGCAGGCGCACGAGTTGGCGGGCTATGTGGCCGAACACGCCCCCCATCTCCGCATCGCTGGGCTAATGACTATCGCTCCGGCTGGGGCGAGTGAGGGTGAGCTGCGGCCCCTGTTTGCCAGCCTGCGTAACTTGCGCGACGACCTCCGCCGTCAACTGCCGCCCGCCCACCCTTGTGCAGAACTGAGCATGGGCATGAGCGACGACTTCGCTGCTGCCATCGCGGAGGGCGCGACCATCATCCGCCTGGGGCGCGCCCTTTTTGGAGCGCGCCCTTGAGCAGCGACTTCCTCCAGAGCTTGAGCCAGGCTTTCGTGGCGGCAGGCTATCGCCTCTACCTGGTGGGTGGCTGCGTGCGCGACCAGATGTTGGGCCGTTTGCTGCACGACCTCGACTTGACCACCGACGCACCGCCCGCCGTCACCCTACGGCTGGCAAAGTCGCTGGGGGCCAACACCTACAGCCTGGGCGAGAAGTTTGGCACGATCAGCATGATCGCAGACGATACTGTTATAGAAGTGACCACCTTTCGGGCTGCTAACCCCGGCCAGTTCAGCCGCGACCTGCGCGAAGACCTTGCCCACCGCGACTTTACGATCAACGCCCTCGCCCGCGACTTGCAGAGTGGCACCCTGCATGACTACTGGGGAGGGGCAGATGACTTGCGGGCGGGTATCATCCGTGGGGTGGAGAACCCTGCTGCCCGCTTTGCCGAAGACCCAGCCCGCCTGGTGCGTGCCGTGCGCTTCGCTGCCCAGTTTGGCTTCCAGATCGAGCCAGCCACCGCCGTGGCGATTACCGCCGCCGCCCCCACCCTGCGGGCGATCAGCCCAGAACGGGTAGGCCGTGAGATTAGCCGCCTGCTAGTCAGCGACCGCTCAGCACTGGGCATCGAACTGCTGGTCAACCTCGGCCTCGCGGCGGTCTGCCTGCCAGAGCTAGAGGCGATGCGCCAAATGCCACAAGGAGACTTTCGCCACAAGGATGTTTACAACCACACCCTACTGGTTCTCGGCAAGGTAGCCCCCAGCCCGCTGCTGCGCTGGACTGCCCTGCTGCACGACATTGCCAAGCCGCAGACCTACAGCGTGGAGAACGGTGAGGTTCACTTCTTCGGCCATGAGGTGGTAGGAGCGCGGATGGCCCGCGAGATGATGAGTCGTCTGCACTCGGAGCCAACCGAACTGGTAGCTCAGGTCAGCCGCCTGGTAGAATTGCACCTGCGTGCCGGGTTGTACGAGGCTGACTGGACGGACGGGGCGGTGCGTCGCTTCATTCGCGAGTCGGACACAGTGCTGGAGCCACTACTCGCTTTCGCTCGTGCTGACCTGACCACTGCTAACCCGCGCAAGCTACTAGCGGGTGAGCAGAAGATCGACCAGTTGGCCGAGCGCATTGCCAACTTGCAGGCGCAGGCTGAGGTAGCCAAGATGCACAGCCC
>Ga0123336_10004622_pt1 | contig 11120 bp, 7 predicted proteins | sample SSSSmetaG_FD_96466 | JGI IMG/M metagenome (GOLD analysis project Ga0123336, IMG submission 96466) | Glacier valley bacterial and archeal communities from Borup Fiord, Nunavut, Canada, to study Microbial Dark Matter (Phase II) - ​SSSS metaG | ecosystem: Environmental > Aquatic > Freshwater > Ice... | reverse complement strand
CATCGCCCGCGCGCAGCACGGGGTCGGGCTGCAAGTCCCGGGCGGGGCGGACGCGCTGCAGGGCGGCGGCGGTGGTCAGCAGCAGGCGCGGGCCGGCGGCGGGCCGGGCCAGGGCTTGCAGGGTCCGCATCCGCTGCCCGACGGCGGCGGCGGACGGCAGGGTGCGGTCGTAGGGCAGCACGTCCCAGGGCGGCAGGGACAGGCCCTCCACATCCCCGCCCATCGCCCGGGCCAGCGCGGTGACGCGTGCCATGCGTGGCGCGCTGCGCAGGATGGCGGCAACGGGGGCGGCAGATGCGGCATGGTGCGCGCGGGCCTGGTTGCACAGGTGCAGGGCGAGCGCGGCATCGGGAATGGCAGCGTCGGGACGGGTGGCGTCGGGACGGGCGGCGGTGGGACGGGCGGCGTCGCCGGCCGGCGGCATGGCGGGTGGGACGGCCTTGGCATCGTCGGGCATGGTGGTCGTCCTGCGTCGGGGAGGGCAGACAACACTGTCGAGGGGGCCGGGTTCGGCGGCGGCGCGGGGTTGCTGGTCAACTCTGCCGTATGTGGCGCCGACGAGGCGGCTTGGCCCGGGGTTCCTGCGGACCACGGTGTGGCGTGTGGCCTTGTGCCGGTCCCGCCACCATATCCAGGAACTTAAACGCGGGTAGGCGTGCAGGCCGCGCTTGCAGTGCGGCTGTCCAGAGGCGGGCAGAAGTGCGCTTGCAGCCACTGGTTTGCCGTATTGCTGTGCGCCTGGTGATGACGTGCGGGACCGGGCGGGCATGACGTAATCATGCCGGGGGCTAAAGCACCATCGGATCAAACGTGTACACGTTCCGATGAAGATATGTGCGAAACCAAAGGGACGAAGCGCGTCTGGTGTGTCAATCCGCGCCGAACATGCTCTAAGCAGACCTCTGGAGGTCTGCGCACAGATGAAAAACTAAGCAGCCTTGTGCGGCTTGGCATGGCCGAAGGCCATCTGTGTGACAAGCCGTGGTCTGCCACTCCCGCGAACCTGAAGTTCGCGGGAGTGGCAGACCACGGCTTCGGGCCACTGTCCCGTTTGTTTTCAGCGTACCGACCGATCAGAAGTCCGCCGGCAAGAGCCGACGAACTTCTGATCCGGCACACTAGGTGGACGGCCTGAAATGGCGTGCGAGGCTACGGACGCGGCGCGCGACGGCGAGGGCGGTTAGGGCAGCAGGCGCCCGACGTCCGGGGTGGAGGCTTCCTTGGCCAGCACCTGATCCGTGGCCCGGCGCAGGCCGGGCGGACGAGTGGGTTGGTCCGGCTGCAGCGCCGGGAGTGGGCCGGACGCACCATGGGCGACGGCGGCAAGCCGCAGGCCGTTCCGCCCGGCGCGCTTGGCACCGTACAGTGCGGCATCTGCGGCTTCCACGAAGGCGGCCGGGCCGCTGTCGGACGCGGCGGGCATGATGACGGCGCCGCCGATGCTGACGGTGACGATGCCGAACTCCGATCCGGCATGGGACAAGCGCAACTCCTGCACGCCGCGGCGGATGCGTTCCCCGGTGACGGCGACGCCGGCCTCGTCGGTGTTGGGCAGCAGGATCGCGAACTCCTCCCCGCCGTAGCGGCCGGCCAGGTCGGTGGGGCGGCGCAGCACGGCGGCCACGGCAGCCGCGACGGCGCGGATGCAGGCGTCGCCGGCAGGGTGCCCGTAGGTGTCGTTGAAGGCCTTGAAGCGGTCTATGTCCAGCATCAAGAGGCCCAGGGGCAGTTGCAGGCGCTGCGCGCGGCGGAACTCGACGCCCAGCGCCTCGTCCACATGGCGGCGGTTGGCGAGCGCAGTCAGCGGGTCCTGCATGGCCTGGCCGCGCAACAGGCGGTTAGCGTCCTGCAGGTTCTGCTCCATCTCGATCCGGGCGGACACGTCGCGCGTCACCATCACGCAGCCGCCGGCGCCGCCTGGTGCGGGCAGGCGGCGGCCGATGCTCTCCATCCAGACCAGCGCGCCGTCCTTGCGGGTGACGCGGTAGGTGGCGCGGGCGCCCTCCTTGCCGGCCTGCAGCGGGGCGTACAGGGTCTCCTCGGTCCAACTGAGGTCCTCGGGGTGGACCAGGGCCGTAGGCGGGCGGCCGGTCAGCTCCTCCGGGTCGTAGCCGGTCAGGTCCAGGCAGGCCGGGGACACGTAGGTCAGTTGGAAGCTGGCGTCGAAGCGGGAGATCATGTCGCTGCTGTAGGTGGACAGCAGGCGGTGGTGCTCCTCGCTCCGCAGCAGGCCGGCCTGGGCCGTGGCCAGCTCCCCGCTGCGGGCCTGCATGCGCGCGCCCATGTCGTTCAGCCCGGCGGCGAGCATCTGCAACTCCTGGGCGGCGTCGTCCAGCCGGCCGGTGCGGGCTGCCAGGTCCCCGGCGCCGAGCCGCCGGGCGACCTGCACCATGCGCCGGAGCGGCGTCACCAGCGACCGGCGTCCGAGCAGGGCCGCCGCGAGCAGGGCCATGCAGGTGGTGGCCACTGCAAGCGCAGCATTCACCGTCAGCCGCGACCCGGCCGCGGACAGCACCTTGCTGCGCGGAAAGCCTACGGACAACACCAGGTTGCCGCCGGTGCCGGGGAGCGGCGCAAATCCGGTGATGCGCGCAACGCCCAAGGGGTCCGGCCCTTCCATCATGCCGCTGCCCTTGGCGGCACGGGCGGCGGCAGCCAGCGCGGCATCAGCCTGCGCTGCCCCAGCTTGTCCCGGCCCAGCTTCGGCCGCCCCGGCCTGGCCCGTGCCGATGCGGCCACCTCCGGCCTGTCCTACCCCGTCCGGCTTGGCGCCGCCGGCCAGGGGTCCGGCGAGCAGCTTGCCGTCGCGGAGGTCAACGACCTGCACCAAATTGCCGTCCGTGCCGGAATGCGCGACCGCCAGGCGGTTGAGCCAGTCCAGGTTGAGGGTGGCGACCAGGATCATGTCCGGGTCTGCCGCGGCAGGGCGGCCGTCTTGCGGCTGCGCGTCCGGCGGGAACAGCGGCACCACGGCGGCGATGATGGCCTTCCCGGTGGTGCGGCTGGACATGACCGTGCTCAGGATCATGTCGTCCGTGCGGGCCGCCGCCACGGTTGTGAAGTAGGGCCGGTCGGCCACGCTCAGTCCCGCCGGAATATCCTGGCTGGCGCAACCGACGCGCCCGTCCGCGCTGGCGACAGCCAGGGTCAGGATGCGCTGGTGGTCCGCCGCCACCTGCTGCAGCAAGGCATGGCAGCGGGGGCTGCCCGGGCTGCGCACATCCGGCACGCGGGCCAGGACGCGGAGCAGCGTCCTTGCCTCGTCTATCATGTCGGCTTGCTGCCCGGCGCCCAGCACGGCCAGGTCGCGGGCGCGGCTGGCTGCCAGGCCGACGGCCTGGTCGCGTTCTGCGACGGCGCTGACCAGCAGCAGCACGGTGAGGGGAGCCGAAGCCATGAGGGACAGCAGCGCAAGCCGCGGCCGGATGCCGGACAGCGCGGTCCGCCGGATGCTGCCCATGGCCGTGCGGGTTCCGGTCATGCCTGGGCTCCGGTCATGCTTGGGCCGCGGCGGCGCGGGCGGCGCTGGGCGCGGCGGTCAGGTCCGGTCTCTGGAACAGGTTGCCGTGATCCAGGCGCATGCAGGCAACCATGCGGCTGGGCGTCATCGGGCCAGGGCGGCCGATCAGGAATCCCTGGGCCTCGTCGCAGCCATAGGCTTGCAGGATGGCAAGCTGCCCTGGATCGGACACGCCCTCGGCGCAGACGCGCATGCCCAGGCCGGCGCCCATCGCCAGCACGGCGCGGGTGATCACCTCGGTCCGGCGGCAGCTTCCCAGGCCCTTCACGAACACCCGGTCCAGCTTGAGCCTGGTGAAGGCGAGGCTGCGGAGGTAGCTGAGGGCGGAGTAGCCGGTGCCGAAGTCATCCAGCGACAGGCCGACGCCCATGGCGCGGAGCTGGGCGAACTCGCGGACCGCGGCGGGGTCGTCGCCGATGAAGGCGCGCTCGGTCACTTCCAGCTCCAGGCGGCCGGGGTCCAGGCCGGTATCGTCCAGCAAGGACTCCACGGCAGCCGACAGGTCGTCGTGGTGGAACCACAGGGCGGAAACATTGATGGCGACGCGGACCGGCTTGGGCCAGCGCGCAGCCTCGGCCATGGCATGGCGCAGGACCCATAGGTCCAGGTCACGATAGATGCCGAGCACCTCGGCGACAGGTGCGAAGACGTCTGGGGAGACAGGGCCGGTGCCCGGCCGGTCCCAGCGGACGAGGGCCTCGAACCGGTGAAGGCGGCCAGTCAGGCAGTGGACGATTGGTTGCCAGTGCAGGTGAAACGCGTCTTCGGCAATGGCCTGCCGCAGGTCGCATTCCAGGCCCTGCCGGTCGGGGGCGGGCAGGAAAGGCCGGATCACTGGGGCAAGTTCCGCGGAGTGCGCCTTCAACGCCCAGCCCTCGATCTGTTTGCAGAATATTCATCCTTGAAGCGTGTGGCGCATCCGCCGTCAAGCGTCCGTTTGTGTCAAAACTGTTCGTGCGGCAGAATCTTGGGGGCTTCCCGCCGGGTTCCCCCCAGGTGCGCTCATGAATTGGCGCCGGGCGATGGCAAATATTTGAAGTCGTGCAACCCTGCTTTGCGTTCGTCAGGCATCCAGTGGCACTGCGCCAGAGGACCGTCTATTTAATTGGATGCGCGACGCCTGGTGCAGACCCAGTGGCAGGCTACGGCCAGCCCGTCAGGGTGCAGCACGGCAAAAAGGGCAGTGCCCGGGTTGAACCTTTTTGTAACCGTGGTTACTTGTTTGCCATGGTCAGCAACGGTCCCCGCCTGGATGAGGCGTCCCCGCTCCGCAGCTTCGGTTTCCGGCTGTGGCACGTGCGGCACGCCTTCACCCGGCGGCTCGATGCGGCGCTGGTGCCGCTTGGGCTGACGCACATGCAGTATGTGATGCTTCGCATGGTGGACTACTTGGCGGAGGCCGGGGAGCAGCCGACGCAGGCGCGCCTGGCCGAGGGGGCCGCCGTGGACCGGATGCTCGTCAGCAAGGTGCTGCGCCTGCTGGAGGCCAAGGGCCTTGTAGGCCGCACCGCGCACCCGGACGACGCCCGCGCGCACCATGTCGTGCTGACCCCGGCCGGGCAGCGCCTGGTGGCGGAGGCCGTGCCGGTGGCGTTGCGGATCCAGGCAGACTTCTTCGGGCGCCTTGGCACAGGGCGCATGGCACAGCTTGGCGCGTTGCTGGACGAGTTGCTGCTGCTGGAAGGCAACCCGATTGCGCAGCACTGCCAGGCAGCGGCGCCCAATGCAGCGGCGCCCAATGCAGCGGGTGCAGTGATGGATGCGGTTGTTGACGGAAGGGGTTTGTGATGGACGGTGGCCGTTCCCGGGTGCTTCCTGAAGGCCCGCAGCCGGGTGCCACGGCACTGGCACCAGACCGCGTGCCGCAGCAGGCGCCGGACCGGGCGTCGGAGCGCATCCTGGACCGCGCGCCAGCCCAGGCACCAGTTCAGGCGCCAGACCGCGCGCCGGCCCAGGCCCAGACCCCGGTGCAAGCCCCGGCTCCGCCCCGTCGGGGCCGCCGGCTCCTGCTGGTTGCGGTTGCATTGCTGGCGCTGGGCGGCGGCGGCGCCTATGGCTGGCACTGGTGGACGACCGGACGCTTCTTCGAGGAGACGGAGGACGCCTACACTGCCGCGGACGCCGTTGCCGTCAGCCCACGCGTGGGCGGCCAGGTGATCCAGGTGCTGGTGCGCGACAACCAGCGCGTCGCGGCCGGGCAAATCCTGGCCCGGCTGGACGACGCCGACCTGCAGGTGGCGCTGCGCGTGGCCGCCGCCGACCTGCAAGCGGAAGAGGCCGACATCGCGGGCCTGGACGCCCAGATTGCCCTGCTGCCCAGCGCCGTTGCCCAGGCGGAAGCGGACGTGACGGCAAGCGAGGCGCAGGTGGCCTTCGCCCAAGCCGAGTCCCGGCGCTACCAGGACCTGCTGCGGACGGGGTCGGGCACCGTGCAGCGGTCGCAGCAGGCAGAATCCGATATCCGCGGCCGAACTGCGGCGCTGGCGCGGGGCCGGGCCGGGCTGCAGTCGGCGCGGGGCCAGGCGGCGGTGCTGCAGGCCAGCCGGCAGCGCGCCCAAGCCCAGGCGGACCGGGCGCGGGCCGCGGTGCAGCAGGCCGGGCTGAACATCGGTTACGGCAGCATCCGGGCGCCGGTGGCGGGCGCGGTCGGCGACCGCAGCGTGCGGCTGGGCCAGACGGTGGCGCCGGGCACCCGGTTGCTGGACGTGGTGCCGCTGGGCCGAGACATCTACGTGGCGGCCAACTTCAAGGAGACGCAGTTGTCCCGCATGTCCGTAGGGCAAACCGTGGAGGTGCGCGCGGACATGATGCCCGGCACCGTGCTGCACGGGCGCATTGACAGCCTGGCGCCGGGGTCGGGCAGCACCTTCGCGCTGCTGCCGCCGGAGAACGCGACAGGCAACTTCACCAAGGTCGTGCAGCGCGTGACCGTGCGGATCGTGCTGGACACGGCAGACCTGGCGCAGGACGTGCTGGACCGGCTGCGGCCGGGCCTGTCGGTGATCGCCAGCGTGGACACCCGCACCCGGCCGGACGGCCCGGTGCGGACCCTGGCCGGGGATTAACATGAGCGCCACCACTGCCGACGTCCCGCGGCTGGCCGGCCCTGGGCCGGCTGCGGGCGCCCCTGCAACTCCTGGCGCGGGCACCTCTGCAGTTCCGGGCGCGGGCGCGAAGCCGCAAGGGTCGGTGCGGGACTGGGTGGCCTTCCTGGGCGCGTCGCTCGGCGCGTTCATGGCGGTGCTGGACATCCAGATCACCAACTCGTCGCTGCAAGACATCCAGGGTAGCCTGGGCGCCAGCCTGGACGAGGGAAGCTGGATCAGCACGGGCTACCTGATCGCGGAGATCATCGTGATCCCGCTGACGAGCTGGCTGGGCCTGGTGTTCGGGCTGAAGCGCTACCTGATGGCCAACGCCGTCGTGTTCATCGCCTTCAGCCTGCTGTGCGGCATCGCGACGAGCCTGCCGGAGATGATCCTGTTCCGGGTGGGGCAGGGCTTCACGGGTGGGGTGCTGATCCCGACGGCGTTCACGATCATGCTGATCCGCATCCCGGCGGCGCGGCGGGCGCTGGCCGGGGCAATCTTCGGGCTGACGGTGACGTTCGCGCCGGCCATCGGGCCGACGGTGGGCGGGTGGCTGACGGACACCTACTCCTGGCACTTGATCTTCTACATCAACCTGCTGCCGGGTCTGCTGCTGCTGGGCATGGTCGGCTGGGGCTTGGACGGGGCGCCGACGCAGTTGCACCGGCTGGCGAAGGGGGACTGGTTCGGCATCGCCTTCATGGCCGCCGGATTGGGTTGCCTGGAGTACGTGCTGGAGGAGGGGCAGCGGAAGGACTGGTTCGGCGACGACGGCATCCTGCTGGCCGCCGTGGTGGCCGCGGTGTCGCTGACGGCGTTCCTGGTGATCGAGCTGACGCGCAAGGAGCCGTTCATTGACCTGCGGCTGCTGGGGCGCCGGGCGCTGGGGGTGGCGAGCCTGGTGAACTTCGCCTCGGGGCTGGGGCTGTACGGGTCGGTCTATCTGCTGCCGCTGTACCTGTCCCGGGTGCAGCACTACAATGCGCTGGAGATCGGCAAGGTGCAGATGTGGATGGGCCTGCCGCAGCTGTTCCTGCTGCCGCTGCTGCCGCTGGTGCTGAAGGTGTTCGACAGCCGGCTGGTGATCGGCTTCGGGCTGACCTTGTTCGGGGTCAGTTGCGGCATGAACGCCTGGATGTCGCCCGACACCGGGATAGATCAGCTCAAGACGGCGCAGCTCGTGCGGGCGGCGGGGCAGCCGTTCATCATCTCACCGCTGTCGCAGATGGCGACGGTGGGGATTGCGCCGGCGCAGGCCGGGGCGGCGTCGGCGTTGTTCAACATGGCGCGCAACCTGGGCGGCAGCGTGGGGATCGCGGCGCTGGGCACGGTGACGGACCAGCGCGAGCACTTCCACTTCAGCGTGCTGGCGGAGCGGGTGACGCACAACGCGACGCGGACGACGGAGCGGCTGCAGGGGATGGCTGGGCGGCTGGGGTCGGAGGCGCGGGCGCTGGAATCGCTGGCGCAGCGGGTGCGGCGGCAGGCGTACGTGATGGCGTATGGGGACGGGTTTGCGGTGATCTCGGCGGGGCTGTTGCTGAGCCTGCTGGCGGTGCCGTTCCTGGTGCGGGTGCCGAAGGGCGGCAAGGGCGGCGGCGGGGGGCACTGAGGGGATGCGTGTGCCACGCACGCCCTCAGCCGTGATGCGAGGTTGCCGGACTGGCGCAGCGCCGACCAGATGCTGACAGGCAGTGGCCCGTCTGGCGTCCCGAACCTGAAGTTCGCCGGAGTGGCGAACCCCAGCTTCGGGCCACTATCCCGTTTGTTTTCAGCGCGCCGACCGACCAGAGGCCCGCCGGCAAGAGCCGACGAACTTCTGGTCTGGCACACTAAGCAGCCTTGCGCGGCTTGTCACACAGATGGCCTTCGGCCGTGCCAAGCCGCACAAGGCTGCTTAGTTTTTCATCCGTGCGCAGACCTCCAGAGGTCTGCTTAGAGCGGGACCGGTGCAGGTGCGGTTCCCAGGGCACGGCGCGGCCAGGCGAACCAAACCAGCGCCGTCGCTTGCAGCGCAAGGGGCAGCAGCATCGCGCACTGGTAGGCGTGCGCCGGGTAGTGGCCACCCTGCTCCGGCCAAAGGGAGATGACCTGGCCGATGGCAAGCTGCACGGCGAACGACACGCCGATGTGCAGCACGTTCAGCGCCCCGTTGGCCCGGCCGATGGAGGCTTGCGGGAAATGGCTGGCCAGCACGCTGTAGCTGAACACGCTCATGCCGCCGAACAGCGCGAAGACGGACCAGGGCAGCACCGGGGAAACTCCCAGGTGTGCGGTGATCAGCGCCTCGGTCCCCATCAGGACCAGGGCGGCGGCGCCGGCGCCGGCCATCAGGCGGCCAGAATTCCGCAGCCACCGCGTCAGCACGCCCCAGCAGGGCGCGGCGATCACCAGCGCCATAGCCATGTAGGCCAGCCCGTCCGCGACCTCGGGCCGGGTCAGCGCGTCCACGTCCGCAAGCCACGGTCCGGTCCACAGGCCCTGCACGCCCAGGACCGTGCCGAAGCAGGACGACGAGAGCGGGGCGAAGCGGCGGAACATCGGGTCCCGGGCGATGTCCCGCAGGCGCGGTGCGTCCGCACGCGCGCTGCCAATCCTGGTGCCGCCAGTCCTGGTGCTGCCTGCCGGCTCCAGCTCCGGCACGCTGTACCAGATCAGGAGCGCCGTGGCGCAGGCGAGCACTGCGAGGCCGCTGTGCAGCCCACGCCAGTCCACTAGGCGCAGCCCAAGCTCGACCGGCCAGGTCGCCATCAAGGCGCCCAGCCCGCCGCACATGACGAAGACGCCGTTGGCCAGCGCCACCTGGCCGGGTGCGACCCAGGCTGCGGACGCTTTCAGGCCGGCCATCAGGCAACCGGCGGTGCCAAGCCCGATCATGGCGCGCCCGAACAGCACGGCGGCCGGGCCGCCGTCCAGCCCGCACAGCGCAGCGCCGGCCGCCGCGCAGAGCAGCAGCAGCGCCTGCACCCGGCGCGGCCCGTAGCGGTCCAGCAGCATGCCCACAGGAAGCTGGGCGGCAGAGAATGCCAGCAGGTAGGCCGCCGTCAGCCAGCCCAGCGCGCCCGCGCCGATGCCAAGGTCGCGCATGATGTCCGCGCCGACCACGCCGTTCACGTTGCGGAACAAGTAGGACAGGCAGTAGCCGGCGCCCAGTGCGGCCAGCGCCGTGACGACTGCGGAGGGCCGCCCGGAGCGGCGCATCGCCTGCGCTGCGACGGCCGTCATGGCTGATGCCTCGTTGCAGTGCGGCCTGGCATTGTGCCAACCTGTGTATTGACCCGCCGCTGCCAGGGCACAACTTGGAGTGTTGCTGGCACAGTCGTGGTCCGACGCATGGGACAACGTGCCTCGGCACTCAATGTAAAGATCGAGGCCGTCTGAGTTGCAGCGTTGCGTTGCATGGCAGCTCCTAGTTGTGACCGCGGCTGGATACTAACAATGCAACAACCAGGCTTTGCAACTCCTAGTTGGATATATTTTGTTGATGATTTGGTGTCCCTGGCGAGGCGTGACGTGCCGCTCAGGGGGCGCTAGGGTGGGGCTGTCGCAACACGATAGGACCCAGCCATGCCCCGTTTGCAGCTTCTTGCCGCCGCCGCCCTGCTCACCCTGATAGCCGGCGCCGCCCGGGCTGAGACCGTTACGTTCCGCGGCGCCTTGAGCGGCGACGCCGAGGTTCCGGCGAAGCCCGGCAAGGGCAGCGGCACCGCAACCGCCACGTTCGACACCGCGACCAAGGCGCTGACCTACCAAGTCGAGTATGCCGACCTGACGGGACCGGCGACCGCAGGGCACTTCCACGGCCCGGCCGTGGTGGGCGCAAATGCAGGCGTCGTGATGCCGTTTGCCGCGCCCGCCAGCCCGATCAAGGGCACGGCGACGCTGACGGACGCCCAGGCGGCGGACCTGATGGCCGGCAAGTGGTATGCCAACGTCCATACCGCGGCCAACCCGGGTGGTGAGGTGCGCGGCCAGATGATGCGCGCGCCGTAGTCGCCAGCCGGTAACGCTCCGTTTAGCGGCAGTGCCGACACTGGCGCTGCTGCGACGGTTGAGTCTAGGCGGAACAGCGGCGTCGCCAAGCGGTGCCGGGCCGCGCTATGGTGGCGCGGGTCAGCGGGGGCACAGGCGATGTGCGGGATTTCAGGCATCTATCACCAAGCCGGGCCGGCGCCGGTGGACGGCGGGCTGCTGCGCCGCATGAACGGCGCCATCGCCTACCGCGGGCCGGACGGCGACGGCTTCCATATCGAGCCCGGCGTGGGCCTGGGCCACCGCCGCCTGTCCATCATTGACGTGGGCGGCGGCGCGCAGCCGATGTTCAACGAGGACGACACGGTCGCCATCAGCTTCAACGGCGAGATCTACGGCTTCGACGCGTTGCGCCAGCGGCTGGAGGGCCTGGGCCACCGCTTCCGCAACCGCAGCGACACCGAGACGGTGATCCACGCCTGGGAAGAGTGGGGCGTGGACTGCTTGCAGCACCTGAACGGCTTCTTTGCCTTCGCGCT
>Ga0123336_10004619_pt1 | contig 11123 bp, 12 predicted proteins | sample SSSSmetaG_FD_96466 | JGI IMG/M metagenome (GOLD analysis project Ga0123336, IMG submission 96466) | Glacier valley bacterial and archeal communities from Borup Fiord, Nunavut, Canada, to study Microbial Dark Matter (Phase II) - ​SSSS metaG | ecosystem: Environmental > Aquatic > Freshwater > Ice... | reverse complement strand
GGAAGGGCCGGGGTGGGGAGGCAATCGAACCAAAAAACTCTTGTCCATGCAGCGCGCGACAGCGCCGACAAAAGTTTTTTGCTTCTTTTTTCCAAAAAAGAAGGCCTTGCCTTCCCTCCAACAACTCGATTTCACAGCGCCAGCATGCCCTCGCTCGCGCCCGCCCCCCAGCACCTCGAACCCGACGGCCTTCAAGGCGCGCGCCGCACCCGCGCCATCCTTGCCACCGGCCTGGTCATCGCCATGGCCGTCATCGACGGCACCATCACCAACGTGGCCCTGCCCACCATCGCGTCGGACCTGCATGCCAGCCCCGCCGCGTCCATCTGGATCGTCAACGCCTACCAGCTCGCCATCGCCATGGCCCTTCTGCCGCTCGCAGCCCTGGGCGAGATCCTCGGCTACAGCCGCATCTACCGCGCCGGCGTCGTCGCCTTCATCGCCGGATCGCTGGCCTGCGCGCTGTCGCCGTCACTCCCCGTCCTTGCCCTGGCGCGCGTGCTCCAGGGCCTGGGCGGTGCCGGAATCATGAGCGTGAATGCGGCCCTGGTCCGCTTCATCTATCCCCGCCACCTGCTCGGCCACGGCGTCGGCCTGAACACCATGATCGTGGCCATCTCCTCGGCTATCGGCCCCACCATCGCCGCCGCCATCCTCTCCGTCGCGGACTGGCCGGCCCTTTTCGCCATCAACCTGCCCATCGGCGCAGTCGCCCTGCTGGCCGCAGCGAAAAGCCTGCCCCATACCCCGCGCGCCACCCACAGATTCGACACCGCCAGCGCGCTGCTCACGGCCGGCAGCCTGGGCCTGATGATCGCGGCGCTGGATGGCGGCGCGCATCTCGCCCCGCTCCCCCTCGTCCTCGGCGCGGCGCTGGCCGCCTGCCTCTGCGCCATCGTGCTCGTGCGCCGCCAATCCGGGCGCCCGGCCCCTCTGCTGCCGATCGACCTGCTGCGCCTGCCGATATTCGCCCTCTCCGTCGGCACCTCTGCGGCCTCCTTCGCCGCCCAGATGCTGGCCTTCGTCGCACTGCCCTTCTACCTCGAAACCACCCTGGGCCAGACAGCGGTCAAGACCGGCGTGCTGCTCACCGCCTGGCCCCTGGCGCTCGCCGCCATCGCACCCGTCTCCGGCCGCCTGTCCGACCGCATCCCCGGCGGCCTGCTCGGCGGCGTCGGCCTGCTGGTCTTCGCCGCCGGCCTTCTCCTCACCGCCCAGCTGCACACCCAACCCGGCGATATGGCGCTCGCCTGGCGTATGGCCCTCTGTGGCCTGGGCTTCGGCCTGTTCCAGGCGCCAAACGCCCGAATCATCATGCAATCCGCTCCACGCGACCGCTCCGGCGCTGCCGGCGGCCTGCTCGCCACCGCCCGTGTCATCGGCCAATCCATCGGCGCCGCCCTGGCCGCCCTGATATTCGCCGTCACCCCGGCAGGCGCCACCCAACTCAGCATCCAGATCGCGGCAGCATGCGCCATCGCCGCCGCCTGTGTCAGCCTGTTGCGCTTGAAAGTCTGAAACACCCAAGCGGCCGGCGCCTGCCGCTCGCGGTCATGCGCGTCCGACCGCCGCCGCCTGAATGATCGAGGCGTCCTGGGCTACGCCGCTTCCTGTGGGCGGTAACGCAGCGTCGGGTTGCCGATGAAATCCGCGGTTCCGGTGTGCACGAGCGGCGTTTGGGTATCGAGCCAGATCAGGCCGCCCAGGTCGCGCCAGCGGCGGCAGAACGTGTAGTCCTCGCTGAGGTAGTGGCGGGTTTCGGGCTCGATCATGCAGTCGAACAGGGCATATTGGTGCGGGCTCGGGTCCTGGCTGGCGCGGTCATGGGCGGCGGCGAAGCGGAGTTCCGGATGCGCCTCCATCAGGCGAACCAGGGCTTGGCGGCCGATGAGCATGAAGCCGGTGCCGGCATAGTCCGCGGTGACGAAGCCGTCCTGCTCCTGCCGGGCAGCGCCCTGGCAGGGGACACCGACATAGCGCAGGGCGGCGGTCTCCAGACCCTCCCCTTGGCACAGGCGGGCGATCGCCTCGCCCGACCAATCCCGCGTCTTCAGCGGATACATGCCTGCCACCACATCGGCGCCAAACCGCACCATGCGGAGCACGCTGGCGGGCTGGAAGGTGATGTCCGCGTCCACGAACAGCAGGTGGGTGGCGTCCGCCTGGTCCATGAAGCGCGCCACCAGCGTGTTGCGGCTGCGGGTGATCAGCGAATCGTTGCCAAGCAGCTCCACCCGCACGCCGAAGCCGGACTGGATGCCCAGCAGCATCAGGTTGGTGGTCGCCAGCATGTAGCCGTGGGTCACGACCCCTCCGTAACAGGGCGTGCAGACCATGATGTTGGCGGTGATCGGGTCCATTCCCTGTCGCATCCGAATGAGACTTCATATTGAACCCGAAAGGTAAACGCGCGGTTTCTTTGACCACGCCACCCCCCATCCCTATATCCCGGCAGAGCACCGCAGCCGGGAAGCCGCATCACCCATGAACTACCGCCCCTACCAGAAGATCGACCGCCGCCGCTCGCGCCAGATCCATGTGGGCCGCGTCCCCGTCGGCGGCGACGCGCCGATCTCCGTCCAGACCATGACGAACACGCTGACCTCGGACGCGGCAGCCACCATCGCCCAGATACGCCTGGCCGAGATCGCTGGCGTCGATATCGTGCGCGTCAGCTGCCCGGACGTGGAGAGCACCGCGGCCCTGGCCGAAATCGTGCGCGAAGTTAACGTGCCGATCGTGGCCGACATCCATTTCCACTACAAACGCGCCATCGAGGCAGCCAAAGCGGGGGCCGCCTGCCTGCGCATCAACCCCGGCAATATCGGCAGCGCCGAGCGTGTGCGCGACGTGATCAAGGCCGCGCGCGACTACAACTGCTCCATGCGCATCGGCGTCAACGCCGGATCGCTCGAGCGTCATCTGCTGGAAAAATACGGTGAGCCAAACCCGGACGCGCTGGTGGAATCAGCGCTGGAACACGCGAAGATCCTGCAGGATCACGATTTCCACGAGTTCAAGATCAGCGTGAAGGCGTCCGACGTGTTCCTGGCCGTCGCCGCCTACACCCAGCTCGCCGAAGTCTGCGACCACCCGCTGCATATCGGCATCACCGAAGCCGGCGGCAAACGCGCCGGCACGGTGAAATCGGCGATCGGCATGGGCAATCTGCTCTGGGCCGGCATCGGAGATACGTTGCGCGTATCCCTCTCGGCCGAACCAGCCGAGGAAGTCCATGTCGGCTGGGACATCCTGAAATCACTCGGCATCCGCCATCGCGGCGTAAAGATCATCTCCTGCCCCAGCTGCGCCCGCCAGGGTTTCGATGTCATCCGCACGGTCGCCGCGTTGGAAGACCGCCTCGCCCATATCGAGACCCCGGTCACCTTGTCCATCATCGGCTGCGTGGTGAACGGCCCCGGCGAGGCACTGATGACCGATCTCGGCGTCACCGGCGGCGGCAACGGCCGTCACATGGTCTACGCCGCCGGCCGCCAGGACCACACCACCGAAGGCGCCAGCATGATCGACCACATCGTCGAGCTGGTAGAGCGCAAGGTGGAAGCGATCAAGGCCGAACCGAAGGTTTTGGAAACAGCAGCGTAATCGCAGCCCGCATCGCTCTTGGGCAATGCGGGCTTTGCGGCTGGCCGAGACGACAGAGGTTCAACCACGAAGATACGAAGAACACGAAGGAATTCACGAAGAAGAGATACCGACGATGCAACCGACCATCTGCTTATCTTCTTCGTGCAGCCTTAGTGTCCTTCGTGCCTTCGTGGTTGATCGCTGCCCTTGCCTTACTGCCATGCGGCCTGGCCGAAGACCCCGCATCGCCCAAGAGCGATACGGGCTACACGGTCAGGAGCCGCTGGTGCTGCGATGCGCTTCCGCAGTGTAATCGGCGGGAAACAGCTTCTTCAGCGCGTCGACTTTCGGCATGTCGTTGATGACGATGTAGGGGTAGCTCGGATGCGTCTCCAGGAAATCCTGATGATAGGCCTCCGCCGGATAGAACGCCTGCAAAGGGTCGACGCGGGTGGCGATCGGAGAAGGATACACATGCGCCGCGCCGAGCTGCGCGATGTAGGCACGCGCAATCGTGGCCTGGTCCGCATTGGCCGCAAAGATCTCGGAGCGGTATTGCGTGCCGCTATCGGGTCCCTGCGCATCCTTCATCGTGGGATCGAGTGCCACACTGAAGAAAATCTGCAGCACCTTGCCGTAGCTGATCAGTTTTGGATCGAATGTGATCTGTACCGATTCGGCGTGGCCGGTATCGCCGCCGCTGACCGTCTCGTAATTGGCGGTCTCGGCCTTGCCGCCGCTATAGCCGGCCAGCACGCGCTGCACGCCGCGAACATGCTCGAACACGCCTTGAACGCCCCAGAAGCAGCCGCCGGACAGCACCGCAATCTGCGGCCCACTTGCCGCCGGCAGGTCGCGCGCCGGCGGGGGCACCATCTGCGCTTCGGCACCGCGGGCCGGCAGTTGCAGGAACGTCACGCCGAGCAGGGCGGCACCCGCGCTGCCCAGAACGATCTTGGAAAACCTGGTCATGCCGCAACTCCTTTTTTGAACGTGAGCGCCACGCCGTTCATGCAGTAGCGCAGTCCCGTGGGCTTCGGCCCGTCATCGAACACATGGCCGAGATGGCCACCGCAGCGCGTGCAGTGCACCTCGGTCCGCTCCATCAGCAGGGAGCTGTCGGATTCGGTGGAGACGGCCTTGGCCAGCGGTTGATAGAAACTCGGCCAGCCGGTGCCGCTGTCGAATTTCGTGGCCGAGGCGAACAGCGGCAGCGCACAGCCGGCGCAGTCGTAGCGGCCGGCGGAAAATTCGTGGTCCAGCGTGCTGGAACCCGCCGGTTCCGTGCCCTGCCGACGCAACACCTCATAGGCGTCCGGCGGCAACAGCTTGCGCCATTCGGCATCCGTATGCACAACCGCAAAGCTTTCCGTGGGCCGCGCGCCGCTCGGCCGGGTTGCCAGCCATCCCGCGGCGCCCAGCACCGCGGTGCCCAGCAACATGCGCCTGTTCAGCATCATCGTGATCTCTCCCTGCATCCTGCCATGAAGCGCTATCCTGCTGCATCGGCACTGTGCGTTTCGCCAACACTCGATGTGTGGTTACGTCCGCAATCGCCACACGCTCGTAGGTAACCTTCTACTCTTAGGTAACTCTCATGCCGGCCCCGCCGAATTCAACCAGCATGACGCAGATGCAATCCAGCTTGCACCAGGCCCATCCGGCCATTGTCCGCATCACCCACTGGGTGGGTGCGGCCGCGATGATCGTGATGATCCTCAGCGGCTGGGCCATCTACAACGCCTCCCCCATCCTGCCCTTCCTCATCCCGCAATGGATGACGCTCGGCGGCTGGCTGGGGGCCGGCATCGCCTGGCACATCGCCGCCATGTGGGTGCTGATCGTGGACGGCCTGGTCTATCTGGCCTGGGGTGTTGCGAGTGGCCATTTCCGCCGGGATTTTTTGCCCGTAAGCCCACGCGCGATCGTCCGCGACCTGGCTGCGGCCCTCACCCTGCGCCTGACGCATCGAGAGGGCGAATACAACGCGGTGCAGAAGCTGCTCTACGTGCTGGTGGTCACGGCGGGCCTACTCGCCGTGCTGACCGGCCTGTCGATCTGGAAGCCGGTGCAGCTCGGCAGCCTCACCTGGGTCTTCGGCGGCTACGACATTGCCCGCCGCCTCCATTTCGCGCTGATGTCCTGCATCGTCGCCTTCCTGGTCGTCCATATCGTGCTGGTTGCCCTGATCCCATCCACCCTGGTCTCCATGATCACCGGCGGCCGCGCGCGGAGCACCGCGCCATGATCAGGCGCGCGGACCACATCACCCAGATACGCGCTTTCGAGCGACGGCATCTGATCCGCGGCGGCCTCTCCGTCGGCGCACTTGCCCTGCTCGGCGGCTGCGACCTGTCCACCCACGATGGCGCCTTCGACCGCATGCTCTGGGCCATGCTGCGCTTCAACGACCGGATGCAGGCGCTGCTGTTCAACCCGAACCGCCTGGCCGCCACGTTCCGGCCGGACCAGATCACCCGCCCGTTCAAGTTCAACGCCTACTACCCACTGGCCCAGGTGAGGTCGCCAGACCCCGACTGGGCGTTGGAGGTCAGCGGCCTGGTCTCCGACACTGCGGACTGGTCATTGGACCGCCTTGGCGCGCTGCCGCAGGAAAGCCAGATCACCCGCCATATCTGCGTAGAGGGCTGGAGCCAGATCGGCCAATGGTCCGGCGTCCCGCTGCGCCTGTTCCTGCAAAGCATCGGCGCGGATCTGCACGCCCGCTACGTGGGTTTCGAGTGCTTCGACGATTATTCGTCGAGCATCGACATGGCCTCCGCCTTACATCCGCAGACCATCCTGGCGCTGGAATTCGAGGGAGCGGCGCTGACCCCCGAATGGGGGGCGCCGGTGCGGCTGCGCATACCGACGAAGCTGGGCTTCAAGAATCCCAAGAACATCCAGGCGATCACGGTGACGAACAAGAACCCGGGCGGCTATTGGGAGGATCAGGGGTATAATTGGTTCAGCGGGTCTTAAGGAAGACAGCGGTTCTTTTTTTGAAAAAAAGAACCAAAAAACTTTTGCTTTCTGGGGCGTGTGTTTATTTGGCGCATGGACGATCTGGCATTGGCTGCGCTGATGGCGAGGGCGCAGACAGGCGATCAGGAAGCCTATCGGCAGGCGCTGCGTGCCTGCCTGCCGGTGGTGACGGCAACGGCGCGGCGCACCGGGGTCGCCGCGGACAGGGTGGATGACGTGGTGCAGGACGTGCTGCTGACCATCCACCGCGCCCTGCCGACTTACGATCCGGCGCGCCCGTTCCTGCCCTGGCTTCGGGCGATCGCCACACGCCGCGCCATCGACTCGCTGCGCATGACGGGCCGCCGTGGCGCGCGCGAAATCCAGGACGAGACCGCCTATCTTTCGCACGCCGAAGCGGTGCCCGATGCGCTGGAGACACTTGCCAGCCGGAACCGCGCGCACGACCTGCGGCAGGCGGTGGCGAGCCTGCCGCCGCTGCAGCGCCAGGCGGTGGAACTGCTCGGCCTCCAGGAACGCTCGCTGGACGACGTCTCCGCTGAGACCGGCCGTAGCAAAGGCGCGCTGAAGGTGAACCTGCACCGTGCCTTGCGCGCGCTGCGCGGCCGCATGCAGCCGGACGACGATGTCTGACCGCCCGCAAACCGAGGCGCTGATCGCCCGGCTGGCAGGCGACCTGCGGCCCGTGCGACGGCTGGCGCCGGCGGGACGGCGGGCCGGTCTGTGGACCCTGGCAGTGCTGTGGATGGGACTATTGCTATCGTTCTTCGTCGATTTCTCCACGCTGACCACGCGGCTGATCGCGACGCCCGATATGTGGCTGAGTGCCGCCGGTGCTGCCGCCACCGCCATCCTGGCCAGCGTAGCCGCGTTGCAGACGGCCGTGCCGGGACGCTCCGCCCTTTGGCCACTGCTGCCGCTGCCGGCGCTGGCCGTATGGGTGGGCGCCAGTGCGGCCGGCTGCCTGCGGCTGGTGCCTGCCGCGGCAACGGTGCCGGAGCCTGCCATGCATCCCATGCTGTGCATGCAGTTCCTGCTGCTCGTTTCCCTGCCGCTGTCCGGCCTGTTGATCTGGCTGCTGGCGAGCGCCTGTCCGCTGCGGCCCGGGCTGACCGCCAGCCTCGGCGGCCTGGCCAGTGCCGCCGCAGCGGCCGCCCTGCTGACACTGATCCATCCCTTCGATGCGAACCGAATCGACCTGCTATTGCATGCGGCAATCGTCATCCTTGTCGTCCTCGTCACCCGGCTGGCCGCACTCGGCGTCTTACGCACCAGCTGACTGACAAAAGTTTTTTGGTCCTTTTTTTCAAAAAAGGACTGCTTGCTTCCTGACTTGAGCAGCGCCGCGCCGTCGCCTAAACGACCCACGTGAAATCCCTCTACGCCCGCCTGATCGCGCTCTCCGCCACACAGCATGCGCCCTACTGGCTGTTCGCGGTGGCGTTTGCCGAAGCAAGCTTCTTTCCGCTGCCGCCAGATCTGCTGTTGATCCCGATGATCCTGGCGCGGCCAGCGCGGGCCTGGTGGCTGGCCGGCATCGCCACCGCGGGCAGCGTATTTGGCGGGTTGCTGGGATATTGGATCGGCGCGCATGTGTTCGACCAGTTCGCCGCACCAGTGGTGCGCTTCTACCACGCACAGGCCGCCTATCAGGCGTTCCTTGCTTTTTATACGAAGTGGGGTTTTTGGGCGATTTTGGCGAAGGGCCTGACCCCGATCCCGTTCAAGCTGGTCACTATTGCATCGGGTGCCGCGCATTTCGACCTGGGCAAATTCGTGCTGGCCTGTGTCATCACGCGCGGCGGCCGCTTCTATCTGATCGAAGCGGTGCCGCTGCGGATTTACGGTGATTCTGCCAGGGTGTTTATCGAGAATCGCCTTGGGCTGGTGACGATCGGCTTTCTGCTTCTGGCGGTGCTCGGCGTGCTGGCGCTGAGATTTATATAGGAAGAAGCAAGCAGTCCTTTTTTGTAAAAAAGGACCAAAAAACTTTTGTCCGTTTGGTGCGCGACAGCACTGACAAAAGTTTTTTGCCTTCTCCTATCGCGACATCGTCCGCGACAACTGCTTGCTGAACGGCTTGCGACCACGCTTCTTCGGCCCAGGCAGCACGGTCTCCGGCTCCGGCGCCGCCTGCTTGGTCGGGAAACTCGCGAAGACGGAAGCAGCCGTCGGTTCGCCGCGGCGTCGTGTTTCGCGCACGGGTGCTGCCGCGCGGACCGGCTCGTCTGATTGTGCCGGCTCTTCTTGCACGATCTCCTCGCTCATCTTGCGTCCCAGACCGAGCTGCTTTGCGAGACGCGAGCGGTGCTCGGCATAATTCGGTGCCACCATCGGATAGTCGGGCGCCAGGCCCCATTTTTCACGATACTGCTCCGGCGACAATCCGAAGGTGGACCGCAGATGGCGCTTCAGGGTCTTGAGCTTCCGCCCGTCCTCGAGACAGATGATATAATCGGGGAAGATCGAACGCTTGGCAGAAACGAACGGAAGCTGCTTTTCCACCGGCGCGGGCGCGGGCTCGTTTCCAACGCTCTTCAACGCGCCGTAAACCTGCTCGATCAGCGCAGGCAAACCGCCGGGCGCCACGGTGTTCTTGCCAACATGCGCAGCCACGATCTGCACCGTCAGTTCGAGCAGTGTTTTGTTCTGGTCTTCGGATGACATAGGATTCTTCTCAAGTCTACAATAAAACACAATAAGTGCGATTCTGTTGAACATACAATAGGCGGCACCTGACGGTTTCTTTTTGTTAACCGTATTGGGAAGGAGCGTCTTGCGCCGCCAGCCGCATCTGGCTAGAACCGAGAGACCGGGCGCGTAGCTCAGCGGTAGAGCATCGCCTTCACACGGCGGGGGTCACAGGTTCAATCCCTGTCGCGCCCACCATCCTCTTCGGGTGGGTCCTGGTGGGTAAGACAGAAAAATCTTCTTTTTTGTAAAAAGAAGCAAAAAACTCTTCTCTTCTGTCGCGTGCTCTTGCTACTTCATGAGGCGCGTAACGATTGGCTCTATTGCTGCGGCTAATTTTGCCTGCGTCTCGGCGTTCGGGTGTAGCGGCGGGTCTGGCGGCGAGAGATGGGGATCGATGAAACGGTCCGGGTCGACGCGACCGGCGCGCAAGAATAGGCCGCCCACATCCATAAACACCGCCTCGCTGCCGCCGGCATAGCGCGCCGCCAAAGCCTGGTTCAGCTCGCGCGTGTTCTGGTCCACCCAGGCGCTGCGGATACTGGGCAACACGCCCAGCAGCAGGATCTTCGTGCCAGGCATGCGATGGTGAACGGTGGCGACCACCGTCTCCACGCCCAGAAGCGTGGGGCCCGCAGGCCAATGCAAATGGCCGAAATTATTCGCGCCGATCAAGATGATTGCCAGCCGGGGACGGATGCCATCCGCTTCGCCGTTCTCCAGACGCCAGATCAGATGCGCGGTGGCGTCGCCCTTGAAGCCGAGATTGACCGCGTGGCGCGGGGCGTAGAAGCGGTCCCAGACGGGTTTGAAGTCGCGCCACGGCTCCGGGCCCGCGGTTTCGAAATCCTGGGTGATGCTGTCACCGAGCCAGACGAGATCGACCGGGCCCGCATGCAACTCGGCTTGCTTGGCCGCGAACCGGGCGCGCCACCAGGGCAGGTCCATGCGCGAATACGGGCGTGCGGCCGGGGGAAGCGGAGCGCCGGCGGACAGTGCCATGCATGCGGCGAGCAACGCGGCCCTACGCCACATAGAACAGGATCCCGCTGATCAGGCCTGCGGCAATACAATAATAGCCGAACGGATCGAGCGCCCATTTATCGTTGTTGCGGAAGTAGCGCATCAGGAAGGCGGTGCTGGCCAGGGCCGTGAGGCCAGCGACGACGGCCGCGACAGACGCCACCTCGAACGTGCCAGGCGGCACGTCCGCATGCAGCAGCTTGGGCACCTCCAGCACTGTGGCACCAAGGATCACCGGCAGCGCGATGAGAAATGAGAAATGGGCCGAGGCCGCATGATCGATGCCGCGCAGCAGGCCACCGGTGATGGTGGCACCCGAACGCGACAGGCCAGGCAGCAGCGCGAGGCATTGCCACAGGCCGATGATTGCGGCGTCGACCGCCGTCAGCGTGGCAAGCGGCCGCATCGCGGCCGGTGCCGTGGAGCGGCGGCGTAGACGTTCGCCGGCGATCAGCAGGATGCCGTTGCAGCCGAGGAATATGCAGGCCGTGATGGGCGTTTCGAACAGACGGCGGATCTTGTGTTCCAGCGCCCCGCCGATCACCACGGCCGGGATGGTCGCAATCACCAGCAGCAGCAGGATGTGGCGGCTTTCACGGCCGCGCTCCGGTCCGGACAGGCCGAGCACCCCGGTGCCCAGCGCCCACCAGTCGCGCCAGAAAAAGGCGAGCAGGGCGGCGGCGGTGCCAAGATGGAGCAGAACGAGGAAGGGCAGGAAGACTGGCGCGTGCTGGTCGAAATTCCAGTGCAGCAGGCCCGGCACGATGACGGCGTGGCCGAGCGAGCTGACGGGGAACATTTCCGTCGCACCTTGCAAGAAGGCGATGACCAGAGCG
>Ga0123336_10004618_pt1 | contig 11127 bp, 9 predicted proteins | sample SSSSmetaG_FD_96466 | JGI IMG/M metagenome (GOLD analysis project Ga0123336, IMG submission 96466) | Glacier valley bacterial and archeal communities from Borup Fiord, Nunavut, Canada, to study Microbial Dark Matter (Phase II) - ​SSSS metaG | ecosystem: Environmental > Aquatic > Freshwater > Ice... | reverse complement strand
TTTGAGTGAGTTACTTTTTGATTTATCTAGTCTAGATAAACCTGTTAAGTGCCTTGCATAATGTTGGTCAATAGCCTTCATAGCCTTGATTTAACCTCTCGACAATTAATCCACCCTGCCTTCTTAGGGGATTTAGGGGGATCTAGACTATGGTAAAAGCGACATTTATCAAGGCCTTCAGGCTTAAGTTGACACCAATGGGCATTGCCGTGTCCCTACTTAATTACCGCTGTTCAATAGTTTTCTCACATCCAATATATTTTTACTGCCATCACCAACTATCAGCGGCAATTTCCCATTCCATTTTTCGATAGCTTGTCTTTCCAACAATTCCGCAGTCAAATTGTCCCTGAGCAATCTTTGCACTTCAGCTTCGCCTTTAGCTAAATTCACCTTCGCCTCCGCCTCTTTTACAGCCTTCAGCGCTAAAAACTCCCCCCTCTTTGCTTCCTGTTCGGCAATTTGTTTCGCTTCCACCGCATCGCTAAACCGCTCGGAAAAGTGAACGTGAACCAGGGAAACATCGTCTACAGCAATGTGATATGCAGCCAGTCGCGAGGTCAAAAAATCGTCTACTCCGCCTTTTACTTCTCCTCGCTTGGTAATAATTTCTTCCGCAGTGTACTTAGCCATGACTGCTTTGAGCACTTCTTCGACTGCGGGATTGATAATGAGATCGACCACTGCTTTTTCGTCACCTATTTGTTGAAAAATAGCATTTGCTTCTTCTGGGATAATGTGCCAGTTCAGCGCTACATCTGCGAACACATCTTGCAAATCTTTTGAGGAAGCTTCAGCGGAACTTTCCTGTTTTTGCACTCGCACGCTTAACTTTTGTACGGTATGAACTATGGGGACTATTACGTGAAGTCCTTCTCCGAGTACCTGTTCTTGGACTTTACCAAACTGCATCGTCACGCCCCGTTCTCCAGCGTTGACGATGACAAAAAACTTGGACATAATAGCTAAAAATACTATCAATAGAGTTAGTTGAACAGCTATGTAAACATCCTTATTTTTTTTATTACTTGATTTGAGTGAGTCAACGTTACTGCTGGATTCTAAAACCATAGTCCACCCCGATCGCACTTGATTATCGAACAAATATTGACTTCAGCGATATTCTATTTGCCTTCTACTAGCAGCAACTGTTCAAAATCCGCTGCGGGCAAAGGAGGACTGAACAAATATCCTTGCATTGTATCGCACTCGTAGCGCCAGAGAAAATCTTTTTCGGCTTCCGTCTCCACTCCTTCGGCAATTACCTCAAGACAGAGACTGTGAGCCATTTCAATAATAGCTTTCACAATCGCTGCATTTGTACAACCATCGGTAATATTGCTAATAAAACAGCGGTCAATTTTTAAAGTATCGAAGGGGTATTGCGTCAGATAGCTTAAAGAAGAATAGCCAGTGCCGAAATCGTCAATAGATATAGAAACTCCCAAATCTTTCAATTGTTGCAAAGTGGCGATCGCACTTTCCGCATCCTCCACCATCAAACTTTCGGTCAGCTCTAATTCCAAACTACTTGGTGACAAACCAATTTCTGCTAAAATTTGGGCAACTTTGCTGCTGAGATCCGGTTGATGAAATTGGCGCGGCGACAGATTCACCGCTACCTGCTGTAGAGAAAAACCAGCATTTTGCCAAACTTGCATTTGCCTACAAGCTGTCTGCAAAACCCACTCGCCTAACTGTACAATGAAGCCAGTTTCTTCGGCATCGGGAATAAATTCTGCGGGCGAAATCAGCCCTTTTTCTGGATGCAACCAGCGCACTAAAGCTTCTGCGCTCATAATTTTACCAGTCTGAACATTGATCTGCGGCTGATAGTAAACTTGGAATTCTTCTCGTTCCAATGCGTCGCACAAACTGGTTTTTATGTGCTCTAATTTGTCGGCGGCATCTTGCAGGAATTCGCTGCTTGGCGATCGCAAATTATGCTGCTGTTGGGCCAAAGCTGCTTGTTTTTTCAAGCGGCTCGATATGGCACCCACAAGTTCAGCTTTACTAAAAGGTTTAGTCAGGTAATCATCGGCTCCCAATTCCATACCTTGGCGCACTTCAGAACGCTCGGCTTTACCAGTGAGAAAAACAAAAGGTACCGTAGCAGTAACAGGATGCGATCGCAAGGCCGCCAATACCCCATATCCGTCAAGTTCCGGCATCATCACGTCGCAAATAATCACGTCGGGAAGATTTGACACCGCCGCAGATAAACCTTGCGCTCCATTTTCTGCACCTATCACGTCAAAACCTTCAGCTTTTAGGAGTTTGAGAATATTCTCCCGAATTACTTGCTCGTCTTCAATTACTAGAATCTTTTTCATATGTCATTCCCTGAAAGCAATATAATTGACCCGCGTTGTTGCACCCGATAAGTGTGGTAATCACTGAAAACGCACAGCTCGATCGACAAAAGCAGCCGCATATTTTCCGACACAAATAGCAGACGCCCCTGAAAAACGCTAATTTTTAAAGGACAACTAGATTAATGTTTCTCTGCTTACTCAGTGTCGTCCGTATTATTACGAGGTTAATTAATAAATCTCTAAACTAATTCTAGGCGATCGACTGTTAGCAGTTCCCTGAATAACTGCTAAACTGGTTGTGCCGATCGATCGATCGTCTACCAACAATCTAAACCTATTCATAACAGTTGCCAAAAACAATGCAACTGCCAGCAAGTTTCAAACCCTTGCGGAGTAAGTCTTTCCTCATTCTTTACTGTAAAATCTCAAATCTCAAATCTCAAATGGCATTACCTAATGGATTCCCTCAGCCCGCACAGATTGGGGTGATAGAAGTTAAGCAATATCCTCAGTATCGCGCTGTCACCTACACCCACGCGGGCGATTTGCGACAAGCGACAGGAATCGCCTTCAATCCCTTGTTCCAACATATCAGCAACAACCAAATTGCGATGACAACGCCAGTAGAGGCGCGCTACACGGGAACTTCCGGGCAAATCGATGCACTTCCTGTGGCAGAAGTTTCGTTCCTCTACCCCGCACCAAATATCGCCCCCAGCAGCGTTAATTCCGCTGTGGAAGTCACGGATACTTCGCCGATGACGGTTGTCAGCATCGGCGTGGGCGGGGCCTACACTTGGGAAAGCTACGAAATTAACCTCCAGAAACTCAAAGATTGGCTTCAAGAACATCCCGAATATGAAATAGTCGGGTCACCGCGCCGCTTTTTTTACAATTCCCCGATGACAGCGGAAGCAACTAAAATCAGTGAGGTGCAAATTCCGATCAAACACCGCTGACATGAACAACTAACTCGCGAACATTACCCCGCTGGCGGTGTTCCCACAGATAGATTCCCTGCCAAGTTCCTAATAGCAACCTACCACAGTCGATCGGGATTTGTTCAGAAGTATGAGTCAGCGCAGTGCGAATGTGCGCCGGCATATCATCTGGGCCTTCCGCATCGTGAATGTAGCTGGCGCCCTCCGGTACCAATATAGCCAAAAAGTTAGCCAAATCCTTAAGTACATCCGGGTCAGCATTTTCTTGAATCAGCAAACTAGCAGAAGTATGACGCAAAAATAAACTACAAAGCCCCGTTTTAATACCTGAATTCGCCACCGCATCTTCTATCTTAGAAGTGATTCTGCATAGAGACTTCCCTGTAGTTGGAATTTTGAGTATTTGTTGATAGTGAGTCATTCGATTTTAGATTTTAGATTTTAGATGAGACTGATGCAAAACTCCTCAGTCGGCGGAGGCTGACTTTGTTTGTGTAGGCGTGATTTCAATCGCCGTCTTCTATTTTAGACTTTGTTCGTATACGATCGATTTCTAATCGCACTTATGCAAAATAGTCTACAACAGCTTGGGCGATCGCCTCCGTACCATTTTTATCCAATTTATCCGACAAACGCGGCGGATGCAGCGGTTGTCGCAAAAACTCCCAATCCCCCTCAAAAAACTCCGTCGCCGTCAAAATTTGATGTTCCCCATAATTTTGAATCCCTTCCAGCAAAACCTGAGCTTCCGCAAAACCTTCTCTCATTATAGAAACTACAGGTATTTCCAAGCGCAAAGCTTCCGAAAAAGTGCTGTATCCCGGTTTAGAAACCAAGCGCCCGCAAACAGACATAATATCAACCGGACGCGGTAAAATCGGGAAAGATTGTGCAAACTCCTGATTTTTGACATTAATCAAATTCGGCAAATCGGGAGTTCCAGCATCAAAAGTAATAAATTGCCAGTCGCTAAATTGCTGTAAATTTTGATAAGGAATTGCCTCTAAACCCAGTCCACCGAAAGTCAACAATACAGTTTTTTCCAGCGATGTTTCGATTCCGAATACTTCCCGAATTTTATCATTACTGTAGCGAGGATTGCCGCCAGTCAAGCCCACATCTTGAATATTTGGAAAAGCTGCCATCGGTTCGTGTAAAGGCAGACGAAAAAGCCGATCGCACATTCCGAAACATTCACCAATCCAATCGGCCATTTCTGCAAACTCCCCGCCCCAATCTCGATAGATAAAATCCCAGCCAAAATTGCTCATCATCCAGCAAGGAACCGCAGCCGATGCCGCCATTCGCGTTGCCAAAGGAGGAATATCTGCCAGTACCAAACCCACCCGATTTTGCTTGATAAAATTAACTTCGCCTGCAATTAGGGAATTTTGCTTTTTCCGAATTTCCCGCAATTTTTCCAGCGTCGCCTCTTTATCCATATGCAAACTATCAGCCTGCACGACACCCACATCAAAAGCGCGGGGACGGTGGATAAAGTCGCCAGTAATATAAGATTCTAGCAGCCAGCGAGGTGCAGTTGTTGTGATAATTAGTAAGATATCTGGATTTAATTCTTGAATTTTTGCAGCTACGGATGAGACTCGGACAGCGTGACCGAATCCGTGATTGGTGATGGCAATATATAATGTTGGTCGAGACATAGATAATAGGGAATTGGGAATTGGGAATTGGGCATCGGGCATCGGGCATTGGAGGTAGAGACTGGAAGGCAACAAGGCCCAGGTTCAAGCGACGCACAACGAACAATGACAAATTTAATTACTAATGACTATCGAATATGTAACAACTCATCAATTGGACGCGCCCTCAGACCAAACAGGCAATTGATTAATCTTATCCAGGGTTATATCTACATACTTTTGACCGTCCGCCGCCCGATTTTCCCCAAAATATCCATCATCGCCGTCGTGCTTGTGAGGGCCGCTGAAAGCTTCTGTATAACGGCCTTGTAAACGAGCTTGATTCACCGGAGAAGTCGCGAACCAGTACCAGCGAGTCGGAAAAACTATGCCGCCAATATCCTCAATTGAATCACGAGTACCGCGAAAATGGAAAATGCGATCGGCTTCTGCAAAACCATTTTCTCCCGAAAACACGCCCCCAACCGAAACAACAGTAATTTCTGCATTCAGCCAATCTTTAAGATAGCGAGTAGCACCCAAAGCAACTTGTGCGCCGCCGCTAGTGCCAATTAAAATAACTTTCAAAGGTTTTTGAGGATTAACTGAAATCGGAGATTTAGCATTCATGCGATCGATAATTGCATTAGCAATTCCCTGATTGTATGCAAAACCGTAGCGATAATCTAGAGAAATTGCAAACCTCCAGAGATTGCGAATTTTGATGAATATATCCCCCGCAATCGGCCCGCTTTTTGCGTGTTCTGCAAGCCGCCAAAAAGGAGCTAGCCACCGCTGTCCTCCTAAACTTTTGTTAGAAGCGGAATAAGGAAAAATATCGCCCACTGCTACGCACTGCGGGTGATTTTCAACGGAACGCTTCAGAAAATATGCTTCTCCCGGTGTTAATTCGTCCCCCGAAAAGTCGCCAACTCCCGGTAAAAAGATGATATAACAATTCAGAGGCGAAGACTTGCGCGCTTCTAGATTGCCGTTGTTTGAGGGCAATATCTCCGGCGGACTTTTCTTGATTCCCAAAGTTTCGGCACCTTGACCCAGCCACCAGATAACTGTTCCCACTGGCGAAAGAATGCCCCAAATTATCAGGATTACACCTGCGATAATCAGCAAATTTAAACTTCCCCCGCGCAGCCACGTCAGTATCCGCAAAATCAATCTTAGCATTTCATAAAATCTGGTAGAATGCCAATTAATTACTTAATTGCCTTGAAATATCTCGGTAATTCTGCTGTATTAAAGCTTATTTAGTTAAAGTTGTCAACTATCTTGAGGAGCAGGAGTTAAACGTGAAGGGAAAAGATTCAATTGCAGGTTTGTGGGCAACGCTTTGGAATGCACTTTCTTTGAACGGCAATTTTTACGAAAACACTTCCTATACTCCCAGGACTAAGCGGATAGCTTTAACGATCGTAATTTTAGCAGCGGTATCCCGCGTTTTGGGCAGTGCCGTCATTTTGTTGATCAATCGAACTGAGCCATCTGTATTATTTTTAGCACTTTTGATAGATGGTTTGGCAGTCGCGGGAGGTTATTATTTTTGGACTCTCACGATTTCTAAAATCGGGGATTGGTTAAAACCGGGTCACGTAACTTATGGGGAATTGCTAATTCCGATCGGATTTGCCTACGCTCCGCAAGTGCTGAATTTTTTAACATTAATTCCCTTGCTGGGAGAAGGGATAGAGCGGATATTGGCTGTTTGGAGTTTGCTAGCTGTAATTGTGGCAGTTCGCCAAGGTTTGGATATTCAAACTCGCTGGGCGGTGTTAATTTGTTTTGTGGGTTGGCCGCTGATTCAAATTGCGATCGGCTTTATGAAAGTTATTGAACAGTTACTTTCAGGATGGCTTTAAAAGGAGTAGATTGTCATAATCAAATCTTTAGGGTGCGCGCCCAGCGGTGCACCTTGCCACTACTTGAGGTCGCAGCCGACCATTTTTGCTCGATTGCTTGGGTAATTTAAACACACTGCTAATTTTGCGATCGCGATGTGGAGTGTTCAAAAGTTCCTTAACCTGTTAAAATAGAATTGCTTTGGGGCGAAATACTTCAGCAAAGTGCGTCATTTTAAATAAAAGCTTTTCCGGCTAGTCATCGAGGCACTTTGCTTGATAATTTAAGAAAATGCTTGACAGGAGCGACATCAGAAAGTAGAGTGAGGCACAGCAAATATGATGATTCTTAGCCTTAATTTGCATTGTCATTTGTCCGATCGTACTGCGAGACGGCAACTACACCCTTACTATTCGGCTCTCCCCACTGTCCGCCCCCTCTCAGCAGCGATACATTGTCTATAGAAGGAAATACACAAAAATTTACATCTATAATTTGTGTAATGTTCCAAATCGCTTCTTACCAGCAGCGGTACAGCCCTCGCCAAGACAGTAGGATTGAAAAAATATGTTTGAACGCTTTACAGAACAAGCCATTAAAGCAATAATGCTAGCCCAAGAAGAAGCGCGGCGCCTCGGTCACAATTTTGTAGGCACTGAGCAAATTCTCCTGGGACTCGTCGGCGAAGGCACTGGCATCGCTGCAAAAGTATTACTGGATATGGGCCTCAATTTGAAAGAGGCGCGCAATGAAATCGAAAATATCATCGGCAGAGGTTCCGGTTTCCTCCCGCCCGAAATTCCTTTTACACCCCGCGTTAAGCGCATTTTTGAGACGGCGCTGAACGAAGCGCGGCAGTTAGGCCACAATTACATCGGCACCGAGCACATCCTGTTGGGGCTGATTCAAGACGACGAAGGAGTGGCGGCGAAGGTGCTGCAAAACCTGGGAATCGATCGCCAGAGAGTTCGCACGCAGGTAATTCGTGCCGTGGGAGAAGTCGCAGCAGTCGGAGGAGGCCGGGGAGATAGCCCCGATCGCAAAATCCCGACTTTAGAAGAATTTGGCACAAACCTCACCAAATTAGCAGCCGCAGGCAAACTAGATCCCGTGGTGGGCCGCGAAAATGAAATCGAGCGCGTGATCCAAGTGCTCGGGCGCCGCACCAAGAACAATCCAGTGTTAGTAGGCGAACCGGGAGTCGGCAAAACAGCCCTCGCCGAAGGCCTAGCCCAGCGAATTGTTAACAGAAACGTCCCGGAAATTTTAGAAGACAAACAAGTAATCAGCCTGGATATGGGTTCGCTGATTGCTGGTACAAAATTTCGAGGCGAATTTGAAGAACGGCTGACGAAAATCATGGCTGAAATTCGCGCCGCAGGCAACATCATTTTGGTAATTGATGAAATTCATACCTTAGTTGGTGCAGGGGCGATTCAAGGTAGCATGGACGCCTCCAATATGCTCAAACCAGCCCTCGCCCGAGGCGAATTGCAATGTGTTGGCGCAACTACCTTGGATGAATATCGCAAATACATCGAGCGCGATGCTGCTTTAGAACGCCGCTTCCAACCGATCAAAATCGGCGAACCAACTGTGGCTGAAACAATAGAAATATTGTACGGTTTGCGATCGGCTTACGAACAGCATCACAGACTGACAATTTCCGATGCAGCTATTGAAGCAGCGGCTACATTGTCAGACAGGTACATTAACGATCGATTTTTGCCCGACAAGGCGATCGACCTAATTGACGAAGCAGGTTCCCGCGTCCACGTCTTGAACTCGCAAACCCCGCCCGAAGTTAAAGAACTCAAAAAACAACTTCCGGCCGTTAGCAAAGAAAAAGACGCTGCTGTGCGCGAACAAGACTTTGAGAAAGCTGGCAAATTGCGCGATCGCGAATTAGCAATAGAAGCCGAAATCGCCGAGGCGACAATCAACAAAAGCCAAGTCAGAATCTCTCCCATCGTCACCGAAGAAGACATCGCCCACATCGTGGCAAATTGGACTGGAGTACCGGTTAGCAAGCTGACAGAATCGGAATCGGAATTGCTGCTGCACATGGAAGACACTCTGCACCAGCGTTTGATCGGTCAAGAAGAAGCCGTCAACGCAGTTTCTCGGGCCATCCGCCGCGCCCGCGTAGGGTTGAAAAATCCCAATCGCCCGATCGCCAGTTTCATCTTTTCCGGCCCCACAGGCGTCGGCAAAACCGAACTGACAAAAGCCTTAGCAACATATTTCTTCGGTTCCGAAGAAGCAATGATTCGCTTAGATATGTCCGAATTTATGGAACGCCACACCGTTTCCAAACTCATCGGTTCACCTCCGGGTTACGTCGGCTACGACGAAGGCGGCCAACTCACAGAAGCAGTCCGTCGCCGTCCTTACACGGTCATCTTATTCGATGAAATCGAAAAAGCTCACCCGGATGTCTTCAACATGATGCTCCAAATCTTGGAAGACGGGCGCTTAACCGATGCCAAAGGTCGGACAGTAGACTTTAAGAATACGCTGCTGATTATGACATCAAACATCGGTTCGCGAGTGATTGAAAAAGGCGGCGGCGGTCTTGGTTTCGAGTTTAATGAAGGTGCCGTAGACGCTCAATATAACCGCGTTCGCAGCTTGGTAAACGAAGAACTAAAACAGTTTTTCCGTCCAGAATTTATCAACCGCTTGGATGAAATTATCGTCTTCCGCCAGTTAAATAAGGAAGAAGTCAAGCAGATTGCGGACATCCTGTTGCAGCAAGTATTCGGCCGCTTAACCGAACAGGGTATTACTTTGTCGGTGACAGACAAGTTCAAGGACTTGTTAGTTACAGAAGGCTACAATCCCAGCTATGGTGCAAGGCCTTTACGCCGCGCCATCATGCGGTTGTTGGAAGATGTACTGGCTGAGGAAATGCTGTCTGGGAAGCTGAAAGAAGGCCAAAGTGCGATCGTTGATGTGGATGAAAACGGTGTGGTTAAGGTGTTACCAGATGGTTCATCTGAACCCAAATTGCCGGAATTGGCTTTAAGCCATTAATTCCGATCCACAAGGATAAATACTGTTGATTAAAAACCTGGTTTCTTGAAGAAACCGGGTTTTTGATTACAGAATACCAGATAACAGTCGGCGGTTGAAACTGCCGAATGATAACAATTCCGGCTGCACCGGAATTGATATGATAAAGGGAGTGGCTGGATCTTTTATCCCAACACATTATCTACAGCAATTTCTATATCTGGAAAAGCTAGAATTGATAAAGTCTGACCCCGCTGGAATCTTTGAATATTTTGGTATCCCGAGGGAGAAGGTTCGCGATAAACTACTACACATTGCTCGTTAATATCTACCAGCCAAACTTCTACAATATTGTCTTCAGCATAAAGAGGAATTTTGATATTTCTGTCAGTTTCAGCGGTTGCATCCGCTACTTCCACAATTAGTAAAATATCCTCAGACTGAGGATGTCGCGATTCGTAAAAATCATCGCGCCGCCGCAGCAAGGAAATATCCGGTTCAGGTTCAGAACGATCGTCTAATTCTACCGGATCTTGAACTCCAATGGTTACTCTCGATAATAAACGGATATAGAATAACTCTGTCAGACGCTTGACATGAGATGTGTGCCTTCTACCGACGGCAGCCATTTGAACAATTTCTCCTCGAATTAATTCAACTTTGTCATCTTTTGTCAAGATGCCAGCTTCAATCATATGATGATATTCTTTTACTGTAAATAACCGCTTGATTAATTGAGTTGCGATCATTGGTTAGTCCGGGAATATTTGAGTTTTTGTCGGCGAGTGCAGGTTTAATAATGCAATTATACTACATCATATCAAATCCGCGCTTCATTGGAATTTCAATAAATCTAAGGGTGCATCTCATTTGTGCCAATATACTCGTAGGGGCGAAGCATTTCGGCAGTAAATCTCTGGCTATTGCTAATAAATTGTCTGCCGAAATGCTTGGCCCTTGCAAAATAGAGATGCACCCGAATCTAATCCCAGGATTGCAATTCCACAACCCAGTGCTGCACAAAAGCAGAAATGCGATCGCGTCGAGTTTCAAAAGTAGCAGCAATCCAGATAAACAGAATCCCGAAAGCCAAACCAATCGCCCATTTAATCAGCGGATAATCGAATATCAGAACCACCAACTGATAAAAAACATTGATTAGAAAAATTCCTGTTCCTACAAACAAAAATGCCCGCACTCGCAGCGCCAAACCCGCAGCAATCGCCACCAAACTAAAAGCTCCCGCCACCAAACCGTTACTTTGCTGAGTCAACAGAGGTATGCCGCAAATCAGCGCTGTTGCGAGGATTCGCAGATTGTGGCGCAGCGGTTTTTGGGCTGGTAATTTGAAAGCGCGAT
>Ga0123336_10004617_pt1 | contig 11129 bp, 10 predicted proteins | sample SSSSmetaG_FD_96466 | JGI IMG/M metagenome (GOLD analysis project Ga0123336, IMG submission 96466) | Glacier valley bacterial and archeal communities from Borup Fiord, Nunavut, Canada, to study Microbial Dark Matter (Phase II) - ​SSSS metaG | ecosystem: Environmental > Aquatic > Freshwater > Ice... | reverse complement strand
CCTTGGACTTCGCCACTCTGGTTGACGTAGTACTGGGTCCACGTCAGCTCAGTGAAGTGAGCGATGTAGTCAAAATCGTTCCAGAGGCGTGCCAGCTCCTGCTGGCCTTTCTAATCGAGGATTAGCTCCACCAGCGGGGTATCGTCGCGGAAGAAGCCGAGCACGCTGTGAAAACCAGCGCTAAGGAGGCGGCCCTTATCGGACGAATCATCCGGGAAATAGCGGCCCCGTTCGGTGACGTAGAAGGCGTCTGGAAACACGGAAGCGAATCGCGCAAACGCCGCCTGATAGCGAGCACGTTGTGACGCTGGAACAACCAGGTCTGGATCGCCAGCGCGTGCTTTCGCGGAAAGCGCAGCCCAGCGCGGAGCGGCTTCCTGGTGTAGCCCGGGATATTTGGGGATCTCCGGCACGGCAGGTGCTAGATCGCCTTCGTTCAACAGAACATTCGGATCGCTTTCGCGGCGATGCAGGGCAAATTGACGCAGCTTCCAGTTCAACAAGGGTTGAGACTGGCCGGGCAAGCCTTTTACCAGGGGCGCAGCGAACTGCATGGCGGTGTGGGTGCGGATCTTGACTACAAAATCTCGCATGGCAACGCATTTTGCGCGCACAGCATCAGGCTTGTTTTCGGCTGCGGCGGGCAGAGCTTGCCACATCTTCTGTAAAGCCGCGACGGGGCCAATGGCATCTTTTTCGCCTAAGATTTGCCAGACCATGGGCAGATACTTTGGGCTCACCTTGGAAGCCGAGGCGGTGGAAGCAAGAGTGGCGGTTGGCTTTCCCAGCGCCTGGCGGTATTTGTAGCGCCAGGCGGCTTCGAAATAATCCGCGAAATCTGCCGGTTGGCGCTGGTAGAAAGCGATGATGCGCTGAATGGAATATTTTTCGCGATCGGTTTCGACGAGCATTGGAAACGGTGCGAACTCGAGTCCGCCCGGGTTTAGCACCATGTGATCGGCTACACCGCGAGCCGCTTGCAGATACTTATTCAGCAGGCCGGGTGACATGGTCAGAGACTCGCCTGAATTGTCGAAACCCGCTGTATTCGCCGGGTCTATAGGAAATTCTTTGGTGATCTGCATGTCGCGCCCGGTGAGATCACGAACGGTGTAATTGTATTCGGCGTTGCTCAAGCGCCGGGCCAGCACCAATCCGGGATCGCCAGCGAACTTCTTGATTTGCCGGGCTCGGACATCTCCAATCCATGAGATGACTTGTTGCGTTGCCTCAGCGGGCGGAGGCGCCATCGGCTTCGGCGGCATTGTCTTCGCTTCAAGCCGCTCCATCACCAGCGCCCAATGTGGATAGTCTTTGGCAACCATATCCGCAGACGTGAACGATTTCAGATCGAGCTGAGCCGCAGCTGAGGATCCGCTATGGCAACTGATGCAGTACTGCGTAATAAATGGGCGGACGGTTTGATCGAACTGGCGATTTAGCGGAGGGGCGGCTGCGGCATGAGCAGGAACCGCGGTAAGAAAGAGCAGGACGGGTACGCCTGAAATCAGCATATTAAGGAGTGACTTTGCCTTCGGAATACACCCTAAGTTTATCGCACTGGTGTCCTCGGGGTTGCGGCAGTGGCCCTAAACTCGCTCGGTAGGGAATGAGACCATCAACTCATGCGCCATTTCCTTCTCACTTCGGCGGCAGTTGTTATCTTCACGCTGGCGAGTTCTTTCGTTACCTCTGCGCAGCGTCATGAAATTCCTCCGTTGAATAGCTGCATCAAGGAGTTTTACGATCCCGAAATGTATAACTATTTAACTTTTAAAAACACCTGCTCACAATCCTTGACTGTTGTGTTGATTGCGAAAGATGGTTCGGGCGCGGGCGGCACCATGGAGTTGCGGCCCGGCGGCAAAGATTCGGTTGGCCGGTCGGCTGGCAAGGAACCAAAGCCCGGCAGCTTTGAGTTATACGTCTGCCCTACTGGTAACATCCCTGTCGATGACAATGATCAGTTGGTCAAAAAGCCGGGGAGCAACTTTCGATGCCTGCAAAAAACGCGATAGCCGGGGACTAGGTTTTTGGGGAATAGCGACTAAAAAAATGGTTCGGGCCTTGATCCTGCTTCTGTTAGTTGGCGGCTTTGTGCTTCTGATGGCGCCGTTTGCGATTTCTTCGCTGTGGATCGATCAGCGGGGGATTGAAATTCCGGGGCAGGTGTTCTCGAAAGATGAGAGGGTGGTTGTCCGCGATTCCACGTGGATTCGGTCGGCTGAGGTGACGGTGGAATATGACCCGCCGCATGAATCGATGGTGGCATTTCTGACGGCCACAGTGAGCCCGGAACGTTTCGATGAATAAAAGACAGGCGAACTGATGAAACTGCGCTCCCTGCGGCGCGAAGATCTGCCGCAGATTCCGGGAGCCAAGTTACTGCGCAGCATGCATGCGCTGCCCACGGCGCGGCTGGCGGAACAACGTTCGTGGTCAGCGCTGCAACTGGCCTATCAGGCGCGGACTACCTTCCTGGCTGAAGTGGTGATTGCTATTGCGGTTTTGCTTCTGCTCTGGAAGTTGTTGCACCTTCCTCTGTTTGGCTGGATGGCGGCGGCCAGTGCCTTATTACGGACTGGTGGGTTTATACATTGCGGCGAGCACGGTGATTTTAGCGCTTCTCTCCAGCAACCCGCGGCAAGCGGACTGGCTAACCCCGGCCTTTCTTGGTGGATTCTGGGTGCCGCTCAATCGAACCGGGCGGTGGGCCGCCGTCATTCTTGTGTCTATCTTGTGTCTATCTTGGTGGCCGCTTTCATTTCAGACTCAATTGGCTTGGCGCTTTACGAAAACGCCTTCGCGCTTTATCTATTTAGAGAGGGCAGCAACGAAGGTTTGCGGCACTTGTTCATAACATGCCCCGCCGTGGCGACCCTGGGCTCCAGCGGACGCGGAGCGCATCGCGAAAAATCTCCTGTTGCGAAAGTTTATCGCGAGACTAACATGCGTTCGTTAGCGCTACTTGCAGTGGTATAAGCTGTCAGATAATCTCGCCATGACCTTCAAACCGGTACTGCTTTTTTTTATCACCGTTGCCGCATTCGCGCAGAACGGCGCGAAGGCGGGCCGCTTCATCGTCGAGCACCCCACTCTCCTCAACCTGGGATTCGAGTGGTTTATTGAAGGCGACGCGAACCGGAATGCCACCGTTGACGCCCAGTTCCGCCCAGTGGGCGAATCTGCCTGGCGAAAGGCCCTGCCGTTGCTTCGCATTGGGGGCGAACGCGTCTTCCGCAAAATGGAAGGCCTTGACTACACCGTGCCGAACGGTTTCGCAGGCAGCATCCTCAACCTGCAGCCGGATACGGAATACGAGTGCCGTTTCACCCTGACCGACCCTGACGGAGCCACCGGCACCACCACACAGTCCGTTAAGGTGCGTACCCGGCGTGAACCGCAAGCGTATGAGGGAGGGCGCAAGCTGCACGTTTACCCGCCCGATTACAAGGGCGATCGCATACTGCCCGCCTTCGGCAGCTTGATGGAAGCCTACTACGGCGCCGGGCTAGGCGATTGGAACGTAGTCTGGGAACATCGCGCCCAACCCGGCGATACCATCCTGATGCATGCCGGTCTTTACCGCCCGGAACGTCTCAACTATGTTGATCCCATGGCCGCCCCTTTCGACGGCACCATGTTGCTTACGCTCAAAGGCACGGCCGAACGCCCCATCACCATTAAGGCTTTCGGAGACGGCGAAGTGGTGTTCGATGGGGCGGGCAACTTCCGGCTCTTCGACGTGATGGCCTCGCGCTACCTCATGTTCGAAAACCTCACAATCCGCAATACGGATGTCGCGATCTTCGCGGGCCAGAAAGAAGTTGCAGGCGCAGTCGGCCTGACCGTTAAGAACTGCCGCTTCGAAAATGTAGGTTTTGGTATCTGGACCGAGTACGCCGGCTCAAGCGACTTTTATATCGCCGACAATTTGTTCTTGGGCCGTGACGACCGTTTTCGCCTTGTCGGGTGGACCGGCCCGCGGTGGGCTAGCGCCGGACCCTACCAATCCCACCTCCTGACCAGTTACTACGCAATCAAGGTTTACGGGCCGGGTCACATAATTGCGCATAACGCCATTTCGTACTTTCACGACGGACTTGGCATCTCGACTTATGGCACGCCCGAAAGCGATCCCGAACGCCAGGCGAACTCGATCGATATTTATAACAACGAGATCCACATGTCCAATGACGACATCATGGAAACCGACGGCGGCGTCCATAACATCCGCGTCTTTCAGAATCGCGGCATCAACGCCGCGCAAGGCGGCTACAGTTCACAACCCGTGTTCGGAGGCCCGGTCTATTTTTATCGCAACATTCTCTACAATGTACCCACCGGGGTGGCATTCAAGTTCTCCGCCAAGCCAACCGGCTTGCTGGTTTACCACAACACAATCATCGGGGAGCAGACTGTGCGCGACCCTTATGCAAATACCCATTGGCGCAACAACCTGTTCATGGGCCGCAATACGCCGGACCGCGGCGTGATGGCTTACGCCAACGCAACGGCGCAGTATAGCTCTGACTACAATGGCTTCCATCCGAATCCAGGCGTCGCCGCGCAGTACCAATGGCTGGCGCCGAAGGGGGACGGCGGAACCGCTTATGAGCCTAAACCCGGGGATTGGAGAAGTTTCCGCACGCTCGCCGAACTTCAGGAAGCCACCGGCCAGGAAGCGCATAGCCGCGAACTCGATTTCGACATTTTTGAAAATCTCAAACCGCCGAATCCAGCCACTCGTCACGCCGTGTACCACGCCATGGATCTCAACTTCCGCCTGAAAGCGGGTGGCAAGGCGATAGATGCAGGCGTCCTTCTCCCCACGATCAACGATAACTTCAAAGGCAAAGCCCCGGACCTGGGAGCCCTGGAATCCGGACAGCCCGAACCGCACTACGGGCCCAGGTGGATTACATGGCAGCCGTTCTACCGCTAATGCCGCGTTAACCTAAATTTACCGGAACAAACCTGAAACTTATAGGTCAGGTCTGGACAACAACTACTTTTGTAGGCGCGGCAGGACTCGAAGCTGCGACACTTTGCTATCGCGCGTTCGATCCATGCATGATCTTTAGGGTTTGGGGCTTGACCACGCTATATTCCACCCGTGCCTTGCGAAGCTGGAACAAGCCCTGATAGCGCCCGGAGCATATCACGCCTATGTCGAACTTCACATCGAGCAAGGTGGCACGCTCGCGCGCGAAGGAGTGCCAGCAGGAGTGGTCGACGGAATTGTCTCGATCGACGACTATGACGTGACTGTCACCGGAGTGGCCAACCACGCCGGCACGACGCCGATACCCGATCGTCAGGATGCGCTGATCGCCGCTTCGATGCTGACGCTGGCGGTTCGCGAAGTGGTTAGCTCTGAGCCAGGCGCGCAGGTGGGAACTGTGGGGCACATGGAGGTTCTGCCGAACGCCACCAACGTGATTCCCGGCGAGGTGCGAATGCACATCGACTTGCGCGACCTCTCCTCGGCGAAACTGCATCGTCTGGGCGGCAAGATTCGTGAGCGCGCCCAGGCAATTGCTACGGCGACTCGGACGCAAATCAGTGTGACGCAGGCCGGGCATGACGAGTCCGCTACGGCATCGCCCGAAGTGCAGCGTGCGATCCAATCGGCTGTCAACAAACTTGGGCTCGATTCGCGCCACCTGCCAAGCGGTGCCGGGCATGACGCGCAGATGGCGGCGACGCTCATGCCTATGGGGATGATCTTCGTGCCAAGCGTGGGTGGAATCAGCCATTCTCCGAAGGAACTGACGGATTGGCAGGATTGCGCCAACGGCGCGAACCTCTTGCTGGAGACTGTGTTGGCGCTGGCTCGCGGATAGCGGATGGACAAGGCAATTTTAACAAGGTGCTTGCGGCCGTTCTGGAAATCGCTACGTGTTGTTTCATTCTGACGGGCACGCCGCGATCGCGAACGCCGGTTATATCCCGCCATTGTTGGATGGTGCCGAGGTTTTGCTCGATGCGGACCTGCCATTGGGGATTACGAACGGCGTCCATTATGCCGAATCGCCCGCGGGGCTGGGACAGCACCGACTCATCTTTCTCTCCGATGGCGTAATCGAAGCCACCGATTCAAAAGGCGAGTAGTTGAGCTTTGAGCGCACGCGTGCGATGAGCGGCAAGTCCGCGAACCATATTGCGAATGCGGTCAAAACATGGGGACAAAATGACGACATCACCGTAGTGACGGTGGAAAGAGTTGCATGACCTATGAATATGCTAAAGATCAAGTTGCCTTCGTTCCTGCTTGCAGCCGAACTGCTTACCGCCCGAACCAGCGACGCACCCCAGAAATTGATTGCGCGAGCCATGAGAGATACTCCGATCTTTCGCGATCTCAGGGAACTCTGCGACGGAATTGGAGGCCGTCCTACCGGATCGACCGACGCTGCCAAAGCAATCGAATGGGGCGCACACAAGTTCAGAGCTATTTCATATTGAAGGATGCTGCTTTCCTACAAACCGATACTATCGAGTCCGGCATCGACAGCGCTGAAGCTCCTTAACGGTCTGCTCCGCCTCGGCATGTGTCAAGAAAACGACTACGACGGTGTTCAGTGTTCATAAGACGTTCCTGTTTACTTTCCGGCTTTCATCTTCCACACGTGTTCTGTTTCGTGATGCCAATACGGTACCGTCCCATAATGCCGATGGATCTCGTTTTCGTACTCGCGGGTGATAGGAACGGAATCGTGGTACTCCGGTGCGCTCTTGATCATTTCGCTCGAGAGACGCGCATGAACTTCGGAATCGCTCCAATTTACTGATTGCACCCATTCCGGAGCCAGGAGAACCGTTTTCCCCGGCATCAAATTACGTGTATCGATTTCCAGGTAATGGATGCGCCACGTTTCGGGACTTATTATGAAATCTTTGATGTGGCCAATGGAAGCATCTTCAGCCGCAAGGTGGTAGCCGGTGACGGCGGACGTGCTGCGCAAGTGGGAATCAAAAGAATCACGTTTCACGGCGCCCGCCTGTATATCGATAGGGCTCGGAGGTTGCAACATATCCGATGGCATTGGTCCAGCGCCCCACAAATACGGTCCGCCCCAGTAATAAAGAGATCCGTAGTAATTCATATACTCAGCCTCGTGCTGGCGCGAGACCGGCTTGTGCGTGTTGATTCCGGGGCTATTTTCGATCTGGTGTCTGGTCAATGACAGATGCAGTTGGCGTGCCTGCAGGTCCGTTCCGCGTACAAATGCAGGCGAGATCAGAACCAGCCGTCCGGAAAGCCAACCGCCGGTATTGACAACCAGATAACGGATCGCCCACGATTCATCATCGAAGTAAAATTCATCTACATGACCGATTTCGCCGTCAGACGCGTGAATCGCCAATCCTTTTAGATGACTTACGTTTGTTAACATTCTTCTCTCCCCACCGGGGGCTTAGTTTGCATTTGAATTTGATTGTTGGCGCGGAACCAGTCTTCGTCAGGCGAACCTTCCGGACAGCCTCTGGCTTGCCAAAGCTTATGGGCAAGTTCTGAAGTACGCTGATGCCCAAAATCGGCATGGATTCGTTCGCTTTGCAGAAATGCCTGATTTGAGTGTTCCATCGCTTTGCGGGAATGCTCCTGCCCTGAGAGGTGATCGTTCCTATCGTGATGCTGTATGGCTACGCGATGGGCATGTGCCGCGGCGTTGTGCAGTTCCGCGGCTCTTTGGTGGTTCTGGTACTGATTATGTGAGTGATCGGACATTGAGTCTCTCCTTTGTAACTGTTTTCTTACTGAATCGTTGCCGTGAAGAGTGACCATACTGTGTTCATGATTTTTCTCCAGGTGGAAAGTAACGTAGCACGATTGCGGCCTCGGTCGTATTCTGCTGAGTCTATTGCGGCGGGAGCCTTGGCAGAGCGGCTGTTTCGCACGGGCAGGTGCCCAAAACGTAACGGTCTAACGTCAAACGACCGCGGGCGGTCACGATCGGCTCTCACCTGTTCCCCCAAGGGCCCGATGGCACTGGCCCGGAACTTGGCTGTTATGATGCGTCTCCAGGGTTGAATGTTCATGTATATCGACCGGCGTAGGTTTTTCTCTTATAGTGGTGCTTTCGCACTCGGGTCGGCATCTTTGCTGCGCGGCAATTGTGCCCTAGTAACGCAGGCAAATTCCGATCAGCTAGCGGAGAATCTGGAACTCGCAAAGTTGGGGCAGCCTTTGACTGAGGTGCTGACCTTGGCGGCGCAGGCCCCGAGCGGGCACAATACACAACCTTGGACGATTCGCATTCTGGACAAAGAGCATTGGATCGTCGGAATCGAAGGCTCCCGCCGTTTACCGGGTGTCGACCCCACCGCCCGTGAAACCCTTCTTTCCCTGGGTGCATTCCTCGAAAACTTGATCATCGGCGCTTCACATTACGGCTATCGGGTGGACTATCGAATCATCGCAACATCGCCCGCTGACTCCGATGTGCTGGATATTCGTCTGCAGGAAGCGCGCTCATCGCCGCAAAATCTACAGCGAATCAAGCTTCGCAGAACCGTTCGAAATGGATTTCGAAAGGAGCCGATTCAGTCCGCAGACCTGAAATCCTTAATGAATTACGGGACCGGTCTTCAATATTTCGCCCCAGACACAGCGGGCGCAAAGTGTCTTGCGGAAGGCACGGTAGAGGCGAACCGCCAACAGGCGTACCGCGATCCCGCTGAAGAAGAATTGGGCAAATGGATTCGCTGGTCAACAGCAGACGCGGCAAAATACAGGAATGGATTGACGCCCGCGAGCATGGAGATTGAGGGAATCGCAGGCTGGTACGTAAGCCATTTTTACGATCGTGCCTCAGTCTTGTCGAAGTCGTTTCGAGAGACGACGATCAAGCAGGTAAAAGAGCGCGTGGGGCAGGGTGCTGGATGGCTGGTGGTTTCGAGCCCCGATGGCGCACTCGCAACCTTGATTGAGACAGGTAGAAGAGTGGAACGGATGTGGCTTACGTTGCGCGACATGAAGATGGCAATCCACCCCATGACGCAGATGCTTGAGGAGGCACCGTGGCGTGAACAGGTGGCCAGGAACCTGGGAACACAAAGCGCGCCGCAGTTTCTTTTCCGGGTGGGCTACCTCACCTCCTACCCGAATCCCACAAGCATTCGCATGCCGGCCAGCTGGATTGTGAGCAGGTCTCAGGCGTAATCGATCGGGGATAGACTCTGACGGCGCCTGGTGATAAGACCATCGGCGGTCACTACACACGGGAATAGGCTTCTTAACGCAGCGACCTGATAAAGCCTGCCTGCTGGATTTATTTTTTGCAACGGCGGGGGCTTCCACATAGCGGATTGGACCCTGCTAAGGATGGTATCAAGCGACGTGTACTGCAGGTGCGTCGGATGTTCGGGGCCGTTTGCCGACACACGAACTGTCATTGCCGCGGCTATGCGCACCAAGGCATACCTAATTATTGTTGCCGGTCGGTTCGTCCGTTGACCGGTTTTGAACTGATTATCGTTGGCTGGTTTGCAGGTGATCACTGAGGAGATAAGTGCTCAGCCCGCTAGCCTAAGAGACGCCCGTAATCACGCCCATTGGATTCAGATCCATCTGAAGGGCACGCGATTCTTTCGGTAACCCGGGCATTAGCACAATGTTCCCGGAAATCACAACCAGAAAGCCCGCCCCTGCCGACAGCCTCACATCTGATACATGCAACGTCCATCCCGTAGGCGCTCCGGACAACTTGGGATTATCTGAAAACGAATATTGCGTCTTCGCCACACAAATCGGAAGGCTGCCGAACCCCCACTGGGAATATTGGGCCAGCTTCTTTGCCGCCCTTTCGCTGTAATCCACCGCGTGTGCACCATAAACCTTTTCAGCTACTTTCAGGATCTTCTCTTCCGCTGTATCGGCTGCAGCGTAAGCAGTCTGCACCAAACCGCCAGAGTGCGAGTCAATGGTCCTAACCACTTCTTCCGCCAGAGCGACAGCACCCTCGCCCCCTCGGGCAAAGGCTTCGGAGAGGGCGTTGGTCACGCCTTGCTGTGTGCAATACTCCTGCACCAGCCGAAGCTCATCTGCCGTGTCGCCCGGGAACCTGTTGATGGCAACCACCGTTGGCACGCCAAATTCCCGCAGGTTGGCAATATGCCTTTGTAGATTCACAAAGCCGCTTGCCAGGTCCCCTCCTCCCTGGTTCTTCAGGCTTTGGATAGTGGTGACCAGCACGGCGGCACTCGGCTGAATTCCCGAAGAGGGTCCCACCAGATCCATGTATTTTTCGAATCCCAGGTCAGAACCAAACCCCACCTCGTTCACCACATAATCCGCCAATCGCAAACCCATCTCCTGTGACACCACGCTGCTGGTTCCGTGCGCAATATTGGCGAACGGCCCGCAATGCACCAGCGCCGGCGTGCCTTCGGTGGTCTGAACCAGATTCGGAAGAAATGCTTCATTCAGTAGAGCCATCATGGCCCCGGTGCCTTTCAGTTCCGCCGCTCGTACAGGCCGCCCGTCACGCGATGTTCCAATCACTATGGCTTCCAGCCGGTGCCGCAAGTCATCACGATCTCGCGCGAGCGACAGAATCGCCATAATCTCTGACGCCGCCGTGATGAGAAACTCGCTCCGGCGATTGCTTCCCTGCCGCTGGCCGCCCACGCTCACCGTAATGTGACGCAGGGCTCGGTCATTCATATCGAGCGCGCGCGGCCAGGTGATTCCCTCCGGATCGATATCGAGAGGATTACCGTGAAACAGATGCGCGTCAATCAAGGCCGAGAGAAGATTATGGGCCGAAGTGATAGCGTGAAAATCCCCATGAAAGTGCAAATTAATCTTTTCACTGGGTTCCAAGGTGGAACGTCCCGCGCCCGCGGCCCCGCCCTTCATCCCGAATACCGGGCCAAGGGAGGGCTCGCGTGACGTAATCACCGCCTTCTTGCCGATTCGTTCCAGGCCTTGCACCAGCCCGATGGCTGTCACCGTTTTGCCTTCACCGGAAACAGTAGGCGTAGTTGCGGTAACCAGAATCAGTTTGCCACGGCGCGGCAGTTCCGGGTCTTGTAAAAGCTCCAGCTTCAACTTGGCACCGTACTGGCCCAATGGCTCTACGTACCGGCTCGGGATTTGCAGTTTCACGGCGATCTCTTGG
>Ga0123336_10004616_pt1 | contig 11135 bp, 5 predicted proteins | sample SSSSmetaG_FD_96466 | JGI IMG/M metagenome (GOLD analysis project Ga0123336, IMG submission 96466) | Glacier valley bacterial and archeal communities from Borup Fiord, Nunavut, Canada, to study Microbial Dark Matter (Phase II) - ​SSSS metaG | ecosystem: Environmental > Aquatic > Freshwater > Ice... | reverse complement strand
TGGTAAACACCAGCTCTTCGCCGGGGGTGGGCCGGTAGATGGCACAATCGTCTCCGATTCCGAGCGCAATGCCGGAAGTCGGGGTGGCGCGCTGGCGCACGGAGGCTAGGATGTCGCGTTCGGACCACACCTTGTCATTATCCGGTGCACCGGCGAAAATGATATAGTTTAGACCGCACTCACCGGGCTTTTTTGGCATATGGGTCACCTCTTTCGTCTTCGTATTTTTCCTTTAGCTTCCCTTCTGTTTTTGTCCTGCGCCAGCCTGCCGGCCGCCCCTTCCACGGCGGAGGCGAACGAACATTTTGAGCTGAAAATTCGCCCCCTGCTGGCGAACCGTTGCTTTGCCTGCCATTCCAATTCGGCGCTGGGCGGTTTGACCATGACCTCGCGGGAAGCTCTGTTGCGAGGCGGCAAATCCGGGCCTGCGCTGGTGCCCGGCAAGCCGGAAGAAAGCCTGATCATTCGCGCCGTGGAACACTTGGACGAACGCATGAAGATGCCTATGGGCGCGGCCAAGCTTTCTGACGGCGAAATTGAGCTGCTCTCCGGTTGGGTGAAGGCGGGCGCGGTGTGGCCGGAAACTCCAGGCGCGGCAGCTATTCCGAAAGGTACCAAGTATGTAATTACGCCGGAGCAGCGCGCGTTCTGGGCATTTCAGACTCCCGTGAAACCCGCTACGCCAACGGTTCGCGATGCAGCCTGGGGCAGGAATACCATCGACCGGTTTGTGCTGGAGCAACTGGAAGCCAAGAATTTAAAACCGAATGCAGCGGCCGCGAAGAGGGATCTAATTCGCCGCGCTTATTTGGATCTGACCGGCTTGCCGCCTACCTACACTGAGACGGAAGCGTTTGTGAAAAACGTGTCGCCCGATGCGTATCCGAAGCTTGTGGACAGCCTGCTCAACTCACCACATTATGGCGAACGCTGGGCGCGCTATTGGTTGGACGTAGCCCGCTACGCCGACGACCGTCTGGATAGCGATGTGGAACTTCCCTACCCCAACTCGTTCCGCTATCGCGATTGGGTGATTGAGGCTTTCAACCGCGACATGCCGTACGACCGGTTTGTAAAAGCGCAAATCGCGGGCGATCAAATGGAGGAAGGGAAGGACAAGAAGCTGGCCGTCGGCCTTGGCTTTTATGGCTTAAGCCCGGAATTGACCGATGACAAAGTGGACGTAACAACGCGCGGTTTTCTGGCGCTAACCGGCGCGTGCGCCCAGTGTCATAACCATAAGTTCGATCCCATTCCGACGAAAGATTATTACGCTTTGCAGGGCGTCTTTAGCAGTACCAAACGGGCCGAAGTGGAACTGGCTCCTGAAGACGAAGTGAAGCGCTATAAAGATCAGGAAAAGCGCGTCACCGAAGTGAAAGCCCGCATTGAGCAATTCCTGCACCAGCAGGCCGATGGGTTGGCGGAAATGCTGGCGTCCGAATCTCCCCGCTACCTCCGGGCCGCCCGCAAAATGACGGCGGATTCCAAGCTGAATGCCAAACAGGTGGCTGCCGCCGATAATCTGGATGCCGAAACCTTGGACCGCTGGGCCAAGTATTTAAAAACCGGCCCCGAAGACAACAAGTACCTGCATGGTTGGCGCGAAGAATCGTTCGATCTATCGAAGTTCCGGCACGAAGCGCTGGCCGTCTTGCAGGAGCGCAAAGTTGTGGACGAAAAGAACGCCCGCAATGCGGTGAAGAACGATGCCACTACCAAGAGCGAGACGTTCGCCTTGCCGCCGGACCGTTTCTACCTCTGGCGCGATTTGTTTTTCAACGATTTCTACGGCCGTGAATTCAAGCAGGAGGAAGACGGAATTCTTTGGTACGGTCCAAACCGTGGTTATCTGACATCGGACGGCACGGTAGATCGTTTCCTCGAAGGGCACTGGAAGACTTATCTAGGCGATATGCGCGCGGAGCTGAAAGAGTTGACCGCGGCGATGCCGCCTGCCTACGCATTCGCGCACGTCATCAAAGACTTGCCCACGCCGCGTAATGAGCGCGTGCAGATCAATGGCGTGCCGGAAAACTTGGGCGAAGAAGCTCCGCGCGCGTTTCTTTCCATTTTGAGCAAGGGCAATCCGATGCCTTTCCAGAAAGGAAGCGGGCGCCTGGAATTGGCCGAAGCTATTGCCAGCCCCACCAATCCTCTTACCGCGCGCGTGATTGTGAACCGCGTTTGGCAGCACCATTTCGGTGAAGGCCTGGTACGGACCGTGTCGAATTTCGGCCGCATGGGAGAGACGCCTAGCCATCCCGCTTTGCTGGATTATCTGGCAACCTCCTTCGTGGAAAATGGCTGGTCGCTGAAGAAGCTTCATCGCGAAATCATGCTGTCTTCCACGTATCAACTCGCAAGCGATAATAACGCGGCCAACTTCGCGGTGGACCCCGATAATCGCCTGCTTTGGAGAGCGAACCGTCAGCGATTGGACGCTGAGGCGATGCGTGATGAGCTTTTGGCTGTTTCGGGTGAACTCGACGCCACGCCTGGTGCGAACCCCGCTCCACTGGGCGACGAAGCAAATCACAAGCGTTCCGTCTATGGGTTCGTGAGCCGCCGCAAACTGGATGGAACGCTGGCGCTTTTCGATTTTCCGAATCCAAATTTAACAGCGGAAAAGCGCATCTCTACAGCGACGCCTTTACAGCAGTTATTTTTCTTGAACAGCGCGTTCGTTGAAGCGCGGGCCGGTGCGTTGGCCAAGCAGGTAGGCAAAGGAGGCACTCCCGAAGAGCGCGTGAAGCGGGCTTATCGCATCGTCTTCGGGCGCGATGCGACGCCGGAAGAGATCCGCATCGGCGCTTCGTTTCTTGCGTCCAAACCGGACGCGTTCCGGCCTTACGCTCAAGTGTTACTTAGCTCCAATGAATTACTGTTTGTGAATTAAGAGAGTTCAGGATATTGAACATGACCAGACGCGATGCACTAGAGAGACTCGGCACGGGATTCGGCATGGTGGGTCTGGCAAACATGCTGGGCGAACACTTTCAATCGGAAGCCGCCACCGTGGGCGGGCCGTCCACTACTCCGACGCTGGAACCGAAAGCGCCGCACTTTCCCGCCAAGGCCAAGCAGGTAATTTTTCTCTTCCTGAATGGCGGCCCCTCGCAGGTGGATACGTTCGATCCGAAGCCGGCGCTGGCAAAATATCACGGCCAGGAAATGCCCGGCGATTTTCCGAAAGCGAAAGCCGAACGCGGCACGCTGATGCAATCGCCCTTCTCCTTCCAGCGTTACGGGCAGAGCGGGCTTGAAGTCAGTGAACTGTTCGCCAAGACCGCCCAGCATATCGACGACGTTTGCGTCATCCGCTCCATGCATACAGATCTGCCGGCGCATCCGCAGGCAATTCTGCAGATGAATTCAGGCCGCATCATTCCGGGCTTTCCTTCCATGGGTGCGTGGATGACTTATGGCCTGGGTTCCGAAAATCGCAATCTGCCCGGCTTCATTTCACTCTGCGCGGGTGTGCCCGATGTCGGTCCACAGCTCTGGAGTTCCGCGTTCCTGCCCTCTCTCTACCAGGGCACTTACGTTCCGAATGACGAAGCCGATCCGGAGAAGATGATCCAACATCTGCGCTCTGCCAGTGGCGGTTCTCTCAGCGAGCAGAAGGCGCGTGTCGATCTATGGGAAAAGTTGAATCGCATGGATCTGGATCGTCGCGGCCCCGATGCGCAACTGGAAGGCCGCATTCAATCCATGGAGGTGGCTTATCGTATGCAGGCCGAAGCCATGGATGCCTTTGACGTGGCAAAAGAAACAGAAGCCGTGCGTGCGCGCTACGGCGTGAAGAGCGGCAAAGACACCAGCGAGATGAAAATTAAATCAGCCACGCGCGATGGAGATTTCGCAAGAGGCTGTCTGGTGGCCCGCCGCTTGGTGGAGCGCGGCGTTCGCGTGGTGCAGGTGTACTTCGGCAACGACAAGCCATGGGATTCGCACCATGACATTTTGGTGCATCGCAAACTTGCGCAGCAAGCCGATCAGCCGATCGCGGCGCTGCTCGAAGACCTGAAAAATTCCGGCATGTTGAAAGAGACGCTGGTCATCATCGGCGGCGAATTCGGACGCCGGCCGTGGACCGAAGTGGCCGGCCGCATCAACGTTCAGAACGGGCGCAATCACAACAACGAAGGATTCAGTTATCTGCTGGCCGGCGGCGGCGTGAAGGGCGGCACCGCCTATGGCGCAACGGATGAGTTCGGCTACCAGGCTGTCGAAAACAAGTGCCATGTACATGATCTGCATGCCACCGTGCTGCACCTGATGGGCCTCGATCATACTCGCCTGACCTTCCCCTATAGCGGTCGCAACTTCCGCCTGACGGATGTCGCCGGTAACGTGGTGAAGCAGATCGTTGCCTGATGTCGTCATCATTGGCGCTGGAATCGTCGGTGCCTCCATTGCATATCATCTGAAGCTTGCAGGAGTGCGCGATGTGGTTCTGCTGGAGCGCGAAGCGTACACCGGCAAGGGGTCCACAGGCAAGAGCATGGGCGGCGTACGCGCACAGTTCGCGACGGAGCCGAACATCCGCATGTCGATGCACTCCATCCGTTTCTTTGAGGGGCACGCGGAGCAAACCGGCTATCGTCCACAAGGCTATCTCTTCACCGCCACAACGGACGCGCATCTGCAATATCTGCGGGCCAACCGTGCATTGCAACACGCGCTAGGCCTTCATGAAGCCCGAGAACTATCGGCTGCGGAGGTACAAGCGGCAGTCCCCGAAATGCGCGCTGACGATGCGATGGGCGGGAGCTTCTGCCCTACCGACGGCTTCGTGGATCCGCATAGCGCACTGCAATTTTTGCTGGAAGGCGCAAGCGTGCGGAAAAGTGCGAGCGTTACAGCGATCCGTACCCAGGCAGGCAAGGTTACCGGCGTCGCGACCGCGGCTGGCCTGCTTGAGACCGACGTTATCGTGAATGCGGCGGGTCCCTGGGCGGCTGAAGTGGCGCTTCTTGCCGGCGTACAATTGCCCGTGGTGCCATTGCGCCGCGCGCTGGTGCCCACCGAACCTTTCGCGCGCTTGAGCCACGCCTTGCCGATGGTGGTCGATATGTCCACAGGGTTCCACTTCCGGCCCGAATCGCTGGGGTTCCTGCTTGCTTGGAACGACCCTGTCGAAACGCCCGGATTCCGCGTTGGCGTGGCTCCCGGCTTCATTGAAAAGCTACTGGAACATGCTGCGGACCGCGTACCCGTATTCGCCGAAGCGGAAATAAATCCACGGCGCGCCTGGGCGGGTCTCTATGAAGTTTCGCCGGACCATCACGCCATCCTCGGCCCCGTTCCAGACCTGCAAGGTTTCTACTGCGCGAACGGCTTCAGCGGCCACGGCGTGATGCATTCGCCCGCGACGGGACGAATTCTCGCGGACCTGATTACAACCGGTGCAACCAAAGTGATCGATGCCGAAGCCCTTTCGCTCGACCGCTTCCGAACCGGAAAACTTCTCGACGAAACAGCCGTTCTCTAAAACCGCGGCTTACACTAAACTTAGATGCCTTCCGCGACGCTGCCAACCCTGCACGATCTGGCGGAAGGGCGTGAACTGCGCGAGGTCCTGAAATGGTTCACGCGCGAAAAGCTCTGGATCAACGACATTCACCAGCAGCTTTGCCGCGTGCCGGCGCCCACCTTTCTCGAGCAGCAGCGCGCGGCCTGGTTCCTCGCCCAGTTTCGTTCCTTCGGCTGCACCGCAAATCTCGACCGCGTCGGAAACGTATTAGCCACCCTCTCGCCCGATCCCGAAGGCCCGTACCTCGCGGTCACGGCACACCTCGATACCGTGCTCGCACCGAAGAGTAAAGACGACATCGCCGTAGACGCCGAAGGCAAACTGCGCGGCCCCGGCGTCTCCGATAACGGCTGCGGTCTGGCCGCCCTGCTTGCCATCGCAAGAGCGCTCAAGCTCCATGTTCGAGGCGCGTCGCCATGGGATCGCGTGCTGTTCGTCGCCAATGTGGGCGAAGAAGGCGAAGGCAACCTGAGCGGCATGCGGCATCTCTGCAAGACCGTTGCAATGGATTCCATGCTCATCCTCGATGGCGCGTCCACGGATCACGTGACTACGGAAGCGTTGGGCAGCCGGCGTTATGAAGTTAGCTATACCGGCCCCGGAGGCCATAGCTGGAGCGATTTCGGCACCGCGAACCCGATACATGCTCTCGCGCGCGCCCTGGCTTGGTTTACAGAAACACGCCTGCCCGCGCGTACCACCCTGAACGTGGGCATGGTAGAAGGCGGCAGCGGCGTGAATGCCATCGCCACCCATGCCCGCGCCAAGGTGGATATTCGCTCGGAACAAAACGCCCCCATGGATAGCCTGGTGCAGGCTTTGACGGAAGCTGTTGAGCGCTCTCAGGAACAGGAAAATTCACGAGCAGCCACCGGCAAGGTTGCGGCCAGGATCAAGGAAATTGGCTCGCGCCCAGCAGGCAGGCTGGCGCCCGATTCATCCGTGCTGGCCGCCCTGCGGCAAGTGGATGCGCATCTGGGCCTGCGAACCCGGCAGGAGTGTGCATCGACCGATGCCAACATCCCGCTGTCTTTGGGTCTGGACGCCATCTCCATTGGTGCGGGAGGGCAAGGCGGCGGTGCACATACGCCGGCGGAATGGTTCAGCCCTGAAGGCCGCGACCTCGGCTTGAAACGGATCGTGCTGACGATGGCGAGTCTGCTCCGCGATTCGGTCTCGGATTAAATAATCACTTGGCCTTTGAAGCAAGGTCCAGAGCTTGCGCCGTAATTTGCTCCAGTTCGCTTGTCGTGATGTTCATCCCGATCACCTCGAAATTCAGGCCCTCTCCGCCGTCCTTCACCGCTTTCTGAAGACGCCGCACCATGCCCTTGCTCGGAACGTCCTTCGGCAGCACGCCGAAAATTTTCGTCTTGGACGCGCTCTTCAGCCTCACCAGATATTCCAGCTCGCCGATGAATATGCTGGGCAGAGAACCGTCCTCCAACTGATCCAGGCGCTCAATATCCACTCTTGCCTGACCGCCCAATTCGCCGGGCTTAAACTCTTTTCGAATCTCATTTTGAAACTCTTCCAACGTCTTGGTGAAAGGCTTACCTTCTTTGGCTGCCAATGCTTTTGCGCGCTCCAGCCGCCTCACCGCAAGCGCGGCAAAACTGGCGCGCTCAGCATCAGTCAGTTCATAGATATAGCGAAGGTCGCCTGCGCTGGACCTGCCGGATTTTGCCTCGTCCACCGCCAGCACTTCCAGCACTCCCTGAACGTTTCTGATCTCGTCGGGGGAACGCGCGCCGTACCAGGCCGGTTGAATCTCGGGCCCTTCCAACGTTCGGGCCACCATGCCGTCGGTGAGCTTGCGTTTGCTGCTGTCTGAGATCACGTGACCTGGATAGAACTGCACCTTCGGCGACCCCGCCGCGTCCAGCCCCAAAGCTTTCGGCCCGAACTGATCGCGCAGAAGCTTTACCGTTCGACTCTCTTTGAATTCTTCCAACAGTTGGCCTTTCGCCATTGCCATGTTGGGGCCTTTCTTAGTCACCGAGGCTTCGGCCACACGGCGGAGAGCGAAAGAATCCAGTTCTTTTAACACCGGTTTCGCCGTCCCTAGTTTCGCAAGCGCCTCCAGTAGCGATCTCTCAGCCGCGGTCGTGGCCGGCGCCACGGCGGTAGGCGCCGCTTTGCCCACCAGCGTAGCCAGCGCCTTTTCCGCATCGGTCAGCAAAGCTTTGGGAATGGGTTTCTTCAATTTCACCAGCGCCGCCGCGTCACGAAGTACCTTGCCCACGGGCGGCGAATGGTGCACAGCAAAAAGTTCACCTAATTTCAGCAGCTTGCCCCAGGCCGCGCGGCCGTATAGTGTCTCCAACCGCAGTGCCGTGTATACCGCCCTGCCGCCTTTGATAAATTTGTTCGCGGCAGGCACCAGGAAGAACGCAAGCAGCAGGGCGCGATCGAAATCGGACAGTTTGCGGCAGAATAAGTCGCGCCCCACTACCGCCTCCACCACCCCGATCGCGTTTCCTATGTAAGGAAGACATTCAATCCCACCCGCCAGTACTTCTGCGGCGAACGATGGATCGGGAACAGCATAGGTGCTGGCTGTGGAACCCTGGTTGCGCGCCAGCCACAATGAGACCACCAGATCCTGGCGCGCCGTCAACACGGCTACCATTCCCACTGTCGCCGAGTCTCTATAGAATTGAGGGTCGTAGCGATGGTCCGCCATGTAATCCTGAACGGCCCTGATGAATTCGTTTTTCACCAATTGCACTAACGTTTTCTGCTGATCCAGCAGATACACTTCTTCTATGAAGTAATTAAGATCGCAGTCGCCGAGAGTATGCGCTTTCACGTTCAGCGAATTCAGTTGCGTCGTCACGGCGTTCATGTATTCCGCGTTCTTCCGCAACACGTCGGCGTCATTGGGTTCGTACTTGCGCAACTCGGCACTAGCGCGTTTGGCCGTCTCGCTCTGCCAAAGGAACGGCCCCGTCAATCCGGACTGTGCTTTGAACTCGTAAAATTTTAAAATTTCGTTCTTGCGCAGTTGCCAGTCCTCTTCCATAAAGGCAAGAGTTTGACGCCGTAGTGCAATCGAAAAAGCATCCGCCGTTCCCCCCGTAAGAACGGAAAAAAGCGCGTCGCGCGTTTCTTCAATGGAGCGCGCGTAATCGTCGGGCGTGCTTACCGACATTTAGGGGAAGGTCGGCAGTGTGCTGTCAGGCTGCAGCCACACCAGCGTGGTGGGCAATGTGAATTCCCACGGATCGCCCTCGGGCGTGGCTCCCGCCAAATCGTCTGTACGATTGCGCATTTCCTCCGCAATCGATTCGTATAGTGGACTAGCCAGCGTAGGCACATCGCCGCCGCGCCAAACTTTTTTCGCCAGCTGAGTTTCGTTCAGCGGATTCTGCAGCAGGAACTGCACATCATCCACATAGGCCAGAAAAACCGGAATCAGCACGCGTGCCGCCCCCGCGGTCAAGAACTGCTGAAAGAGCGGATCCGGATCCGATTGGTTCGTCACCACGCCCCAATTCTTCTTGCGGCCCCAGAAGTACGGATAGTACAGGTACGTCATCTGGTCCCACTCAAAAGCTTGCTCGAAGAACTGAATGATGGGACCTTCCGCCAGAGCCTCAAGTACATCCAGTTCAGGCTGATCGGTCACCGCGCCGAACTGCTTGAAATGCTGGCCCGTCATCATGGTGATACAGAGCTTCTTCAACTCCGTCTTTTCCACGATGCGATTGATGGCCGGGTTCTGCCCTTCAATCGGAATTCCCGCCGCGGACGCTGCCTGCGTCACCTTCTGGTCGTAAGCGGTTTGCAGTGCCTGATAAGCAGTTTGAATTTTTCCGAACGTATCGAGTTGCCAGACCGCAAACGCTTCATCGGTCCGAATACAAACGGCTTGTAAATTCAACGAAAAAGAATGGACGTCGTAGCAGGTAACGCTTACGGGAACAAGACCGGCAACGTAAGTATTATTGCCCCCTACGTCACCGATCGCGTCTTTGGCGATATCCACGCCGCCCCGTCCATTATTGTGTAAAAATTCCCAGGTATCGCCGCGCACTTGCAGATTGAACTGCGGAAAGTTGACCCATAAGATGGAGACGACGGCGCTATACGAACTCAGCTTGTATCCCGCGGGAATTGCCAGATCTTTAATCGCCGTCGAGAATGAAATGCCCTCCCCCAACCCATCCTTCGGCGCAAGTGCCGTGCCCACGTAAGTAAACAACGCTGGCGGTGGTGTAATTCCCGCCGCATTGTAGCGCGCCGCATAACGCCGATAGGTGTACTCATTGATATTGTCGGCCGTCAGTGGAGTGGCCACATAGTTTCTACCAATCCCCGGATCTTTCAAAAACGGGGCTGGCGGCTTCGCATCAATCTTCGGGACCGCGCCAGTATGCGAAGCCCGGTAGTAAGCCGCCGGTTCCGGAATGATAAATTCCAGCAGCAGCCGAATGCCATAGTTATACACCTGCCCGCGATATTTCTTATCCACCCAACGATAGACGCCTGTTACGTTCCCGGTAGGAGCTTTCGCGTTATCCAGCAAATGGCGGTTGATTTCTTCCACTTCATTCAGCGTCTTGGTGGTTCGTTCGGTCCGCTTCTTGGTCTGCACCTTGGTAACGGAACGGTCCACCACTTCACGCGCGAAGTTGCTGCTGTTCTTCTGGGACTCCGTCTTGGAAGTGGCATAGGCGAAGTCGCCCGTCGCGGTCGCCACGATAGGGCCGTAGGTAGCCGTCACCGTAAGCCCGGCCTTCACGCTCATGTCCTCCTTTACCGTCTGCTCGGCTTCGCGCTTCAGTTCGAAGCGGTCGGTGGATTGTGTATCGCGTTCGGTTTCTTTCGTCTCCTCTTCGGAAACAAATAATGTTGTCTCCGTTCGGTCCAGGTTGCGGTGCGTGCGCTCTTTCAATTCCCCTTGCAATACGTTTTCAATGTGCGCCACCTCGCCGGCCACATAGGCAAGTAGCGTTTGCTTCACCACTTTTAAATCGCCAATGCCAAGTGGTCTGATCAGCTTGCTAACATCCACATCGGGCGCGGTTGGCGGGGGAACGTTGGCCGCCTGCAATGAGTGGTCGCTCACTTTTTTTAAAGCCAATTTGAATGCCGGATCGTCGGCAAGCACCAAAGCCTGATCGTTTAGCTGAATTAAATGCGATTGAAGCGTTTGTGCCGCGGCCGGCGCCGGTAGATCGTCGGCCAGATGCAGTCGCGCGATAATGCCGCTTTCCACCGTCGAGAGATTTGCCGGCAGAGCTTGGCGCAACGAAGCCGTAGTGGAAATCTGAAACGTGGCGGCCGATTTGCCGTGCTGCGCCGCCGGGGGTGCAGCGGTGGGCGAAGCGGGCGCATTCGTTACCGCGCCCAACAGCCGTTCGGCCGCTGCAATCTCCGCCGCAAGCGCGTTAACCCGATCTAAACGAGCATGGTCGTCCGGCGTTGCCGCCGTCTGCGGCGCGGAGCTCTGTGCCGCGGGCTGTGGCCGAAAAGCTTCGCCGAACGCTTCCGGAATGGCGACGGTGGCGCGCAGCAGTTCAAAAGCCTCCGCCGGCGTGGGCCGTGGCTTCTGCGCCAATGTCTGCGCGAAGTGGATGATGCGCAGCGC
>Ga0123336_10004615_pt1 | contig 11140 bp, 8 predicted proteins | sample SSSSmetaG_FD_96466 | JGI IMG/M metagenome (GOLD analysis project Ga0123336, IMG submission 96466) | Glacier valley bacterial and archeal communities from Borup Fiord, Nunavut, Canada, to study Microbial Dark Matter (Phase II) - ​SSSS metaG | ecosystem: Environmental > Aquatic > Freshwater > Ice... | reverse complement strand
TCAAGTATGTCGCGGGTCTGTTCGCTAACTTTGCCGCCGTCGCGTTGCCCGCGCTCTTTCCTTATCCGCATATTACTCTTTTACTTTAAGTATCTATAATTCAGCCAGGCTGAAAAACTGAGGTGGTATTAGGTGTTGAGGGACACCCCCTTAGTAGTTACCTCAATTCAACGCTTTAGTATTATCTAACAGGGCAAATTATACCATAGGCCGGAAGGGGTAGAGCTTCGACTAAACAGGGGGCGTTAAAAGAGTAATTTGTTAGCCCGTTCTCCTGACCTTTCAAGGGGTCAGAAGAACGGGCAGACCAGGAGTTTAATCCAGGTTAGCGGGAAATTTGGGCGAGCTTGCCGCCGATTTCGCTCCAGTTGTTTTTGAGTATATCGTGACCCATAAACAGGCCAATGTGCCCACCATCTACCAAAAATTGCTCAATCTGATTAGAGGGTGTGCCAACTTTAGCGGCCATTGCAAACACCTGGGAGGCAGGCGTAATGTGGTCGCGTGTTCCGGCCAGCAGAAAGAGCGGGCAGGTGATTTGCCCTAACTCCACCACTTGACCGCCAACCATTAGCTTATCCAAAATAAGTTCGTTATCACGAAAGAGATGCTGCACCAGCCAGAGATAGAAAGTTCCGGCAATATTTTGGGGATAATCGTACCAGTCTTTCATTTGCCGATAGCGTTTCAAGGCTGCCGGGTTATCTATGGTGCGGTACAGGTCTATAAAACGCAGGGGTAACTGGGCGGGCTTCATCAAATTAAAGCCGCTTATCAGAAAACTCCCGTTCAGCACGCCGCCGCCCATTGCCACTAACTGACGATAAAACGACATTCCCTGGTCGGGGTAAGTCTGGGAATTGTAGTTCACGGCTTGCTTGATTGCACCATCGCCCGCCTGAAAATCTATGGGCGCACCGGCGACGGTTAAAGAATTGACCTTGTGGGGATAAATGGCCGCGTAAATTGCCGCCAGCCAACCGCCCTGACAATCGCCGACAAGGTTAGCCTTGCCGCCAATCTTCTCAACGCAGTAATCCACCACCGCAATATAATCTTCAATGCTAGAATGGGCGGTTTGTTTGGTCGCTCCCAGCCATTCAATACAATAAACCGCTTCCAGGCCACTTTGTCTTAGGGTCTGCATCTGGCTCTGTTCCGCACTATAATCGGCGATATAAGAATGATGTCCGGCTTGAGGAGGTAGCACCAGGGTTGGTATCATCTGGCTTTGACCAACATTCTCGGCAGGTTGCGAAAAATCCAACAATTTTACTAAACTAGAAAAAGGAGCAGGTAAATCTACCAGCCGATTAGGGGTTTGCCAGGCCGGTTGGGGCGGACTGCTAACTTCACGCAGATAATCCCAGTTGCGGCGGGTCAGAGTTTGGGGCGAAGTGTAAAACTCGTTCCAGGCTTGCCAGTAAAGCTGACCCATCTGGCTGCCCACTTCCAGCGAGTCCTCCCAGAGTCTAAAGTATTGGTTGCTATTGTAATTAGAGGCAGTCCAATTAGGGAAGAAACTATTCATTATATTGTTGAACCTCACTGTTCTTTTTATTTTTTAATTCTTGGAGGACGCGCTGTTAGCTGCTTCAAAGACTACAGCAGTAACTCTTCTCAGCAGACACCCCGGCTATGCCGGGACGAGTGTACCTGTTTATTTTCAGACTAAAAGCCTACTTTTTAATAGTGACTGCTTAATTATAACGGAGGCCGAGGTAAAAAGATGATAACTTTGCACGAAGATTTGATTACATCTCAAACTTATTTCTAAATCCGCAAAAGCTTTTGCTGGCAGCTATCATAAAGTAATTTTGTATGAAGCATACCACCAAAGAAGCAAGCTCAGAATTAACCAGTTCAGGCTGGCTTTAACCCTGGTTCTAATGTCAGCACCGGTTCAGAACTAAAATCCGAGGGGTCAGTTTTGGCAACAGGTGGCGCAACATTGCTGACAACGGCGGGTTGCGCTTGTTCATTGACCCGCAACTGAAAGATGTCAGGCCGGGCATAATGACCTACTACGTCAAAATCGTATTTGCCTCTGGCTATATCGGCCATATCCAGGTCGGCGGTTAAAATAGCTTCACCGCTAAAATCCGGCCCGGCCAAAATCTGACCTAACGGGTCAATAATACAAGAGCCGCCCCGCGATAAAACCATATCCGGCTCATCGCCAAATTGAGTATGGTATTCAAGCGGATAATCCTGACGGCGGGTGAACTGGTTGCAGGATAAAACAAAACAGCGTCCTTCCATCGCAATATGTTGCATAGTTGGTAGCCAGGTATCGCGACCATCGGCAGTAGGGGCGCAATAAAGCTCAATACCTTTGGAATACATAGCGGTACGCAATAAAGGCATGTAATTTTCCCAGCAAATCACCGCGCCAAGCTTGCCCAAAGGCGTATCAAATACCGGCAGCGTCGAGCCATCGCCAAAGCCCCAGACCAGGCGTTCGGCGGCAGTCGGCATGAGTTTACGGTGCTTGCCCAGGTATTGCCCCTGGGGACTGAAAAACAAGACGGTGCAATAAAGTGTTCCGCCGTCTCGTTCGATTACCCCGATTACCAGGTATAGCCGGTTTTCGGCAGCAATCTGAGCGAGCCGATTTACGGCAGGGCCGGGCACATCTACCGCACTTTCCCAGTAACGACGAAATTCCTCGCGTCCTTCCGCCGTGCGTGAGCCTACCACCGCCCCAAAGGTCAATCCTTTGGGATAGGCCGAGACAAAAGCTTCTGGAAAAAGCACCAGGCTTGCACCTTGCCGGGCGGCATCCGCCGTTAAAGCTCGAACTTTATCCAGAGTGCGCTCCCGGTCAAAAGATACCGGGGCAGCCTGTACCACCGCCGCCCTGACAATTTGCTCCATTTTTTCACTCCTACTTCTGCACGGATGATTGTTTATTGAGGTTTTCTTAAAAAAAGCTTAGTCTTGCTCGTCTGGCTCAATCCAACGACCATGCTCCTTGATAATTTCGACCAGGCGGTCAGTGGCCCGTTCGGTGGGTACGCCCTTCTCAACGCAGGTTTTGCCTACGAAAAGGTTGACCTTATCGGGTGCGCCGCCCATATAGCCGAAATCGGCATCAGCCAGTTCGCCCAACCCGTTCACGATGCAGCCCATCACCGCAATTTTGACCCCAACCAGATGCCCGGTGCGGAGTTTTATGCGTTCGGTGGTGCTTTGCAAATCGAAAAGGGTGCGCCCGCAACTGGGACAGGCAATAAAATCGGCCTTGCTCGAACGCGACCCCGCCGCCTGCAAAATATTAAAAGCCAGCTGGACTTCTTGCTCAGAAGTTAATCGAGTTTGTCCCATATAATCTATACTTACCGCATCCCCAATTCCGTCAGTCAAAAGTGCCCCGATTGCCAGGGAAGCATCAATCAAAAGGTCATCACTGGCAATTGAAGGCGTATCAGCCGAATAGGGCAATACTGCCAGATAGATTGGGTATTTTAGTTCTTTTTCCAGCAAGCGAGCCGCCAGCAAGCGGTTAGCTCGTAAAGTATAAGCGGCACTCCGACCAGATAGCGACAGTATTAGATTAGTAGCATTTTCAGAGGCACAAATTTGGGCGGCTTTGACCAGAGTTTCCACCCCGGTAAAGGCGTGGTTAGCGACAGCTTCTAGTTCGTGGGCGAGGTCTTGCTGGTTGGTGGCGTGAATAAAAAGCGGTTTATTTCCGGCCATTTGCGCCTGCCCTGCTACCAAACGCAAAGCGGCCTGAGTGTCAGCCACGTTACCAACCTCAAAGTAAAGACCATCTGCTCCAGCATCTAGTACCGCTTTGGCCTCAGCTTCGTTTTCGACTAGAGCTATTAAGGGTTGCTTCAAGGTGGGTATAGTTTTGGCAATGGCTACTTTCTTAGCTACCGCTTGCCCGCCGCTCATTTTAGCCTCAGCTTCGTATACCAAATACACATCAGGCTCGCCAGGGGCAAGCTTGGCAGTTTTGGGTTTTGAGCCAGCCGCCAGGGTTAGCACCCGACCCGCACCGTGTGCCGTTTTTTGAGCCTGGGTCAGCCGTCCGTCGGTCAGAGCCGCAATTACCTGGGGCACGTTCTCGCCACCAATTTTAACCTTACCAAGCTGTACCTCGCTCGTTTCGCGTCGGGTGAAATGATAAGGGTCGCGGGGGTCAGGTAAGGGGGGCAGATTTTCGGTCTGGGGCTGCGGCCATTCGGTAGCGACAAGGCCGGGCATAGGTTCGGTAACTTTGCCCAGTTCCAGCAAATGCGAAGCCACCGGGGTATAGCGACGGGCAATTCTCAGAGCTACCGGAATTTCATTTTCCGGGTCTTCGGTCAGCGAAACTCGAATAGTATCGCCAATTCCATCTTCCAAAAGTGAAGCAATCCCGATAGCACTTTTAATGCGTCCGTCCTCGCCGTTGCCCGCTTCGGTTACGCCCAGGTGAAAAGGATAGTTTAGACCTTGAGCATCGAGCCGAGCCGCCAACAAACGGTAAGCCTGAATCATTACTTTGGGATTAGAAGCTTTCATTGAGAATATTAAGTCGTGAAAGTCGTAGCGTTCGGCAATCATCGTAAATTCCAGGGCCGATTCGACCATACCCTCCGGGGTATCGCCAAAGCGGTTCATAATCCGGTCTGAGAGCGAACCATGATTTGTACCGATGCGGATGCTGCGGCCTAATTGAGTGCAGCGCAGGAGCAAAGGCTTAAATTTTAGTTCCAGGCGTTCAAGTTCCCGCTGATATTCATCATCGGTATATTCTAAAACGGCAAATTTTTTGGCATCGGCAAAATTGCCCGGATTAATTCGGACTTTATCAGCCCATTTTGCTGCTTCCATTGCGGCGTTTGGATTAAAGTGAATATCGGCCACCAGGGGTACACGCACGCCGCGTGCTTCTAGTCCGGCCCGAATATTTTTCAAGTTTTCGGCATCTTTGGCAGTAGGAGTAGTAATACGCACAATTTCGCAGCCCGCTTCAACCAGGCGGATACTTTCGGCAATGGTGCCCTCGGTGTCCATTGTGTCGGTAGTTGTCATAGACTGCACCCTGATAGGGTTATCGCCACCAACCCCAATATCGCCCACCCTCACCACGCGCGTTTTGCGCCTTACATAGCGATACGGGTCAGCCGTATAGGGCAAATTAACGCCAGGGTCACTTTTTTCCAGTTGCAAACTCATATAGCTATTTTTTACCTCGCTGTTTAATCGAGAGCAGATTTTTGAAAGGGGCAAACCTGAGTACAGAACACCTTTCCATACTAAGCCACTTCCAGGTTAATTAAACACCCTCTAGCCAGCTTGATTTAACCTTATAAAGTATAATCCTCGACTGCCGTTATAGCAAGTTTGGCAAAGGATTTTTGAATAAACAGAAGCGGTAGAAGCAGAATAGCTACAACCTTTTAGGTGCTGTCAAAAGTGCTGGCACGCGAATTGTAGTAGAAGAGAAGTAGAGTAGCTAGACAAAAAGCAAAGCACTTGAAAGGGTAGATAAAGATGGACACGCTTAATCCTGAGTATAGAAATAATAGTGATAGTAGCCAGGCTAAAGCTTCTGGTTCAGTTGGCTTTCTTAATTTTTTCAAAGCTCTTCAAAACGGGGCAGAGCAGCAAGCAGTAGTCGGGTTGGAAACACCACTGGCGATTGCCCCTTTCCACGAGCCTGCCCCAATTTACAAGGGTAGCTATGCCAAACTTAGCCCTCTGGCTTTTAACACGCTACCAGTAGACAACGCTGCTAACAGCAAACTGAATCCCCAAACTCTGGGCGAATACAACCGCGCCCAGCTTTTCTTTTTGCTTCGGTTGGAACGCTTCCTGCGATTGCGTAAATATTGGCTGGATGCTATGCCTCGTACCGACGAAGCCTGGAAAACTAGTCTGGCTCTGCGCGGCATCTTTAGCGCAATGCGCGATTGCCGCGAACATGGCGTAGGCGAAGTGGCAATGCAGTTGCTCAAAGATTGGGAATGTTGCTAGAATAACCTCTAAAACTGTCCCAAAATCTTAACTACCGGGTTCATTTGTTCGACCTGAACATATTTTATCGCCAGGTAACGGCTTAATTCTTCGTCGAAGGGCAAGTCGTTACCAAACGAAATATTGGTCATAATAGTGGCCTGGTCAGGTGGAACGCTGCCTTTTGGAACTTCGGTGCGCTGGAAAGAAATTCGTTCAAAAGGTGGTTTGTCTTTGTTACTTGGATTACTGACAAATTCCTGCACTGTAACTTTAGCGGTTACACCATCCGGTACGGAAGGCACAATATCAAACTTGCGGTCTTGACGCAAGCTTTCTTCCATCGGGTATGCTCCCCAACGGGTTGCATAGGCCGTAAAAGCACTGGCTTCGGCTTCTTTCTCATTGGTTGGAAGATTGTAGAGGTACTTTATACCATTATACTCCACTGCTACCGCTTTCATTTGACCGGCTAAAACCGCATCTACTATCATGTCCCAACCACTTTGTGGCTCAACCGAGTGAAAAATACTTTGTTTGGGGATTGAGGCATAATCTTTACGGAGAGCCAAATCTACCTGGGCTTCGTAGCCCTGCGATAGTTGGTAGTCAACTCGACCTTTCTGACTCAAGTGGCGAAAATTAGGACTCTGGGCCGGAACTACCACATAGTAAACTTCGGAAAGGTCTTGCGGCAAATAAACCAGGGCTGTCAAATCGTCGGGTTGTTGTAACAAATTTTTGACCAGAAATAAATATTCTGTCCAGCGATAATCAAAGCGGGCAATCCACTGGTCGGAGAAACTTTGAACATAATCAGTCCGGCAGACCGCCACGAAATCGCCGATTTGCATCCCCCTTTGCAGCTTTGATAAAGCGTAGCGTTCTTCTTCCCGCTTTATCATTTCGGTACGGTTGGGCAAAGCTTTGGTTTTTTGACCGTTTTTAATCTTTTTAACTGATGCCATCGCTTGTTACACTCCTCGAAAATACTTCCTCAATTTAGCAGTTAAAGCTTTCGCTTTTATTTAGTAGTTACCTTTATTTGGACGTTTCCTGGAAGCCAAAGTTTTAGGCTACGACCATAGTGTAACACGTAAGGTCAATAATTTCTTATTTTCTCGATGAGGGCTTGCTAGTCCTGGAGCAAGCAGTTATAATTTAAGCCAAATTGAAAATTTAAGTTAGGAGCGTGTGCTTGAGTAGATATAGGGATACTTGCCTGTCGAGATGACCGGGATGTTTCCTGCTTCTCCTGTAATCTCCTCAAAAATGGCCTGCTTCGCAGGCTACTAAAACAGTCCTAATTATAAAGGTAGAGAAATGATGTTGCTTTTTTTGAGCCGAATCTTAGGGCGGCAAATCCAGGACAAACATGGCGAGAAAATCGCTACCCTCAAAGATTTAATCGTGCGGATTAACCCGGACGAAGGCAAGAGTGAAGAAAAGTATCCGCCCCTGGCCGGGCTGGTGGCGCGGGCCAATGCGCGGAGCTTTTTTATTCCTTACGCCCAGGTCGAACAATTTGACGAAGAAGGTATTAAGCTTTATTCGGCTAGAGTCAGTCTGGAACGCTTTACCCGACGTAACGGCGAGATTTTGCTTACCCGCGATGTTTTAGACCGGCAACTGGTAGACGTAGAGGGGCGGCGGGTTATCCGAGTAAACGATTTGACTTTGAGCCGGGCCAACAGCGAGGCTATCTTTCGGCTGGTCGGGGTAGATATTTCGTTTCAGGCGATTGTGCGCCGCATTGGGCCATACAGCCGGGCGGCACCACAACGCCAGATTGGTCGTCACGATAACCTGATAGATTGGGCCGATGTTGAATATTTCGCCAGCGAAGCTCCTACTGTTCGTCTCAGCGTTTCGCACGATAGGCTGGCAAAATTGCACCCGGTGGATATTGCCCGTTTGATGGACGAGCTTTCTTATGTTCAGGGTACAGAAATCGTCAACGCGCTAGACGATGAAACCGCCGCCGATACCCTCGAAGAGCTAGAACCGGAAGATGCTGCCGATATTATCGAGGGACTAGACGAGAACCGGGCCGCCGACATTTTGGAAGAAATGGAGCCGGACGATGCTGCCGACCTTATTGCCGAAATTGAGGACAAAGATAAGGCCGATACGCTATTGAGCCTGATGGAAAGCGAAGAGCAGGAAGATGTCCGAGAATTACTTTCGTATGACGAGGACTCGGCAGGCGGAATTATGACTACCGAATATGTTACTTTGCCCGAAAATTTGAGCCTGCGCGAAGGTTTGCGGGCTTTACGCGCCCTGGAATATAAGCCCGATTTGCTTTATTATATCTATGTGGTCGAGCCGGAAACGGAACGATTGGTAGGGGCAACTTCGCTACGCGATTTGGTACTGGAAGAACCGCGCCAGAAACTTATCAGCGAAATGATGGAGCGCGATTTTATTAGCGTGCTGACCGATAGCCCTTCGATGGATGCCGCCACCCTGATGACCGAGTATAACTTGATGGCTCTGTCGGTACTGGATAACGATGGCAACATTCGCGGGGTCATTACCGCCGACGATGCCCTCGAAATTGCTTTTCCCAACCTGCACGACCAGGTACACCGTATTCCGTTGCTTACGCGTCGGGCCGGAAAAAGGGCGGTTGTCAAAAGCGGTGAACCAGGGTAGCTTTAGCCTATTCACTGCCCGGCACTTCGCCCTGGGCCTGGGTCGGTAGGTTGACCCATTTAGGCTGATAATCGTCGGGCTGATAGTGAGCAATGTAATCGAGGGTTTCCTGGGGAGATAGAGCTACTTGAAATAGTTGCAGGCCACTGGGCTTCATAAATTCCTGCTCCACCGCCCGGTTTATCTGGGTCAGAATCGGGTCATAATAACCGTCGGTGTTTAGCAACACAATCGGCTTACGATGAAAGCCCAGTTGCTTGCTAGTTACAATCTCAAAAAATTCCTCAAGCGTACCATAACCCCCCGGCAAAGCGATAAAAGCCTCGGCCCGTTCTTCCATTTGAGCTTTGCGTTCGCGCATACCATCGGTGACGATAAGCTCATCCAGATGTTCATCGGCCAGCCCAAGCTGACGCAGACTGGCCGGAATAATGCCGATGATATAGCCGCCGTTCTCACGCACCGCTCCGCTAACTGCCCCCATTAACCCGACGTGAGTGCCACCATAAATCAGGCTTGCCCCCTGGCGGGCCATCAATGTTCCCAACTCGCGGGCCGCTTCAAAATAAACCGGGGCTACCGCCGCACTGGATGAACAGTAAACCGTAATAGCTTGCCCGCTTAATTGAGTCAGAACTTCTTGCGACATTTTTATGCTCACCTTAATTTTGAAAAGCTCTTGTGATAAATTAATCGCCTCTATCTTAACATATTACAACTGCAATTTGGAAGAGCCAGAGCTTGATGGGTCTGACACCGATTATTACAATCAACTGGCTTTAGCTTGATTGAACACGCCCGCCCAATTTTAGCCTTACTATTACCCACTCGCTATCTTTTGCCTTACAAAGGGCAGACCTGCTCCCTGGTCTTGCAGATAACTGGTATTCTTGAAGCCACAACCCGGCATTAGAGTGAGCTAAATCATTGGCATATAATGGAAAATGATTTATAGTGATTGTAAGATTGTAAGAACATAAGAACACAAGCAAGGTTAAATAGTTAAAAGCTTGAGCGCGAAAACGAAAGGAAAGCCGCTATGACTACAACCTCTATTAACCGCAATTTGCCCGGCCCGCCTGCAATACCGCTAACTGGTTGGCGCGGCAATGCCACCAGGTTTACCCTCGACCCGGCTAAACATATGCTTCAGCTTTATCATAAGTACGGCAAGCTGGTGGCTCTAAATCAGGGTTACACCAATTACGTCTTTATCTTTGGCCCGGAATATACCCATCAGGTTTTGAGCAATTCCAGCGCGTTTTACAATAATGACCTGAGCAACCTGCCCATAAAGTTCCCTGAAGATTCGCCTATTCACTATATTGGTTCTGGCTTGACCATGCTAAACGGCGATATTCATAAACAACAACGCCGCCTGATGATGCCCGCCTTTCATAAAAAGCGGGTAGAGGCTTATCGGGAAAGCATGCTGGCTATCACCGAAGCACGGCTGGCAAACTGGCAAATCGGCCAGACCCGCGATATGCTCAAGGAAATGCGCCAGATAACCCTTTCGATTGCTCTTAAAACTTTGCTCGGTCTGGAGGCTGACCCCAAAACCGAACAAATTCGGCAGAATTTGGAAGCCTGGATTAAAAGTATCACCAGCACCACTACCCTATTAGTACCACTTAATCTGCCGGGTACGCCTTACCACCATCTTTTAAAGCTTTCGGAGCGGGTAACGAGCGAACTCAAAGATTTGATTAAACTCAAACGCGCTCAAGATACAGATAGCGGCGACGTGCTATCAAGGTTAATTGAGGCCCAGGACGAAGACGGTTCGCGCCTGAGCGACGAGGAACTTATCGGCCAAACGGCTACCCTGTTTGTCGCCGGACACGAAACTACGGCGGGTGCTTTGACCTGGACGCTTTTGCTACTGGAGCAGCACCCCGCAATTATGGCCGATTTGCTGGACGAACTGGAAAGCAAATTGCAGGGTGCTGCCCCGACTCTGGAACAAATGAACCAGCTACCCTTGCTAGAAGCAGTAATCAAGGAAAGTATGCGTCTGCTGCCGCCCGGCTTGTGGTTCATCCGCCATGCCGTCGCTCCGTTTGAATTAGGGCCATACCAGTTGCCCGCCGGCACTAATCTGGTATATAGCCCGGTTGTAACTCACCGCGACCCCGATTTATACCCGCAGCCCAATCGGTTTGTGCCGCAGCGTTGGGAAAAGATTAACCCATCGCCTTATGAATATTTGCCTTTTAGCGGCGGCCCGCGTATGTGCATCGGGGCGACTTTTGCCATGAATGAAATGAAACTGGTGCTACCTTTGATTTTGCAGCGTTATCGCCTGAGTTTGGCCGCCGGAGCTAAAGTTGACCGGGCCGGGATGAATCTTTCATCGCCCAAAAACGGCTTACCAATGCGCCTGAACTCGCCAGACCGCCACTTTACCAAAAGCCCGCTTCGTGGTAATGTGAAAGAGCTTGTAGATTTGGATTAGACAGAAGCAGAGGAGAAACATGGCTAAAGAGAACTATGACGCGATTATTATTGGGGCAGGCCAGGCGGGAGG
>Ga0123336_10004612_pt1 | contig 11145 bp, 6 predicted proteins | sample SSSSmetaG_FD_96466 | JGI IMG/M metagenome (GOLD analysis project Ga0123336, IMG submission 96466) | Glacier valley bacterial and archeal communities from Borup Fiord, Nunavut, Canada, to study Microbial Dark Matter (Phase II) - ​SSSS metaG | ecosystem: Environmental > Aquatic > Freshwater > Ice... | reverse complement strand
TTAATTTCAATTAAATAAAAAAATTTATTAACATAATACCTATTTATTGTTAACCTTAGAACTATATTTTCATAATATAAACTAGACCTTAATCTTGCATAACTTACGCAAGAATTGCATCCAAATTCAAAGGATAATAAAAGTTTTTTGTTTAAACATCTTGTTTGATTGAAACTACAAGTAAGAATAAAAGGAGGTTTTATTTTATGAGCTGTTATGGAGGATGTGGTAATCAATATTATGATTACTATATGAAGCCGCAAATGCAGGGCATGTACCCACAAATGCAGGGCATGTACCCACAAATGCAGGGCATGTACCCAATGCAAGACACGCAGAATATGGATCTTGAAGTTATGTACCCACAGGTTTATCACAAAATTTACCCAGCAGTAAAAGGCTATTGCGATATGATGGGTATCAAACCTGGAATGACGGTATCACCAACAAAGGAACAACTTGATGGCATGGTGGAAAATATTTATACGAAGGTAGATCCTGAAATAGAGATGTCTGAAAGTGATATGGTGGAAACTGAACCTACAAGACAACTGGGACTAGGATTTGGTGTAGGTGGATTTGGTAGACGCAGATTTCTTAGAGATGTTATTGGAATTCTCCTCATCAGAGAACTTCTACGTAGGAGACATGGCTACGGCGGCTATGGAGGTTACGGAGACTATGGTGGCTATGGCTATTAAATATTAATTCATTTGCTAGATTTATTTCTGACATGGTTCTCTAAATACGGTATAAACAACAAAATCAAATGTAAGTTAAGTTTAATCCACATATGAGGTATGTGTAAAGTGAGTCAACCAATCTGTTTCTTGGTTACTCACTTTATTCTTATTCCCTGAGTAAAAAGACTTATGGAAAAATATTGGGAAATATTATATTATTTAGTAATAAAGAAGTATGTATTATATTTATAAAAGGTTTGGTAGGAATAATTTTCTCAATTTAAAAACCTAATACTAGGGGGATGAAAATGGCTGGTGAGAAACGTTTCAGAAACTCTTTCATTGGTTTTAACAAAGGCGATGTTGCGGCATATATGGAGAAAATAATCAAGGAATATGGGGAACAAATAAGGCTAAGGGATGAGGATATTGCTAGCCTAAAGGCCAAAAGGATTGAACTAGAAGAAAGGTGTAACAAGCTTCAGAAGAAAATGGACGCTCAAACAGATGATAAGGAGCGAATTGCAAATGTTTTATTAAAGGCACAAGAAAAAGCGGATGATATATTGAAAAAGGTTGACGAAGAGGCAGAACTACAGAAAAGAAAATTGGAAGCAGAGCTTGAAGGAGATAGGGAAAAAATAGTTGAAGCTAAGGGAGAACTTAAAGAACTAAGAAAACAAGCAATGGATACAATGAAAAGTTTTTCAACAAGAATACAGGGAATAGTGGAATTAAATGAGGCCGGTTAAGGTCTCATTTTTTATGCAATGAAATGTAAGCGTTTTCAGTAATGCCAATTTATCAATATATACAAACAGTACTGTTAAATAATAAACAATTATTGACAGAGTTATCTGCTGAATTTATAATCTATGTAAGCGCTTACAATATATTCGGAGGTAATTTGAACTATGGCGAAAAATGTGATGCATGAAGCAGAGAGATGTTTACAATGTAAAAACCCAAAATGTAAAGCAGCATGTCCAGTTAGTACATCTGTCAACGAGATGGTAAGGCTCTTGTTGGATGGAAATATTCAGGATGCAGGAAAAATGCTGTTTGAAAATAATCCATTATCCGTGGTTTGCTCTCTGGTTTGCCCACATGAAATTCAATGTGAAGGAAACTGTGTGCTTAATGCAAAGGGCCAGCCTGTCAGTGTAAGTTTAATAGAACAGTATATTTCTGATTATTATCTTAATCTAATAGATGAGAAACCTGTGAAGGATAAAAACAAAAAGGTTGCTATAATTGGGTCTGGGCCTGCAGGAATTACAATTGCTATAATCCTAGCTAAGAAGGGCTACGATATAACAATCTATGAAGCCCATGATAAAATTGGTGGAGTAATGCAGTATGGTATTCCTGATTTTAGACTTCCTAAAACAGTTATTGAGAAGCTAAGGATAAAGTTGATTCAAATGGGCATTAAAATAAGGCCTAACTTTTATATAGGGCCTACAATAACTATTGACCATCTATTCAGAGATGGCTTCAAGGCAATTTTCATAGGTACAGGTGTATGGAAATCAAAACCTCTTGGAATAAAAGGGGAGAGCCTTGGAAATGTACATTACGGGATTGACTATCTAAAAAATCCAGATTCCTATGAACTGGGCAATAAAATCTGTGTAGTTGGAGCTGGAAATACGGCTATGGACGTTGCAAGAACAGCTATGCGTAAGGGAGTAAGAGAGGTATATGTAACTTATAGGAAGGGCGAGGAGGAAATGACTGCCCTTCGTGATGAGATTGTGTATGCCAAGTTGGATGGCGTGAAATTTATTTATTTCAAGACACCTGTTGAATTTGTTGATGAAGGTGTGATTTTAAAAAGCACTAGGGTTTACAAAAACGAGGAGACTGGAAAAGAGGTAACTGAAGAGGTTGATGGAACAGATGAGTTATTTGAGGCTGACTCAGTTATTCTTGCTATAGGTCAGGGACCTCGTAATAACATTACAGGCTCAACCACAGGGATCGAGGTTAAGAATACTGGACTTATAATAACTGATGAAGTTGGTCATACAACAAGAGAAGGTGTCTTTGCATCCGGAGATGTAGTAACAGGTGCAAAAACAGTAGTTGAAGCTGTAAGAGTATCAAAGCTTGTGGCTGATTCCATAGATAAATACGTTACCAGTTTGGTAAAGTAAAAGAAAGAAATAAACAACAGATTTCAATGTAGGGCTCACCTTTTGTGGGCCCTATTTTAATGTGACAGGCATACTAGATTACTGATATAATATTGGTACAAACTGGAACGATAATGAGATATTTTTTGCATTATAATAATTCCAATATTCAGTAAGATAAGGCAGGCTTAAGATGTAGCTCATTGACGCTGGAACGTGTGTTTGCTAAAATAATTATATGTTTAGTAAGATTAGTGTTTTGGTTTTAATCAAGGAGAAAAATTATATGAATATTCAGATATTTGGCAAGAAAAAATGCTTTGAATCCCAGAAGGCGGAAAGGTATTTTAAAGAGAGAAAAATAAAGTATCAATATGTTGATATATTAAGATATGGGCTAAGCAAGGGCGAGTTTGAAAGTGTGAAGAGCTCAGTGGGCCTTAAAGATATGATAAATACAGAGTTAAAAGAGTATATAACCCTTAATATGCAGCACTTTGGGACAAGAAGCCTGGCAGAGGAAACCCTTTTTAATAATCCTAAGCTTTACAAAACGCCAGTGGTTCGAAATGGCCGTAAAGCTACAATCGGTTTTCAGCCTGAAGTATGGAAGACATGGGAGTAGGTTAGACAGCATTTTTGATAGTGAATATTTTGGGGGTGCTACATTTGAGTCTTAGAATTGTATATGGAAGAGCGGGCAGCGGCAAAAGTCATTTTTGTCTAAACGATATAAAAGATTGTCTAAAAGAGCAGAGTAATAAGAAACTTTTTCTTATTGTGCCTGAGCAGTATTCTCTTCAGGCGGAGAAAAACCTTGTTAAAATGTTAAATAACCACGGAATAATGCGGGCTGAGGTGCTTACCTTCAAAAGAATGGCTTGGAAGGTATTCAATGAAGTAGGCGGGGCAGCTGCCATAAATATTGATTCAATCGGGAAGAACATGATAATCTACAGTCTCCTTGAAAAGCACAAAGACAGCCTTCGTGTCTACGGCAACTCCGCGGGCAGGCAAGGTTTTGTGAGCTCTGTAAGCGACTTAATAGCCGAGCTAAAGAGGTATCGGGTGGAGCCCGGGCGGCTACTGGAGATGCAGAAAAGTCTTTCAGAGGAGGAGCTATTGAGGCTGAAATTAAGTGACCTGGAGCTAATTTTCAGCGAATATGAGAAGATTATACAGGAAAAATATAGCGATGATGAGCTGAATCTCCTAGCAAAGAGGATACCAGAAAGTGAGAACCTTAAAAACTCCTTAATATGGATTGATGAATTTCATGGTTTTATACCACAGGAATATGAGGTAATAGGCCAGCTTTTGAAGGTGGCTGAGAAAGTATCCGTTACCCTTACCACCGATTGCCTCCTTGAAGAGTGCAATATTGAAAGCACAAATATCTTTTCACCTAGCCATACTACAGGAGCTAAGCTTGCAAAGGTGGCAAATAGTATGGGAGCAGGAATTTTAAGGGCAGTTAATCTAAATACAACCATCGGGCCTCTCCCAAGATTTAAAGGAAGCATAGAGCTATCGCATATTGAAAAATACTTTTTTACTTATCCAATTGTAAAATATGAAGCCCAGACAAAGGATATTAGCCTTTTAGTTTCATCAAATCTTTTTTCTGAAGTTGAACAGACTGCAATAGATATTATAACCTTAGTTCGGGATGAAGGCTTGAGATTTAGAGATATTGCCGTTGTAACGAGAAACCTCGATGGCTATTCAAGGCTTGTTCAGGCTATTTTCCCTCAATATGGCATACCATTTTTCATAGACATGAAGAGAGATATTGGGAGCCACCCGTTAGTAATGCTTATTAAAAGCACTCTTGAGATATTCAACAGGAGCTTTAGCTATGATGGGGTATTTGGCTATGTTAAAACAGGCCTTTGCAATATCAGTCAGGAAGAAGCAAATACCCTAGAGAACTATGTTCTGGCCTGGGGCATCAGGGGGAGCAAATGGTATCGAGAAGAGGCATGGGACTTCGTCGCAAAAACTGCGGATGAAGAAATGGATACACTAGCAATTGAAGAAGAAAAGAAAATAGACATAGTAAGAAGAGCTTTGGTATCTCCACTTTTAGAACTAAGGAACACCTTGAGAGGCAGGAAAACCTCAAGGGAGTACTGTGAGGCTCTCTTTGATTTCCTATGTAGAATTCAGGTGCCAGAAAAGATAAACGAGCTTGTTCTCCATTTTAAAGAAAAGAATTATCTAGCTATGGCAGAAGAATATGAACAGGTTTGGAATCAGGTGATGGGGATATTAGACCAGATAGTTGAGGTCTCCGGCGATGAAAAGCTGAACGTAGAGGAATTTTCCAACATGCTGGAGGTGGGCCTTTCTGAGTGCGGCACAGGGCTTATTCCTCCTTCTGTTGATGATATACTGGTTGGAAGCATTGAAAGGTCCAAGAGTCACGAGATAAAGGTGCTTTTTATACTTGGAGCAAACGATGGAGTTTTTCCTATGGTAACCAATAAGGAAGGACTTCTTTCTGATGGGGATAGGAGAAAACTTGCTGATTCAGGTGTAGAGCTAGCTGCTGATACCAGGAGCAAAGCCTTTGAAGAACAATTTTTAGTTTACACCGCAATAACCACACCAAGCCAGAAGCTAAGGCTCAGCTATCCAATAGCAGATGCGGAAGGCAAGAGCCTTCGACCGTCAATTATTGTGTCCAAGCTAAAGCGCGTTTTTCCTAAGTTATTAATTAAAAGCAATATTTTACCTCCTAAAAATGATGTAGAGGAGCTAGCTTTGCTTTCTGCAACCTTGCCTGCCTACAATTCCATGGTTCCTAAGCTCTCTAAATATGCCTCAAAGGGAGAAATCACCCCATTATGGAAAAGTGCATATAGATGGTTTAGCGAGAACGAGAATTATAAATATAAATGCAAACTAACATTGGAAGCTCTTGGGTATACAAATAATCCAAGGATGCTAACTAAAGAGACAACAACAGGACTTTTTGGAACTCCTCTCTATTCAAGTGTTTCAAGACTTGAAAAATACGCAGCCTGCCCCTTCGCACACTATATCCAATTTGGCCTTAAAGCCACTGAACGTAAGGTGTATAAGGTTTCAGCACCAGATATCGGAAGTTTCATGCATGAAGTGTTGGACAAGGTGTCCAGAGAAGTTGAGTCTAACGGCCTAAGCCTTAGAGATTGTAGTAAAGAAAACATTGAAACCTTGGTAGATACATCAATGGAGGAACTTCTTAAATCCAAAGCCTATCAAGTGCTGGTAAGTACGAAGCGGAGCAGCTTTTTGGCAAAAAGGCTTAAAAGGATAATGAAGCGTGCCGTTTGGCTAATTGTAGAGCATCTTAAAAACAGTGGATTTCAGCCAATTGGCTATGAAATCCAATTCGGAGGTCAAGGGGAATTAAATTATATAGATATTGAACTTATAGATGGAAACAAGATGAGACTTACAGGTAGAATTGACAGGCTTGATGCTATGAAGTCCGAAAATGGCACCTATTTTAGAATAATTGATTACAAATCGGGAAACAAAGAGCTAAAGCTTCAGGACGCTTACTACGGCTTGCAGCTTCAACTTCTCACATATATGACTGCAGTTGAAAAACAGGATAATCCACTGCTCCAAAAACCGCTATTACCTGGGGGCGTGCTGTATTTTAGACTGGATGACCCTATTATAACAAGTGACAGAGGTATGGATGATGAAGCTGTTGAGCTTGCAATAAAAAGCAAGCTTAAGATGAAAGGACTACTTCTGGCAGATCCTCAGGTGATTATGGAAATGGATCAAACAATTGAAGGAGATTCTAAATATATACCTGCAAGAATTAATAAGGATGGTAATCTTGGCAGGAGCTCAGCCGCTACCTTAGAGCAATTTGGAGTGCTTGAAAGGTATATTGAAGGCTTGCTTAAAGGTTTGGGAAACAGGCTAACTAGAGGAGATGTAAAACTTGCACCCTATAAGAGGAAAAAGCAGACTGCCTGTGAATATTGTGCATATGGCTCAGTTTGTGCCTTTGATCCAACAATCTCTGACAATAACTATAAAAACATACGAACAATGAAAAATGACGAGGCCATAGGGTGTATGAGAGAGCAAGTTGGTAGTGGGGCTCAGGAAGGAAGTGAGGACTAGTGGCAGAGACAAAATGGACTAAAGAGCAGCTCCTTGCAATTACTGAAAGTGGAAAGAACCTTTTGGTAGCAGCAGCTGCAGGTGCAGGAAAGACTGCAGTTCTAGTTGAAAGGATAATTCATAAAATCATTGATGAAAAAAATGGTGTTGACATAGATAGCCTTCTCGTAGTTACTTTTACAAATGCAGCAGCAGCAGAAATGCGTGAAAGAATAGGAGAGGCAATAGCAACTGAACTTGAGAAAAATCCTGAAAATATACGACTACAAAGACAGATGACTCTCCTTGGAAAGGCCAGTATTACAACTATTCATTCCTTTTGTCTCGACGTGATACGAAATAACTTCCACTGCCTTGATATTGACCCGGATTTTAGAATTGGGGATGATACTGAGTGTACCCTTTTAAAACAGGAGGTTTTGGAGCAACTTTTTGAAGAGATTTATGAGGAGGAGAAACTTTCAGCTGGGTTTATTCAGCTTTTGGAAAGCTATGGGGGCAACCGCAGTGACAGCAGTATTCAAGAGATGGTCTTAAAACTCTACTCTTTCACACAGAGCTGTCCATGGCCAAAGAAATGGCTCTTAGAGAAGCTTGAACTGTGCAGGGCAGGAAACAATACGGATTTTGCAATTACCTCCCATGGGAGAATGCTTATTGACCTCGCCTCAATTGAACTTAAAGGTATTATGGAAATGGTTAAAGAAGCAAAAAAGATAGCTGAGAATGCAGAGGGGCTATCAAAATATCTGGAGAGAATTATTTCTGATGAGAGCCGTTTAGCACCACTTCAAAAGGTACTTGAGGGAAGCTGGGACAACATAGCTGAGAATTTTAGCAATATTGAGCTGGACAAACTGGGAAGATGCGGTAAAGATGCTGACAAGGATGCCCAGGATAGGGTAAAGGGAATACGAGAGGATTATAAAAAGGCCTTAAAGGGGATAAAAGAGCAGTATTTTACTTTGCCAACTGAGGCAATAATGGAAGAAATTGAACACTTATATCCAGCTGTAGAAGCTTTAGTGAATATCACAATAGACTTCTCCGACAGGTACTCAGAGGAAAAGAAATCAAAATCTATGGTGGATTTTAATGACCTTGAACATATGTGTCTTAAAATTCTATTGGAAGAGGGCACTGATGGAAAAGTGAAGTCCTCTAAGACTGCATTGGCTTTAAAGGAAAGATATGTTGAAATATTGGTGGATGAATATCAGGATAGCAACGAAGTGCAGGAGGTAATGCTAACTGCAGTATCAAGGGCAGATTTGGGACAGCCAAATATGTTCATGGTAGGAGACGTAAAACAGAGTATTTACAGGTTCAGGCAGGCAAGACCTGACCTTTTCATGAGCAAATATAACAGCTATACAACGGACTCTGATGCAAATTCAATGAAAATACAGCTTTTTAAGAATTTCAGAAGCCGTAAAACCGTTGTTGATGCCGTTAACTTTATTTTTAAACAGATTATGTCTGATAATGTTGGCGAACTGGATTACACAGATGAAGAGGCACTGAACCCAGGTGCAATATTTACTGAGAATGAAAACCCAGCCCTATACACTGGCGGTAAAACAGAACTCCACCTGATAGATGTTGCAGCACAGAGCGGAGCCTCTGAAGAGCTCCAAGAAGCCGATACAGATGCAACTGATAGCGAAGGGTCAGAGCCTGAAGAAGAGTCAAAGGGGCCCTTTGAAGTAGACACAGAAGAGCTGGACAGCATACAGGCAGAAGCTCTGCTTGTGGCAAGAAGAATACGTGAGCTTATGGAAGAGGATTCTACTGGAAGGAAATTTGGAGTTTACGATAAAGCCTTGGGGGCCTATAGAACGGTGAACTTTAAGGATATTGTCATTTTGCTAAGAACCACAAAGAACTGGACGGAAACCTTTGTTGAGACTTTAGCCTCGAAAGGTATACCTGCTTTTGCAGATACGGGGTCAGGGTACTTTAAAACAGTTGAGATACAGATAGTCCTGTCCCTACTTCAGATAATTGATAACCCACTACAGGACATTCCTCTTTTGTCAGTTTTGAGGTCTCCAATAGGTGGCTTTGATGTTGAAGAGTTGGCTAAGATAAGGCTTTTAGACAAGGAAGGCCCATTTTACTATGCATTAAGAAAGGCAGAGGATAGTAGTAATGAGCTTGGTATTAAGGCTAGGGAGTTTACTGAGAAATTAGGCAATTGGAGAGAGCAGGCCCTTTATACAGCTGTGGATCAGCTTATATGGAAGCTTTACTCAGAGACGGCCTACTACAGCTTTGTTGGCACAATGGTTGGAGGAGAGCAGAGACAAGCGAATTTAAGGTTGTTATTTGAAAGGGCAAGACAATTCGAGAAAAGTAGTTATAAAGGTTTGTTTAACTTTATCAATTTTATTAATAGAATGAAGGAAAGTAGTGGGGATTTAGGGACGGCTAAGACCTTAAGTGAAAACGAGAATGTGGTAAGAATAATGAGCATTCATAAGAGCAAAGGACTTGAGTTCCCAGTTTGTTTTGTGTCTGGCTGTGGGAAAAGATTCAACATGATGGATCTGAATGACAAGGTACTTTTGCATCATGAAATGGGCTTTGGACCAGAATTTACAGATGTTGAAAAAAGAATTGCATATCCTACGGTTCAAAAGCAGGCTGTGAAGGCAAAGATACGCCTTGAAACTATTTCAGAAGAAATGAGAATACTCTATGTAGCTTTTACAAGAGCACGTGAAAAGCTTATAATTACAGGTAGTGTAAGAGATTTTAACAAGACAATTGTTAAATGGTCGGGAAGGGCTACGTCAAAAGGAGACAAGCTCCAGGAGTACGCTATGTTAAAAGCCATGAACTATTTGGATTGGATAGTGCCCTCAGTTTTGAGACACAAGACCTTCTCAGCGTTAAGAGATTATGCTGACGAAAAAGGCTGCTTTGTTGGACAGCTTTTGCAGGATGATTCAGAATGGGATTTTAGTAAGTGGAATAAGGAGGAGCTTGGTAAAGGTGAGGTCTTAGAAGAAGGAAAATTAAATGCTGACTTTGCCAAACTTTTAGAGGATGAAGAAAACAGTGAACTATCAGAGGAAATTAACCGAAGGCTTGGTTTTTCGTATGGTTATAAAAAGGTTGAGGGGCTTGAGTCAAAATTCACTGTAACAGAGATAAAAAGACGTTTTCAAGAGCTTGAAGGGAAGAGCCTTATAAAGGATGATTTTTCTCAGATGATAAAAAAGCCTACTTTCATTGAGGAGAAAAAAGGCTTCACTGCTGCTGAAAAGGGAACTATTCAGCATTTTGTAATGCAACATATAGACTTAAATATGGAGACATCCATGGACAGCATAAAAGAAAAGCTTGAGGAAATGGTAGGCAGGGTGCTCTTAACCCGTGAACAGGCCGATGCAGTTAATATTAAAACAATAAATTCATTTTTACAAAGTGAGCTTTGTGAAAGAATGAAAAAGGCAGTTTCTATGTATAGAGAAGTGCCATTTAATCTGCAGATACAGCCTGGGGAGCTAGGCTATGACGGAGCTACAGATGAAATGATTCTACTACAGGGTATCTTGGACTGCTATTTTGTTGAAGAAGATGGAAGAGCAGTAATAGTTGACTATAAGACGGACTGGGTGCAAAATGACGCCAAGACCCTTGCAAAAGAAAGGTACACTTTGCAGCTTGCCATGTACAAGCGTGCGCTAGAGAGCATTGAGGGTGTTGAGGTAAAAGAGGTGTTTGTTTACTTCTTTGATACAGGGGAGACTGCAAGTATGTAGACAAGGGGCGATTCTCCTGTCTTGATCCAAGGAAAATAAGAGATACATAGACACAAGAACCGTCCCGGCGTCTATAGAATAAAATTAGAGATTAGTAAATAATTTGAGTATGCGCCGATAAATCAATTGCATCCAGACTATATCAACAGCAAGGTCAAGTTGCATCTGGGGGGAATGTCTTTAGGGATTATCAGCGATGCAATTTCCTTAAAAGTAATCGCATAGACACAAGAACCGTCCGAAACCACTGAAAAACACATAATAAAAAATGTAAAATCCTCAACAAATTACCACAAAATAGTATCAAAAAACCTCTTTGTATGGTATAATGAATGTGACGCAAACACTACCTACAAGGGGGTTTTTAGATGCTTAAGAATGAACCTAAGCAATTAAGTCCATACTCAATATTATACAACA
>Ga0123336_10004611_pt1 | contig 11145 bp, 6 predicted proteins | sample SSSSmetaG_FD_96466 | JGI IMG/M metagenome (GOLD analysis project Ga0123336, IMG submission 96466) | Glacier valley bacterial and archeal communities from Borup Fiord, Nunavut, Canada, to study Microbial Dark Matter (Phase II) - ​SSSS metaG | ecosystem: Environmental > Aquatic > Freshwater > Ice... | reverse complement strand
GCACCAACCAGATCTATGTGCTGGCAGCGGGCAGTTGGCACGCTGATCCAACCCACTTCTGAGCGTAGGTTATGATGCCGCTTGTGCTGTAGATGTGTTGTTCCCCGACTCCAACGGCGGCAGTGCCATATCGTAGCGCGCGAAAATGCGCCGATACTCCGGTGACGTGCGCAGCAGCTCCTCATGCGTGCCACTTGCTGCCAGCTTGCCACCATCTAACAGCAGAATATGATCCGCCCAACGGATTTGTGACAGGCGATGCGTGATCAACAAGGTGGTGCGGCCTTGCTGTGCCCGTCGGATCGCTTTTTGGATTTCATCTTCGGTCGCACTGTCGATCGCGCTGGTCGAATCGTCCAGAATCAGGATGCGCTGGTTACCCAGGAACGCGCGCGCCAGCGCAATCCGTTGACGTTGGCCGCCGGACAGCGTGACGCCGCGCTCACCCACCACCGTTTGATAGCCTTGGGCAAAGGTCATGATGAAATCGTGGGCTTGCGCTTCACGAGCGGCTTGCTCGATTTGGGCTTGCGTGGCGCTCGGATCGCTGAACGCGATATTCTCCGCGAGTGTACGCGAAAACAGGAAAACATCCTGCTCGATCTTGGAGATTTGTGAGCGCAAAGTGGTCAGATTCCATTGGCGCACATCCACATCATCGATCAGGACGCGGCCAGTGCTCACGTCATAAGCGCGATTGACCAACTGCGTCAGCGTGCTTTTGCCCGATCCGGTTTGGCCGACAATGGCGACCGTCTGGCCGGGTTCGATCGTGAACGAAACATGATTAAGCATAGGCGTTCGGCCATACCCGAAACTGACATTCTCGAAGCTGATTTTGCCCTTAATAGGTTGAGCATAACCGCTCGGATTATCGTCGAATTCCGTTTCAGTGTTGATGATGCTGAGAATGCGCTCAGCGCCCGCAATGCCGAACTGTACCAGCGAAAACGAGAAGATCGAGATGAAGGCCGGAAAACGCAGCAAGCTGAGCAAGCCCATGAAGCCGATGATCTGCGCAATGGTGATGGTACCACTTGTGTACAGGAACATGGCGTGCAAAAAGCCCAATCCAACAGTGATGCCAAACAACAACACTGGCAGATAACGCGCTTCGATTTGCCCTTGTCGCACGAAAAAGTCGCGAAACAGACGCGCATTCTGGCTGAACTTGCGGCGCTCGAATGGCTCTTGTGCGCTCGCTTTGACGATCTCGATACCGGAGATCGTTTCTTCCAGCGAGGCATTCATCTTACCGAACTGATCGCGCTGGCGGCGTGCGACCGGATCGATCTGGCGGATGTAATAGCGTACGGCGAAGATGTACACGATCACAAAGCCGATCGGCACCAGCAGCAGTTGCACATTGATGAGGCCGATGTAAAAGATCGGAATGCCGATCCCGATCACCGTGTTGAAGATGAAGAAAATGCCCGGATTGATCATCGCGTTGAGCTGCCGAACGTCCTCGGTCGCGCGCGCCATCAGGTCACCGACGCGCTGCCGATCGTGAAAGGTTTGGCTTTTGCCGAGCAGGTTGCCATACAATTCTTCGCGGCTGTCAGCTTCCAGATGTTGGGCAAGCGTCTCAATGCTCAGGCTTTGCGCAAGATCGGCAGTGCCGCTCAAAATTAACGCGCCAAGGATGCTCAACGATATGCTGAGCAGCACTCCGGCGGCTGTCGGGTGGAAGATTTCCTGAGCTGCTTGCCCCACTAACACGGGCGCTGCTGCATAAAATATTTGGCTAAGCAGTGATAGAATAGTAGCGCCCATGACGAGCAGCTTATAGCGCAGCAAATGCGACACAATCCAGCGCAATGCGCCGCTGTGATTATAGTGGTAAGCGTTCTTTAGCGTGAACTCACTGCGCTGCATAGGCATTCCTCATCACGATGTTTTGGTGCTGCATAGCATACCGTCTATGGCGCGTGATCGCCAACGCCATATTGGACCATTAGATCGACCATTCCCTGCGGTGCATCGGCACGAAACGCAATTGTGAGGTTTTCTGCGGATACGGCGGCAGATACCTCACTACGCAGAAAAAGCGCCTGCTCGTAGAGGGTGAGCGCATGATCCATGTCGTGCGGGTGCGCTATGATGGCGCGTGCAAGTTCGGCGGCATCTTGCAGGGCGAGGTTCGCACCTTCGCCAGCAAATGGTGCCATCACATGTGCGGCATCACCGAGCAAGGTCACGCCAGGTACGCGCGTCCAGCGATATCCTACGGGTAAGGCAAAGAGCGGGCGCGGCACGATTGCGCCATCCGCTCCGGTGATCATCGCTTGCAGCCGTTCGTCCCAATCCACGAAGTGTTCGAGCAGCATGGTCTTGATCGCAGCCGCTTTTGTGAAGTCGATAGTGCGGCTCCAGTCGGCGGGCGTTTTGAGCGCGATGTATCCGTGCAGTGTACTGTCCGGGTCACGGTGAAAGGTCATCCCCTTTTCATCAGACAGCGCGAACATGGAGCCGCCGCCGACCAAGGCAGCGGCACTTGCATGTCGCGTGTCTGCCTCAAACAGGTGAACTTCAACGAAAGTCAGGCCAGAGTAGATCGGCTTGACATCAGACACCAGCGTGCGGACTTTAGACCACGCGCCATCAGCCCCGACCAGCAGATCGGCGGTGAACGTTTCGCCATTCGTCAGTGTTACTTCGTGCCTTCCATCGGCAAGCGTGTGTACCTCAGCGACTTTCGATCCCCAGTGCACCATGCCGTTTGGCAGAGAACTAATCAGAAGATTCCGCAATGCGCCTCGGCTAACCTCTGGTCGCGTGCCAAAGCCCTCATCGGCGTGCCGGACAGTCGCGTGTTTGTCGAGAATGCGCATGGCCTCACCGCCGGGGTAGATGATCTGGCAAAAGGTGTCGAACAAGCCCGCGTCTCGCAACGCGGGTTGACCAGAGTCCTCGTGAATGTCGAGCATCCCACCTTGTGGATGTGCGTGCAGAGACGCATCCAAATCGTATACGACTGACTCGATTCCGTTGACGTGCAGCACGCGGGCGAGCAAGGGTCCGCCCAAACCGCCGCCGATGATTGCAATAGGGTGATGTGTAGACATTTTCCGTGGTTCCTTCATTTTCAGGTTATTTGTTAGCAGGCGTCTCATTGTGGGGCGATGTACGACGCGTTGTGAGGATTCCTGCGAGCAGAACATCAACACCCCACGTGAACCGGTCAGTACCCGGCCCGGAGAAAAGTTTTTCACCAAGCCGCGCGATGTATGGATACTGGTCGGCGTCCGACGCAGTGGCTTTGATAGAACGTGCCGATTCCTCAGCGGCGGTCTGTCCTGATGGTCGGGCTGTCCCGTGTTCAACGGCGGTCGCGGTGGCGAACAAGAGCAGCAAATCTACACCCCATGCTGCCTCGCGGTCTGCCACACCGCCCTCGTTCAGCAGAGCAAGAATCCGATCCAACAGTGACATGTAGTGGGGTCCGCTTGGCTGTGTGGACATTGCCATCCGCGCGATTTCCGGGTACTCGAACAGGACGAGCGCATAGCGGGTCAACAGCGTTTTCAATTGTTCCTGCCACGTCCCGCCCGTTGGTTTCTCCTCTCGAATCGATTCGAGAAGCGCATCCAGAATTTGGGCGTGCAAGTCTTCCGTGTCACGGACGTAAACGTACAGCGACGCGGCCCCGGTATCGAGAACTGCCGCAATACGCCGCATCGTCACCTTGTCCAATCCCTCATCGCGAAGAATTGTGAGCGCGGCATCAACGATCCCTTGCCGGGTCAGGGCTGGTTTGGCCGGGCGCTCCCGCCGACTCCGAGGGGTGTGCGGTGTTTGTTTCATAACCATCGCTGGCTTCCTTTTCCGTGATGATTCACGCATCCACTTTGAACTCATGCCAAGTATATCACGAACACGTTCGTTTTGATACACGTTCGTGACATTCATGTTCGTTGAAATATGGTTCACTTAGGCGTGCAGCAAAAGTTCGTTGGTTAATGCCTTGATGTGGGTGAGTTGGTAGTCCGCCACAGTAGATTTCAGGAATACGACGGGACGCCGGACGTAGCAGGCCACGTCCCTACCGCGCGCCGGGTTGCCGGTAGGCACACAGCCTGCCATGTCCGCAACCCTCGAAATTCAACGTTGCGATCGGACTAAGTACAAGCAAAGAAGAGATGATGGGTATAAAATGGGGGAAGAGGTGGGCCATGAAAGCGATAGAACTTCCTCCCCAAAGTGCAGAACAACTCAAAACGTTGGATACCTTGTATCAGACGACCAAAGGCGTGCGCTTACGCAAGCGAGCACAAATGATGCTGTTAGCTGCCGAAAAAAGGTTAACGGCACCAGACATAGCGGCGATAGTGCGCGACGACGAGCAAAAATGTCACTCCGCCAGCAGAACCCAAGCGGTGTTAGGATAGCCGATTGAGACTGCTAACGTAGTCCGCCAGTGCTGCTTGGGAACTACCGAGCGACTCTAGCAGCACTGCGCGGTGGTAACACACCACCGCCAAAAAAAAGACCGTACGGTAGGCGGCTACTCTATGGTACATAGCCTACAAAAATCGATTGACGTTCTGTTAATTATGCGCTATATTCGATAAATGAATATCCTTTAATCAAAAAAGAAGATTTACGTGGCTGAGCAGGTATTTTTTGCACTTCCTATTGCTACATTCGACAAATTTTTCTCCAAATCATATCAAATTGACATAATCAAATGGGTTTGGCGAGAACGACAACATGCATCGCCCGACGCAAATAACACACTGCAAAGGCTCACTGATGTGCTCAACAAAAGTGTTCCTCACCCTGGTTTCCGAAGTAAAAATGCTGGATTAGTACCTAATTATCATCAGTATCTGTTCAAGATTCTGCATGAGCAACCTCAACTACAACTGCTGCTCTTCGCTGTTCTGCAAGTATGGACAGACCTGCAGCGCCCACTTATTGACAAAATGCGTGAATTTATGGGTCAGCGCCAAATTGCTTCACTTGACCCGGAACAACCGCTGTTGGGGTTTTCGCCACTGCTCAGCCCTTCATGGGTGGACGAACTAGCTAACGAATTTTTGTTGATTGTCGGTAATGCTGAACTTAATCGCGATGATGTTCGCCTCGCGATAATGTGCCTTGTGGGAGAACCAACCGAAAGTATGCAGCTAACAGATACACCCCCAATCGCTTCTGAGCAATTATTGTGGATACCTTGGTTGGAAGCACTGCGCACCCTGCCGCCTGAATCTGCTGAGTGGGAGTCTATCACAGACTTCGTAAATCAGGTGCTGGCTCTTGCTGATCAGAAGAAACAAGCGTTACAAGCTTTGCAAGCTGCTGAAGCACGTCAACAGCAGATGCGAACTGTGCTGGATGAATTGATCCTGAACGCGGAGCAACATTTCGAGTACATAGGTGCGCAGGAAATTCATGAATGGCGCAGCCGGACGCCTCCATCAGATGTGGATATTGTCACGACGCAGCTTACGGAGTTTGGCGCATTGGTTGCGGAATATTTTAGGTTAAAGGAACAAACCGCGCTGAACATGACTGAAGAGCGTGAGATTAGACAACGGTCCGCTCAACTTGAAAGCGAAATTATTGCGCTGTTTCAGGTGTTGCAAATCGCATTCAGTACGGGCAACGCAACTGAAGTTATCAACGATGAAGCCACTTACGAAAACGCGGCTTCAAGCACAACTAAATCGCCATCGAATGCAATTCCGCCAGCAGTTGACGAGTCACCGCTTGATCATAACCTCGCAGACGCGCTTGCTGATTTTTCAACATCCCTAATTCAAAACACGTTTACAGGTGTGCGCTCAGATGAACCATCAGAAATAACGGTTGAATGGATTGAAACTCCTGTATTTACGAACGCTGTTCCACAGCCTAAGTATGTAGATGTTTCTACCATGCAAAATGAGCAAGCACCTGTACAAGAAACTGACCACGAAGGATCGCCCACTTTTAATGTGGTATCGGCCACTGATCTGGCGCGTGCGTTAGATAAAGACGAAGATCAAGAACAAAACTGGGATTTGTTCTTCTGGAAATTGATCGCACAAGATGACTTGCCCGCCGCGTATTGGTTGGCCTATTCATTTGAACAAGCCTCATATCAGGTGGGGGTTACGGCAAGCGATTTGGCAATCGTTCAGGTCGGACGCTGGCTAGAACCTGGGATGGACGCCTACGTTGATAACCTGGCTGAACTACTGCGCCAAAGCGACAGCACCGGCAGTGATGCTCAAGAAGTGATCAGGTTAGCAGCGGCAGTACAAGCGCTGCTCATCGCTCCCACGATTGGTTTGATCGATTGGCTACAAACCCCAGCGTGCTGTCCAACCGTACATGAATTGGTACGTGTCCTTAGTACGTTCGCGAACGCCGGGATTGCGTTGCGTCCAGAAGGCTTATTGAATGCAGAAAACGCCCAACAGCGCAGCGCTAAATTGCAGCAAGTGGTACAGCAGGCACGAGAATGGTTGGATCAGGAGTTACGCCGCAAGCTGTCTTATCAGCGTGCAACAAAAGTGCTGCTGACCTGGTGTAAACCAGGCGGCGACTTACACTTGTTGTTGTCCCCGGTGATAAGCGATCGACGAGTCGATGCTGCGTCAGTTGCGGCATTACGATTGCCGTTGACGCGCCCCGAATATGTCAAGCGCTTGATAGAAACCACTGATAGACAGTTTGTGGCAGCCGGTATGGGTCCGATCGAGGGACGTGCTCAGAAGCTGCTATTGCACGCTGCTGGTGAAGCGTGCGGTATTGCGCAGCAATGGTTGACTTTGGTACACCGTGAAGATGAACTCACTCAATATGGTAGCAACTGGCTTTCGCAGCGCGTGGTGGATTTGCGTGTTGAACTCGAACAGGTGTTGCCCGGCGTTGCGCACGCCCTTGAAGCGCAGCAATCAAGCTTGACTGAACCAGCATTAAGCGCAGCCTGGTTGTGTTTGCGACGTGCTATTGGACAGGTACACGCACTGCTTAATCTGAATGGAGCACTGAATACGCCACCGACAACAACATGGACTGAATTAGCACAGCCACCGGGTGATCCGACTGTGGCTTTGGCTCGGCGCTTGTTGTGGCTGCCTGAAGTTGAATTAGGCGACGATGGTTTGCCATGCCCAGAAAAAGAACGCTTGGATATTGCGCGTGCCCTCAAAACATTTTATACCCAGCCAAAGCCTTTAGTAGAGGTTTTTCGCGCGCGCCTGGCAAACAAAGATTTTCGCTTTTTCGAGGAGTGGCTGCTGCCTAATTTGATTGTCACTCAGGATGCAGGTGCCTTGCGGGAATATTACACAGCGGAGTTGCAAGAGGCACGCGCCGCATTAGTTAGTAAAGCGCAAGGGGTTTCTAATACGATTGAGTCAGCATTGTTAGACGGCGTCCTAGCCGATGAAGAACGCGGTCAAAAAAGCGACGAGTTACAACAAGCCGAACTTTCAGCTAGTTTGAATTTAGGAAGCCAGTTTATTGCGCTGGACAGCATTCAGCAGCAGCTTGACGATAAGCGCCAACAACGCTGTAGTGATCTCGAAAAGATATGGCGTGCTTTAGAACCGCAATTGGGGACGGCTATCAGTGACGCAGCGCATCGTCAGCAAGTGCAAGCGTCCATTAGCGATGCGCTGATGCAGAAAAATACGCGCATTGTTGAAGAGTATGTTGATAATTTGCGACAAGTTGTGGAAAATGGGCTGCCTTTCGATGAAAGCCTGTTTGAGCACAAATCCGAACGAGACCCGTTGAGTGAATTTCTCGCCTCGGAAGACTCCATCCGTACATGGTTGACCGCTAGTAGAAGCCTGAGTCAAGTTGCAGACGATATTCAAGCTGGACAGGTGCGCGCAGACATTCATTTTGGTGATATTCCACGTAAGAGACGCGATGAAGCGTATCGAGCGATTGAAGGCTGGCGTACCTTGAAACAACGGGTTGCACGGCGTGGCAACACGGATCTGGAGTGGGAACGCGCGATTGCCGAAATACTGTCTTACTTAGGCATTGAGGTTGATAAGGTCGCCAGCTCAATTACCAATTTCCAGGTTGGGGACGGTTGGGTCATGACGCAAATTCAGTCTGAAAACCAACCTGATACGCGTCCTATTCCACAGTTTGGCTCGCAAGCCAAGCGGCGCTACACGGTCGTCTGCTTTTGGGAGCGACCCGGTGCAGGCACTATTGCCGCTCGTCTGCGCGAATTGGGGCTGATGAACCAGCAAGTGATCATTTTCTATTTAGGCCAAATGACCGCTTTGCAACGTCGTGAATTGGCACGGGTGAGCCGCGAGAAAGAACTGGCAGTCGTCATCCTTGATGAAATTTTGCTTGTATTTTTGGCGATCGAACGCGACACCGCGACTCGTTTGCGAACCCTGTTACGCTGTGCATTGCCGTTCACGGTACTCAATCCGTATACACCTTTTCAAGCGGGTGACGTGCCGCCTGAAATGTTTTTTGGGCGTGAAGACATGATTAACGAGTTGCGAAAGCCGGACGGTAGCTGCTTGATTTATGGTGGCCGACAAATGGGAAAATCGGCACTGCTGCGCCATGTACAGCGTGAGTTTCATCGCCCCGATCAAGGTCAGTATGCAGTGCTGCTCGACATTAAACTAATCGGTGGGGCAGGTACCAACCAGACCCCTGAAACAATTTTGATTCGGTTACGGGATGCGTTGATCGACCTGAAGCTGTTAAAACCACAACAGGCCAGTACCAACAACAGCGACACTCTTACTGGGCAAATCAAAGATACGTTGAATAAAGTCTCCAATCGTCGCCTGTTGGTCTTATTCGATGAAGCTGATAACTTCTTGGATGCGGATGCCCAGAGTTTCAGTCCTATTGGTAATCGACCGGTGGTGCCGTTTCCAATCGTTGAGCGGCTGCGCATGTTGATGATGGATACCGGACGTCATTTCAAAGTCGTATTTGCGGGTCTGCATAACGTTCAGCGTTTTCAGGGCATCGCCAACCAACCGTTGGCACACTTTGGCAGGCCGCTGCAAATCGGCCCGCTTGATGCACGCGCAGCGCAGCAGCTCGTTCAACAGCCGCTCGAATTTCTTGGTTACCATATATCAACAGATTTATCGCTGCGCATCCTCTCGTATACAAACTATCACCCTGGTTTGATTCAGATTTTCTGTCGCGAATTATTGCAGCAGCTTTGGAAAAGATTAGGCAATAATTCGCTGCCACCTTACCAGGTGCAAGATAGCGAAGTCGATGCGCTCTACCGCAAAAACGAGGTGCGCGCGCAAATTCGAGATCGTTTTGATTGGACGCTTGCGCTGGATATGCGCTACCAGGCGATTGCCTGGACGTTGATTGACGATCAAAGTAAAGATCGTGACAGCTATGCACGCGCGTATACACCACGCGTTATTTTGGATCAAGTACGTGTGTGGTGGGAACGCGGCTTTGACAAGATAGACATCAGCCAACTCAGTGGCTTACTCGATGAAATGTGTGGATTGGGTGTCCTCGTTTATGATAAAACCAAAGGCAGCTACCGTTTGCGCAGTCCGAATTTGGTACGGCTCATGGGTAGTGAAAGTCATATCCAGGACCGCTTAGGGGAACTGATCGATAAACAGCCGCCTGTTGCATTCAGCGCTGAATACCACCACGCGCCGTTGGATTCCGAAGCCCAGGGGTACAGCCCACTAACCTACGCACAAGAGCGACTGTTGACGGTACCACAATCTGGGGCAAGCGTGATCATCGCCTCTGAAGCGCTGGCTTTACATACCCTGGTCAAAGCGCTCAACTTTTTTCAGTCACGCGAGGCGCTTGAAAGCGGCAAACAGATCGATAAAGTGCCGCCAAATGTTCAAGAACCAGTCAAGCTGCGCCAATGGCTTGAACAGCATCTTAAAAAGGTTGACAGCCAAGAACGGACAGTTATTTACTGTCGCCCACATAGCCTGCGTGGACAAATGCTGGCACCGCTGATCCAGGAAGCCGCTGCTTTTGCCGAAAAATGGGGCACCCGTAAACGTTCACTGCGTATCGTCTTTGTGCTTGATCCAGCCGCTACATGGGAATGGGTATCACTAACCCCTGGCACTCGTGAGGAGTTAGAAAAGAAGGTAGGGGTTCCAATTGCTGTGAACCGTTGGGAAACGACAGGTTTAGTTCAGCGTTTGGAACAGCACAACAAAATTCACAACGAAGACGCGCTACAAAAAATTTTGGAAGCTACTCAAGGTTGGCCTTATCTGCTCGATGAACTCTTCAAGCAAATTAGCCAGGATGACGATCCAAGTCGCGCCGCAGCATGGTTAAACGATGAATTAAACAACAGCGAGACAGCGCTTTACGGGCAGTTTGGGAAGAGTCTGGGCGTTGAGCCAGGCACACCAGCAGCACGAGTCCTCAATGTGATTGGGCAATATCAGCCGCTCAATGTCGTTGACATTACACCGGATAACGTGTCGTCGCTCGGTAATTCTAGCGAGCCACTCAGCGAAGCGACTTGCAAAGCTGCTTTTATGTATCTGCAACTCATGAGCTGTATTGAAATATATGCTGGCAATCAGGTGGGTGTGAACCCAATCGTCAACAAGTTAGTGAAAGCGTTGACCGGATGAGTGCTCCGCTAAGTGCTGAATGGATGACATACTTGTTTCAAATGCCGAGCATTCAGCAGTTCATAGACTCCTTAATTGAACAGATAGCCGATGGTCGCAGTATGTTCATCGGACTGCCTGATACACTAGATCCAACAACGATTTGGATGCATCTTCAAGAAGGCTTGTATCGACGTGAGTTTCTATGCGCGGAGCTGCTGGTAGAAAATCACACCGATCCTGCTCAATCATTTGTTAATCTGCTGGCTGATTCGTTTGAAGTGGCCTGGGAAAATGTCGATACGGCACGCACGCTGCATAATTTACGGCATGGTCTGGCAAAGCAGGCCCGTGCGCCCAATCTGATCTATTTATATGGTCTCGATCAAACAGCGAACTGGGCGGAGTGGCTGTCGCTGGTGCTTCAATGGTCGAATGAAACAAAAATGCTTGTCGATAGCGGTCAACTTAGCCGACGCAAGGCTTTTAGCGCATTATGCGTGATGGTACCGATGCGTTGTTTACCCTATCTGCGGAACACTGAGCTTTACCTGTCGATGGCCTGGTGGTGGGGTATACCCTC
>Ga0123336_10004610_pt1 | contig 11146 bp, 8 predicted proteins | sample SSSSmetaG_FD_96466 | JGI IMG/M metagenome (GOLD analysis project Ga0123336, IMG submission 96466) | Glacier valley bacterial and archeal communities from Borup Fiord, Nunavut, Canada, to study Microbial Dark Matter (Phase II) - ​SSSS metaG | ecosystem: Environmental > Aquatic > Freshwater > Ice... | reverse complement strand
CCAGGGTGAAGTCGGCGTCGTAGCCGGCGGCGATGCGGCCTTTGGTGACCGCGCCATACACGCGGGCGGGGCCGGCTGCCATCAGGTCGACCAGGCGGGCGAGGGTGAGGCGGCCTTCGTGGACGTGGTTGAGCATGATCGGCACCGCCGTTTGCACGCCGGTCAGGCCGGCTGCGGTGTCTGGCCAGGGCCTGGCCTTCGCGGCATGGGAGTGTGGGGCGTGATCCGAGCCGATGGTGTCGACGCGGCCGTCCTGCACGGCGCGCCAGGCTGCCTCGAAATGGCGGCGCGTGCGGATGGGGGGGTTCATCACCGCGTAGGCGCCAAGTTGTTCGTAGCAGTCCGGGCCGATCTGGGTGAGGTGGTTGACCAGCACTTCGGCCGTGGCGATGGCGCGGTGGTCCCGGAGGTAGTCGAATTCTTCCTCGGTGGAGACGTGAACGATGTGGGCGGGACGGCCGGTTTTCTCCGCCAGCGCGATGATGCGCCGTGTGCCGAGGAAGGCGCATTCCGCGTCGCGCCAGTCCATGTGGCGCGCATAGGGGGCGCCCTGGTGGAACATCTTACGTCGCTCTTGCAGGCGGTATTCGTCTTCGGAATGAAAGGCGATGCGGCGGGTGCCCGATCGCATTGCGGCCTCGATACCGGCGTCGTCCTCGATCATCAGGTCGCCGGTGGAGCTGCCGGCGAACAGTTTGATTGCGCACACGCCTCTGCCGCGCTCCAGCTTGGCGAGGTCCGGCGTGTTGGCGCGGGTGGCGCCGACATAGATGCCGAAATCGCAGTAGCTGTTTTCCGGCACATAATTCTGCTTCCCAGCGAGTGTTTCGGCCGTGGTGATCGCCGGCTGGGTGTTCGGCATGTCGAAGACAGTGGCGATGCCGCCGAGCACGGCCGCGCGCGTGCCGGTGGGGATGCTTTCCACCGTGGCGTCGCCAGGGTCGCGCAGGTGCACGTGCGGATCGATCAGTCCGGGGAGCACGTGCAGGCCGGCGGCGTCCACGATGGTGTCGGCCGTGTCGCGCGGCTCGGCGCCGACGGAGACGATGCGGCCAGCGGTGGCACCGATGTCGCAGGGTAGTGTGCCCCAAGGCAGCACGCAGGTGCCGCCGCGGATCAGAAGGTCGTAGTGGCGGGCCAGGGCCTGCTCCTGAAAATTATCATGGTGCGATGCAGCAAAAACTTGCCTAGCTTCGCATGTTCATGCTGCATTGTTAACACGCCAGACACACGACGGACGTCCACCCCGATTTTTGCGGAGACCAACCGTGGTTCAGCTTGTGCTTGTCTATTGCCTGATGTCGGACACCAAATCCTGCCTGGAAAAGCGCCCGATGACCGAGTTTCCGTTGACGGCGATGAGCTGCATGGTGAGTGCGCAGCCGATGGCGGCGGATTTTCTGCGGGAGCATCCGGCGTATCAGTTGGCCTCGTTTAGGTGTGAGATTAACAAACCTCAGGAAAGGCAAGCGTAAGGCCTTCTTTTCTGAAGAAAAGAAGCAAAAGACTTTTATCCGGCTGTCGCGACACAAACGGATAAAAGTTTTTTGGTCCTTTTTTCCAAAAAAGGACTTCTTTCTTCCTTACCTTTCCAGGCACATCGCCACACCCATTCCTCCGCCAATGCACAAGGTCGCCAAGCCTTTCTTGGCGTCCCGCTTGCCCATCTCATGCAGCAGCGTCACCAGCACGCGCGCGCCTGACGCCCCGATCGGGTGGCCGAGCGCAATGGCGCCACCGTTCACGTTGACGCGGCTGGTGTCCCAGCCGAGATCCTTGTTCACCGCGCAGGCTTGCGCGGCAAAGGCTTCGTTGGCCTCGATCAGGTCGAGGTCGCCCACGCTCCAGCCAGCGCGTTCCAAGGCCCGGCGGGTGCTGGGGATCGGGCCGGTGCCCATGATGGCCGGGTCCACGCCGGCCGTCGCAAAACTGGCGATTCGGGCCAGCGGGGTGAGGCCGCGACGCTGGGCTTCGGTGCCGCTCATCAGCACCAGCACGGCGGCGCCGTCATTGATGCCGCTGGCGTTGCCGGCGGTGACGGTGCCGTCCTTGCTGAAGGCGGGCTTCAGCTTGGTCATGGCCGCCATGTCGCTTTCATGGCGGATGTATTCGTCGGTATCGACGACGGTGTCGCCTTTGCGTCCTTTCACGGTCACAGGGGCGATCTCATCCTTGAAGCGGCCTGACCGGCTGGCCGCCGAGGCCTTGTTCTGGGAGGCGACCGCGAACTGGTCTTGGGCCTCGCGCGTGATCTGATATTTCCGCGCGACGTTCTCGGCCGTGGTGCCCATGTGGTAGCCGTGGAAGGCGTCCCACAAGCCGTCTTTCAGCATGGTGTCGGTGAATTCCAACGCGCCCATCTTGGTGCCGGCGCGCAGATAGGCGGCGTGGGTGGCCTGGCTCATGCTTTCCATCCCGCCGGCCGCGACGACGTGGCTTTCGCCGGTGCGGATCTGCTGGGCGGCGAGGGCCACGGCGCGCAGGCCGGAGCCGCACAGCTGGTTGATGCCGAAGGCGGTTTTCTCGTCCGGCAAGCCGGCGTTGCGGGCGGCCTGCCGGGCCGGGTTCTGCCCTTGGGCGGCGGCGAGCACCTGGCCCAGGATCACTTCGTCGACCTGGCCCGGCTCGAGTCCGGCGCGGTCCATGGCGGCGCGCAGGGCGGTGGTGCCGAGGTCGTGGGCGGGCACGCTGGCGAAGGCGCCGTTGAAACTGCCGACCGGCGTGCGCGCAGCCGATACGATGACGATGTCTTCCAAGGCTTCTCTCCCGGTGGCGTTGCCCGGTAGATAGGCACGCGCCGCCCCAAGCGCCAAGGAAAGCCCCGAAGTTGTGGAAAGAATGATCGAGTATATGGACGCCACCTCCCTGGCCGAGTTGGTCGCCAATCGCGAGGTGAGCGCCACCGAACTGCTGGAAGGCGCCATTGCTAGGACGGAGGCGAGTGCCGCGACGCTGAACGCGGTGCCGATCCGGTTCGACGATGTGGCCCGCGCGCAGATCGCAGACGCTGGCGGCCGACCGTCCGGGCCGTTCGGAGGGGTGCCGTTCCTGCTGAAGGATCTGGGGCAGGAGTATGCCGGTCAGCCGAACACGGCCGGGGCCGCGGCCCATCGGGATCGGCGGCCGGCGGAGCATAGCGCCTTCACACGACGCTGCCTGCAGGCAGGGCTGGTGATCTTTGGGCGCACGGCCACGCCGGAGCTGGGGCTGCGAGCGGTGACGGAGACGAAGCTGTGGGGGGCGTCCCGCAACCCTTGGGATGTTGGGCGGACGCCCGGCGGCTCCTCCGGCGGGTCGGCCGCCGCGGTGGCCGGCGGACTGGTGCCGATGGCAGGGGCCAGCGATGGCGGCGGGTCAATCCGGATTCCCGCGAGTTTTTGCGGCCTGTTCGGGCTGAAGCCCAGCACCGGGCGGATCAGCAACGGGCCTGGCGCGGGGCTGAACTGGGAGGGGGCGTCCAGCCAGGGGGTGCTGACGCGCTCCGTGCGCGATACCGCGCGCATGCTGGACGTGCTGTGCGGGCCGGAGCCGGGGGATTTTTATGCGCTGGGCATGCCGCCGCGCGCTTATGCGGCAGAGCCGGGGATCGCACCCGGCCGGCTGCGAATCGGATTTTCGACCGCATCTCCTATCGGCACGGCAGTGGACCAGGCGTGCATCGATGCGGTGCATCAGGCGGCGCGGTTGCTGGAAGGGCTCGGCCATCATGTGGAGGAAGCGGCGCCGGAGCTGGACGGCCGGGCGGTGGCCGAGTGTTACCTGAAGCTCTATCTGGGTCAGGTGGCGGCCGAGGTGGCAGCCAGTGGCGCGCCGGACAGCGCGTTCGAACCGGAGACGGCCATGCTGGCGCTTCTGGGCCGGCTGTTTTCTTCCGGCGATTATGTGGCGGCACACCTGCGGTGGAACGGGTTTGCCCGCGCGCTGGGGCGGTTCCACCAGACGCATGATTTCTGGATGCTGCCGAGCGTGGCGGCCCCGCCGGCACGGATCGGCGAGCTGGACACACCGAAGAGCCAGCTGCGGCTGATCGCCGCCATCCGGGCGCTGCGCGGCGGGCGGCTGATGCTGAAGATGGGGCTGCTGGAGCGGATGGCACAGGAGAGCCTGGCGCGGACGCCGTTCACCCAGATTTCCAACCTGACGCACACGCCGAGCATGTCCGTGCCGCTGCATCGGGCGCCTGCCGAGCCGGGCGGGCCCGAGCTGCCTGTGGGGGTGCAGTTCGTGGGCGCGCATAATAGCGAGGGGCTGATGCTGCGGCTGGCCGGGCAGCTGGAGGTTGCAGCCCCCTGGCCGACAAGGCCGGGCATTGGGGTGACATGACGCCGTTCTGGAAGACGAAGACGCTGGAGCAGATGGATGCGGGCGAGTGGGAATCCCTGTGCGATGGCTGCGGCCGGTGCTGCCTGCACAAGTTGCGGGATGACGACACGCAGGAGATTGCCTGGACCAATGTTGCGTGCCGGCTGCTGGATACGCAGAGCTGCCAGTGCAGCGACTATGCGCGGCGGCGGCGGCGGGTGCCCGATTGTGTGCAGCTGACCCCGCAGGCGCTGGACGACATCGACTGGCTGCCGCCCTCTTGCGCGTATCGCCGGATCAAGGAAGGGCGGCCGCTGGCCTGGTGGCACCATCTGGTGTCCGGCGACCGGGAGACGATCCATGCTGCGGGCGTCTCCGTACGTGGCCGGGCGATCGACGAGCGGATTGCCGGGCCGCTTGAGGCGCATGTGACGGACTGGCCGGGGCGGCGGCCAAAGACGGTGCCGGTCAAGAAATGATTAGTGCGTTTCCCGGGCGGGGTTGCCGGTCCCCCGGGTTTATGTGCAGTAATCATTGCAACCCGAAACAATCTCGTTTATCGTCACGTCGTGGTTAAAGATGCTCAAAATTTAGCCGATCAGTCCGCCTGCCTGGGTTTGTTCCGGCGCAGATCGCGCCGCAAGTCTATGGCTGGCCGTCGGGGCGTGGCGGCGATGGAATTCGCCATCATCACAATCCCCTTCCTGGCCTTCATCTTCTTTGTGATCGAGGTCGGCTACGACCTGTTCACCCAGGAGGCGCTTGACGCCGGGCTAAATCAGGCTGTGAAGCAGCTGTCGCGCGGCAATGCGCAAAACGTGAAGGATGCCACCTCCTTCGTCTCCGGCTATTTGTGTCCTGATCTGCGCGGGCTGCTGCAATGCGACACGCATATCTACATCAAGATACAGAAATTTCCGGCCACCGGCGCCACGGATTATTTCGACATCACCACGGGCAAGGTGCCGATTTCCGGCAATGCGCTCGATCTGTCGTCGTATCAGGCCGCCGGCAGCTTCTGTAATGTGGCGCCGGACCAGTTCGTGCTGATCAGCGTGCTGTATGTGGGGCCAACTTTCCTTGGCTACCTGTTCCCGAACATCTTCTCCGCGAACCTGAATGGCGTGCAGGTGCATGCGACGCAATCAACGTCCGGTCTGGCGACGGAACGTTTTTCGCCCATCGGCGTCAAGCAGGGTGTAACGGTGGCGACATCATGCTGAGACGCAGACTATCCAGGCTTAGCCTCGCCCATAACCGCTCCGGCATTGCGGCGATCGAGTTCTCGTTCGTGGCGCCGATGCTGTTCCTGATGGTCAGCGGAAGTTTCGACGTGGCCAAGGCCTTGATCTTGAAGCACCAGGTGGAGGACACCTCGCATCTGGTGGCGATTTCGGCCACCACGGTTTCCGTCATTGCCAACAGCAAGATCACCACGATCACCGATACGGCGGCGCAACAGGCGATGTCGCTCGTCTATGCGGAAATGCCGTGGGTTCGCAACGGCCTTGAGCAGGGGAAGCGGTCGGTGACGCTGACTTCGGTGGCGTTCATCCCGGTTCCCGGCTGCACGCCGACGCCGCTGAACAACTGCTTCAGCGCGAAGGTGGCCTTCAGCGTAAGTTATACCGGTGGCGCCCAAAGCAGTGCCACGCCCTTCACCCAGGTGGTCCGGCCCTGTGGCGCGCTGACCCAGATCACCCATAACGCCATTATCCCGAACGGTCAGACGCAGTTGGGCATCCTGCGCACGGCAGAAGTTGCCAAGCCGGACGCCCTCCTCGTTGCGGACGTGCATTACCAATACACGCCGACTTTCCTGAAGTTCGTCACTGGGAAACTCGATTTCTGGTCGACCACGATGGTAGCCGCGCGCAGCGGCGATACGACGCTTCAGGGCGCCAGCCAGGGCGTCCAGTACACGACCTTGACCGGATCCGGCGGCACCGGAAATTGTCCCAACATTCAGAGCCCGTAGGGATTCAGTCGAACATGTCTCGCACACTCGCCCATCTTGCCTCACGCACCCGACGCGGATCGGTGTCGCTGATGTTTGCTGGCATGGCGATCCCGCTGGTGCTGGCAACCGCCCTGGCCGTGGATTACAGTTTCTGGGTCGACGCCAAGTCCCAACTGGATGTGGCCGCCGATGCCGGCGCCATTCATGCGGTGCGCGTCGCCTCGGCCGAATTCGTGGCTGGCGTGCCCACGCAGCAGGCGCTGGATGACGGCACCGCGGCCGGGCTGCAATGGTTCAACGCGCAGCTCGGCACGATCACCAGCGCGTCACTGGCCAGCAACGGGGTGACTGTTCCTGAAGTGCAGTACGACGCCAATTCCGGCACGTTCACCGAGACCATCAGCTACAACGGGACAGTCGCCACCAATGTTGGCGCGGCCATCACCGCCATCGCCAGTTGGCCAATCATCGGCAGTTCCACCGCCAAGATCGCCGCGAATTCCTATTCCGAGTTCGAGGTGCTGGTGGATAATTCCTCCTCCATGCTCATCGGCGCCACGCCGGCCGACATCATCGCCATCGAGCAGCTGACGGTGTGTGCACCGACGGCGACCGTCGATACGCGCGGCTTCGGCGAATACGCCTGGAACTATCCGAACGGGATCGGCTACGGAGCGAACCAGACTGTTCCTGTCGCAAGCCCCATCAGCGGTTCGTGCAGTGGCAAGTTTACCGGCGGTTCCGCCCAATGCCCCTATCCCCAGGGCATGACGGCCAATCCGGCCGGCATGGCCTCGGTCGACAGCGCCGGTTTCTGCCCCACCGGCACCGGCCATCCGGACGGCCAGAAGCGCATCGATCCCAACACCAAGCTGATCGGCAATGTGCCGAATGCGCCGTGCGGGTTTGCCTGCCATGAGTCAGCCACCAACGATGCCTGGTCGCTGGTGCAGAGCTACAACAAGGGGCCGGGCGCCGGCCAGCCGATCCAGTTGCGTTTCGACGTGATCCAGAATGCCATGGCGACAATGGTGGGCACCATTAGTGCCGCGGCCAAGATACCGAACCAGTTTTCGATCGGCGTGTTTCAGTTCAACAGCGGGGTCACGCGGGTGCACCCTTTGCTGACCTGCACCCAGACAGATGGGAGTTGTGAGAACGGCGAAGACAGTGTGACGCCGATCGCAGACACGAACTTCACGCAGGCGGCAACCGACATCAAGGCGATCGCGACCCCGATCGTGCCGGACATACCCAACACCGACTTTCCGGGTGCGGCGACCTATCTGGCCGGCGTATTGACCCCGGCCGGCAATGGTGGCTCTCCAACCTCACGTCTGAAGAACATGTTCATCATTACCGACGGCATGCAGGACTTCCAGCCCTCTGGGCAGGGCCGGACGATCGGGCCGATGACGAAAGTCAGCCCTGAAGCCTACTGCTCGCAACTGAAGTCGCTCGGCTACAACATCTACGTGCTTTACACGCCCTATTATCCGCTGCCGAACCCGTTTTATCTCGACAGCGGCCCCCGGACCTATGTGGAGCCGACAGTTCCGCCGGCGGCGACCAACCCGGTGATCGCCGCGCTCAAGGCCTGCGCCACCACGCCAAGCCAGTTCTACCAAGCGAAAGATACGGCGAGCATAAATACGGCTCTGTCGCTGATGGTGCAGTCAGCTTTGGCCAGTCCAGGTGGCTTTACGGACTAGAAAGGATCCCTTTGCTCGCCTGCGGCAGTGTGTGTTGACGCAGGCGTAGCAAGGGAGAATGTTGCACAAACTTAGGTAAAGTCTGAGGTTGAGAGTCGCAAAACGGTTTGGTGCTCTTGCCTATTATTGATACCCTTGGTGTTTCATTCATCCTTAGTCTCGTCGGTGGTCCGCACCCTCGCCGCGATCGATCCATTATATCAGGTGAGGACGGTCTTTCCTTGACCCCCTAGAAGCACGCGTGGGCGCGGGATGACCGCGAGCAACGCTGGCACGAACAGAAGCGTTGTCACCACGGTGCACACTAGGCTGATCAGCAGCAGCACCCCCATGCTGGCCGTGCCCGGATGCGCGGACAGGGCCAGGGAGCCGAACGCCGTGCCCGTGGTGAGTGCGGAGAAGATCACCGCGCGCGCGGTGGCCGAGCCCAGAAAGCGGGTGACGCCGGCGCGCCAGTTCATGATGAAATAGATGTTGAACGAGACACCCACGCCCAGCAGCAAAGGCAGGGCGATGATGTTGGCAAAATTCAGGCTGATGCCGGCCGAGCGCACCACCAATACGGTCAGCATCGACGAGACGAGCAGCGGCGTCATTACCAGCGCCACGTCGATCGGCCGACGCAGCGCGATGGCGAGCAGCAGGGCGATGGCCAGGATGGCGCTGACGGCAGCGATGGCGAAGGCGCGGATGATGGTCTGTGCGCTGCGCACGATCCAGACGGCCGAGCCGGTGGCCTGCGGCATCACCGGCTCCACCTGGTCTACGAAGCGGCGGATGCCGTTCTTGTCCATCACCGCCGCGCGGGGCAGCACCTGCACGCGGGCGCGGCCGTCCGGCAGCATCCATTGGCGGGCGAGATCTGGCGGCACATCGGCCAGGGTCACGGGCTTTGCGGCCAAGGCCGTGCGCAGCCGGTCCAATTGGATGGGCAGGAAACGGACCAGGGCATCGTTGGCGGCGAGCAGAGTGGCGTCGTCGCCGGCTTTCAGGCGGTCCAGATCGGCGCCGAGCGCCAGGAGGGGATTGGCGGCGGGCAGCTTGGCGCCAAGCCCTGCCAGCTTGGCAGAGAGGGCGGACACTGCCTGGCGCAGGTCGGCGGCGGTCACCGATGGCGGATGGGCGGGCGGGGTGAGCGTGGGCAGGAGGATGCTGCGGGCATCCGCGATGGCCGCCAGTTTGGCCGGCTGGTCCTCCGGCACGAAGCTGGCGAGTGACAGCACGTCCTGCACCAGAGGCAGCTTGTCCAGCCGCGCGGTGACGGCGCTTGCGGCCTCCAGCGAGGGCTGGATGGCGTCGATCGTGTAGGGGTTGGTGACCGGATCATCCATCAGGTCGTGCAGGGTGGAGACGGCCTCGGTGGTCTGGTTCTTGGTGTGCAGAGGATCGCCGTCGAACGGGATGGACGGGGTGAGTGCGGCGCCGGCAATGGCGGCGGTGGCGAAGATGGCCAGGATGGGCCAGTGCAGGGGGCGCACGATCGGCTCCAGCCGGCGCAGCATCATCACGCCCACCTCGCGCTTCTCGCGCCTGGGGCGGAACTGCACCAGCAAGGCGGGCAGGACCGTGAGAGTACAGAGGAAAGCGATCAGCATGCCGCCGCCGGCGATCACGCCCAGCTGGGCCACGCCCACGAAATCGGTGGGGGTGAAGGCCAGAAAGCCGCTTGCGGTGGCCAGCGAAGCGACCAGGATCTGGGACCCGGAGCCGCGGCCCGTCTCCTGCAGGGCCTCGATGGGTTCGGGGTATACATGCCGGCGTTCGCGGAAACGCACGGTGAACTGGATGGCGAAATCGACAGCGATACCGACGAACAGGATGGCGAAGGCGACCGAGATCAGGTTCAGCGTGCCGACGGTAATTGCCGCGAAGCCGGTGGTGAGCAGAAGGCCGAGGACCAAGGTGAGCGCGATGGGCACGGTGAGGCGCCATGAGCGCACAGCGGCGAACAGCCAGACAATCACCAGCAGGAAGCTGCCGCCCAGGCCTACGGCCGCCCCTTCGGCCACCGAGGAAAACTCCTCGTCGTCGAGTGCCACGGAGCCGGTGAGGCGCACGCGGGCCTCATGGCCGGCGACGTAGGGCAGAGTGGCGATGATCCGGCGCAGCTCCGCGCTGGCGGCACCGCCGGGCTGCAGGCCGGTGTAGTCCAGCACCGGCTTGGCGGTGACGAAGCGGAAGCGGCCGGCCTGCTTGGCAAGCGGGCCGGCCAGCAGCTCCTCCCACGACAGGGGGCGTGCCTGGCCCGCGGCGGCGCCGGCCAAGGCAGTGTGGAATTTGGCCAGAGCCGGCGCGAGGCTGGCCGCGTCCACGCCGCGGGCGGCCCCTTCGGCCACCAGACCGAGGGCCGAGAACAGGCCGCGCAGACTGGGATCGGCCACCAGCTGCCCCAGGAAGGGCTGCGCGTCCACGGTGCGGTCCAGCAGGTCCTGCAGATCCTGCTTGCCGATGAGCAGGAAGGCGTTGCGTTGGAGGTAGTCCGACATGTCGGGACGCCGCACGTCGCCGAACAGCGCGGGCTCGGTCTTCATGCGGGCGGCCAGCGCGGCGGCGGTCGCTTCCGCCTCTTCGGGAATTTGCGCGTCCACCACGGCGACCAGAAGGTTTTCGTTCTGCGGGAAGGCTTTTGCCAAAGCGTTGCTGTCCTGCTTCCAGGCCAGGCCATTGGCAAAGAGCAGCGTAGTGTCCGTAGTGACGCCCAGGCGCCGGCTGGCGGCCAAGACGCTGCCCACGGCCAGGAGTGTGGCCAGCAGCAGGACCAGCCGGCGGCGGCAGGCACAGAAGTGGACGAGGCGCGGCAGGATGGCGCGCACGGCGCTGGCGATGGTCATGGGCGGGGCTTGTGCCTGAAAAGGCCTCGGGTGTCACAGGGACGGGAAGTTACGGCTTAGGGCGGGTGCTGCCGGATGAAGGCCTGGATATCCGCCAACACCGGCGCCTTGCCTTGGAAAACGGGGGCGATGGCGAGGACCAGGCCGATATGGGCGACGCCAGGGTAGAAGCGGGTTTCGACGGTGCCGCCGGCGGCGCGGACACGGTCGGCCAAAGCGCGTGTGTTGCGGGGGCGCACGGTGGTGTCGGCGTCGCCGGCGAGCAGCAGCATTGGCGGGGCGTGGGCGCCGGCATAGGTGATGGGCTGGGTGGGCGCGTCCGGTGCGGGCGCGAAAACCTG
>Ga0123336_10004609_pt1 | contig 11146 bp, 6 predicted proteins | sample SSSSmetaG_FD_96466 | JGI IMG/M metagenome (GOLD analysis project Ga0123336, IMG submission 96466) | Glacier valley bacterial and archeal communities from Borup Fiord, Nunavut, Canada, to study Microbial Dark Matter (Phase II) - ​SSSS metaG | ecosystem: Environmental > Aquatic > Freshwater > Ice... | reverse complement strand
TTCATCAACATATGGCTTGATGTTTCCCATTATCTTCTTATATTCTGTTTCATCAGTTGGTGTATATTTTAATCCAAGTGCTCCATCTGCATAAGGAGGCATATCCTTGATAAACCATTCTTTATGATTGTTATAAAGATCTGAAGCTGTTATGCCAGCTGGTGTCATGAAAGCATACTCGTATTTTCCATCTTGCTCCATACCCACGCGGTACTGTACTCCTAAAGAACGAAGATAACCAAGTGGTGTTTGATCGGATTTCAACACTGTATCAGTAAATTTCTTAGAACCGTCGCTATTGACAGTGTAGGTCTCGTCCTTGATACCCCAGTTCATAAGGGTACGACCTTCTTCAGTGAAGAGGTAATCCATGAATTTGATGACTGTAACTGGATCTTTACACTGTGAGGAAATACCCCAGCCCACGCCAGGCATTCTCTCTGTACGTTCCTTAACAACACCATTCTGATCTGCTGGAGGAGCAAAAGCTGCCATTTCAAAGCCTGGAATAGTTGCTGGAAGGGAGTTGTTGTAGTCACCAGCACTTACCCAGTCATGTGTCATACCACCAAGGTTTCCACTCAGCAGGATATCTCTACCTTTAGCACCACGAGTGAATATTTCTGGGTCTATCAAACCTTCCTTGTACCACTTTGTAATATTATTGACACCTGTTTTGAAGTTTTTCTCCAATGGTTCAAAAGTCATTTTTCCGTCACGAGGATAGAAACCTGTGCTTGAATCCCATAAATAAAGGTATTCATCAGGCATCTTGTAACCTGCACGGTCAAAAAGAGGAACTTCATCTTTCTTACCATTTCCATTTGGGTCGTTGTTACGGAATGCTGATAATACTTTATATAATTCATCAACTGTCTTTGGGGTACTTAAGTTTAACTTTTTAAGCCAGTCTTGTCTAATCCACCAAAATTCAGCTGTAACCAGTTCCTGATTTTTAGGAATCTGATAAATGTTCCCATCTAGAGAAGTTGCTGTCTGTTTGAATTTGGCATCTTTGTCTAGCACAGCCTGAATGTGGGGTGCATTCTTTTTAATCAAATCGTTGAGCGGAATCATAGCACCATCACGGCCAAGTTTTTCTAGTTCTGATGGATCTACATAACCGATGATATCAGCGAGTTTACCTGATGACACCATAAGCTGGAAGGATTCCTTCTCGCTTGAGTTAGACTGTGAAATAACACTTTTAAGACTTATGTTGGTTTTTTTTGCAACGTCCTGCCAAACCTTCCACTCTGGGTTATAAGGCATATTGTTAAAGTTAAGGAAGATAGAGAATGTAGTAGGATTGGCTGCAACAAGGCTACCTTCCAGTTTTACTTCCTTTGTTGTATCGGCCTTGTCACCTGATGGAGTTTGTGCCTTAGAGCTGCAAGCAGCTAAGGATCCAGAAATCATACATACTGCTAGCATTCCAGCTAGTACTTTTTTGATTTGCATAGTGATATTCTCCTTTTCATTTATATTTATATAAATAATATATTAGAACCAAGTGTTATCCTTTGACTGCACCTAATGTTACACCAGTTTTAAAGTATTTCTGTACGTATGGATATGCAATCAACATTGGAACAATAGCTATAATCATAATTGCGTAAATGACTGTTGTTGGTGAGGATAGTGACTGGGCCGTTACGATGGCTGCATCAGTCTCGTTGGCAACGCGGTCAACTAAAAGTTTTTTCAGCAACACCTGAAGAGGAAGCTTTTTATCATCGTTAAGCAAGGTCATATACCAGAAGTAACCATTCCAACGGCTTACGGTATAAAACAAACCCACTGTTATTAGTGCAGCTTTAGAAAGTGGCAGGTAAACCTTTGCAAATATAGTGATGTTTGTAGCACCATCCATAAATGCTGCCTCCTCAAGAGATTCAGGGACCTGCTCAAAAAAGCTCTTCATTATAATCAAGTTGTAGGTATTAATCGCAAAGCCAAAAAGGATTGCCGTCCTAGTATCGAGTAGATTATAGCCCTTGAAAGTCATATAGAGCGGAATCATACCAGCACTGAACCACATTGTAAAAATTGTAAATAAGGTGAAAAATTTACGAAATATCAGCCTTGGCTTGGAAAGGGCATATGCCATCGTTGTAGTAAATGCCATATTAACTAATACACCAAAGATTGTGTAAAAGAAAGTGTTACCATATGCTGTCCAAATCCCAGCCTTGTGAAAGGCAACCTTGTAGCTTTCAAGTGTAAATCCCTTTATTGCAAACATAACACTACCGTTTTCCACAAAGAGTGGTTTGCTTAGTGATGCGATAACAGAATAATAGATGGGGTATAGACATATAAGTGAAATAATTATCCCAACCACAATCATAGTTGCGTTAAATATTTTTTCTCCAGTGCTAATAATTTGAGTCGACTTTTTTGCCATTGTGAGTACTCCTTTCACCATAATGAGTTTTCAGTTAGCTTATGGCTGAGCTTGTTAGCCAAGACAACCAGAACCAGTGCAAGGAGGGCTTCGAAAAGACCAACTGCAGTAGCTAACCCATAATTTCCTTGTTCAATACCGACTCGGTAAGTGTACGTGCCGATGACGTCAGCAGTTGGAAAAGTTGAGGGTTTGTAAAGAAGCAAAATAGCTTCGTAGCCAACTTTAACAATCTTACCGATATTAAGAACAAACATGGTTACAATTGTAGGAACAATGCCAGGAATTGTGACATGCACAATTTTCTTCCATTTTCCTGCACCGTCCACCGTTGCAGCTTCATACAATGTAGGGTCAATTCCCATCAGGGCAGCTATATAAACAATGGCGTTGAAACCAGCAGTCTGCCAAAGAGTCATACTAGTGTAGATTCCTCTGAAATATTGCGGTTTTACCATAAAGTATATTGGATCAACTCCTATTTTACCCAGAACCATGTTTATAACACCTGTACTAGGTGATAAGAAATTGACTACCATACCACAAACTACTACAGTTGAGATGAAGTAGGGAAGAAAGGTAGCTGTTTGTGTTAATTTGCTGACAAATTTGTTTTTCATTTCTGTAATAGAAATTGCAAGGACGATAGGTAATGGAAAACAGATAGCAAGCTGCCAGAAGGCAATCATTAATGTGTTTCCCATAGTACGCATGAAGTCTGGACTTTGTAAGAATTCGCGAAAGTTTGCTAATCCGACAAAAGTACTTCCCTCGAATCCACGAAAGAGATTATATTGATAAAAAGCAGTTCGCAGACCTAGCATTGGTTTGTAGGCAAACATTATAAACCAAATCAATCCAGGTATTAATAACAAATAGAGATCCCAATCGCGTCTAATCGTCCGATAGGTTTGCTTTGATATCTTTGTGATACTTCTAGAGCCTGTCATAAAAATTCCTCCGTTTGATGTAGACTTTGATAGTTCAATCATAGCCCACGCATTCTCTAGCTGTATATCATTAATTTTCCCATCATACTCAAATTGCAAGGTTTATAGCCCTGAATTGACAGAATTCCTTTATCATCAATTTTCTTGCGTACACACTTTTCCTTATTTGTAGTTAGTTCAATCGCCAAAAATCATTGATTCGTAATGCTACATAATATATACTGTTTATACGCTTTCTACTTTGGTAGCCTTGCGTGGGCTATATTAGGAATAGATTTAAATAAGATTCGAATAATAAAACGCAGGAGATGAATACCTTGGGTAAATATTATAAAAAACTTCAAAAAATTTTTATTATTCTAGCTGTGATTATAGTTTCTATACCCATGTGCATTATTAGTATTACATCTTCCGCTTACCAAAAAGGACAATATCAAAGCGAACTGCAAAAATCTATGTCTGTCAGAACAAACTTGACGCAAAATGGTTTGACTACAATTACAGCGATGTTGAGTAACATTATGAACAACTCTGCCATTGAGGCATGGTCGATTTCAAAGACGAACTCTGAGTACTATTACAATTCTGTACAAGCTTATCAGCAAATTCGGAAAATTTCCTCTGAACTGTCACTTGTGGAGTGCGAGGTGGCGGTGACTTTGACTGATAATGATTCTTTTGTCATTTCTGGCAAGGGAACCAGTACAAAGGAGATGTATTTTCGTACTGAGACCTTGCTAAACGAGCAACAAAAGGCTTATATTTTTGAATATTTCAAAAAAAACAATGGGAACTTGGTGTTGCCTGTTTATTCTGAAAATAATCTTCATGAAGTGTATTACATAGTAAAACGCGCTTCAAGCGAGAGAGATCTGCTCTATATTGTCAAATTGCCATATAAGACTCTGTTTGGTAATAAGCATGATCAAAGGTTTATTCTGTTTAAGGATGACCAGATTCTTGCATACAGTAGCAATGATACAAAGGATAAGGAACTTTTTGACCGTGTATACAAAAGTTACAAAGAACAAGAAGATTTAGTCAGTGAAGAAGGCTTATTTAAGCTACAGAATAAAGTTATCAATGTGGACGAATTCTCTAATATTGGTTGGAATATCATTTATATTAACGATGGATTTGGTATTAACACAGTACAAATAATTTTGTATATACTCTTTTTTATAATGCTTTTGTTGCTGGCACTACTACTGTCACATCTTGTCACAGATCGCCTGTACCAGCCAATTAAATCTGTTATATCTGAAATTACATCCGAACCGTCAGATAAATCCTTAGACGAATTTATGCTTTTAAAGCAGAACACAAACAAAATTAAGACACTAAGCAATCAGCTCCAAACGGCGCTTAACGAAAATGAAACTCTTGTCACACAACGTTATTATCGTGATTTGTTGTCAGGCATCAGCGTTAATCTTGACCTTTATAAAGACAGTCAAATAGAAGAGGGTAATTACTGCGTTGCCTTAATTGAATTTCAAGTGAACGAAGGAGACCAAGGGGAAAATAAGATTTTTCTATTAAAGAATAATATTTATGCCTATACACAGGAGCACGGAAGCTTGTATTATATTAGCATCAGCTACAACTCCTGCGCAATCATCATAGGAGCAGATACTCTGTCTGAGGCAAGAGAGGCTGTGCTGGGAATAATGAATCCAGAGCATGAGGATATAGAGCTTAAAGCTTCTATAAGTGACATTCACTCAGGGATTGCTAACATAAGTGTTTGTTACAAGGAAGCACTTCAGATTTTAGAATACAAATATCTTTACGATAAAAATAAAATTCTTACCATGGAACAGATAGCCAATTTGGATTTGGCCACTTATTATTACCCTTTGATTATTGAAAACCAGCTGATACAATGTGTTGTGGAAGGAAAAGAAGAAGGCAGGGATATTTTTCAGGAGTTAATTCGAGAGAACATTCAAAACCGAAACTTGTCTCCAAGTACTTTGCAAAACTTGATTTTTGCTTTAATCGGAACCATAAGCCGAATTTTCCAGGAACTGAAAACTACACCTGGGCAACTTATGGAAGAGAATATTGATTTTGAGAAGCTCTATGGAAGGTGGAACCATTCAACAATCATATCGCAATTGCAAAATATTATTGTGAGAATTATTGAAGCTATTAATTTAAAAAATAGCCGCGTCGGTGATGAACTGCTGACTGAGATGCTTGACTATATTCATAAAAACTATTCAGACGATATAATGCTTATTGATTTGGCAAACGAATTTAACATTTCCACAAAGTATTGCAGTGCATTGTTTAAGCGGCTCAAAGATGAGAACTTTAAAGACTACTTAAACAAATACAGAATTGAAAGAGCACAGGAATTCATCAATAAAGATCCTCAGATAAAAATCTCAGACCTGAGTACAATGGTGGGATTTAACAGCTCAAACAGCTTTATACGTGTATTCAGTCGGTACACTGGTATTACACCTAAGGCTTTTGCGGATAAAATCATGAAGAGGTAAAATGCAGACAGTGAAATATACTTTACTATTGTCACATTTGGGAGTTAGCTGATATACTGCTATAATATTAACAGTGCAGATTTTGCAACATAGAACACTTAAGGAGAGATGGCTTTTGAGTATTATGATTACCCATGGGATACTTCATATTTTAGACAGTATGTCACCGATACCAGTGCTTTCAACAAGAGAGCTAGAGCTGGAAGGCATGATTTGTGACTTTATTGATAAAAAGATTGAGAAATTTTTAGAGGATGATAATGTTAAAAATGCGGGTTTTACAGAAGAGGCATCCGAAGTAAAAGCTGAACTTCAGAAGTTTAAAGAGGGTGAGACTGATTTTTTGTATTCATCTGCAAATATAGCAGGCTTGCTTTTTGAGATTATGGTTCATAACAGTGAAATACCCTCTGCAGACTTACTATTAACAACCTTCGACTATGAGGGTAAATCCTGGTTTGGCATCTTCAAACTGAATTACAAGATAGGTACTACCCATTTCGTAGATGTTGCAGAAGAAGGTAACTATAACACTTTAATTACCCACAGAACCCTTCTACCATCTGACTCACAGAAAATAGATGAGGGTGCTATAATAAATTTATCTGACCTATCGATTAAGCTTTTAGAAAAGGAATACAACTTAAACGGCTCCAAATGCAAGTACTTCTCCGAGCTTTTTTTAAAGTGCGGAACTGAACTTAGCAACAACGAAAAGGTACGTATTTTAGATAGAGTCACTAATAAGATAAATAAGAAATACTTTGACGAGGACCTTGAGATGACCTCAAAAGTTAAAAAAACTATGGCTGAGTCTCTTGAGGAACAAGGAGTAGTTGATATTGCTCATGTTGCAGATACTTGTTTTGGCTCAAAGCCGGAAATCAGGGAGGAATATATCAAGGAAATTTTTAAGGCTGGGATAGAAGAACCTTATGTAGAAGTACCTGAAAGGATAATTGAGAAGAAAATGAGGGTGCAAAAAATTAAGACAGATACTGGCGTTGAAATTAACTTCCCGCCAGATTACTATGAAAATACCGATAAAATGGAGTTTATCAATAACCCTGATGGGACTATTTCTATAATTATCAAAAATATTGGGCGCATTGAAAATAGATGAGAATCTTTCATAACTCTTCAAAAATCTAAAAAGAAGAACTAGATATGTTCAATTATTTAATTGAGTATTTTCTGGTTCTTTTTTTGTGTAAAAAAGGAGGGAAAGTGAGCAAGTTTTTTAAATCTAAGAGCAAGAGGCCATTGCAAAATGCATATTTATGCTTAAAATTGATTCTTCTGTCGTTATACTCCCTCAGAATGACAAAGTCAGTGTCATTCTGAGCGATAGAGAAGAATCTATTTGCATATTTTTATTCTGAACAGCCCCTTTTTTGGTTAACCAATTAACAAGCTATAAATTAAAAAGCAGTATTAATATTGCGTTACATTTCCGCTATACATGTTTCCTGCTGGGCTGCGAGTATTGTTGTGAGCCCTAGCTGTTGCGTTAGAGTCTGTATATACTATATTGGGAGATGTGCCATCCATATATACAGTGTTATCGTAAAAATCATTATTGAGGCCACAACCAGCTGATCTCTGATGAACCTCAAAGGCATTTACTATAATACTGTTACCATTTTGATGTGCGATGTTATTCTTTATAATACCGTTGTTACCCTTAACATCCATAAAGCTGTCCGCTGAATTGGCACCACTAATACCTGTTCCGTCGAAGATACAGCCGTCAATAATAGTTCCTGTTGTACCCTCTTTTATGTCAATTGGTTCGGCTTTACAGTTACCGAAAGTGCAGTTCTTAATATTATTATAGTCACACTCCTTTGCAAAGGTACTCCACTTTCCACCATCTGAACCTACATAAATACCCTCTCCATAAGAAGGGCTTAGGAGTCCAGCATCATGAACATTACAGCTTTCAATTACGCAGTACGAGCTTCCATCTCTTAAATGAATTGCTTCTTCTCCGATTCCATAAACTTCGCAATTATATAAAGTTGTATAGCTGGAATTATCTAGCATAACTCCTTTTTTCGCATTAGTGATTTTCAAATCCTTTACATCCCAGTAGTCTCCAGTGATATAAAGCACATAAAGGGAACTCATAGCTGTACCTTGTAAAATAGCAGGGCTTGATGCACTTTCACTCTTAATTGTTATGTGGGCATCAGCTGTACCACTTTCTCCAGAGTAGAAGTAAGCGCCAATATTCCCACTGGTGCTCTTATTACCTGTATATGTACCTGATTTGATTATAATTGTATCACCTGGCTTTGCAGTTTTAAGCGCATTCTGAACTTCAGTAGTATTGCTACAACTAATTGTTCTCCCAACGGAAGGAGCCGAAGCTGGTGTTGGTTTTAATGTTGCCACTGGTGTAGGAGTTGAGGTAGCTGCTGGTGTAGCCGTTAATTCCCCATCAGTTATAATTACAGTATTTTTAGCTTCATCCCAGCCAATCTTTGCACCCAAGGTTTCTGATATAAACCTTAAAGGAACCATTGTGCGCTCATTTTTAAGCTCAGCCTTTGTATCAAGCTCTTTCCTCACAGTATTATTATCTTTATCTATTACAGATGAGTAATTCTCTCCAATCCTAAGACTAATAACAGAACCTGATTTTTTAATAACAACTGTCTCAGAACTTTCTATCCATTCTAGCTCACATCCAAGGGCTTCGGAAACGAATCTCAAAGGTACCATTGTCCTAGAATCTTCATTTATGTATGGCTTAGCATCTGGAAATTGTATTTCAATATTATTTAATACTACTTTTGGGATTATATTGTCTGCTGCCACACTATATGTGGTAATTCCTATTGCTAATACAGAAGTAATTAACATACCAATCATTGTATATTTCTTCATATTATTATCTCCTTTGTTATTTGATTTGCTTCATCCTACTTATATATTTACCTTTATTTGTAATACATAAATATCTTACATTATAGAAATTTAATAGTCTATACTTATATCTAATAATGTCTAAAATAATAGAATCAGCAGAATTAAATCTAATTCAGAAAACTATTCCCTAATGCTAAAAAAAGTTGACTTCACAAACTGAAGTCAACTTTTTTTATCTTAAATATGAAGGAACTTCCATTGTGAGCCTGCCGAATAAAGGCAATGTGTTTCAATGAAAATAGGTAGGCGAAAATAGCATCATGCTAGAAGCTAAGTCTTAAATCCAGATTCGTCCATGAATAATAGTTTAAGCTATTATTTAAGTGGTATGAATGATATAGATTATTTTATCTAAATTATTCGTATCACTTTATTTTTTGTCTTTTATTACGGAAATACAAATGTGAATCTTAATTATTCGTCTGGATATTCGAATTTTCCATTAAATATGTGATTCTAATCACACTGGTATATAGCATTAGTTACATAACAAACTTTGGAATAGTTGTATTATAAATCTGCAAAGAAGAATTTTGTATGATTTATATTATTAATTAAATAAAATTATTAGGAGGTACTTATGCAGAAGCAGGACATGTTTTGTTTTCAGTGCGAACAAACTATAGGTGGCAAGGGATGTACTAAAGCGGGAAATTGTGGTAAAGATGCTGATGTCGCTGGACTTCAAGATTTACTAATTTATCAATTAAAGGGCATAGGCTTTTATGGCTATGAAATCTTAAAGAAAGATGGAAAGCTCCCAATAGAGGTTGACAATTTTGTAATTGATTCAGCTTTTTCAACTTTAACCAATGTTAATTTTGATCAAAGAAGATTTGTTGATATATTGAAAGACTCACAGAAAATTAAGGAGTCACTGGCAAAGACAGCTGGAATTTTTGGAGTTAAAGTGCCAGAGGCTGCTACTTATAAGCTTCCCGAGACAGAAGAACAAATGCTTGCAGATTCATCGAAGGTTGGAGTTATGGTTGACCAGACTGTTGATGTAAATGTTCGTTCGTTGAGAGAATTACTTGTATATGGAATGAAGGGTTTTGCTGCATATGCGCACCACGCTTATGTTTTAGGATACCAAGACCAGGAAGTAAATAATTTCTTCTATAAAGGTTTTGCATCAGTTGTAGATGATAGCCTCACAGTTGACCAACTTATTGCACTGAACATGGAGTTTGGACAGGTTAACTTAAAGTGCATGGCTTTATTGGATTCAGCTAATACTGGAACATATGGCAACCCTTCTCCATCACCAGTTAATATAACAAAGAAAAAGGGACCATTTATTGTAATCTCAGGTCATGACCTTAAGGACTTAAAGGAACTTCTGGTACAGACAGAAGGAAAGGGCATCAACATCTATACACATGGTGAAATGCTTCCTTCACATGGTTATCCAGAACTTAAGAAATACTCACACCTAGTTGGTAATTTCGGTGGTGCTTGGCAGGATCAGCAAAAGGAATTTGATGGTATTCCCGGGGCAATACTAATGACTACAAATTGCCTTCAGAAACCTAAAGATTCTTACAAGGATCGTATATTTACAACCAGCGTAGTTGGATGGCCTGAAATCGCTCATATTGATGAAGTTGATGGCAAAAAAGACTTTACACCTGTTATAGAGAAGGCCTTGGAACTTGGCGGCTTCACTGCTGATGAAGAGGAAAAGACTATTCTAACAGGCTTTGGACATAACTTTGTTTTAAGTGTTGCAGATCAAGTTATTGATGCTGTTAAGACAGGAGCTATCAAGCATTTCTTCCTAATAGGAGGTTGTGATGGAGCAAAATCCGGTAGAAACTACTATACTGATTTTGCAAAAATGACTCCACAAGATACAGTGATTTTGACACTTGCTTGCGGTAAGTACAGATTCAACAAGCTTGATTTCGGAACTATCGGTGGACTTCCTAGACTTATGGATGTTGGACAGTGTAACGACTCCTACTCAGCAATAAGAATTGCCCTTGCTCTTGCTGACGCATTCAAATGCGGAGTAAATGACCTTCCACTTACACTGATACTTTCATGGTACGAGCAAAAGGCTGTATGTATTCTTCTTACTCTACTTTCATTGGGTATCAAGAATATTCATATTGGACCTTCCTTGCCAGCATTTATTTCACCAGATGTATTGAAGGTATTGGTTGATAACTTCCAGCTTACACCAATATCAGATCCTGAGACTGACCTTAAGAGAATCTTAGGCTAAAAAACTAAACCACTAACCTTCATATTAAGGACCCTGCTTTTTTAGCAGGGTCCTTCTTAATCGTCTAGGAAAGTATAAATCTTTTATAAAAAAAGCCTTAAACCTAACAATACCAATG
>Ga0123336_10004607_pt1 | contig 11148 bp, 8 predicted proteins | sample SSSSmetaG_FD_96466 | JGI IMG/M metagenome (GOLD analysis project Ga0123336, IMG submission 96466) | Glacier valley bacterial and archeal communities from Borup Fiord, Nunavut, Canada, to study Microbial Dark Matter (Phase II) - ​SSSS metaG | ecosystem: Environmental > Aquatic > Freshwater > Ice... | reverse complement strand
ACATTAAAAAATATTAAGAAAAGTTATACCACTGCTGATTTTACACAGGTAGCCTTAAATGGAATCAATTTAAATTTTCGTAAAAATGAATTTGTAGCCATTCTAGGAGTAAGTGGTTCTGGTAAAACTACCTGCCTAAATGTTATTGGTGGACTTGATCATTATGATAGCGGTGATTTAATTATAAATGGAAAATCCACTAAAGAGTTTAAAGACGAGGATTGGGACGCTTACCGTAACAACAGCGTAGGCTTCATTTTCCAAAGCTACAATTTAATTACTCATTTAAGCATTATAGATAATGTAGAAATGAGTATGACATTAAGCGGTGTATCTGCCCAGGTTAAAAGAAAAAAAGCCCGTGAAGTTCTTGAAAGGGTTGGATTAATAGATCATATGCATAAGAAACCTAATCAGCTTTCTGGTGGTCAAATGCAGCGTGTTGCCATAGCAAGAGCTTTAGCAAATGATCCTGATATTATTCTTGCAGACGAACCTACTGGAGCCTTGGATACAGTAACTAGCGTTCAAATTATGGATTTGATTAAGGAAATTGCTAAGGATAAGCTGGTTATTATGGTTACTCATAATCCGAAATTAGCAAGCACTTACGCTGACAGAATTGTTGAATTTAAAGATGGAGAAGTAGAGTCTGACTCTCATCCTTTAGAGGAAAAAGAGATTAATTCAGATTATAAACTAAAGAAAACCAAAATGAGTTTTGCAACGGCTTTGAAGCTATCAGGAACTAATATTAAAACTAAAAAAGGAAGAACTTTTCTAACAGCATTTGCGTCCAGCATTGGTATCATTGGAATTGCTCTCATTTTATCTCTATCCAATGGTTTTGATAAGCAAATTAAAAACTTTGAATCTGGTACGCTTTCGACTTTTCCAATTATGATTTCTCAGACTTCCGCAGCCATAGATCCGGAAATGTTAAAGGAACAGCGAAATGCTATGCTTGGAATATCTACAGATGAGAATGCTTACCCCGAAACTAAGGTGATATTTCCAATTAAACCTATGGCAGAAAAGGTTATGCATACCAATATATTTACCGATAATTACATGAAACATATTGAGGATATTGATCCTACATTGGTTTCAGGATTATCCTACACAAGAATGCTTAATATAAATTTGCTTAGAAAACAAGATGATACAGCCACCATTGTGAAAGCAAATCCTATGACATTTACGTCCTATCCAAAGTCCTTAGATAAGAATAAACCTAGCTACCTAGAACAAAACTACAATGTGTTAGCTGGTTCCTATCCAAAAGGTATGAATGATATTGTTTTAATTGTAGATAACAAAAATGGTGTAGAAAATACAATTTTAGAAACATTCGGACTTAATCATAAAGTTGAGAGCATTGCTTTTGATAAGATTGTTGGAAATGAATTAAGAGCTATTCTTAATAATGATTTTTATAAAGCAAATGGAAACTTATATACCATTAATGGAAATCCAACTAATTTAATTGATATGTATAATAATAAAAGAGCTATTAATTTAAACGTTGTAGGTATTCTGAGGCCTAAAGAGGATATCAAAATTTCTCTTTTGCCACCAGGTTTTTCATATTCCGATGAATTATCGGAGTTTATTCTCAAAGATGCTACTAATTCAGATATAGTATTAAAACAAAAGACAAGTGAATTCAACGTTCTAACAGGGGCACCTATTGATACAGCAGCTGATTTAATGAGTCCTACGGGTTTGTCTTCAAAAGAAACAATTATGTCCGCACTAGGTGCTACATCTACACCTTTTATGATTTCAATTTATCCCACGGATTTTGAAGCGAAAAAAACTATTGTTACTAGTTTGGATGATTATAACCAGGGAAAATCTGAAACTGACAAGGTAGTCTATACGGATTTAGCTGCTACGGTTACTGAAATGTCAGGAGGAATTATGGATGCAATTACATTAGTACTAATTGCATTTGCAGCAATTTCTCTAGTAGTATCTCTAATTATGGTGGGTATTATCACATATATTTCAGTACTTGAAAGAACTAAGGAAATTGGAGTACTAAGAGCACTCGGTGCTCGTAAGAAAGATATTACTCGAGTATTTAATGCTGAGACATTTATTATAGGAGTGTGTTCCGGTACTCTTGGTATTGCCATTGCAAGACTGCTGGTATTCCCTATTAACGTCATCATTAAAAATGGTACGGATTTGGAAAATGTAGCACAGCTTAATCCGATTCATGCCATAGCATTAATTGCAATTAGCCTTGTACTTACTGTACTTGGTGGTAGTATTCCTGCAAAAATGGCAGCAAAGAAAGACCCTGTGGAAGCATTAAGGTCGGAATAAATCAAATAATTAGCAATGTAAAGCAAGTAAAATGTTTCCCTACAAGGAACATAATTTATTGAATAAAGCCCTATAATACAATGAAACCTATTGTATTATAGGGCTTATGTTTAATTATCAATAATGCTTACTGTAATCCTACTTATTCTTTTTTTATTGCACTTAGTTATTAGGAATTCATACTCCTTATACTTAATCTTTTGATTTATCTGTGGTGAAGTTCCAATCATTGAATAGATCCAACCGCCAATAGTATCTGAATCACTTAATTCTATATCTATATTTAATAGTTCATTGACATCTTCGATGCGAAGGCTACCGTCTATAGAGTAAGCACCGTTTTCTAATTTTTCAATTTGGTCTACTTCATCATCAAATTCGTCTTGAATTTCTCCAACAATCTCTTCAAGGATATCTTCTATAGTTACGAGTCCGGCAGTTCCACCGTACTCATCAAAGGCTACAGCTAGCTGTGCTTTTTCTTTTTGAAGCTGCTTAAACAAAACGCCTATTGATATAGATTCAGGAACGGATATTATATTTCTAATGATTTTATCTATATTTTTTTCGCCCTTTTGAATTTTTTGTTTATATAAATCCTTAATATGTACAAATCCAATTATATTATCTTTATTGTGTACACATATCGGGTATCTTGTTAATTCTTCCTTCATAGCAATTTCTAGCATTTCGTCAAAGGAATCCTCTTTAAAGAAACAAATCATATCTGTTCGAGGGATCATTATTTCCTTAACACTCTTCTCAGAAAAATTAAAAATATTATCAATGAAAGCTAGTTCTGTTTGATCTATTAATCCATGCTTATAGCTATCCTCTACAAGCATCATAATTTCTGAATCTGTATGTGCGGACTCATGCTCATCTACCTGTGAAACACCAAATATCCCAAGTATTAAGTTGGTGCTATGATTAAACACCCACATAATTGGGTAGGTTGCCTTATAAAAAAATACTAAGGGCAAGGCTGTAGCTAGAGCTATTTTTTCAGCACTTATAATTGCCATAGATTTTGGCACTAGTTCTCCAAATACAATGTGAGATGCGGTTATAATTGAAAATCCCAAGGCAAAGGATATTGAATGTATTGTTACCTCTGACACATTTAAATGACGAAATAGAGGAGTTATCATAGCTGCCACGGCGGGTTCTCCAATCCAGCCAAGACCTAATGATGCCAAAGTTATTCCTAACTGGCAGGCTGATAGATAGGAGTTTAAATTATTTACCACTTTTCTAGTATATTTAGCAGCGACACTTCCCCCAAAAGCTAGTGTTTCTATTCTTGATTTTCTTACTTTGACCATAGAAAATTCAGTTGCTACAAAGAATCCATTCATCAATACAAGTAAAAGCACAATGAATAAATTTATAAAAATTTCCATACTAAATTGTCAAATCCTTTCTTAAATATTTCGATAACATGTGAATTTATATATTTTTGATACAACTGTTACATTGAATAGTATAACATATTTATTTACTATAAGTGTAAAATTTAAATATGTAACATGTTTACGGATTAGCTCATAAGCTATTATACAAAGCTTATATTAAAAGGAGCTATTATGTATAATTATTATTTTAGAGATGATAAAACATATCCAGAAATTGTATCTTATGCAAGAGGGGATGTAAACGGTGATGGAAGATCTGATAATGTATACTTAACGGGAACAAAGACATCGGGGAGCCCATTTACTCAAAATATAACCCTTATAATACAGCATGAAATCACAGGTGGGTTTACTAGGATACCTCTCAGTGAAAATGCAGGATATAACCCTACACTATTTTTGGGCGATTTTACAGGAGATGGTGTGGATGACATCCTAGTAAGTATTACCTCGGGTGGTAGTGGAGGAATAATGTACCACTATATTTATTCCTTTACAAACAATGTAGTACAATTAATTTTTGATTTTAATTTATTCAACGAGATTTATCAATACGAGGTTACTTATAAAGACAACTATAAGGTAGAAGTTATCAGCAAGATAAATAATGAAAAATACATTATTGATATATCCACAAGGGAAATAGATTATCTTAATGAAATATACGACGACAATGGAAAGTTAAAAAGTCCCATAAGTGGTTTTGTAAATCCGCTAAGCGGCTTATATCCTGTGGATTTTGATGGGAATAAAGTATATGAGCTATTAGCCTATCAAAAGATAGCTGGAAGATATAACGCGGACGCTTTGGGATATGTATTAAATACTTTAAAATGGAAAGAGAGTACGTTTGTTTTGGATAATCAGTATGTAGCTATTTTTGGAGCACAAGTCTAGATATACTTTCAACTTTATACTTGATAAATGGAGTGAAAGGGTAACATTATGCCACTTGCCACGTGGGTGGCACTGGGAATTTTTAATTATGCCACTTGCCACGTGGGTGGCACTGGGAATTTTTTAGAATATTCACAAAATTATTTTTATTTTTATAAGTTTGTGGTATATTATAAGTATACAAAAATATTGCTGAAATTGATTATTTTTGCACTAGTAATTAGAACTTTATAATTTATTCTCCGAGTCACAGTTCCTAAGGTTTACTATGGAATTATGACCGTTAGGGTTAAATTGGAAACGATTTAGCCTTCCATTTGAAAAGGGGGATGCTTTATTGTCATTCCTTTTTATATTACAAAATATGAAAGGGGGTTTTTTTTGTGCTAAAACTAGGGAGTAATTTAAGAATGAAGAGACTACTTATAATAACGCTTTGTATTATTATAGTTTTTTCAATAACTGCATGCTCGAAGAAAGATAGAACTATGATACTTGCAACCACTACAAGTACTCAAGATTCGGGACTTTTGGATTACTTGCTACCAATATTTGAAAAAGAAACTGGTATTAAAGTTAATGTGCTGGCTAAAGGAACTGGGGAAGCTTTAGAGGTTGCTAAGCGTGGTGATGCAGATGGACTACTTGTTCATGCAAAGGCACAGGAGATTAAATTTGTTGAAGAGGGATTTGGCACGGAAAGACTTGAAGTTATGTATAATGACTTTGTATTTGTAGGACCAGAAGAAGATCCTATAAAGCTTAAGGAAAAAACACCAAGTGACGCGGTAGAGGCTTTGAAGTTATTAAGTAGTAGTGAAGCAACATTTATATCGAGGGGTGACAAATCAGGTACTCATTCAAAAGAACTTTCTATTTGGAAATCTGCAGGAATAGAACCTTCTGGAAGCTGGTATGTATCAGCAGGAAAAGGAATGGGAGCAGTACTTCAAATGGCAGATGAGAAAAAAGCATATACGCTAACAGATAGAGCCACATATTTAGCTATGAAGGATACATTAGATTTAGACATTGTTACTGAAAAGGGAAAAGATTTTTTAAATCAATATGCATTTATAAGATTAGACTCAAGTAAAAATAAAATTAAAGAAGAAGAGGCAAATGAATTTATTGAATGGATGCTTTCTGCTAAAGGACAAGAGCTTATAGGGGAATTTGGAAAGGAAAAATATGGACAGGCATTATTTATACCCAATGCAATTAGAACTAATACGAAAAAATAGGTGATAAAATGAGTTATTATGGAGAAATTGTACAAGTAGTTTTTTTATCCTTGGTTGTTTCGGTTACAGCAACATTAATAGCATCACTGGCAGGAATGATGCTAGCAATACCAATTGCATTAAAAGATTTTAGAATGAAAAAACACATTATAAGATTATCTGAAACCTTTATGAGTATTCCGCCAGTGCTAATGGGACTAGTTGTGTATCTGTTATTATCAAGGAGAGGACCGCTAGGCGAACTTGGACTGTTATTCACTCCCACTGCAATGATCATAGCTCAGAGTTTATTGGTATTTCCAATTGTATTTGGGCTTACAGTTTCAGCCATAGGGGACCGTGGGAGAAAAATCAAAAAAAATTGCCTTGCACTTGGTGCGGGGAATAGAGATACTTTGATTTTAATTGTAAAAGAGTGTAAAGTTCAATTGTTATCTGTTGCTGCTGCAGGTTTTGGAAGGGCAATTTCCGAAGTTGGTGCAGTGATGATGGTAGGTGGAAATATTAAAGGTGAAACAAGGGTAATGACCACATATATAGCTTTAGAAACAGGTCAAGGTAAATTTAATGAGGCCATAATAATAGGAGTTATATTACTTGCTGTTGCATTTGTGGTTAATTTTACTTTGCATGGACTAAGTAAGATAGATGGAAAATAGGTGATATTATATGAATATTAGAGTGATGAACGCAGGAAAAGAATATAACGGAAAAGAAGTACTATATATAGAAGAATTAAATTTTAAAGAAGGCTACGTATATGCGCTAATGGGTTTAAATGGTAGTGGAAAGACTACTCTTTTGCAATGTACTTCAGGACTTGAGGAGTTTACAAGGGGAAGTGTACAATATGACAATAGTAGCTATGATGAATCTATAAAAAAAGATATAGCTGTTATGCTTCAAAGCCCATATTTATTTAATTCTTCAGTAATTGAGAATATAATAATAGGGTTAAAATTCAGAAAATTTAATAAAGAGGTTGCCCTGGAGAGAATAAACTCCTATGTTCCTTATTTAAACATAGATGACTTGCTAAGTAAAAATGCTAGAGAATTATCCGGTGGAGAGCAGGCTAAGGTTTCACTACTAAGAACTGCTATTTTGGAAGCGAAGATGACTTTTTTAGATGAACCTACAGCTAGTATGGATATTGAAAGTACTCTGAGAGCTGAAAAGCTCATAAAAGCTATGGCTGTTGGCAAGAGAAGTGTTGTGTTAGTAACTCATGATTTATTACAAGCCGATAGAGTGGCAGATTTTGTTATTTTTTTGGATAAGGGAAGGATTATTGAACAAGGAGAAACAAATAAAGTTCTTAAATTTCCAGAACATAAATTATTAAGACAGATTTTAATGAGGAGTGATTAAAGTGATAAAGACTGCTATATTAACTATGAGTGATAAAGGTTGTAGAGGAGAAAGAATTGATGGAACGGGTCCTGCAATAAGAAGTGAACTAGAAGATAAGGGATTTGTTATTAGTTTCTATAAAATGATTCCTGATGAAAAACAGGAAATAGAAAGAGAACTTATTTACTTATGTGATGAGCTTAAGGTAGATTTAGTTTTAACTAATGGGGGAACAGGATTTTCAGAAAGAGATGTTACTCCCGAGGCAACTCAAAATGTAATCGAGAAGTATGTACCAGGTATTGGTGAAGCTATGAGAATGAAGTCACTTGCTATTACGCCAAAGGCAATGCTTTCAAGAAGTATTGCAGGAATCCGCAAGAAAACTTTAATAATTAATCTTCCAGGAAGCCCAAAAGCTGCAGTAGAAAACCTTCAATTTATATTACCTGCAATTCCTCATGGAATAGCTATACTTATAGGAGAGGCCAGTGAATGCGCTACAAAGTAGCGAGCGCAACTAAGTAGAGAGGGCAACTAAGTAGAGAGTACTACAAAGTAAAGAGAATTAGAAGCTAATTAGCGCTCAAGGATAAAATGTGGAACCAAAGCACTAGGGGGGAACGACAATGGAACTTTTTAATGTAGTATCTGTAAAAGAAGCTAAAGAAATAATAGATAGTTCATTTAACTATAAGCTTGGTTATGAAAAGATTAATATTTTACAAAGTGTAGGTAGAATTTGCTTTGAAGATATAAAAGCAGAATGTAATATACCTGAATTCAAAAGGTCCACAGTAGATGGTTATGCAATAAGTTCAAGAGATGTATATGGAGCCAGTGAAGCAATACCGTCAATGCTTGAACTAAAGGGTGAGATATTTATGGGAAAGGTTCCACCTTCGGATATTGCACTAGGAGAGTGTTTATATATACCTACTGGAGGAATGCTTCCGAAAAGTGCAGATGGCGTAGTTATGGTTGAATACAGTGATAAGCTTGATGAAAGTACAGTTATGATTTATTCACCTGTAGCCCAGGGGGATAATGTAATACAGGTGGGAGAGGATATAAGTGCTCAGGATATTGTTATAAAAAAAGGAGATAAGTTAAGACCCTATGAGATAGGTGTTCTTGCAAGTATCGGAATTAGTGAAATAACAGTATATAAGACGCCGAGAGTTGCTATTATTTCCACTGGCGATGAAGTTGTACCCTGCCATGTTAAACCAACGTTAGGGCAAGTACGAGATATAAATACCTATCTTCTTTGGTCTCTACTGCTAGAGGATGGAATTGAGCCAGTAAGCTATGGAATTATACAAGACGATTATGAACTTTTAAAATATACTGTTGATAAAGCCTTTGAAGAGTGCGACCTAGTATTAGTTTCAGGAGGCAGTTCTGTAGGAAAGAAGGATCAGACCTTAAAGGTTATAAAGTCCTACGGGGATGGGGAAGTCTTGGTTCATGGAATAGCAGTAAAGCCTGGTAAACCAACTATAATAGGAAAACATAAAGAAAAAATAATATTCGGACTTCCTGGCCATCCTCTTGCATGTTCTGTTGTATACAAAATACTTGTTAAGAATTATGTGTATAATTTAATGTCCTATAAGGATGAGAGTTATGGAACTACTGCAGTAATGAGCATAAATTACCATAAAGCAAAAGGTCGGGAAGAATATTTACCTGTGGAGCTTGAAACTACTGAAAATAAACTTATTGCAAAACCTGTGTTTGGTAAATCAGGGCTTATAACAGCATTTTCAAAGGCATGGGGATATGTTAGAATAGAAAAAAATGTAGAAGGATTGAAGGAAGGTCAGTTAGTAGAAGTCTATAGATTTTAAAATCATAGCTAGAATTACGAAGGAGATGAGAGGTTTGGGGCAAGAAGTTTTTTTAGAGAATATGGATTTGAAGGATGCAATTAAATTATACTTTAATAAGCTGCAAGGTATTGAAGGTGAAGTGGAAAATGTTATTACCTGGGATGCGGCAGGAAGAGTTTCTTATTCACCTATTTTTGCAAAAATATCCTCGCCTTTTTATAATAGTTCAGCTATGGATGGTATCGCAACCTTAAGTTCAAAAACTCATGGAGCTTCAGATAGAAGTCATATCCAGCTTCAAGAAGAAATTGATTATATAGTAGTGGATACTGGTGATCCAATACCTAAAGAGTATGATTGTGTAATTATGGTGGAAGATTTGATAAATGTATCTAATGGAAAAGTGGCCATCTATAAGAGTGCTGCTCCATTTCAAAATATTAGACCAATTGGAGAAGATATTGTAGAAACTCAGTTAATTATTCCTTCAAAACATGTAATTAGACCAGTTGATATAGGAGCTATAATAGCAGGTGGAGTAAATGAAATTCAGGTATATAAAAGACCGGTGGTTGGAATAATTCCAACTGGAACTGAGATGGTGGAACCAGGAGCAGAACTTAAGGTGGGAGACATAATTGAGTTTAACTCAAGAGTATTTTCGGCCCAGGTTAAGCAGTGGGGGGGAATACCCTTGAGATTTGATATTGTACGAGATGATTATGAACTTATAAAGGAAGTTGTAAGAAAAGCAGCAGAGCAGTGTGATATTGTACTTATTAACGCAGGTTCTTCTGCCGGTAGAGAAGACTTTACTTGTAAGGTAATAGAGGAACTAGGTGAAGTTTGCGTACATGGTGTAGCAATAAAACCAGGGAAGCCTGTTATTCTCGGAAGTATAGCTGGAAAACCTGTCATCGGTATACCGGGATTTCCTGTATCTGCTTATTTCGTAATGGAGAATATTGCACGGAAGATAGTTCATACTTTTATTGGTATAAATACTGAAATAGAAAAAAATATTGAGGCAACACTTACAAGGCGTACAATGTCTACTCTAAAATATTTAGAATTTGTTAGAGTAAAACTTGGATTTGTATCTGGAAAATATATTGCAACACCTATAAGTCGTGGAGCTGGAACTACAATGTCCTTAGTTAAGGCAGATGGAGTACTAGAAATACCACAAAACATCGAAGGATATGAAGCTGGAACCATAGTGAAGGTTAAACTTTTAAGAAGTAAAGAGGAAATTAAAAATACACTTGTATGCATTGGAAGTCATGACCCAATAGTAGATATAGCATCTGATTTTTTTTATAGGAAAACTGGAAAGTATTTTTTAACCTCAGCACATGTGGGTAGTATGGGCGGGATAATGGCATTAAAAACTAAGGAAACCCATATAGCACCTATTCATTTACTAGATATGGAAGACGGAAGCTACAATATTTCTTATCTTAAAAAATATCTACCTGATAACCCAATGGCATTAATTAAGGGTGTCAAAAGAATACAAGGAATTATAGTTCCTAAGGGAAATCCTTTAAACATTAAAAACTTGCAGGACATAGTTACAAAGAACAGTAGATTTGTTAACAGGCAAAGAGGTTCAGGTACAAGGTTATTTTTAGATTATAACTTAAAAAAACTTAATATTGATCCAAAAGATATATCTGGCTATGAAAGAGAAGAATTCACTCATATTGCAGTTGCAGCAGTAGTTGCCGCAGGAGATGCAGATTGTGGTCTTGGAGTTTATTCAGCAGCACAGCTTATGGACCTAGATTTTATAGCACTTGGAAATGAGGAATATGATTTTGCAGTGCCATTAGAATTTCTAGATATGGAAATCATAAGAGAATTCATTAAAGTAATTAAAACCGATGAATTCAAAGGTGAACTTGATAAACTTGGCGGCTATGATTATAAGGATATAGGGGAAATAATTCAGTTATAGGAGAGGGTTTTATGAAAGATAACTATGGAAGAAACATCAATTACCTAAGAATTTCAGTAACCGACAGATGTAATTTAAGATGTGTATACTGTATGCCAGAAGATGGAGTT
>Ga0123336_10004604_pt1 | contig 11150 bp, 8 predicted proteins | sample SSSSmetaG_FD_96466 | JGI IMG/M metagenome (GOLD analysis project Ga0123336, IMG submission 96466) | Glacier valley bacterial and archeal communities from Borup Fiord, Nunavut, Canada, to study Microbial Dark Matter (Phase II) - ​SSSS metaG | ecosystem: Environmental > Aquatic > Freshwater > Ice... | reverse complement strand
AGTACCGTGTCCCTACAATTGATCGGGGTAGGGACACGGCACTGCCGTCTCCTCTATATCATTCCGGCTGCGCCGGAATGATATAAAGTATGAGATATGATGTATGATTTAGTCAACTATCAACGGGTGCATCTCAGTTTTACAAATATATGCAAATATATTCGTAGGGGTGAAGCATTCCGGCAGTAAATCTCTGGTAATCACTAATAAATTATCTGCCGGAATGCTTCGCTTCGCCGTTACAAAATTGAGATGCACCCACTGTCAACTGTCATAAAATCTTTCCCTTACCGCGAAACAGGCGGCTGCAAAGCTTCTGTATTCTTCTCGACTATAACTTCCTCCAAAACATCCTCTAAAACCTGAACAGGAATAGGCACTTCTTCAACTACCTGATGCTTTTCCAAAGTCAAGCGAGACTGAAACGAACCAGACAATCTTTTTAACAATTTTGGTGTTGGATCGTACAGCAAATAAATGATTCGATCGCCCGCTTGCCAAATCTCTGCCGCCGATACGACTTGCAAGTATCCTTGTCTTTCCAGCAGTAGCGGCGCCAACTCTCCGGCCTGAACCAAAGCTTGCAAGTGAGCGATTTGAAACTGCAATCCCTCACTGTTTAACTCGGTTTCCCCCAATTTTACTTCGCTGTCGCTCAAATATTCGTTCCAATCCTTTAGCGACAAATCAGAGACAAAAGCTTGATTAATTTTAGTCTGATTTGCAGGCATATTTGCTTGCGGGTCTTTGGGGAAGATTGCCAAAACTCTCGGAGGTGAAAATTCTTCGGCTGCTCGCTGAGCTAACACTAAGTTTACCTCGCCGTTGTTAGTCATTGCCAAGAAAGTTCCCATCGAATCGAGTCCGGCTGATTCTAAAACGCTGTGATCCAGAGCACTGCTCAAAAACACCCGCAAACCCTCCTTTTCTGCTTGTTCGCAAGCTTCCGGGTTGGTGTCGATGATTGCCACAGATTCGCCACGCTCTTGAAATAAGCGAGCAATTAATCTGCTCAAAGGATTTGAGCCAACAATCACAGCACCCGTGGCAGATTTTGATGTGACTCCTAATAGTTGAGCCATTCGTCCTGCGGTTAGCCCTTGCACGAAAACTGTCATGATAATTGTCAGGAAAACTAAGGCTTTAATCGAGTCGCCGCCGTTGATTCCCCGCTGGGTGAGCAAAATGGCAAATAAAGATGCGATCGACGCTGAGACAATTCCCCTCGGCGCTACCCAGCAAACAAATAATTTCTGCCGCCAATTCAGTCCGCTGTTCCAAGTACACAGCCAAACATTGATTGGCCGCACTACCCACATTAATGCTAAAACTGTGAACAAACTTCCCCAACCGAGGGCGACTACACTAGCGAGGGATAAATCGGCTGCCAGCAGCACGAACAGCACAGAGATAGCAAGGACTGTAAGTTGACCTTTAAACCTCCTCAGCAGCCTTTCTTCCGGCACAGCAGCGGCTCTGAGGACGATACCGGAGAGGACTGTTGCCATTAGTCCCGATTCACTGCGGAGTTCTTCTGCTAAGCCGAATAGTCCCCACAAACCTGCTAACACTACTAGGTTTTTGAGGTCTTCTGAGAGAAAGTTCGATCGCTTGAGAATGAATCCCAGCAGCCAGCCTCCCACAACTCCGACAACTGTGCCGACTCCTAGCCGCACGATTAAGTCTCCGAACAGAACTAGCAAGTCAGTATTGCCATTTAAAACAATATTCAGTACCAATACTGCCAGAATTGCCCCGACAGGATCGATTAAAACGCCTTCTGCTTCTAGCAAAGCGGCGACTTGCTTGTCTACTGATACTTGTTTGAGTAGAGGGCCGATGACTGTTGGGCCTGTGACGACTACTAGGGAAGCATACAGAAATGCGATCGGCCAGGGAAACTCTCCCAACCAGTGAGCGGCCATTCCACCACCGATTAGCGTAATTAAAGTACCTACTGTCACTAAATTGCGGATGCTGCCGGAAACTTTGCCCAAATCTCGCAATTCCAAATTCAGTCCGCCTTCAAACAAAATTAAGGCGACAGAAAGAGATACCATAACTTCCAAACCGCTGCCCAACAAATTGGGGTGCAGCAGTCCCAAGCAATCTGGGCCCGCTAAAATGCCGAACAGCAACAAAAAGACGATCGCCGGAACTTTCAGATAAGCAGCCAGAACTTGAGCGCTGATACCACAGGTGACGGTCACGATCATCAACAGGGTGATGTTAAAGGGGATTTCCATAGATATGATTTTTACAGGCTGCCCGCTCAGTTTTAAATGTTCGATCGCGGGTAATTTGAGTGCAGGCGCTATACTTGGCGCTCGTACAAACTCGGCACGGCCCTGGACTTTTGCGAATAAGATTAAAAAACACTGATATTTGCTATAACTTTACCAGATAATTGTGTAATTGTAGCTCGATCGCACGATTCACCCGCGCTCAAACCGCCTGTTGTTTCCAAATCCCAGACTGTCGGCAAATCTCTCGCCGTGAGTTTTCCGGTTTTCAGGAAGACATTTATTTAGCTCTGAACGTTGCTTGCCGATCGAAAAAACTTGTCAGCACCGCGTTATACTAATTCCGTCTGCACTCAGACATGATAGGTCGGAAATGGCAGTTCGGTTTCCCTACCACGATCGATTGTATGGACAAGGCAGTGCTGTGTCCTCCGTTTATATCATTACCGATGAAGAGCGGAGTTGATATTAAATCGAAGCCACTTTGATTGCGGGCGAAAGTTTGGGAAACTCACCTTTGACTTACCGTCGATTTGATAAAACTCCAGAGGATGCCTCCACGGACAACTGTTTGCTAGTTAACATTTGGTTAATAGTCGAAAATATCTATGGAGCGAATGCTCATAATTATAGAGACTTGAGAAAAAGCTAGTTTTGCCTGAAGCAGCGATCAAACCAAGGATACGTTAAATTGTGATCCTAATTCGCTAATTATTTTTTTGCAGTGGAGATTATGGAAGTTAACTTCGATCGCATAGAACCAGGCCCCGGTCAAGAGTCTGTGTGGGATTACCCACGTCCCCCTCGCCTTGAGGAATTGACCAAACACGTACAGATTGTTTTTAATGGAGTGACGATCGCGGACACGCACCGCCCTCAGCGGGTATTAGAGACAAGTCACCCTCCGGTCTACTATATCTCCCCCGAGGACATCCAAATGCAATATTTGCACAAAACTTCACGGGGTTCTTGGTGCGAGTGGAAAGGACAAGCCGGCTATTACACTGTGACGGTAGAGTCGAAGGAAGTAATAAATGCTGCTTGGTTTTATCCCAATCCTAATCAGGTTTTCGCAGCTATTAAAGATTATGTCGCTGTTTATCCGAGCCAGATGGACGCCTGTTATGTGGACGGGGAGTTAGTGCAATCTCAACCAGGAGATTTTTACGGCGGCTGGATTACCAAAGATATTGTTGGCCCGTTTAAGGGAGGAATCGGAACTTGGGGTTGGTAAGGGTATTGTGAGGTTTCTTTTTTCTCGCCACAATTCGCAGTTTTGGATTTTGAATTATGGTTTACGTTTGTTTCTGAATTATCTTAAACCATAGAGGACACAAAGACATAAGCTGGCTTGCATCAAATTTGTATAGTAATTTTGATTGAAAGTCTTGTGGCTGCGCGTTCCGCCCGCCATAAAAATCTAATTTAGATGCGCGATAGCTTAGAAGAGAGAGATGAATAATTTCGATACCAACGGATTTGATATTACAGCCTATACAGCAGATTCCACGTTGATGAAGTACATCCCGGATCGATAAATCCCCGTAGGGACAGGGCATTGCCGTGTCCCTACAGAACTCCATAAACCTGGGATACGCTGTATCTAGTTTTAAAATCTGGTCTATCGAGTTGGCTTACGCCGCCAATGAGCTGAGGACTCATTTCATCAGTTGACAGTTGACAGTTGACAGTTGACAGCTACCTCTTCCATCGATAGAAGAGGATTGGAGCAATGAATCATTTTGTTTAATTTCCCCCTAAACGGGGAGGCTTTAGACCCAATTTTTAGGCGTAAAATGGGATTTTTTACAATCCAAAAATCTCATAGTAAAAAAATGAGTAATCGTTCAACAAATCTATAATTAAGTGAGGATGAATCAATAGAATGTACCTGATATCATGAAATTAACTGTGTAGTTAAGAATACAGCAACTATCGAGCGAGAAATGTTAATATAAATTAACGGGTGACGCTAGATTTTTTGCTGCTGTATTGTTCATTCGGAGCTGCGCTGTGTCAGTTGAATTTATCGCACCATCTAATTTCCCTGAAAAACCACCCGAAAATCTAACTTTAGAGTCTACTCTTAAGGAGCTAGCTGTATTCAATTTTCAGGTTGAATCCTCATATCTTGCCAAAGACGTAGCTAGGTTATTTCAAGCTCATCCGCTGCTTCCGGGAGTTATCTTGACCGAAAATAAGAAATTTTTAGGAATGATATCGCGCAGGCGTTTTATGGAACGCATGAGTCGCCCTTACGGAGTAGATATATTTGCTTGCCGACCAATTATGGCTTTGTATCAAATAGCTCAAACGGATGTTTTGATTTTACCAGGAGTAGCTTTAATTGTCATGGCAGCTCAGCGAGCTGTGCAGCGACCACCAGAACAGCTTTACGAGCCGATTGTTGTGCAGATAGAACCTGAAGTTTACCGATTGTTAGATGTGCATCAAGTGTTGGTAGCTTTGTCGCAAATTCACCAACAAGCTACTTGGTATATTAGCGAACTTTATTACAATTTGTCTGTAACACAATCCGAGCTAGAAGCAGCTAATTCTCAATTACAATCAGCTAATTCGGAATTGTATCGCCTTGCCAACTCAGATGGATTAACTCAGGTTGCTAACCGTCGCTGTTTTAACGAATATTTAGAGAAAGAATGGCAGGAATTGGGAGAAAAAGCAGCAGAACTATCTTTGATTTTATGCGATATTGACTTTTTTAAGAAATACAATGATACTTATGGACATCAGGCAGGAGATGCTTGTTTGCAAAGGGTAGCTAAGACTATTGTTGAGGCTGTAAATTACTCAGTAGGCGAAGCTTCGGCAAAGCCGCTGGTAGCCCGTTACGGAGGTGAAGAATTTGCGATCGTTTTGCCTCATACTAAATCCGAGACAGCTATCTATATTGCAGAGCAAATTCGAGTCTGGGTGAAAAACTTAGCAGTTGAGCATCTGCAATCCGAGGTTGGTTGTGTGACGCTGAGTTTGGGGGTAGCGAGTACGTTTCCTCGATCGCACACTGCTCAGAAAGATTTGATTGCAGCAGCAGACCGGGCGCTTTATCAAGCCAAAGACCAAGGGCGCGATCGAGTTATTCTAGATTTAGGATTTTAGATTGGACACAGGTTAAGGTCGATCGCCCCTTTCTACAAAGTCTCGCACCAAACACGTTCAGCCGTCCAGTGCCTATCCGAAGATTCATAAATCCTCAATCTCTCTAAGCCGGCAGTTTCCACCATTGTCTCAACTTCGTCCAGGGTAAATGCCGCCTGTAGCGAATCGCTGAATAACTGTTGCTGATGCGCGTTGCAATCTCCCGCATACATCTCAACTAAATTATCCCTAATTTCCCGTGTTTCCGGTCGCAGTAAATCCCGCAAAAAGATTGCTCCGTTCGGTTTTAACACCCGCCGGACTTCCTGCAAAAACGTCACAGGATCGGGCAAATGGTGGATAATACTGTTGGAAATCACCATGTCAAAATAGCTGTCAGGATAAGGCATGACCTTAGCATCAATCAATTCTAGACTAATTTGCGATCGCACATCGGCCCTTTCCACATTCTGCGCCGCCACTTTCAGCATATTTGCGGATAAGTCAATGCAAGTCAATTTCCATTCCGGCCGAAGTTGACAAAGTGCGATCGGAATCCTAGCAGTACCCGTCCCAGCATCCAAAACGTTTCCAAAAACCGGCCCCAAGACAGCCACACTCCTAGCAAAAGCAGCATTAACCTCAGTAAAGTCCATCGAATCGTATTCAATCGCCTCTTCCAAGGAATCCATAACTTCCGGTTCCAAAACTCGCTGCATAAAATTTATCTCGTTAACTGGCATTTCCATATACGCTCCCAGTTTTGCCTGCAAAAGCTCGACTAACTCCGGTTCCATATATTGGTAATTATCCGGGATTTGCAGGCAAATAAGCTGTTTACCTTCGAGACTTTCGGGGAATTTGCTGTGAAGTCGATCGCCATGCTTCTTTTCCATCGCAAATATCCAATCCGCCCAACCGACAAGACCCTCAGTTACTCTGATTCTTGCACCTTTTTCCGTTCCAGCCGATCGCACGCTATAGCCACTAACTTTCTCGCATATCTTCTGTGCAGTCAGACTTCTCCACTTATTCTGACTGCAAACAAACAATATCTTGATTTTATCCACAAGTTAAAAGAGCAAAATTGATCTTATCCGTATCTTATCTGCGTTAATCCGCGTTAATCCGCCTACATCTGCGGTTAAAAATCTTAATCCAACTTTTCCCCGATCGCACCTTGCATATCACAATACCCGTATTTTGTCAAATTAGCCCAAATTTCCGTTACAATTCTTAATGTACAATATGCGTATTTAGCATAAAAAATTGTATTTATTGCATTGGCAAAATTGAATATTTTACGATTTTAAAGGGTTTCAGGCTTAAAATTAAAAAATAGTCATAGCACCCCTTGAGTATTTAAATTGCATAGTACCTCAAAGGTTGCAAATTCGTCAAGCAAATGAGAATGGAATCAATAGTGAAGGGGGTAATTTTGGGGGTTTTCGGAGATTGATTGAACATTTAAAACAAAATTACTTTTCCTATTGTATTTGCTTATCAGACTAACTTGAATTGTCCCGATCGCCCTCATCCCCTCAAAATATAGATACATATGCTCGATTTCTGCTAAAATTAAACGAAGTCGTTATGAGTTTAACTAAATAGCTATGACCAAACAAACCGTAGAAAATCTAGTGATTATCGGCTCAGGCCCCGCAGGCTACACTGCGGCCATCTACGCCGGGAGAGCAAACCTGAAACCCGTAGTTTTTGAAGGCTACCAAATGGGAGGAATCCCCGGTGGTCAACTGATGACCACCACCGAAGTTGAAAACTTTCCCGGCTTCCCCGAAGGCATCACTGGGCCGCAACTGATGGATCGGATGAAAGCTCAAGCAGTGCGCTGGGGTGCGGAATTATACACAGAAGATGTAATTTCGGTGGATTTGAGTCAACGGCCGTTTACAGTGCGATCGGAAGACAGAGAAATTAAAACCCACACCATAGTCATAGCTACAGGTGCAACAGCCAAACGACTACACCTACCAAGTGAAGAAAAATACTGGAATTTAGGCATATCTGCCTGTGCGATTTGCGACGGTGCGACACCGATATTCAAAAATGTAGAATTAGCAGTTATCGGTGGTGGAGATACAGCAGCAGAAGAAGGAGTTTATCTCACCAAATACGGTTCTCATGTTCATATGTTGGTGCGTTCATCATCCATGCGAGCCAGCAAAGCCATGCAAGACCGGGTTTTGAACAATCCCAAAATTACCGTGCATTGGAATACCGAGCCTGTGGATGTTTACGGCAACGGCAAACTCGAAGGGATTAAAGTCAGAAATACTGAAACTGGCGCAGAAAGCAATTTGGCTGTGACTGGGTTGTTTTATGCGATCGGTCATACTCCCAATACAGTCTTATTCCAAGGTCAACTAGAACTCGACCAAATCGGCTACATTGCTCCCAAACATGGTTCCGTGGAAACTAGCGTCGAGGGAGTTTACGCCGTCGGCGATGTCCAAGACCACGAGTTTCGCCAAGCAATCACTGCTGCTGGTAGCGGTTGTATGGGTGCGATGTTGGCAGAACGTTGGCTCTCGGCGAATGATTTAACTCAGGAATTCCATCAAACCGAGGAATCTGAGAAACCCACAGCAGCAGCAGCGGAAACTCCAAGAGTGCGCGAAACCAGCGAGAACTTTGATATCAAAGAGACACGCCATGAAGGAGGTTTTGCTTTGCGGAAACTTTTCCACGATAGCGATCGACTAATTGTTGTCAAATATTCCGCTCCGACTTGCGGCCCTTGTCACAGCCTCAGACCGATTTTGAGCAAAGTAGTAGATGAGTTCGACGGCAAAATTCACTACGTGGAAATTGATATCGAAGAAGATCCAGAAATTGCTGAAAATGGTGGTGTTACGGGTACACCGACGATTCAGTATTTCAAGGACAAGGCTTTGGTAACTGAACTCAAAGGAGTTAAGCCAAAAAGCCAGTATCGTGAGTTAATTGCTAGTAATTTGTAGAAAGGCGATCGACTTTGGATTTGAGATTTAACTGGTTCCTAGGCTCTGCCTGGGAACCGATGTCCAGAGGCTCTGCCTCGAAAAGCGGAGTAAGATTGGAGGCAAAGCCTCCGGATCTGTGTTCCCAGGCAGAGCCTGGTAACGAGTAACACTGCTCCCCAATGCCCAATTCTCGATTCCCCATTATCAATTATGGCTCAAGGCCGACTCCGACTACCAAAATTTCTCAACCTTGCTTCACCGTCAAGCCTGTCAATGCAAATGATGTGGGTGGGTTTGACAATAACTGCCGTGTTTGTATTGGTAGCCACCTTGTCTCCAGCTATGCAGACTTGGGGATGGCTGCAAAATCCTACAGATGCTTTGATTAACCCCATCCATGAACCGCCGTCGGCGAGTTACTGGTTTGGTACTAGCCGCAGTGGCTATGATGTTTTTTCCCGGACGCTTTTTGCTTCTCGTGCTGCTTGGCAAGTGGTGATTTTAGCGACAACTTTGAGTCTATTTATTGGTGTAACGTTGGGACTGGTTAGCGGTTATTTGGGCGGTAAGCTTGATCGCATCTTGTTATTTTTAATGGATACCATTTATACTTTGCCGGGATTGCTGCTTTCTTTGACTCTGGCGTTTGTCGTGGGGAAAGGAGTTTTGAATGCTGCGATCGCCCTGAGCATTTCCTACATCCCTCAATACTACCGCGTCGTCAGAAATCACACCGCTAGCGTCAAAACTGAACTATTTGTCGAAGCCGCGCGAGCAATGGGGGCTGATACTTGGACAGTGCTTTCTCGCTATCTGTTTCTGAACGTGATTCAGAGCGTACCGGTGCTGTTTGCGCTCAACGCCGCTGATGCAATTTTAACCTTGGGGGGTTTGGGATTTCTCGGTTTGGGACTTCCCGAAGAAACTCCTGAATGGGGACACGATTTGCGTTTAGCTCTGGATGCACTACCTACTGGCATTTGGTGGACGGCTTTGTTTCCTGGTTTGGCGATGACTTTAATGGTAGTGGGATTGTCTTTGGTGGGAGAAGGATTGAATGAGTTTGTCAATCCTAAACTGCGGAATCAGTAATCATTTTCCTCTAGTACAACCTAACAAAAATAGAACACCCAGATTCCCCACTGCTTGAAGAAGTCGGGAATCTAACAAGAAAGCGTTTTAGGTTTAATGAAAACGACCTAGTTATCCAAGAAACACCAAGTATAGTTAAGGAGGTGAAATTATGAAAAATATTCCACGTATAGAATATCTCAAAGTCCAAAATTACCGAGCTTTACATAATCTAGAACTTAAAAAAATTACCCCCTTAACTGTCCTCTTAGGGCCTAATGGTAGCGGAAAATCCACTATTTTTGATGTGTTTGCTTTCCTGTCTGAATGTTTCAATGAAAGCCTCAGAAAAGCATGGGATAGAAGGGGCAGATTTCGAGAATTACGCACCAGAGATAGTACGGGCTGCATCATTATTGAATTAAAATATCGAGAGACATACAAATCGCCGTTAATTACCTATCATCTCGCCATAGATGAAGAAAATAATCGTCCTTTCATCGCTGAAGAATCGTTACAGTGGAGGCGAGCCAGCCAAGGTAAACCTTTTCGCTTTTTAGATTTCAAAAAAGGCGAAGGACAAGTCATTAGTGGCGAAAGTCCTGATGAAGAAGGCGAAAGGATTACCGAACAACTGGCATCACCTGAATTATTAGCAGTAAATACATTAGGACAATTTGCCAAACATCCTCGCGTCAGCGCATTAAGACGCTTTATTACAGGTTGGTATTTATCCTATTTAACCGCAGATAATACCCGCAGCCTTCCCGAAGCAGGTGCACAGGAAAGATTGTCCCCCACTGGTGACAATTTACCTAATGTTATCCAATACCTAAAAGAACAACATCCCCAACGGTTAGAAGAAATACTAAAAACCCTTTCTGCTCGTATTCCACGCCTCGAAAAAGTCGAGGCTCTTGTCATGCAGGATGGTAGACTTTTGTTGGAAATTAAAGATGCTCCTTTTTCTCATCCCATTTTGGCAAAATATGCCTCCGACGGTACGTTAAAACTCTTAGCTTATCTAACAGTATTATTTGACCCAAATCCGCCGCAATTAGTGGGAATAGAAGAACCAGAAAATCATTTGCATCCGCAATTATTACCTCAGCTTGCAGAAGAATGTCGTGCTGCTTCTGCTAATACTCAATTAATGGTAACAACCCATTCTCCCTTTTTTGTAGATAGTTTAAAACCAGAGGAATTATGGGTGTTATATCGAGATAAAAAAGGTTTTACTCAAGCAAAAAGAACTGCAGATATGCAGGGAGTCAAACAATTTATGGAGCATGGTGCATTACTGGGTTCGCTATGGATGGAAGATTTCTTTGATGTGGGAAATCCGCTTAAAAATGCGGGTGCACCGCAATGATTTTAAACTTAAAATAAAGAGAAGGTGAGCATTTTGCATCTTGAGTTTTTAGTGGAAGAACCATCCCTAGAATTAGCTTTGACCCAGCTTTTGCCGAAAATATTGCCATCAAATATTACCTTTAACATTCATCGTTATGAAGGAAAACCCGATTTACTTGCTAAAGTGCCTAATCGTTTGAAAGGTTATCAAACATGGCTTCCGCCTGATTGGAAAATTGTTGTTTTAATAGATGAAGATCGAGAAGATTGTCTAAAGTTAAAAGAAAAGTTAGAAATAATGGCAATATCAGCCGGATTAATCACTAAATCTTCCTGTCAAAAAGATAAATCTTTTCAAGTCTTAAATCGAATTGTGGTAGAAGAATTAGAAGCGTGGTTTTTCGGCGATGTTGAAGCAATT
>Ga0123336_10004603_pt1 | contig 11151 bp, 10 predicted proteins | sample SSSSmetaG_FD_96466 | JGI IMG/M metagenome (GOLD analysis project Ga0123336, IMG submission 96466) | Glacier valley bacterial and archeal communities from Borup Fiord, Nunavut, Canada, to study Microbial Dark Matter (Phase II) - ​SSSS metaG | ecosystem: Environmental > Aquatic > Freshwater > Ice... | reverse complement strand
TTCAACGATTCAACGGCCTAATCCAAAATCGGTGAGAATGGAAGCGAAAGCTACAGGTCATTATGTGAACTCGATCATGGCTACCATGGAAGCAAAACAACGTGGTTTTGACGAGGCGCTTATACTTGATATGAATGGATTTGTTGCAGAAGCACCGGGGGCAAATTTCTTTTTTGAAAAAGATGGAGTCCTTTATACCTCACCACTTGGAAATATTTTACCGGGTATTACGCGTCAAACAGTAATCGATATCTGTTTCGAACTTGAGATTCCAGTTGTTGAAAAGAATTTCCGTCCAGAAGAATTATTTGAAGCAGACAGTGCATTCTTATGTGGAACTGCTGCCGAGATCACATCAGTTGAATCAATTGAAGGACAAATCTTCAGCAAGCATTGGAAGAGATCATTGGGCCTTGTAATTCAGGAGGCATATCAAAGCATCGTGCTCGATAAGAGCTATAGTTATGTGATTGTGTAGATGATAAAACTTCGACATTCAGAGTTCGATGTTCAACATTTGTAAATATCGAATAATGAACTTTGAATGTTGAACATTGAAGTAGATAGGACCATGGAATTAAATAAATATAGCCGGACCATAACCCAAGATCCAACGCTGCCTGCCTCCCAGGCGATGTTGTACGGAATTGGTCTGACGGAAGACGATCTTAAAAAAGCGCAGGTAGGAGTAGTTAGCACTGGTTACGATGGTAATACCTGCAACATGCACCTCAATGCACTTGCAGGTGAGGTGAAAAAAGCGGTTTGGGATAATAATCTTGTTGGTTTAATATTTAACACAATAGGCGTAAGCGATGGTATCGCGAATGGCACTGAAGGAATGCGTTACTCACTTGTCAGTCGCGAAGTCATAGCTGACTCCATTGAAACTGTTTTCAGTGCACACTACTATGATGGAATGATCGCAGTGGTTGGTTGTGATAAAAACATGCCAGGCTCCGTGATGGCAATGGGAAGATTGAATCGCCCAGCTATCATGGTGTATGGTGGAACGATTGCCGGTGGTCACTGGAAAGGAAAATCATTGAATATTATTTCTTCTTTTGAAGCACTTGGCGAAAAGATCGCAGGTAAATTATCAGAAGAAGATTTTAAAGGAATTATTCAGAACTCATGCCCTGGGGCAGGAGCGTGTGGCGGAATGTACACAGCCAACACAATGGCCTCGGCTATCGAAGCCCTTGGAATGGCATTACCTTACTCGTCCTCAGCTCCCGCGTTGAGCACAGATAAGTCAGCAGAATGTGCAGCGGCAGCACAGGCAATTCGTCATCTGCTGGAAATTGATTTGAAACCGCGTGATATCATGACGTTCAAAGCATTTGAAAATGCTATCACTCTTGTCATGGTATTAGGTGGTTCAACAAATGCGGTACTTCACTTGATCGCAATGGCGAAATCAGTAGGAGTGAAGCTCACCCAGGAAGATTTTCAACGTATTTCCAACAAGACTCCATTGCTCGCGGATCTAAAACCAAGTGGAAAGTATTTAATGGAGGAGCTGCATAAGATCGGTGGCACTCCTCTTGTGATGAAATATCTTCTTGATAAAGGATTTCTTCACGGCGATTGTATTACCGTAACCGGAAAGACCATCACGGAAAATCTGAAAGACATCCCGACACTTGACTTTTCAGCACAAGATGTTATTCTTCCAATTGAAAAACCATTAAAGAAAACCGGTCATCTTCAAATATTGTATGGTAATCTTGCTGAGAAGGGTTCTGTGGCTAAGATCACTGGCAAAGAAGGAGAAAGGTTCAAAGGAACAGCCCGCGTATTCAATGGTGAGTTTGAATTAACTGCAGGTATCCAATCAGGAAAAATAAAACAAGGTGATGTTGTAGTGATCAGAAACGTTGGTCCGAAAGGTGCACCAGGAATGCCTGAGATGTTGAAGCCAACAAGCCTTATTATGGGATCAGGACTTGGTAAGTCAGTTGCATTAATCACGGATGGAAGATTTTCGGGTGGATCTCACGGGTTTGTTATCGGTCATATCACACCCGAAGCATTTGATGGTGGTTTGATTGGATTGGTGGAAGACAATGACTGGATCGAAATTGATGTAAAGAAACATCAGATCAACTTATTGGTAGATGAAAAAACATTGGCAATAAGGAGATCGTATTACAAAGCCCCTAAGCTTCGCGTAACAAGCGGAGTATTATATAAATATGCTAAACAAGTAAAAACTGCTGCCGATGGATGCGTTACTGACGAAGAGTAAGCTGGCTGTGAAAACTGATTCACATCTTAAGAACCAGTCTAAGCAAAAAATTACAGGGTCGAAAGCATTGCTGCAATCACTCGTTGCCGAGAATGTTGATATTCTTTTTGGATATCCCGGCGGAGCGATCATGCCGGTGTACGACGCGCTGTATGATTTCGCAGACCAGCTCACACACATATTGGTACGTCATGAACAAGGTGCAGTACATGCTGCTCAGGGTTATGCGCGTGTTTCGGGAAGAGTGGGTGTTGCAATTGCCACTTCTGGCCCGGGGGCAACGAATCTTGTGACGGGTCTTGCTGATGCGTTGATTGATTCAACACCTATTGTTTGTATCACTGGCCAGGTGTTCGCTCACTTGCTGGGGACAGATGCTTTTCAGGAGACGGATGTTGTTAACACAACAATTCCGGTAACAAAATGGAATATCCAGGTAACGGAAGCAAAGGATATTGCTCCCGCTATTGCAAAAGCTTTTTATATCGCGAAGTCCGGCAGGCCAGGTCCAGTACTTATTGATATTACAAAGAATGCACAAAACGAATTGATCGATGAGATCGAATATGTAAAGTGTGAAATCATCAGAACGTATAAGCCAAAGCCTGTGCTAAACTATTATGATGTCGATGCGGCTGTCACATTGATTAATAGTTCAAAGAAGCCTTACATACTTGCTGGACAAGGGGTGTTGTTATCGGGAGCGACCAAAGAGCTGATTGAGTTTTCTGAGAAGACTGGAATTCCAGTTGCCTGTACATTATTAGGTCTGGGTGCTTTTCCCCAGGACCATACTAACTATGCTGGTTATCTTGGAATGCACGGAAACTACGGTGCTAACGTAAACACCAATGAATGCGATGTATTGATTGGTTTAGGGATGCGATTCGATGATCGCGTAACCGGAAATGTTTCTAAGTACGCAAAACAGGCAAAGGTCATTCACATTGATATCGATAAATCTGAGATCAATAAAATAATAACCGCCGATATAGCAATTCATGCTGACGCAAAAGAAGCGTTGGTGGCGCTGACTGAAAAGTGTACTGTAAACCGTCATGAAGCCTGGCGCGAAACATTTCGCGGATTTGATAAACTGGAGTATCAGAAGGTCACTGAAAAAGAATTTAATTCTACTGGTGAGTTGATGATGGCAGAAGTGATCAATCATCTTTCAAACTTCACCAACGGCGAATCAATAGTCGTAACAGATGTTGGTCAGCATCAAATGGTGACATCCCGTTATTACAAATATAAGAACCCGTGCACAAACGTTACATCCGGTGGTGCAGGTACAATGGGATTTGCATTGCCTGCTGCGATGGGAGCAAAGCTTGCCATGCCACACAAGCAAGTCATTGCTGTGATTGGTGATGGCGGATACCAGATGACAATTCAGGAACTTGGAACGATCATGCAGTATAAGATCCCGGTTAAGATTCTTGTATTGAATAATAACTTTTTAGGAATGGTTCGCCAATGGCAGCAATTGTTCCATCATAAGCGCTATTCATTCACGGAAATGCAGAATCCAGACTTTGTAAAGATTGCGCAGGCATATAATATCACAGCAAGGAAAGTTGAGAAGCGTGAAGAACTTCAGGATGCGTTGAGAGAAATGTTGGATTCAACGACTTCTTATTTCCTTGAAGTGGTGGTTGGAAAAGAGGATAATGTATTTCCAATGGTTCCGGCGGGTGCTGGAGTAGCGGATGTATTGTTGGAAGAACCGAAATGATTTGTCGCTGCTGCTAAAGCTATGGCGACTGAGAGAAAATTTGCCTCCTTCGCTAACGAGTGTCACCAGAGCTTTAATGGCGGCGCGAGCTTCGGCGGCTAAAAAAAATGAAGTGATATGTTAAGACAAGATTTTACACTCGAGCTTTCGTCGGATAATAATTTCTCTGTATTAAACAGAATAATAAATATTCTGAATAGAAGGAGAGTTCGTATCAAAAAGATGATGGCATTTGAGAATGAAGATGATTTCCGTCGGGGCGGGATTATCATGTTGCTTTTTACGACCCCTGATCTGATGGAAAAAGTAAAAGGACAATTGGAAAAACTCATCGAGACAGATGAAGTGAATGTTTTTGAAGGCAGCGCTTCATATCTTGAGTTCAGCGAACGAATTATTGATATAGATTAAGAACATTAAACACGTTAACTTTTAAAAACAGAATTATGGCAAAGATCAATTTTGGAGGAACAGTTGAAGAAGTAGTGACCCGCGAAGAATTTCCAATGGAAAAAGCATTGGACGTGCTGAAAAACGAGATCATTGCAATTATTGGTTATGGGGTTCAGGGTCCTGCACAAGCACTTAACCTTCGTGATAATGGATTCAATGTGATTGTTGGGCAACGTAAAGGATCTAAAACATGGGACAAAGCTGTTGAACATGGCTGGGTTCCGGGTGAAACTCTTTTCGAAATTGAAGAAGCGGCAAAGCGCGGAACGATCCTGGAATTCCTTTTATCGGATGCAGGTCAGATCGCATTGTGGCCAATCATCAAGCCCTACCTGACAAAAGGTAAAACATTATATTTTTCACACGGCTTTGGAATTACATTCAAAGAACAAACCGGAATCATTCCTCCTGCAGATATCGACGTAGTATTGGCTGCACCGAAAGGATCAGGAACTTCTGTTCGTCGTTTGTTCTTACAAGGAAAAGGAATCAATTCGAGTTATGCAGTATTTCAGGATGCATCCGGTAACGCAACAACAAAAGCGATTGCTTTAGGAATTGGCGTTGGGTCCGGATATTTATTCCAGACAGATTTCAAGAAAGAGGTTTACTCAGACTTGACTGGAGAGCGGGGCACATTGATGGGCGCTATTGCTGGGATTTTCGAAGCGCAATATGAAGTACTTCGTTCAAAAGGACATACACCTTCAGAAGCTTTCAATGAAACAGTAGAAGAGTTGACACAAAGCTTGATGCCACTCGTTGCGGAAAACGGAATGGATTGGATGTATGCGAATTGTTCTACAACAGCACAACGCGGTGCTCTTGACTGGAAGAAAAAATTCAAAGCAGCTACATTACCTGTTTTCAAAGAATTATATGACAGCGTTGCAAGCGGTGCTGAGGCAAAGCGCACCATTGAAACGTGCAGCAAACCGGATTACCGCGAGAAGCTTGCTGAAGAATTGAAAGAAGTTCGCGATAGTGAATTATGGCAGGCAGGAGCAGCTGTTCGTAAACTAAGACCGGAGAAGGCGAGTGTTGAGGCGAGCATGATTAACTCATAGTTGGTTGCTCATAAGTGGTAGTTAGTAACGGGGGTTTGGATGATTGTAAAATGTAAAAAGTGAAGGGTTGATTGTGTCTTTAAAGGCTTAATCTCCTTTCACTTCAACACCCACCCTTTAGAACATAGAACCTAGAACCTAGAACACCGAACCTAGAACAAAAAAATCAGTGCTCAAGACAAATATCTCATTAAACATCAACTCCGCTTACGAAGTGTTAAAACCGGTTGTTCTGAAAACGCCGTTACAGTTTCATCGTAAGTTGTCTGAGAAGTTTGATGCTGAAATCTATTTAAAGCGCGAAGATCTTCAGATTGTGAGATCCTATAAGATTCGTGGTGCGTATAATTTAATTCAAAGTCTTACTGAAGAGCAACGCACGCGAGGCATTGTGTGTGCGAGCGCCGGTAATCATGCGCAAGGAGTTGCATTTTCTTGTAAGTTCCTGAATATTAATGGAAGGATTTACATGCCAGCGATCACGCCAAAGCAAAAGATCAACCAAGTGAGAATGTTTGGCGGTGATAAGATTGAAATTATTCTTGTTGGTGATACGTTTGACGAATGTCAGGAAGAAGCGCTTGAATATTCCGGAGCTCACAAAAATGTTTTCATTCCCCCATTTGATCATGTTAAAGTGATGGAAGGACAGGGGACGGTTGGTAAGGAAATTCTTGACGAGCAATCTTCGATTAATTTTGTATTTGTTCCGATTGGTGGTGGAGGCTTGTGCGCCGGACTAGGAAGTTATTTCAAGACGTATTCACCAAATACAAAAATTATCGGCGTTGAGCCGCAAGGCGCACCGTCGATGAAAGAAGCATTGAACGCTGGTAAGCCTGTAATACTTGATTCGATTCAGCGATTTGTTGATGGGGCTTCAGTAAAAAAAGTTGGTGATCTTACATTTCCGATCTGCCAGGAGGTTCTTTCGGATATGTTATTAGTGCCGGAAGGAAAGGTTAGTTCTACTATTCTTCAACTATATAATGAAGATGCTATCGTTGCTGAGCCTGCTGGTGCGTTATCCATTGCGGCGCTGGATCAATATAGCGATCAGTTAAAAGGCAAACGTGTTGTGTGTATCGTAAGCGGTGGTAACAATGACATTGATCGTATGCAGGAGATCAAAGAGCGATCACTTTTGTTTGAAGGGCTCAAGCATTATTTTATAGTGCGTTTCGCACAGCGTCCCGGTGCGTTGAAAGAATTTGTTAATCACATACTTGGTCCATCCGATGATATTGTCCGCTTTGAGTTCATTCAAAAGCACAATAAAGAAACTGGTCCGGCTTTGATTGGTATTGAAGTTAAATCCAAAGAAGATTTTGCTTTGCTCATTGAGCGGATGAATAGTCACAAACTAAGTTATACGCTTGTAAATCAGAATGAGAATTTGTTTGAATATTTGGTTTAAGCTTTGCGCTTGGCATAACCAAGCGTGGGCAATAACTTTTGATTTTTATAAGTACTAAAATCACAAGGATTCTAATCAGGGTTTAAATCATATTAGCAGAAACTGAATATCTGGAAGCTTATCATTGGTACGAAGAACAGTGACTTGGTGATCAGTTTTCCAGAGAAAAAATTGAGAAATACGTTGATGAACATAAAGTTGCAGAGCTAATTTCCTTAATTGATATTATTTCAGAAAAGGTGAATGTTAAAAAGAATTGATCAACTTGTCGTGCCGCAACAGCTATCAGAAGATGCTTTATCTCTTTATTGACGCATTTGAAATTCATTTGGTATTCAATTTATAATTTTTTCCAGCGTATTCATGATTAGGCAGACCGGATAGCGTATCTTGGATTATATTTTATGCAATAAAAAAAGTATGGCGCAGGGCTTATTAATAGACATGGATGGAGTGGTGTATGGAGGAGATGTTATGATTCCCGGGGCAGATGTTTTTATCAAGAGCCTGGTTAGTCAGAATATTCCTTTTAGTTTCATGACGAATAATAGTCAGCGTACCCGACTTGAGGCTGTAAGAAAACTCCATAAGCTTGGTATGGATGTTACTGAAAAACATATCTACACCAGCGCGATGGCAACTGGTAAATTTCTTTCCACCCAGATTCCAAATGGAACAGCCTATGTTTTAGGTGAAGGAGGATTACTCACCAGCCTCCATGAAAATGGAATTACGTTAATTGATACAGATCCGGATTTTGTTGTATTGGGTGAGGGAAGAAATTTTACTCTTGAAATGGTGCAACGTGCTGTTGATATGATTTTAGCAGGTGCAAAATTTATTACTACCAATCGTGATCCCTCACCAAAGAAAAAAGGATGGGCTAATCTTGGTATTGCAGCTACAACAGCAATGATCGAAGAGGCAACTGGCATTGAAGCGTTTGTTATTGGAAAACCAAGTCCGGTAATGATGCGCTCAGCAAGAAAAGCACTGGGACTTGAAGCGGCAGAAACAACCATCATTGGCGATACGATGGAAACGGATATTCGTGGGGGAGTACAGATGGGTTATAAGACGATACTTGTATTGAGCGGCATTACTAAAAAAGAAAATCTTAGTCGCTACGCATTTAAACCAGATATGGTCGTTGATTCTGTAAGCCAGATAACGTTTCCATTGCCGTGGTGGTAATCCTAGTGCCCAATACCTCTATGTTTACTTAGTGAACGTTTTTTTTATTTTACTGTTATCTATCAACGAAAACACACATTCCAAACTAAAAATTATCATTATGCAACGTAACGCAACAGCTCACTGGGAAGGCGACTTGAAAGCCGGAAAAGGAACGCTCTCAACTCAGAGCACAGTTCTTAATAAATCACAATATTCGTTTAATACTCGCTTCGCAGATGGTGTTGGAACTAACCCAGAAGAATTACTTGCAGCAGCTCATGCAGGATGTTTTACTATGGCAATTAGTGCTGCATTAGGTCAAGCGGGATTTACTCCAACATCACTTGATACCAAAGCATCCGTTACGCTCGAAGGTTTGGCGATCACGGGTGTTCATTTGGTCGTTGAAGGCAAAGTTCCTAACGTTCCTGATCAAACTTTCCTTGATATAGTAAAAGGTGCAGAACAGAATTGCCTAATATCGAAAGTGCTGAGCATTCCAATAACATCGGAAGCGAAATTGATTAAGTAGTTTTCAAACACATTGGTAGCAGAAGGATTAGAATGTCTATGTCTATGTGTTTATGTTTTTTTATCGCCGAGATTGCTTTAAACTAACACTTGTAAGTGAATTAAAATATTTTTGGAAATATACTGATCCTGTAGAATAAAAATTCTCATATTCGTTACAGAAAAGAAAGTAATGATTTGCCCTGTCAAGACAAATGTTTTGGCAGGGCGATTTCATTTTATAGAGTTCTGTCCAAACTAACGATTGTTGTGAACGATACAAAACCAAAGACAATTTTTGAGAAAATCTGGGACAGTCATGTTGTAAAGAATGCTGAAGGATATCCCGATGCGTTATTTATAGACAGGCATTTTATTCATGAAGTAACAAGTCCACAAGCTTTTGATGGATTAAAAAAAAGAGGAATAAAAGTTTTTAACACGCATCGAACTACTGCAACGGCAGATCATAACGTTCCTACGAAGGATCAGCATCTTCCAATTAAAGAAGCTTTGTCCCGCCATCAGGTGGAGACACTTCGGAACAATTGCCAGGAGTTCGGAATTGAGCTTTATGATCTTGGTCATCCGTTCCAGGGAATTGTTCATATCATCGGCCCGGAACTTGGTTTGACGTTGCCCGGTATGACGATTGTTTGTGGAGACAGTCATACATCAACACATGGTGCGTTTGGGAACATTGCATTTGGTATTGGCACAAGTGAGGTAGAACAAGTATTGGCAACACAATGCATTCTTCAAAACAAACCAAGGACGATGCGCATTGAGATCAATGGAAAATTGAGCAAAGGTGTTCTGAGCAAAGACATCATTCTTTATATCATATCTCAACTTACAGCAAGCGGCGCAACAGGATATTTTGTTGAATATGCAGGTGATACCATTCGTAATCTTTCAATGGAAGCGCGAATGACAATCTGTAATATGAGTATCGAAATGGGTGCGCGTGGTGGGTTGATTGCACCCGATGAAATAACATTCGATTATATTAAAGGAAGAAGATTCGCACCACAAGGGAAAGTATTTGAGAAGAAAGTTGAGGAGTGGAAGAAATTAAAAACAGATGAAGGTGCTGTGTATGATGCTGTTTTAAAATTTACAGCAGATGATATTGGTCCAATGATCACCTACGGAACGAACCCAGGTATGGGAATGAGAATCAGCGACCGCATACCAACCATTGAAGAATTAAAAGAGATCAGTGGGCAAATATCCCTTAAGAAGTCACTTGATTACATGGGGCTTGAAGCTGGTTCCCAATTGCTTGGAAAGGCAATCGATTATGTTTTCATCGGAAGTTGTACAAATGCGCGCATCGAAGATCTGCGATTGGTAGCAGCAATGGTGAAGGGAAAAAAGAAGGCAGCGAATGTTAAAGTATGGGTCGTTCCTGGTTCCAAACAAGTTGAAGAACAAGCGAAACGTGAGGGTCTTGATAAAGTTTTTGAAGAAGCGGGTTTTGAATTAAGAAGCCCGGGCTGCTCTGCATGTCTTGGTATGAATGAAGATAAAGTCCCTGCTGGAAAATATTGCATCGCTACATCGAATAGAAATTTTGAAGGACGCCAGGGTCCGAAGTCAAGAACATTTTTGGCAAGTCCGCTAAGTGCGGCTGCGGCTGCAATTACAGGACGAATAACAGATGTGCGCGAGTTAGTTTAATTCTTTGATGGTTGTTGTCGGTCGTTATTCGGCCACCATCAGCCAACAACGATCAACCAACAACGAAATAATGAGTAAAGAGAAATTTACAAGACTGGTTACAACTACAGTTCCACTGCCTGTAGAAAATATTGACACGGATCAGATAATTCCTGCGCGCTTTTTAAAAGCAACAACCCGGGAAGGATTTGGTGATAATCTTTTTCGTGACTGGAGATATGATTCCGACAATAATCCAGTAAAAGATTTTGTGTTAAATACAGGAATTTATTCAGGTAAGGTCCTGGTAGCAGGAAAAAACTTTGGCTGTGGAAGCAGTCGCGAGCATGCAGCGTGGGCTATTCATGATTTTGGATTCAAGGTGGTGATTTCAAGTTTCTTTGCCGACATATTTAAAGGTAACGCGTTGAATAATGGATTGCTTCCCGTGGTTGTTTCTGACAACTATTTACAAGGTCTTTTTATAGCGATTGAAAAAAATCCTAAAACTGAAGTAATTGTTGATCTCGAAAAACAGACAATAACAGTTAATGGCGCTTCTGAAAGCTTCGACATAAATCTTTACAAGAAAATATGCATGGTCAATGGATATGATGATATCGATTATTTATTGAGCTTGAATAGTGAAATACGTGAATTTGATTTAGCACATTCATAATATGAATAAAAGGATTGTAATTCTTCCGGGCGATGGCATTGGTAAAGAGGTAACGATCGAAGGAAAAAAAGTATTACAAAAAATCGCAGAAGACTTCGGTCATTCATTTGAATTTGATACAGCGGTTATAGGGCATGATGCTATTGAAAGTACAGGAAGTGCTCTTCCTGATGAAACACTTTCAAAACTTAGGAATTG
>Ga0123336_10004601_pt1 | contig 11153 bp, 10 predicted proteins | sample SSSSmetaG_FD_96466 | JGI IMG/M metagenome (GOLD analysis project Ga0123336, IMG submission 96466) | Glacier valley bacterial and archeal communities from Borup Fiord, Nunavut, Canada, to study Microbial Dark Matter (Phase II) - ​SSSS metaG | ecosystem: Environmental > Aquatic > Freshwater > Ice... | reverse complement strand
GACGCTCCGCGCGGGCAAAGCCCGACGCTCCGCTACGGAGCAACAATTTTTCGCCAACCGCCTAACGCTCGGCGGTCGCAATCTGTCTTACTCACTTGGGAGCCACACATGAAACGACCCGCATTGACTCTTGCCCAGGCTTCGCGTCGTGATGCGCTCAAATTTCTCGGCGGCGCCATCGCGCTGGCTGGCTGCGGCTCGGCCTTCAGCATCGCCAAAGACGGGGGCACTGTGTGCGAAGCGTCCTCCGACGAGACGCTGGGTCCCTACCCCGACAAGACCGGCATGCTGACCAACCCGACCTACCAGCGCGCCGACATCACCGAGGGGAAGGCCGGCCTCAAGCTCAACGTGGTGCTCACCATCGTCGACAGCAAGAACGCCTGCGCGCCCGTCGCTGGCTCGCAGGTCATCATCTGGCAGTGCGATGCCGAGGGCCACTACTCAGAATACCCCGGCCAACCGGGCGGCTATGACGGCACGGGCGCCACGTACTTACGCGGCGTGCAGACCGCCGACGCCAACGGCCAGCTCAACTTCACCACCGTCTACCCTGGCTGGTACGCCGGCCGCGCCACCCACATCCACGTCCAGGTCTTCGTCGCTGGCGTGTCGAAAAAAGTCACGCAGCTCGCCTTTTCCGAGACCGTCACCAGCCAGGTCTACGCCACTGGCGTCTACGCCGCCAAGGGCGCGAATCCGCAAAACAACGCCACCGATACGGTCTTCGGCGACAGCCTGCAGGAGGAGCTCGCCAACTTGACCGGCGACACCGTGTCCGGTTACGTCGCCACGCTCACCGTCGGCATCTAAAGCCGCCAGAGGAAAGCCAGTCGCGGCGTTCTGACCCTCCAATCTCTGCTTTTCTGCTGCAGAGAAGGTCTCGAGCGACGGTGCCGCGGTTGTTTCGTCGCGCGGCGCAAGATGGCTCAGACGAGGCTGGGGCCTTTTTCCCAGTCGAGGAGCCAGCGTTTTTTCGGTACGCCGCCGGCATAGCCAGTCAGCTTGCCGTTGGCGCCGATGACCCGGTGGCACGGAATGACGATGCCGATGGGGTTGGCACCGTTGGCGGCACCGACGGCACGCGAGGCAGTGGGATGGCCGATGGCGCGGGCCAGCTCGCCGTAGGTCATGGTCCGGCCGTACGGGATCTTGGCCAGCGCCGACCACACGGTGCGCTGAAAGAGCGTGCCGTCGGGGGCGAGGGCCAGGTCGAATGATCGGCGCTTGCCGGCGAAATATTCCTGGAGCTGTTTTACTGCCGTTTTCAAGATGGCCGATGACTTTTCGGTGGCGGCAGCGACGGCGGCGGCCGATGCCGGCGAGAGATCCTGCGCCTCCATCTGAAGCCCGACGAGCGCGTCTCCTTCCCCGAGGAGCGTGAGCGGGCCGACGGGGCTGTCGATCTGAAGCTTGGTGATCATCTCTTGGCCTTTCTAGGTGGTTTTGCGGCGTGGTGGGTCCAGAGGTGAATGGCGGCATACCCGCGATAGGGGCGCACGCTCTCGAGGTCACTCTCGTCGCTGTGGAGTGCGGACAGGGCCTGGCGAAGCACGATGTCGCCCGTGGGCCAGGCATCGGGCCAGGACAGCGCGCGCAGCAAGATATATTGCGCCGTCCAGGGACCAATGCCGGGTACCGCCTCGAGCCGAGCCGCGAGCTCGACGGGATCGGCGCCCGGACGAAGCTGATCTGCGAACGGCGCGGCGGCCAAGAGCGTGCGGGCGCGGCTGGGTAGGACACCGAGACTGCTCAGCACCGTGGCCGATCCCAATTGGTCCGGTCGGGGAAACAGCGACGTGAGACCGGGGATGGGCGTCTCGACTGGGGTGCCAAAGCGCTCGACCAAGCGGCCGGCCAACGTGCGCGCAGCGACGACGGTGATCTGCTGACCGAGCACGGCGCGGATCAAGATCTCACCGCCACTCCAACTTCCCGGCAGGCGCAGACCTGGGCGTGCCTTGACGAGCGGCCTCAAGCGGGGCAAGGCGCCGAGCGCCGTGGCCACCCGGTCCGGGTGCGCATCCAGATCGAAGAGGCGCCGCACGCGGGACACCACCGACGGCAACTCTGGCAACAGCGACGTCGACACTGTGACCCGCACCGAGTCGGGGCCGGCCGGATTGACGGCGATATAACCCGAGCACGTGCCGAGCGCGACCGTGCGCAGATAGTGATCGTCGTCGACGCGCTCGACCCCGGGTACAGCGCGCAGGGCCAGAAAGCCGAGCATGGTGCGCCAGTCGTAAGGTGGACGAAAATGCAGCAGCAGCGACAGTGTCTCACCGGTTTGGGCACGCTTGGCGGCGCGAAATTCAGACGGAGAACGCGCAAACAGCGACGAGAATGCCGAGTTGAAACGCCGTACGCTGCCAAAGCCCGAGGCGAGGGCCACCTCGGTCATCGGCAACGCGGTGTCGCGGACGAGCTGTTTGGCCAGCGCCAGGCGACGCGATTGGACGAGCGCCACCGGGCGCACTCCGAGCTCGGCCTGGACGACACGACGCAGATGGCGCGAGGAGACGCCGAGCTCCGCGGGCAACGCGGCCAGTGCCGCGTCGTCGTCGAGACGCGCGAGGACGCGGGCGCACAGTCGCGCCGAGGCGTCTACGTTGGCGCTACCGGGCGCCAGCTCCGGACGACAGCGAAAGCAGGCGCGGAAACCGTCGCGCTCGGCGATAGCGGCGTGGGTGTAAAAGCGGCACCGGTCGCGCCCGGGAGTACGTGCCGGGCAAATGGGACGGCAATAAATGCCAGTGGTGGTGACCGCGGTGAAGAAGACGCCGTCGAAGCGCCGATCCCGCGCCAAGATGGCGCGATAGCAAACGTCAGCGTCGAGAATTCCAGCAGTGGTGTCCATGACCCACGTACTTCATAGCGCGCCAGGCACCCCACTGCTGGCCATTTTCGGACAGCGGAGCAAGTTAGGCTCAAATTGCTCAGGCGATGGGCGGAAGGCTGTGGCCGTGTTTCAGAAGGCCGTCTTTCACGCGCAAAAAGGCGCGGGTTCGCTGGGCGTCGCCGCGGAAGATGAGCGTGATGGTATCGGGGATGAAGGGCAGGTCGGGATGGAGACGCACGAGCTTGCCGGGGTGGCCGTACTCCGCGACTCGACGCGGTAGGAGGGCGACGCCAACGCCGGCCAGCGCGAGGCTTTTGCAGAGCTCGAGATCACCGCACGACAACATGCGCGGTGGCACCAGCTCGTCGGCGGCTAGACGGTGCAGGAGCTCTTGGCACTGGGGCACACGCGCGGCGTAGATGATGGGGCCGCGGCGCAGCTCGTCTTTGGCCAGCTCCATGGTGAGTGAGCGCTTTTTGCGGCCATCGCCCAGGACCATGATGTCCATGGCGTCGCGGCAGAGCTCGAGCAGGACCAGGTCAGGATGGGGCAGCGGGTTGACTGCCAGACCAAAGTGCACGTCGCGGCGCACCACGGCGTCGACGACGGACGCCGAATTGCCGTTCCACAAGGTGAGGTCGATGCGGGGCGACGCCTTGTGAAAGCTGCGCATGAACCCGGGCAAGAAATAGGCGCCCAGCGACTCGTGACAGCCGATGACGAAGTGGCCGACCTCGTCGACGTCGAGGTTGTGCAGGCGTTGTTCGGCGCGCTCGATCAGGTGAAAGAGCTCGTCGGCGTGGAGCAATAATTCTTGGCCCGCTGGGGTCAGGCTTACCCCGGTGCGGCCGCGGATCAAGATCGTCGCCGAGAAGCGTTTCTCGAGGCTGCGCATGGCCAGCGTCAAGGCCGGCTGACTGACGCGCAGCTCCCGCGCGGCGCGGGTCAGGTTCTGATGGCGCGCAATCGCTTGTAGATACCGAAGCGCAGAGAGCTCCATCAGCGCAATTGGATGAGCTGGGGCGCTCTGGCGGCGAGCTGGCCGCAGGCGGCGTCGATGTCCACGCCGCGGCTCTTGCGGACGTACACGGCGAGGCCCTGCTCGCGCAGCTCGGCCTGAAATGCGCGCACGGCGCCGTCGGTGGGACGACGAAAATCCGACAGCTCGTGTGGGTTCCAGGGGATGACGTTGATCTTGGACGGGATGCCGCGCACCAGCCGTCCGAGTCGCTTGGCATCGTCCACCGTGTCGTTGACGCCGTCGAGCAGAACATATTCGAACGTCACCCGCCGACGGCGCTCGAGCGGGAACTTGCGCACGGCCTCGAGGAGGCGGGCGATGTTCCACTTCTTGTTGATCGGCATGATGTGATCGCGGACCTCGTCGGTGGTCGCGTTGAGCGAGACCGCCAAATTCACGCCGAGGTTCTCCGCCGCGAGCTTCTCGATGGCCGGGACCAAGCCGGCGGTGGAGACGGTGATGCGGCGCTTGCCGAAGCCGATGCCGCGATCTTCGGTGAGGATGGTGAGCGCGCGGACCACGTTGGCGTAGTTGTGGAGCGGCTCGCCCATCCCCATGAACACCAGATTCGTGATGTGGTCGGCACCAGCACGGCGGGTGGGATCGTCGGCGTCGAGGCCCTGCATGAGGGCATCGGCGCGATAGACCTGGTCGACGATCTCGCCCGCGGTGAGGTTGCGGCCGAAGCCGAGCTTGGCCGTCGCGCAGAACTTGCAATCGAGCGCACAGCCGACCTGCGAGCTGACACAGAGGGTGAGCTTGGGGCGCTTCGGGAACAGGGCGTGCGCGAGATGGGGTGCTACGGATTCTGTAGCGGCGTCGATCTCCAGGTCGTCGTCGGGCGCGCTGGCGTCGCCGTCGGGAATGAGCACGCTCTCCAGCATCCGATCGTCGCGGGTGCGCAGGCGGAGCTTGCGGGTGCCGTCGGTGCTGACCTGGACGAGGTCGATGTCGAGGGTGCGGACCTCGGCCACTTCGGCAAGCTCGGCGCGCAGGCGCTTGCCGAGGTCGGTCATCTCGTCGATGGATTTGACGCCGCGGGCGTGGACCCAGCGGAAGATCTGCTCGCCGCGGAAGCGAGGCAGCCCACGACCCTCGGCAAAGGCGTAGGCCTCGTCGAGGGTCAGATCACGCAGGTCTTGCAGCTTGACCGACGTCGTGGGTGGGCTGGACATGCTGAACGGCTAGCATGCCCTCGGCAAAGCGACAAGGCGCGAGGTTATCGTTGAGCGTGAGCCTTCCGCGCACAGCGCGCTTGCGGCGAGCTCAGCGCTCGGCTCACTTCTTGTCGGGCTTGGGCGTCTTCGGGCCGTTCTTCGGCAGGGCCGGCGCGGTGATGTACTCCTTGCCCGGCGTGGTGTTGGGATCGCCGGTAAGGACCTTCAAGAAGGTGACGATCGAAGCCACTTCGTCGTCCTTCAGCTCGCGGCCGTTCTGGTGCAGCGCCATCATCGAGACCGCCTTGTCCAGCGTCGCCACCGAACCATCATGCATGTACGGCGCGGTCTTCTCGACGTTGCGCAGCGACGGCACTTTGAACATGAACTCGTCCGGCTTTTGCTTGGTGACCTCGGCGCGACCCTTGTCCTTGAGATCCGGCCACGGCTTGATGAGGCCGAGCTTCTGGAAGCTCGAGCCGCCGAGATAGGGCCCAAGGTGACAAGCCGGGCAGCCCACCTCGACGAACTTGAGAAAGCCTTTCTTCTCGTCGTCGGTGAGGGCCGCCTGGTCCCCGCCAAGAAACTTGTCCCAGCGTCCAGGCGTGACGAGGCCGCGCTCGAAGGCGCCAATGGCCTCGCCGAGGTTGCCGAGGGTGACGGGATCGCCTTTGGCGTCGGGGAAGGCCTTCTTGAAGGCGGCCTCGTAGTCGGGGATGGATTTGAGGACGGCGACGGCATGCTTGTCGTCGGTCATGCCCATCTCGATGGCGTTGGTGATCGGCTTTTGCGCCTGCTCCTCGACGTCGGCGGCGCGGCCGTCCCAGAACTGGGCAAAGTGGCCGGCGGCGTTGTAGACCGACTGCGCGTTGCGAGTGCCCTTGGCACCCTTGTGTCCGACGGAAACCGGCTTGTCCTCGGCGCCGAATTTGGCGAGATCGTGGCAGGTGTTGCAGGAGATCTCCTGCCCCTTGGAGATGCGGTTGTCGAAGTAGAGCTGGCGGCCCAGGTTGACTTTGTCGTCGGTGCTGGGGTGGGTGGGCGACTCCATCTTGGCTGGCAAGGGCTGGTACGCCACGAGCTGCAGCTTGGAGATCTGGACACCCGTCGGCGCGGCAACTGGCGTCTCCACCTTGGGGGCATCGAGCTTCTTGGGGGTGGGCTTGTCGTCACAGCCAGCGACGGCACCTACACCCAGCCCAAACATCATGAACAGCAGGGTCTTTATCATGGCGCGGAATATTGCACCGTAGCCGTTGGCGCGCCAGCTCAGTTTCTTGCCCTGCTGGTCGCTGGGGCCTAGACTGATTGAAGATGCGACGTGCGCCATCCACGCTATCCGCTCGCCTGGCCGCTCGCCTCGGCGCGCTCGGCTGGTGGCTGGTGTTGCCGCTGGCGATCCTGGCGGCAGCGCTGAACTGGGTGGAGCTCGGCCCGCGACGGGTGCAGGCCATGCCGCCCGCCACGGCGCCCACTGGCGCGACACCGACGACGGCACCCGTCGTCGCGCCGAAACCAGCCGTCGCTGCGGCCGTCCCCGCCGACTCACTCGCCGTCGGGCCGCCCCAGCCCAGCGACGCACGCCAGACGCGCCCGGTCATCCGCCACGTCCTCATCATCAGCGAAGATGGCCTCCGCGCCGACGCTGCGCGCAACCTGCATCTGCACTGGCACGAGCTCATGCGCAAGCGCGGCTCGTACTCCTGGCACGCCAAGACCATCCGCGACGCGTCGACGCTGCCGGCGCACGCGTCGATGCTGTCCGGCGTGCATCCCAGCGTCCACGGCCTCACCTGGAACAACTGGCGCCCGTCGAAGGGCTACATCAAGTCGCCATCGATCTTCACCCGCGCCCAGGAAGCAGGCCTGACCACGGCGTTCTTCACCGGCAAGAGCAAGCTGCGCCACATCGTCCCGCCCGGCACCGTCGGTGTGTATGACCGTCCCGGCTACTACTGCAAGAAAGTCACCGAGGAAGCGGCGCAGTATCTGGTCACCGAGCGCCCCGCGTTGGCCTTCGTGCACTTCTCGGATCCCGACGAGGCCGGCCATGCCAAGGGTTGGATGTCGCGGGCGCAGATCAAGGCCATCAGCGACAGCGACAAATGCCTCGGTACGCTTTACGACGCGCTCGACAAGGCCGGCCTTCTCGACGACACCTTGATCATCGTCAGCGCCGATCACGGCGGCCACAACCGCGTTCACTCCGGCGCCACCGCCATCGACCGCGACATCCCCTGGATGGCCTGCGGTCCCGGCGTGCGCGAGGACTATCAGCTCACCGAGCCGGTCTCGACGGTGGACACGGCTGCGACGGCGCTCTACGCGCTCGGCCTCACCATCCCCGCCGAGCTCTCCGGCCGTCCCCGCATGGAGATCTTCGAATTCACGCCGCGCGCGGGCGACAAGCCGCTCGACCCACCCCACCCGCTACCAGCGACGGAGTAGCTGTATCAGTAGTTGTCGATGATGCGCGGGCGGGCGCTGACGCCGTAGACGACGACGCGACGGTGGAAGTTGGCTTCGTCGATGATGGCGCGGCGGACGTAGACAGTGGCGCCGCTGACCAGCTGGCCGGTGGACATGACCGTGGCCAGCGAGGCGTCGACGGTGCCGTTGGGGCCGAAGAAGTACATCTTGCCGCTGCCGATGGCGGTGATGGCCTGCGCGCTGTAGGAGCCGCCGGGCATGATGATGTCGGCAGCATTGGCGGTGCCAGCCAGCTTGGCGTCGCTGGGCGCGTAGGAAATGGGGCCGGCCTCGAGAGGCGCCGAGACCGCGCAGCTCGACTGGCTGGTGGTGACTGGCGGCACCAGCGACGAGACGGCCGGATCCACCTGGCAGTATTGCGCGGTGGTGGCGGTGAGAAAGACCGCATAGGGGGCGCCAGTGGTTGTGGCGCGGCGAGCGGCCTGGATGAAGGTGTTGCGGATGGTGCTGGCGAAGACGTCGACGTCGACCTGGGTGTTGCCTTTGCGCCAGGACATGATGGCGATGGACGCGAGCACGCCGATGATGGTGACCACCACCATGAGCTCGACGAGCGTGAAGCCTTTTTTCTTCCTCATCAATTTCTCATCTGCACGACAGAGGTGAGCGAGCGGCGTAAATAGCCGTCGGTGGTGGCCACTTCGGCGCTGTCTTCGTAGCCGCCAGTCTTACCGTTGGCCAGGCCCTGGACCTTGCTGGTGGAGCGGCCGACCAGCGTGATGCGGACCGCGGAGATGGCGGTCGGGTTGCACAGAGCCGGGCTGTCGACCGAGTTGCAAATGCTGCCGTTCTTCATGATGAGCGCGATCTGCATGTCCTCGATGTTCTCGGCGACGACGGTCCAGGGTCCGTCGGTGAGCTGGTTGATGGCCGGTCGCATCATGACCAGCTTGGGCGAGTCGAGTGAGCCTGCGGGCGGCGTCCAGATCTTGTAGACGACCTCGTTGGTGAAATGGCGCACAGGCGAAGGATTGGCGGCGATGCCGTTGAGGCCGCAGTGGGTCACATCGGTGACGCCAGAGGCCACCGCTTCCGTCGCTGGGTTGGCGCAGGGAAAGGCGGCGCCAGGCGTGTTGTGGACCACCGTCGTGCCGGCGGCGGAGGTGACCTCGCGGACACAGGACAAGGTCTGCGATCCTGGCTGCAACACGACGAACAGATCGCGCGCCGCCCAGGTGGTGAGTGGCCCGCCGAGGATGGTCGAGGCCGAGCCAGTGTCGGCGGTGATGAGATACTGGCCGCTCTCGGGAATGAGCACGCGAAACCAGTCTGGGTCGGTGTCGTTGTCGGAGGTGTTGGTGTCGTAGCTGCCGAAGACGGGCGGGAAGACATTGCTGTTGTAGTACTGAAACGCATAAAGATCGGGCGGGGCGACACCGCAGCCGGTGAAGCGCAAGAGGTTGCCGCTGAGGCCAGCCCCGGCAGCGCGGATGGAGTGCTCGAGGATGTTCATGGTCAGCCTGAGCGACTGTTGCACGTCGGCGATCTGATTCTGGCGGCGCGACTGCTGGGTGAACGAATTGTTGAGCTGAAAGGCGCCAGCGACGATGAGGCCGGCCAGGCCCAGCGAGACCAAGATCTCGACGAGAGTGAAGCCACTTCGAGTCGTGCGCCTCAACGGAACACGCCAGAGCGGAGGGTGATGTAGTGGGCGCCAGCGGTGCCAGCGGCGATGTTCAGGCTGCCGTCGTCGTTCCAGCCGATACTGACCTGGACGTTGTAGACGCGTCCGCCGGCTCCGGTGCGGCTCACGAACGTGTCGCGGCCGGTCCTCGTGCCGTCGAAGGCGAGGCCATACGGCTGGTTTCCGCGGTCGACGGCCTGGCCGGGGTTGGCGCCGGTGACGGCCAGTGGTTTCGGGCCGTTGATCTGGCTCATCTTGCCGGTGGTGAAGATGCAAGGCGACGAGCTCGACGAGGCGTTGTAGGCGCTGCCGCCCATGTCGACGTTCTGGTTGCTCACGCAGGTCGCTTCACATGCCGCCCAGGTGGTGGCGTCGGTGGCGTTGGCCAGACAGGCCAGCACCGTGTCAGGTGCGAGGCGGATGGCCTCGAGAATGCTCTGCGCCCGCAGCTGCGCCTGTGCCATGCGATTGGAGGTGGAGCTGCCGTAGGTCACCGACGACAGCGTAGCAAAAAGCCCGAGCATGCCGATGGTGATGAGCAGGAGCGAGATCAGGATCTCGATGAGGGTCGCGCCGCGTTGCCTGCGTAGGCTCATTGTTCGGCCCAGTTGATGACCGATAGGTTGCCGATGCTGCTCGAGCCGCCCGTGGCCGACGGAATGTTGTTCCAGGCCGATCCACCGACGATGGTGGTCTTGCCGCCGACGGAGTTGACGAGCACGTGGCCATCGTAGACCCGGATGCCGGCGACGGGCGAGCCAAGGACCGCGGTCGGGCTTGGCGCGCCACCGACGGGAGTCAGGCCGTCACCGATGCCGCTGGTGGCCACGGCGAAGATGTCGCCGTCGCCGACCGCGCAGACCGACAACGATTGCGCGCCGGCCGAGGCGTAGAAGGCCTGATCGGAACCGATGAACGGCGCCGCCCACAGCTTCTGCCCGGTGGCCAACGTCACCTTGTACTCCTGCGTGGCGCCGTTGTTGGTGCAGGTGCCGACGGGATCGTCGTCCTGAAACATGAACAAGTGATAGTTGGCGAGCTCGGTCCCGGTGCCGTCGGGAGGCGGTGCGCCGCCGAGGAAGAGCTTGACCACCGGCGTGCCGGCCAACACGGTGGACTCGATGGCCATACCGGAGTACACCGTCTCACCGACGGAGGCGACCACACAGGAGCTGTTGTTGGTGAGGTCGTACTTGAAGATACGGCCGGTGGTGTCGACGGAGTAGACGCGGTCGATGAGCCCGTCCTGGTTGGCGTCGACGAGGTTGGGATAGCCGGCGAAGCCGTTGGCCTGGGCCGCGTTGGCGCCGGTGTTGAGCTGCGCCTTCATGATCGAGGTGCCGTTGGCGGCGTCGAGCACGAAGAGGAACAGATCGCGCGCCGTCGACGACAGGCCCGACGTCACGATGGCGGCGAAGCGGCCGTGGTTGATATCGGACAAGCCCACCGACGGAGAGAGCTCGGTGCCATAGAAGTCGGGATCGGAGAAGTCGTCGGCCCACAGCGGCACCGGCGTCGTGCCGGAGACATCGACGGCGCTCACATAGGGCTGGTTGCGCCCGAGGCTGGCGAAGGCCACGGTCTTGAAGGTGGTCGTGCTCGGGTCGTAGATGTCTTCCACGGCGATGGAGCCGTCGACCTCGGCGGTGGGGATGGCGCTGGTGAATCTGCGCGCGACCGGATGCAGGTTGCGCAAGGTGCCGAGCTGCGACGGCGGGATGTAGGCCCACAGCTCCGAGCCGTCGCCGTAGCGGGCAGCATCGGTGCCGCCGGCGAAGCAGCCGCGGGACAGCGGCGTGGTGCAGGCGGCCATGTTGTCCGAGTAGCGGAACTGGCCGGCGTTGAAGGCGTGCACCATGCCGTCCTGCGCACCGACGATGGCCTTGGTGCTGCGGTTGTTGTTGGCGGCGCGAAAGGCGTTGTGCAGGATGACCATGCTCGGCGGCGCAGCGGTGCCATCGAGCCAGCTTGGGCGCGGCGGCGGGCCGACGATGGCCGGCTGGCTCGATGGCACCGCTG
>Ga0123336_10004600_pt1 | contig 11155 bp, 7 predicted proteins | sample SSSSmetaG_FD_96466 | JGI IMG/M metagenome (GOLD analysis project Ga0123336, IMG submission 96466) | Glacier valley bacterial and archeal communities from Borup Fiord, Nunavut, Canada, to study Microbial Dark Matter (Phase II) - ​SSSS metaG | ecosystem: Environmental > Aquatic > Freshwater > Ice... | reverse complement strand
CGCATCCGGGAGTGGAACTATTCTTGTAGTGGACGACGAATCTATCGTGAGCCGTACAGCGCGCCAGATACTCGAGAAATTTGGGTACCAGGTGATCATTGCCCGAGATGGTCAGGAGGGAGTCGATCTCTTCCGTGCCCACGCTTCCGAAATCGATCTGGTTCTACTCGATATGGATATGCCTGTGATGCCGGGTGAAATCGCCTTCCCTCAGATCCGGGCTATCCGTCCCCATATGCCTGTTATTGTGACCAGTGGTTTTGATGAAGCTGAAGCCGTGCGCCGTTTCGGCAGTGACATAGACACGTTTCTTCAGAAGCCATATACCGCTGTCCAGCTGATGAACAAGGTTCATGCCAGCCGGCGCGCATGAGTACGGCCGTGAAGGAGATGGCGACTCGGGTTTTGCCGGTGCCGGTAGCCTGAACAATGAGTGATTTGCGATGGCCTGTGGTGAAGTGCTCAGAGACGCGGCGGATGGCTTCGACCTGATACAGGCGGTCAGTGATGGCGGGGTAATCGGGTTTGGGCGAGCGACTGGCGGGCGTGGCGCTGGTAGATGCGGTACTACAGGCTCTGTTTGGAATAAAAGCCGAAGTTAGCGCGCGGGTGGAGGGCTGGTTCCCAGATTTCAATATCGTGGCCGTTCGCGACGAAGATGAGCGGGCGCTGGTGGAACTTGGCTTCCAGGGAGTCTACGTAGGCGGCGGCCTGGGCGCGGCCTGCGATGGGGTTCTTTGCGGTGCGCTTGGCTTCCACGACGGCGAGGGGTTTGCCGTTATCGTTTGAGATTACCTCTGAACACGCGAGAGCGTTTCAGGAAGGCACTGCAATTTTCAATCTGTGGCCGTATTTTCGCGAATTTGTGCAGAGCCACTTAGTGGCGATGGCGTTATCGGCTTTCACGGCACCGTTTCTGCGAATTCAGCCCAAGCCGGTAACGGCAGTTCCGGAACCGGGCAAGCGGAAGAAGTCACGCAAAGAGCCCAAGCAACAGTAGCGGCGTGCAAGGCTGAGAAACCCGGAAAACCAAAAGCACGGAAGAGCGTGGAAAGGTCTGTCCATCAGGACGCCCCGCGCCAAGAATATTCCTGCCGCGGAGTTTTAATCCGTGATGCGGCAGGACAAACGGGACTTATCATCGCTGTGGGGTGATTTCAACGGGCTTCTGCAGGTGATGGCATCACTGGCTGAGTGGGAAGGATTACGCGGGAAGGTGCAATGCATCTATCTCGACCCGCCGTATTTGCAGCGTGATTCCCCGGCACGTTAAGAATGGTGCGAGCCAATCAGAAACCCGGCGAATCCCTCGATTACGGCAATCAAGATGCTGGACCAGAAGCGGCCCGTTATGTTTCCTCGAAACCTGCCTCGGGTGCCGGAAGTACGTCGTTCTCGCCGGCTATCCAGACATACAGAGTGGGGAGCAAGAAAACACTCATCATCAACCCTGAAATCAGACCACCCACGATTACGATGGCGAAGGGGCGTTGCGAATCCGACCCGATACCCCGGGAGAGAGCGGCCGGGAGCAACCCAAGAGTGGCGACAAGCATGGTAATCATGATGGGCCGGAGCCTAAGCACCGCGCCCTCCACTGCAGCCAGCGCGACTTCGTGTCCACGGGCGCGCATCTGATTGATGTACTCCAGCATGATGACCCCTGTTTGAACTGACACGCCAAACAAAGCCAAAAATCCAACGCCCGACGAGACGCTGAAGTTGGTGTGCGTAAGCCAGAGCGCCAGTAATCCTCCTACGGGAGCCATGGCGACGTTAGCTAGAATCAGGGCCGCCCATTTGAATGAGTGGAACATGGTGTACAAGATCATGAAGATCAAAAGAATGGTGAGCGGCAGAATAATCAACAGCCGTTTTGAGGAGCGCTTTTGGCTTTCGTATTCGCCCGCCCAATCGATGTGATACCCAGTAGGTAACTTCACCAATCGGCTCACTTTGCTGATCGCTTCTTCCACCGCGCCGCCCAGATCCCTTCCCCGAACGCTGTACTTGATTGCGACATACCGTTGATTGGCTTCACGATAAATTAGCGAAGCGCCGTCTTTCTCATCGAAATGCGCAACCTGGCCCAGCGAAACACGTTCACCGGAAGGAGAAACAATGCGAATCCTGTCGATGGCTTCGCGTGTGTCGCGGAATGGCGCCAAGTAGCGCATCACCAGGTCGTATCTCTGCTCGCCCTCCAGCACTTGGCTCAGTGAATTTCCGCCTACCGCGGTTTGAATGGCATCCTGCACATCGGAAACGTTGATTTGGAACCGGGCAGCTTGCGGACGATCTACGGTCAGGTTCAGATTCGGTTGGCCAATGACGCGGAAGATACCCAAATCTTCGATACAGCGGATCTTCCTCATGATGCCTACAACTTCGTCCCCTTTCGCCTCAAGCGTCTTCAGATCGTCTCCGTAGATCTTGGTGGCTAACTGTCCCTTGACGCCGCTGACCGCTTCTTCCATGTTGTCGGCGATCGGTTGGGAGAAGTTCCAGAGCACGCCAGGCAACTTAGTCAGTTCGCGGTTCATCGCGGCAATCAGCTCATCTTTCTCTTCGCGAAACACAGGCCGCCACTGATCTTTTGGCTTCAGATCCACAAAATATTCGGTATTGAAGAAGCCGGTAGTATCGGTGCCATCATCGGGCCGCCCGACGTTACTCACAACGGTGGTGACTTCCGGGAAGGAGGCAAGCAATTGACGAGCCTGATGCATGGTCCGGACGCCCTCACTGGGACCCGTGCTGGGTGCCAAGGTACCGCGCACCCAAATGGCTCCCTCATCCAGATGCGGGAGGAATTCGGACCCGATCACACCGCCTTCCGCGAGAAAAAAAGCCAGTCCCAACGCCCCGATCGCGACACCGACTGTAACCCACCGGCGCCGGATTGCAAACGTGAGCGCGGAGCGATAACGATTCGTCAGAAACGTCATGATCGGGTTATGCCATTCGCGGACACCCTTTCGGAACAGCACACTGGCCAGTACCGGTGCCAGCAGCATGGAAAACAAGAGCGCGCCCAGCAAAGCGAAGGTAACAGTCCACGCCATCGGCTTGAAAAGACGCCCTTCCACGCGCTGCAAAGTAAAGATGGGGAGATAGGCGGTGATGATGATTCCGATCGCGTAAAAGACGGGGCGCTGCACTTCGTGCGCGGCCTCACGGATCTGCTCTATTACCGTGCGGGTGCCAGCGTCCTTGCGCCCCAGGTGGCGGACAATGTTCTCCACCATGACGACCGCGCCATCCACCACCATCCCGAAATCCAGCGCGCCAAGCGATAACAGATTAGCCGGGATGTGGCGCAGGTCAAGACAGATAGAAGCAAACAGAAGCGAGAACGGGATGGTGATGGCGACAATCAACGCGCCTCGTAAATTGCCGAGAAACACAAACAAAATAATGGAGACCAGGATAATGCCCTCGGTCAGATTCTTTTCTACCGTGTGAGTGGTGTAGTGAACCAAATTACTGCGATCGAGGAACGGCACGACTTTGACCCCCGAGGGCAGGATGCCGTTGTTCAATTCCGTTACTCTGGCGTGAATGCTTTCCAGCGTGGCATCAGATTCCGCGCCTTTCCGGAGCAGCACAATTCCTTCCACAATATCGTCGTTATCCACAATGCGGCCATCGGAACGGTGAATCGCCTTCCCTTCCCGGCCGAGCCTGATTTTAGGCCCTTGCGCTACAATCGCGATGTCCTTCACGCGGAGCGGTGTACCCCCTTTGGTGCTGATCACGGTTTCTTCGATATCGTGAACCGTTTTGACCTGACCCAACGCGCGGACATTCACCTGCTGCAACCCTTGTTCAATGAAGCTGCCGCCGGCGTTGACGTTATTATTCGTCAGCTGTTGCTCAACCTGCGCCAGATTCAGCCCATAGGAAATCAATTTGTCCGGGTCCACGCGCACCTGATATTCCCGGGTTGTCCCGCCCAAGCTTGAAACGTCGACCACATTCGGAATTGACTTGAACTGCTTCTCTAGAACCCAAGCTTGCAGAGACTTCAACTCCATTACGTCAAACTTCGGATTGGTGCTCTTCAGAGTGTAGAAATAGATTTGTCCGACCGGGCTCCAATCCGTCCCCATCTGGGGCTGCAAACCCATCGGAAGCGTCACTTGCGAAAGCCGTTCCAGAACCTTCTGCCGGTTTACATCGTTGACGGAGTCATCGTCGAAGATCAGGTTCAAGCTGGAGAGGCCGAACAAAGACACGCTGCGCAAATGGCTGAGATGCGGAATGCCGTTCATTACCGTTTCGAGCGGGACCGTGACCTGCTGCTCTACTTCCTCGGCAGCGCGGCCCGGCCACTGGGTGATGATTTGGACATAATTGTTAGCCACGTCCGGGTAAGCTTCCACGGGCAGGTTGCGGAATGAGATGACACCGGCGATGAGCAGCAGGAGCGCGACGGCGAGAACAAGGAAGCGGTTATTGAGAGCATAATCGACCAAGCCCCGGATCATTACTGCTCCACCGTGTTCTGCAAAATCAAAGCATTCAAGACAACCTGCTGCCCTGGTTCCAGGCCGGATTTAATTTCCTGCATATTACCGGCAAGCATCTGCCCCCCGGCCACTTCCACACGCCGGAAACTTTTCTGCCCGCCCGGCACATAAACAAAATCGCGATCGTGGAGATGCAGAATCGCGGTCGCAGGCACCGCGGCAACGGTCTGTTTTTTCAAACCGTGGAACGTGGCGGTCACGAACATGCCCAACCGCAACATGCCGGGGTTACGGATTTCCAAACGCACCTTCGCCGTGCGGTTCGCCGCATCTAAAATTGGATTAATTACGCTGATGCGTCCTTTCAACACCTGCTGCGGGTAGGCATTCAGTCTGACATCCGCATACTCGCCGATTTTTACTTGCGAGAGATCGTTCTCGTAGACATCGCAGATGATCCATACATAGCTGAGATCAGAAATTGTAAACGGATTGGGCGACGCCAAACCTTGCGTTCCCGCGGCATTGGTGACCTGCTGATCCGTAATGACGCCTGAAACCGGAGCGCGGATGGCGATGATGGCGTTCGGCTGCTTTAGATCCGCACCGAGAATGCGAATTTTCTCTGACGTAGTGGAAACGAGGACTTGGGCTTTGTTATCTACGTTTTCGGCCACGTCGAGATCTTTTTTCGCGATTGCGCCTTTGTCGTACAGACCCTTGGAACGTTGGTATTGGGAGCGGGCCAGAGTTTCATCCGCGACAGCCAGTTTGTAATCGGAGAATGCGCCGGAAATATCGGCGCTCTGAACTTTCAACAAAATCTGGCCTTTTTTCACAGTGTCGCCGAGGCGCGCATCCACTTCCACAATCCGTCCGGCGGCGAGCGAAATCACGGGAACGGTGCGCGAGACATCCGCGCTTACCACTCCGGTTGTATTCAAAGCGGAGACCGACGTTTGCGCCGTTGCGGTGGCGAGCGGAAACTGTTTCAGATCAGAAACCTGGAAGATGCTGGCGTCGCCCTCGTGTTCCACCTGCGCTTTCGGTGGGGCCTCCGCAGCGGGGTCGGCTTCTTTTTTTGAAGCGCAGGCGTTCAGCAGCAGAAAGGAAGCGAGCGGCCCGATCAGGAGCGCCGCCTTGCATCTTGATTTGGTTTTCATTGAATTGCCTCGCGCCCGATTGCCTGGTTTAATTGGCTTGCCGCGGTCTGGTAAGCACCGATGAGATTCAGATAACTCACCTGGATGGCCCGGTAATCCTGTTGTGCCTGGAGAAAATCGAGTAACGATGCCGCGCCATTGGCGTATGCGTAACTGATGGTGTCCCTCACTTTCGTGGCGATGACCAGGTATCTGGTTTTATATGGGCGCAATAGTGTAATGGTGTTATTCACGGTGGCGTATGCGGAATCCACATCGCTAAAGACCTGAGCCTGTGCGACCTCATTCAGTCTTTGGGTGCGGTGAATTTCCAGATCCGTTCGGGCCTTCTCGCCCTGATTCCGGTCAAAGATACGAAGCGGGACACTTACGAAAAAGCCCAGGTAATTAATGAGCGGCGGGTTGCGGCCGTAATCGATCCCGAATGTGGGATCCGCAGAACCGTTAGCGATTGCCAACCTGTGATCCGTTTCGGCTTTGCTGATAATTTCTAGCGCAGCTTTCAAATCCGGCCTTTCCTGAAGGGCCATGGCGCGCAGCTCTTCGATAGCGGTAATGCGGTCGGGAAAATCGAAGGGCCCGGTAACGTCGAAGTTCTCAATCGGAGTCCGGTCATTCAGAAGAGTGAGCAATTGAATTTTGGAAGTACGCAAGTTCACGTCGGCAGTCTGGTAGTCACTTTCGAACTGCACACGTTGCAATTCCAGCCGGTTCAGATCCACCTCGGCGATATCACCCGCGTTCTTGCGCTCGCGATTCAGTGCCAACACCCTGTCGTATTGGGCCAGGTTTTCTTTCGCAACCTGGAGCACCGCTTTGGCCTGTAAATTCTGGACAAAAGCGGCGCGCAAATTGAACAACAGGGTCCGATTCAGGTCCGCCTGTTGGAAGGTGGCGATACCTGTTCCTTTGACGGCACTTTCGCGCCGCAACTCCCGCTTATGCTGCCGCTCGTGCAGATAGGAGACGTTGGCGGAATTCAAAACAGAAGCGAGTGGCCGGTAGGGGCTTTTATTAAAAGGCTCGAACTGATCCGCGGAGAGCGAGAAAAAAGGATTAGGCCTGAGGTAAGCCGTGACCTCCTGAGTCCTGGATTCTTCAATTCCAATCTGACCGGCGCGCAACGTCGGATTCACGGCCTGAAAGCGGTCTTTGATCTGCTCCCATGTGAAGGTCTGCTGTCCATGAACGCATTGTGCGGATGCGAACACAAGCAATACGCTAATTCCGTTACGTAAAAGGTTCCCCAAACCCTCAGGTTAGCGACTGGTTGCCTGTTCTCAGGACTATCTTTTGGCCATATGAGACTATCTTTCGGATGCTGCGGTTTTCCCGGGGCTACCCTAGGGAGAATCGTGAATAGACTGGGAGGTAGGTTCGCTTCGTGATCGACTTTCTTCTTCGTGGCAGTGTACTCGCAGTTCTCTTGCGCGCCGGTCTGATTATCGGTCTCATTGCGGGTGCCGACTGGCAGGTAAATGCCAATATTCCCTTGGGATTTCTGTATCTGTTTCCGATGATGTTGGTGGGTGGCCGGCTGAACCGCATCCAAATCGGCTGCGTTGCCGGACTTTGCATGTTTCTAACGGAAGTTTTCGATAATTATCCGTGGGCACCGGAAACCGGTATTCCGCGCGATATTCTGATTTTCTCGGCTTTTTTCGGGGTCGGTTCTTTTGTTTATGAGGTGGGGCGCAATCGACGGTCCGCCAATGTTCATCTGGATCGGATTGAGGCGGAGGTCAAGGCTCGACGCGAGGCGGAGGACCAGCTTAATATTCTGGTGGAGAGCAGCCCCGCAGCGGTCTTTATGGCGGACGGAGAAGGTACGGTTCTACTGGCCAATGATGCGGCGAACCGTTTGTTCGGGTTGCCTCCCGCCACCCTTCCAGGGCGTTCCATTTCCCGGTATTTACCTTCATTGGTCACAGTTCCCAAGTCAGACGAAACGCACCAGTCGTTTCGGACTGTGATGCAATGCCGGGGCAAACGCGAAGATGGCGAGGTGTTCTTAGCCGATGTTTGGTTTTCCACTTACCGGACGAGCATGGGTTCCCGCTTGTCTGCCATGGTTCTGGATACGTCAGAAGAATTGCGCAGCCGGGAGCAGCTTGGGTTGCACCAGCTTCTTACCAGTTCTCGGATTCTCATCGGCGCTGTTTCGCATGAGGTTCGCAACATTTGCGGTGCAATCGCACTGGTCCATGCCAATCTTGCCCGAAGCGGAACGTTATCAGACAGCAAGGATTTTGAGGCACTGGGTACTCTGGCCCTGGCGTTGAAAAGAATCGCCGCGGTTGAACTGGGCCAGACGGCGGATCAAGCAACCAAGATGGATTTGGCTTCTTTTCTGGAGGAACTGCGAATTGTGGTGGAGCCTGCTCTGCGTGAGGACGGGATTGCCACCAGTTGGAAGGTGGATGCCGGGCTGCCTGATGTTTGGGCCGACCGGCAAAGCCTGATGCAGGTATTTTTGAACCTATTCAAGAACAGCGAGAGCGCCGTGCGCGACGCGGGCGAACGTGAGATTTGTTTGAGCGCTTCGGCCTTGAAAAACCAGGTGCTGATTCGGGTTACGGACACGGGTAACGGTGTTGCGTTTCCCGATCGCTTGTTTCGGCCCTTTCAGCACGATGCGGAAGTCACTGGGCTTGGCCTTTATTTATCGCGGGCTCTGATGAGATCTTTCCGGGGAGACCTGCGGCATGAACCGGTGAGCAAAGGCTCTACTTTCGTTGTTGAATTGGCGTCGTGCCGCACTGAGGAGGAAACAGATGACGCAAGAGACTCGGATTTTGCTACTGGACGATCACAGCTTATTTCGTGAAAGTCTCAGCCGGTTATTGGAAGCTGAACCGGGGTTTCGCATCGTATCAAACTGCGCAACCGCGTCCGATGCTTTTGAAGTACTCAACCGCGAACCACTGGACATCATTTTGCTCGATTTCGATCTTGGGGAAGAGCAAGCACCGGCTTTTCTTAAAAAGCTGAGGGAATGCGAGTTTCCAGTTAAAGTTTTGATGGTGACGGCGGGAATGAGCGATGCCGACGCTGTTGAATCTTTCCGCGACGGAGTCTCTGGGATATTTCTGAAACACAGGCCGCCTGATCAACTGGTGAACTCAATCAAACAGGTGATGAACGGAGAAGTATCGCTAGACCTAAAAGCAGTCCGTCAGTTGATTTCCGGTTATGGTGATAATAAAGAACCCAAGAAAGCTCTCACGTCTCGAGAGCAACTGGTACTTAAGGCTGTCTTTGCGGGCCTCACCAACAAGGAAATTGCGGTGGACCTGCAAATTTCCGAAAGCTCGGTGAAAGCCGTTCTTCAGCAGCTATTCGCAAAGTCAGGAGTGCGCAGCCGCAGCCAGTTGGTGCGGATTGCTCTGGAACAGGTGTGGCAGTAACGTCCGAAGGAGCGAAAAGCACATCGGGCCGTAGAAGACGACCTTAAGCTATGCCTTTGCAGTGCCGTTCAGGATTTCTATTGCTTTCTTCAGCAGCAGATCTTCCGTGGACTTCGCGGGAGCCTCGTCTTTGCCTACTGGGTCGCCTTCTTCGTCCAGTTCCATCTGTTGATCGGCTTCCGCCATGACGGTGTCTGGGGTGACGCCGGTGTCCTGGATCGCTTTGCCATCCGGGCTGTAATATTTGGCGACTGAGAGGATGATGGCGCCGCCGTCATCCATGGTCACGGCTTGGCGGATGGAGGCGTCTCCGTAGGAGTGCTCACCCACAACTTTTGCGCGCTTATCCTGCTGCAGAGCGGCTGCGGCTACTTCCGCGGCTTGCGCGGTGCCCCGGTTGGTGATCACCACTAACGGAACTTGCGAGATCTGCTTCTTGCTATCGGCGTTGAAATCCTTGCGGGGGTAGCGCTGGCCCTGTACGTAGCCGATGAGACCTTTATCGAGGAACAGATTAGCGAGGGCAACGCCGTCTTCCGGCTCACCTACCGAGCAATTGCGAAGATCGAGAACCAGCTTGGTTGCGTTCTTCTTGCGGAGGTCTTCGATGGCGGTTGCGATTTCTTTGACCTTGCCACTGGCTAAGGTTTCTGGGCGGATGTAGCCGATCTGGTTATCGAGCATTTTGAAGGTGACTGCCGGGTAAGCAATCACGGCGCGGGTGAGGGTCAATTTCTGGGGTTCCGGCTTGCGGCGCAGGACGGTCAGATCGACTGTGGAATTCGGGGCTCCGCGCAACAGCAAGCTGGCGTAGGCGAGAGGCATATCGCGGGTTGCTACGCCCTTTATGCTTTCAATCATGTCGCCGGTGGAGAAACCGGATTTCGCGGCGGGGGAGTTGGGCACCACACCTACGACTGTCATGTAGCCGTATTTCTTCGCGAGAACGACACCGATATCGCCCTTATGCGAATCGAAATCTTTCAGGTATTCCTTATATTGTTGGGCGTTCAGGTAGCTGGCGTAAGGATCAATGGATTCCAGCATGCCGGTGAGCGCGCCTTGCGTCACGCTCTTCATGTCAGGCTCTTCCACGTATTCGCTCTTGATGCGGGAGAGCACCTCAGTATAGACAGCGAGGTGGCGATAAACGCCGGTGCCGGGAGTATCGGCGGGAGCGGCCTTGCTCAGCACCGTGCCAAGCAACAGAATGAACACCAGGCAACTGGATGACATGACGACGGCGAACTTGGAACGACTGTTCATAAGGATCTAGACGCCTTCCGCACCCGTTTCGGTGCGCTGGTTTCAGACTTCAATTTCAAGTTTACCTTACAGTAAAGAGTGGGCTTTGGCGCGAAGTTTTGGTGGGTGATTGCGGCGACGTTTTTGGGTTTCCTGGGGATTGGGACGGTGCTGCCCTCGCTTGCGCCGCACATCAGGCACGATTTGGGCGGTTCTGACCGGACGGTCGGATTTGTGATTGGTATTTTTTCGTTTGTGGCGCTTGGTTCGCGGTTCTTTTCAGGGCCGCTGGCGGACCGGCGCGGCAGGAAACCGGCGTTCCTTACCGGGTTGGTGAGTTGCGCGCTGGCGGGGCTCGCGTACCTGCTTCCGTTGGGGCTAGCCGGTGCCTATCTGGGGCGCTGTTTCCAGGGCTTCGGCGAAGCTTGCCTGTATACGGGCGCGGCGGCGTGGGCGGTGGAAGCTGCCGGGATTCATCGCAGCGGGCAGGCGCTTGGCTACGTTTCAAGCGGCATCTGGGGTGGAATTTCCGCCGGGCCCGTGGTGGGTCACTGGCTGGGGAGCTTTGAGCGCGCAGCCATGATGCAGGCTGTGCTTGCGGCGGTGGCATTTATCATCATCAGTCGCGTGCCAGAAGACTATCGGCCGCATCCAAAGCCAGTGCGCGGGCCGTGGATTCCGCGCGCGTTAGTGGCACCGGGGATCGCGATTGGCTTCGTGAACGTGCAGTACCCGGTGATTGCGTGTTTTCTTATTCTGCATTTGGCTTCGCACGGCAATTCGGGGTCGGCGGCTTTTACGGCCTATGCATTTATGGTGCTGACGGCGCGATTCTTTTTCGGAGGATTGCCCGACCGGATCAACCCGG